>WNGJ01006578.1_pt1 | contig 12891 bp, 9 predicted proteins | sample 5400611 | NCBI WGS metagenome assembly WNGJ01 (sample SAMN13153375, study PRJNA577476) | soil metagenome | isolation source: 40 cm soil or saprolite under Garry oak tree replicate 1 | place: USA:California | collected 2016-06-15
TGGATGCTCCGCCTTCCACTCGCGCAGCTGCTCGGCCGTGATCGAGGCGGCGAGCGAGCAGCCGGCGTCGAGATCCGGGATCAGCACCGTTTTGTCCGGCGAGAGAATCTTCGCCGTCTCGGCCATGAAGTGGACGCCGCAGAAAACGATCGCTTCGGCGTCGGTGGCGGCAGCCTCGCGGGACAGGCCCAACGAGTCGCCGACGAAGTCCGCCACGTCCTGTACCTCCGGCACCTGGTAGTTGTGCGCGAGGATCACGGCGTCGCGCTCGCGCGCGAGCGCCTTTACATCGTCCTGCATCGTTGCGATGGCGGTCGGGCTCACAGGACCTCCATGGAGACGTCAAGGGCGCGCGCTGAATGCGTCAGCGCGCCGATCGAGATGAAGTCGACGCCGGTCTCGGCGACCGCTCGCACGGTGTCGAGCGTGATGCCCCCGGAGGCCTCCAGCTGGGCCCGCCCGGCCGTGAGGGCGACGGCCTCCCTCAACTCGGGCGGGCTCATGTTGTCGAGCAGGATTGTCTCCGCGCCCGCATCGAGCGCCTCGCTCACCTGCTCGAGGGTGTCGCACTCCACCTCCACCGCGGCACCCGTCGACTCCGCCAGCTCGACCGCGCTCCGGATCGAGCCGGCGAGCCGGAGGTGGTTGTCCTTGATCAGAATCCCGTCGTCGAGCCCCAGGCGGTGATTCGTTCCGCCGCCGCAGCGCACGGCGTACTTCTCGACCCTGCGAAGTCCTGGCGTGGTCTTTCGAGTGTCGAGGATGGTCGACCCAGGTTCAGCGCCAGCCGCTCGCCACCGAGGAGCGCGCGCGCGTCTCCGTCGAGCTGCGCGATCTCGCCCGCCGTCTCCATGCCGTCGGTCGCGAGCGCCTCGAAGCTGAGATCCGGATCGAGTTCTGCGAAGACCGCCCGCGCGAACTCGAGTCCGCAGACGACGCCGCGCTCCTTGAGCAGGATCGTCGCCTTCGCCGTGACGTCCTCCGGCACGACGGCGTCGCTGGTCAGGTCGCCGGCGCCGAGATCCTCCGCGAGCCACGCTCGCACGTCGACGGCCGTCAGCTCCATGCCTCGAAGGCGGCCTCGCGGCCGGGCCGAAGGACGGTGTGCAAGCCGTTGAGCTTCGGATTCTCGTGCGGGAAATCGGCCCGGAAGTGGCCACCACGGCTCTCTCTGCGCGCGAGCGCGCTGCGTGCGATGAGCCGCGCCACCGGATGAGGTGACCGGACCAGCCCCTGCAGACCGGAGCCGTCGCGAACTAATCCTGCGTCGCGCCACATGGCGTCGCGCAGTTCTGGAGTGACCGGCGGCGGCGCGATCGGTTGCGCCGGCGGGTCGAGCCCTCGCGGGAGCTCCGATTCCGCGGCGGCGAGCGCAGCGCGCCGACCGAAGACGAGGCACTCGAGCATCGAGTTCGAAGCGAGCCGGTTTGCGCCGTGAACGCCCGTGCACGCGCATTCGCCCGCTGCGTAGAGGCCGGGCAGCTCTGCCCGTCCATCGAGGTCGGTGACGACCCCTCCCATCGTGTAATGGGCGGCGGGACCGACCGGGACCGGCTGGTCACCGGGCCGGTAGCCCGCCTCGGCGAGACGGGTCATCAAGCCGGGGAAACGGGAGCGGTCGACGGGACGGAGGTCCAACAGCGCGGTGTCGCGGGCGCCGACCGCGCGCGCGACCACGTCCCGCGGCGCGAGCTCGTCTATGAATCGCTCGCCCCCATCGTCGACGAGCAGTGCCCCGGCCCCGCGCAGCGCCTCGCTCAGGAGCAGGCTCGTGCCGGCGAGTGCCGTCGGATGGAACTGAACGAACTCGAGGTCGGCGACGGCGGCGCCCGCACGGTAGGCCATCCTGATCCCGTCGCCGCTCGCGCCCGGCGGATTTGTCGTCTGCTGCCAGAGCGCGGCTGCACCGCCGGTTGCAAGCAGCACCGCGCGCGCTTTGAGCGCGCGCCGATTCGTGACGACCCCGACGCAACGACCCCCGGAGACCCAGAGGTCGAGCGCGAGCTCGTCCTCGCTGATCTCGATGCGCGGTTCGGCCAAAACCGCTTCGCCGAGAACGCGTGCGATCCGTTCCCCGGTCGCGGCACCATCAACGCTGAAGACGCGCGGGAGAGTATGGCCGCCCTCTAGCCCAAGCTCGTCGTCGAAGCTGACGCCCAACTCGACGAGGTCGGCGATCCGCGCGGGCGCCTCTTGACTGAGAACCTCGACTGCGCTGGGCCGACAGAGTCGGCGGCCCGCCCGGATCGTGTCCTCGGCATGAAGCTCCGGGCTGTCGCCAGACCGGGTCGCGGCCGCCACGCCGCCCTGCGCGAGGTAGCTCGACGAAGCACCAATTGGGCCTTTCGAGAGGACGAGAACATGGCGGTCGACGGCGGCGGTGAGCGCACCAAAAAGGCCGGCGATGCCAGTTCCCACTACGACCAGATCAAAGCTGTTTTCCGAGTCCATTCCGATCCGCTTCTTCGGTTTGGTAGGTTTTCGCCTCAGAGTTGAAAACCCTCGCGTCATCCTACCAGTGACGGCTAAGCCGGGACCGAGCGCGACGTTACGCGAGCAGCCGACCCACGCCTCCCTCGCGGTCGTCCTGCAAATCCGCGACGGCGCGCTGCAGGCTCTCGTCTGGAGGAGGGCGCGCGAGCCGTTTCTCGGCGCGTGGTCGCTGCCGGGTGGCTACCTCGAGCGCGGTGAGACGCTCGAGCAGTCGATCCGGAGGCACCTTGCCGCCAAGGTCGACGTTCGTGAGGTCGCACATCTCGAGCAGCTCGCGACGCTGAGCGACCCCGACCGCCATCCGCTCGAGTGGCAGATCGCAACCGCCTATCTCGGACTCATCCCGACGGACGTCGACCCTGTGCTGCCCGAGGACACGGCCTGGGACCCGGTCGCGCGGCTGCCGGAACGGGCGTTCGACCACCGCGAGATCACGCTGGCGGGCCGCGAGCGGCTTCGCGCGAAGCTCTCGTACACCAACGTCGGCTTCGCGCTCGCGCCGGCCGAGTTCACGATCTCCGAGCTGCGCGATCTCTACGCCGCCGCGCTCGGGCATGACGTTTCGGCGACGAACCTGCAACGCGTTCTGCTGAGACGCCGCGTGATCGAGGGAACAGGGGCGAGGCGCGCACCGGGCCCTGGCGGAGGCCGACCGGCAGCTTTGTTCCGCTTCCGCACGAGCCGGCTCGAAGTCACCGACGAGTTCGCCGTCCTGCGACCCCCTTCCAAGTAACAGACTGTTACTAAGTACTTCGAAGCGTGGTGCGCATGGACTTGCGGGTTTCCGTTCTGGGCGAGCTTTCCCCGGGCCCGATATCCAAGTAACAGTCTGTTACAAACCTCGGCGCCGTTGACGGTGACCACCCCGTTCCATACGCTGCGGTTGACCCGCGACCGAGGAGGTGCCTGATGAAAATTGAGCTGTTCGTCTCCGCCGGTCGCGCGACGTTCCTCTTCTAGAGCGGCTTCGCGCCGGCTGACGTCTGCAGGGCGGGCCGCTGCGCGGTCCGCAACGCTGTTCTAGAGAGGAGCATCGAGTTGAGCGAAGCGCTCATGCGACTCGGGTGGACACCCGAGCGTGAAACCGAGTTCGAAACGCACCGGGAAGACGGGCTGGTGCCTGCACGTGTTGCGGTGGAGCACCGAAGCGCATACGTCCTCTATGGCGAGCAGGGCGAGCTCCGGGCCGAACTCGCCGGGCGGCTTCGGCACGAGGAGATCTGGCCGGCGGTCGGCGACTGGGTCGCCGTTCGACCCCCGGCGACAATCGTCGCGCTGCTTGCGCGCAAAACCGTGTTCTCGCGCAAGGAGCCGTGGCTGGCCGCGAAGGAGCAGGTGCTGGCCGCGAATGCCGACACGGTCTTCGTGACGACCGCACTGACGCCGGCCGACTTCAAGCCGCGGCGCCTGGAGCGCTACCTCGCAACGGCGTGGGAGAGCGGAGCCCAGCCCGTGATCGTGCTGACGAAGCCTGACCTTTGCGCCGACGTCGATGCTGCGGTGCTCGAGGTCGAAGCCGTAGCGTTCGGCGTCCCGGTCCACACGGTCAACGGCCTCAACGGCGAAGGTGTCGCGGCCCTCGCCACCTATCTCGACGGAAACCGGACCGTCGCGCTGCTCGGCTCCTCCGGGGTCGGCAAGTCGACGATCGTCAACCATCTGGCAGGTGACACAGTGATGCCGACGGCCGAGATTAGCGACGACGGACGGGGCCGGCACACGACACGCCACCGCGAGCTGCTCCCACTACCCCAGGGCGGGCTCGTCCTCGATACACCCGGCCTGCGCGAGCTGCAGCTCTGGGACGTCTCGCAAGGGCTCGAGCAGACCTTCGAGGACGTGGCCGCTCTAGCCGCGGCGTGCCGGTTCGGCGACTGCTCGCACGAGAGCGAGCCCGGCTGCGCCGTTCGCGAGGCGCTCCGAAGCGGGTCGCTGCCGCGAGAGCGCTTCGACAGCTGGCGCAAGCTCCAGCGCGAGCTCGGCCGGCTCGAGCGGCGCCTTGACGCGCGCGCGCGCTCCGAGCACGCACAGCAGATCAGAAAGGAGGCACGGCAGCGGAGGCGGACCCAGCGGCCGCCGCGAGGTTCAGCCCGCTAGTCAAGTGAGGCCTGAACTCGCTGCTGGAAGTCGACAATCAGGCGCTCGCTCTCCGGCAGTAACCGGCCGCGGTCGATCAGCCCGGTCGCGACCCCACGCTGGACGTTCTCGACGAGCACCTTGTCCTCGGCGCCCACCTGGCCGTCGAACTCGAGCAGCTCGGAGATCCATGTCTCTTCGACCTCCGGCCCGAAGAAGTAGTCGAGGAAGCGCTCCGTCCGCTCCGCCCCCGCGGGCAGGACCGGTCCGATCGAGAAGTTCAGCCGCCCCGGGAAGATGTTGATCATCGTGTTCGGCCAGAGGAAGTGGAACTGGCTGCGCGTGATCTCGCCTTCTGTGTCGATCCCCTTCCCGTTCTCGCGCACGGGACCAAACTGGCTCGAGAACGACTCGCCGAGATCGAGCTCGTAGGCATCGGGCGAGACGTCGACCAGGGCGCTGAAGCCAGGGTGTGCGACCGCGCAGTGGTAGCACTCGAGGAAGTTCTCGGCGACAAGCTTCCAGTTGGCGTCGACCGCGGACTCGGCGCGACCGTGGTGCTTCAGCTGATCGACCGCGACGCCCGCCGCGGAAACAAGCTCCGGCAGGTCGCCCAGAATCGCGGCAAGCGGCGCTGCGTCCGGGTCGGGGTTGGCGAAGACGAATGGCCCCCAGACGCCGACCGACGCCGGACGCAACACGATGCCTCCACACTCGAACCCCGGCTCACGGTTCCACCGCGGGGCCGCCAGCAGCGCGCCGTCTAGCCCGTAGGTCCAGGCGTGATAGGGACATTGGAGCGTTTCGCGAGCAGCGGCTCCTGCGGCCAGCACTGAGCCGCGGTGGCGGCAGACGTTCAGGAACGCCCGGAATGCTCCGTCCCGGTCCCGCGTCACGACGACCGGGATGTCGCCGACGCGGCCGGCGAGATAGCCGGGCCCCTCGCCGAGCTCGCTCAGGTGGCCGACGTATTGCCAGGCCCGGGCGAAGATCCGCTCGCGCTCGCGCGCCGGCAGTGCGGGATCCGAGTAGGCCGACCACGCCAACGTGTCGGGCATGCGGACAGCTTATGCCGTGTGCGCTTTACATCTCGAAAGTCGAAAACCCCTCGACCGAGGGGCAGCGGCCCGGGCGCCTGGCGCCGATCCAGTCGGCAACGCGCACACAGAAAGGAGATTTGACGCCTGGCGGCCGGCGTCACCCGCCCATGGCCGCAAAGCTCACCATTCTCTCTGCACTCGCCGCCGCAGTCCTCGCAGTCGCCGCTACCCCTGCGCAGGCAGTCCCGAACAACCCTCTTCCTACTCCGACACCACTTTCTCCAGCTGCCGGGGCATCGTTCGACGCGGTCCCGGCCTTCGCGTGGTCGCCGGTCACCGCCGCGGACCACTACGAGTTCCAGCTCGCAGCCGATGCCGGCTTCAACTCGCCTGTGCTCGGCAGTGGCTCTGACGACTTCACGACACAGAACACGCGCGCGACGGTCCTGAAGACGGTTCCGAACGGAACGTACTACTGGCGTGTGCGCGCGATCGCCTCGGGTGGCTCGGTCTCCCCCTGGACCGTGGGCCGTTCGTTCCGCAAGGCATGGACCGCCGCCGCCGCGTTGCAGTCGCCGGCCGGCGGGGCAGGCCTCTCGTTCGGAACCGATCCGCTCAAGCTTGCCTGGTCGGCGGTGCCGGGAGCGTCGAACTACCTCGTTTCCCTCGCCAGCGACCCGTCGCTCGGCTCGCTGGCCTTCCACCTCATCGACGATCCCACCGGAATCCCGAAGGTGCAGGCGAACTCGCTGGCAGTCTCGATCGCACTGGCCACCGGCACGTACTACTGGAACGTGATTCCGCTTGACGCGGAGGGAAACCGCGGTGCCGCCTCGGCGACCGCATCATTCTCGTGGACCTGGCCGTCGACGACCACGCTCCAGGTCAACGACCTGAACTCGGCCGCCGAGGTCTACGACCCGCAATTCTCCTGGGCCCCGGTGGCCGGCGCGGCCCGTTACGAGGTCGAGATCAACTCCTCGTCGGACTTCGCCGCCGGCTCCAAGGTTTGTTGCACGTCGACGACCATCGCGACCTCCCTCTCGCCGACCATGGTCTTCAAAGACAACGCCTACTACTGGCGAGTCCGCGCGATCGACCCTGACGGCAACGCCGGCGTCTGGAACCTCGGCCCGTCGTTCACCAAGACCTTCGACAAGGTTCCGGTGGTGACCGCTCCGGCGGTCAAGAACCTGCACCTGCGCGACAACCTCACCAACCCTGGGACGGACCAGGATCTCGTCACCGCCGGGTATCAGACCCAAGTACCGATGCTGACCTGGGACTGGGTTCCCGGCGCTTCGAGCTACGAGGTCGACGTCACGCCGTTCAACGGCTCCTTCTGCGACTGGAGTGCGACTCAGCATCACTGGCGCGTCAACACCGCCGTCAATGCTTGGACACCGCTCGGCTCGGGCCTGACGGCAACGAAGCCGTACTCGGACCCGATGAGCGTCGGCACCGACTTCCCGGTCCTGATCCCCGACCAGTACTGCGCCCGCGTGCGGGCTCGCAGCGACCGGGCCAACAGCACGGACGACGTCTACGGCGACTACACCTATCTCGACCCGAACAGCCAGGGCTGGGCCTTCGAGTTCACCGGCTATCCGGCCGGCGGCGCGTGCACACCCTCGTGCACGGCGAACTACCTCGGCTCCGGCGATTACGTGACGACGGTGACCGGCACGACGACGGGCCGCGTCCCGTACTTCACCTGGAAGCCGCTGTCGGGCAAGCAGAGTTACTTCGTGCTCGTCGCGAAGGACCCGTCCTTCTCGAACATCGTCGATTACGCCTTCACGCAGATCCCGGCGTACGCACCGCGAACCGGCACCGGGCCCCGCACCTATCCCGACGAGACGACCCTCTACTACTGGGCCGTGCTCCCGGCTGCACTCTTGAACGGCACCGGCGCTGTCGGTGATCCCCTGCTCGCGGCCGCCCAGAGCTTCCAGAAGCAGTCGACGCCTCCGACTCGCCTCGCCCCGGCCGATGGAACGCAGTTCTTCGACCAACCGGTCTTCCGCTGGACGGCGACGGAGGGTGCGCGACGCTACCGGATCCAGGTTGCGCAGGACCCGAGCTTCGGCACGCCGCTCGACGATCTGACGACTGACTCGACCTCGTACACGAGCAACACGACCTACCCGGCCGACACGATCCTGTATTGGCGAGTCCGCGCCGACGACGAGAACGCCGTCGGGCTCACCTGGTCGACAACCGGCACGTTCCAGAGGAAGCTCGCGATGCCGGTACCGAGCGCGACCAACTCGACCGCGGGCGAGTACCTCCCCGTGTGGTCATGGAACCCGGTCAACGGGGCTGTGTCCTATGACCTCTCGCTCGACCAGCCCGACGGCCAGACGAAGGACTACACCAATTTCCGGATGCCGGCCACCTCGTTCCAGAAGCTCACGGGAACGGGCGTCTTCCACTGGCGGGTCCGGGCCGAGTTTCCGAAGCAGGGCTCCGGCACGACGCCGGGCCCGTGGTCGGCGTCGATGCCCTTCACGCGCACAATCGGCGAGCCGGGTGGCCTGAAGACAGACGCCGGACCGGACCATGTGCTCCTCTCGTGGAACCCGAAGCTCGGCGTCAAGCAGTACAAGTTGCAGGTCTCCGGACGGCCGGACTTCGCATCGACCATCGAGAGCATCACGACCGACAACACGGCCTACGCGCCCAAGCTCTCCAACGTCGCCTACCTGAGCGGGAACCAGCTCTACTGGCGGGTGGCCGGCGTCGACCCCGACGGCAACCTGGGCGACTTCTCGCCTGCTCAGCAGCTCAATCTGCTGCCGCACATGAAGCTGACCGCGAAGGGGAGCCTCCACAAGCGGCGCCGCGCGACGATCAGCATCACGGTCAAGAACGCGGCCGGAAACTGGATCACGGGTGCAAAGGTTCGCGTGATCGGCGCCGGCGTCAAGTCGCAGGTCCGAAGCACGAACATGTGGGGTGTCGCCCGCTTCGATCTCCGGCCCACCAAGCGGGGACGGGTCCTCTTCACCGCAAGGAAGTCTGGCTTCCAGTCGGCCGGGATCACCGTACGCGTGCGGTAGGAGATCAGGCGGCCGGCCCGCCTTCTCCTACCGCACGGGCCTTGTCTTAGATCCCGTTGCCCTCGAACCCGCCGACGGGCGGCGGCCCGCCGCGGAAGTGGCGAAAGCCGAAACGTGGAGCCGTCCCGTTGACGAAGTCGGCAGCATGCGACTTGAGCTCGCTGAGGAGCGAATCCGCCCTCGACTGGGTCAGCCGGCCGTCGGCGACGGCGGTGTCGAGCTTCTTCTTCGCAGAGTCGACGATTGCCTGGACAAGGCCGTCCACCGTCTTGCCCTGAGCCTTCGCTACGTCGGCGAGCGACTTGCCGCTCTCGAGCTGCGTTCGCAGCTGGGCATCTGTTAGCCCGAGGTACGTCGCGGCAGCGTCCAGCCCGCCGAACGGCCCGTCGTGATGAAAGCCCGGGCCTCCGAACAGGGGCAGGCCGCCGGACGCGATCCGCTGCTTCAGCTCGTCGCCCTGAGCCTTCGTGAGGCGGCCGGCGGCAACGGCGTCGTCGACACGGTTCTCGAGAGCCTTCTTCAACGCAGCGCTGAGCGCGCTCGGCGCGACACCGAGCTGTTTCGCTGCGTCGTTCAACACCGCCTGGCTTTCCTGCTTCGGTGAGCCGAGCTGGTTCGCCGCGATCGCCGCGCCTCCCCCAGCGACCGCGAGGCCGGCCACGGCACCCGCGATCACCTTTGGCTTGAGGCTGCTCATCGACTGCTCCTTTCGTAGGGCTTGGGTCTACTCACCGAACCATCCGGGCGTAAGAGCGGAGTGAGAGCGTCATAAGAAGTGGTTAAGAGGATTTCGTTTTTCGCGGCGTGTCCAAATTGCGGGCTTTTCCTTCGTCGGACCTCTTGTGCCGGGACCTCCAGGCACCTAGATTCCCTCGCGCGCCGAGTACGGAACGCAAGTAGGACGAAGCCGAGCCCGAGGGCCGTAGGCGGAAGCCGAAGGTCAACGCGAACGGTGAACGAAAGCGAAATCGACTCGGCGAACGAAGCGGCGGCCCCAGGGCCGCCGTTTCGTTTTGGAAGCCAGTGCACCCATCCGCAAGTTCCGGCACGCGCCCGGCGGCGTCTCGCCGCCCGTGGCTGCGTCCTCGGTCGCCCCGATAGATCCACTATCGGGACTCCCTGCGTCCTTGCCACGAACGACGATCCATCCCCCGGATCACGCACCAAACTTACGGACGGGTGCACTAGTGTCTTGCCGTGCTCGACAAGGCCCAGCGGCTTGGCTTGCCGAGCCAGATCCGCGCCTGCCTGTTCGATCTGGACGGCGTCCTGACGCAGACCGCGCGGGTTCACGCGGCAGCCTGGAAGGAAATGTTCGACGCCTTCCTCCGCGACCGCGCCGGCCGGACGGGTGAGAAGTTCGTCCCGTTCGACCCGGTCGCGGACTACGACACGTACGTCGACGGCAAGCCGCGCTACGACGGTGTCCGCTCGTTCCTGGCTTCGCGCGGCATCGAGCTGCCGGAAGGCGATCCGAGCGATCCGCCGTCGGCCGAGACCGTCTTCGGCCTCGGCAACCGCAAGAACGAGCTCGTCCTAGCGATGCTCGAGCGCGACGGTGTCGAGGTCTACGATGGGTCGGTCCGGTACGTCCGCGCGGTTCGTGACGCCGGTCTCCACCGGGCGGTCGTCTCGGCCAGCGCGAATTGCCGCGAGGTGCTCCAGGCAGCCGGGATCGAAGATTTGTTCGAGGTCAGGATCGACGGGATCGTCGTCGAACAGAAGCACCTGGAGGGAAAGCCGGCGCCCGACACCTTCCTTGCCGCCGCCGAAGAGCTTGGAGCCAAACCCGCAGAAGCGGCGGTCTTCGAGGACGCGTTGGCGGGAGTCGAGGCCGGTCGCGCCGGAAGCTTCGGCTTTGTCGTCGGAGTGGATCGCACCGGCCAGCGCGAGGCGCTCCTTCAGCACGGAGCCGACATTGTCGTCTCCGACCTCGCCGAGCTGTTGGAGCAGACGTGATCACGCACCCAGCCTTCCCGGTCGAACCCTGGAGCCTTCGCGAGACGGAGCTCGACCTGGACGTGCTCGCCCAGACGGAGTCCGTCTTCGCGCTCTCGAACGGCCACATCGGTTTACGCGCCAACCTCGACGAGGGCGAGCCCTTCGGAATGCCGGGCACGTACCTGAACTCGTTCTTCGAGCTGCGGCCTCTCCCCTACGCCGAGGCCGGGTACGGCTTCCCCGAGTCCGGGCAGACGGTCTTGAACGTCACCAACGGGAAGATCATCCGCCTGCTCGTCGACGACGAGCCGTTCGATGTCCGCTACGGCCGGCTGCTCTCTCACGAGCGCGTGCTCGATCTTCGCGAAGGCGTGTTGCGCCGCCAGCTCGAGTGGCAGTCACCGGCCGGGACGGCGATTCGCGTCAACTCGACACGCCTCGTTTCGTTCGTCCACCGCTCCGCCGCGGCGATCCTCTACGAGGTGGAGACCGTCGACTCGCCCTTGCGGGTCGCCGTGCAGTCGGAGCTGATCGCCAACGAGCCGGGGCCGCCCGCCTCCAACGACCCGCGAACGGCCGCGTTGCTCGAGTCGCCGCTGCAGTCGGAGGACTTCTCGAACCATGACACGAGGGTCGTACTCGTCCACTCGACGAGACGCAGCAAGCTGCTGATGGCGGCCGCCATGGATCACGCCATCGATGCCCCCGCAGGGACCGTCTCGGCCGCTGAGAGCGAAGCTGACCTCGGCCGGCTGACGATCGCCACCGATCTCGCGGTCGGTGAGCGGCTGACGATCGTCAAGTTCCTTTCGTACGGCTGGTCGAGCCAGCGCTCGCTGCCGGCCGTTCGCGACCAGGTGATCGCCGGGGTCACGAAGGCCAAGTACGCCGGCTGGGAGGGCCTCCTGGCCGGCCAACGTGAGTATCTCGACGACTTCTGGAGCTCTGCCGACGTCGAGCTCCACGGGGATACAGAGCTTCAACAGGCCGTCCGTTTCGGGCTCTTCCACACGCTGCAGGCCGGCGCCCGCGCCGAGCAGCGAGCGATTCCCGCGAAGGGTCTGACCGGTCCAGGCTACGACGGCCACACCTTCTGGGACACCGAACGCTTCGTTCTCCCGGTGCTCACCTACACGGCTCCCGCAGCGGTCGCCGACGCTCTCCGCTGGCGCCACTCGACGCTCGACCTGGCTCGCGAGCGAGCGCACCAGCTCGGCTTCGAGGGCGCCACGTTCCCGTGGCGGACGATTCGCGGCCAGGAATGCTCGGGCTACTGGCCCGCGGGAACGGCAGCGTTCCACGTCAACGCGAACATCGCCGACGCCGTCGTGCGTTACCAGGCGGCGACGGGAGACGAGACCTTCGAGCTCGAAGCCGGCCTGGAGATTCTCGTCGAGACGGCGCGGCTCTGGCGCTCGCTCGGCCATCACGACGCTCCCGGAAGCTTCCGCATCGACGGCGTCACGGGCCCCGACGAGTACAGCGCGCTCGCCGACAACAACGTCTTCACCAACCTGCTCGCCCAGCGAAACCTCCTGGCCGCCGCGGACGCCGTGGTCCGCCACCCCGCTGAGGCAGCCACGCTAGGCGTCGATACCGAGGAGACCGCTTCCTGGCGTTATGCCGCGCGGGAGATGGTCGTCCCGTGGGACGAGGCCCTCGGAGTCCATCCGCAGTCCGAAGGGTTCACGGACCACCAGGTCTGGGATTTCGAGAACACGAAGCCGGAGCAATATCCGCTGCTCCTGCACTTTCCGTACTTCGACCTCTACCGCAAGCAGGTCGTCAAGCAGGCGGATCTCGTGCTGGCGCTCCACTGGCGCGGCGATGCCTTCACGCAGGAGGAGAAGGCCAACGACTTCGCCTACTACGAGCCGCTGACGGTACGGGACTCGTCACTCTCGGCCTCCACGCAGGCCGTAGTCGCCGCCGAGGTCGGGCACCTCGAGCTGGCGTACGACTACTTCGGCGAGGCGGCGCTCATGGACCTCCACGACCTCGAGCACAACACCCGCGACGGCGTTCACATCGCGGCGCTGGCAGGGTCGTGGATCGCCGCCGTCGCAGGCTTCGGCGGCATGCGCGACCACGATGGCTTTCTCGGCTTCGCCCCCAGACTGCCGGCCCGGCTCGATCGTCTCTCCTTCCGCCTCCGTTTCCGTGGCAGGCAGTTGATGGTCGAGGCCACGAAGAAGGAGGCGACCTACACGCTGCTAGAGGGGAGGCAGCTCGACGTCTCCCACCACGGCGACCGGATCAAGGTCTCGAAACGAAAACCG
>WNGJ01005920.1_pt1 | contig 12890 bp, 16 predicted proteins | sample 5400611 | NCBI WGS metagenome assembly WNGJ01 (sample SAMN13153375, study PRJNA577476) | soil metagenome | isolation source: 40 cm soil or saprolite under Garry oak tree replicate 1 | place: USA:California | collected 2016-06-15
GAAGGCCTTGGACGCCGAGGCCAGCGTGATCCCCTGCTCGGCCGCCGCGCCGCCGAGCGCGACGAACGGCGTGTGCCGGGCGCCGGGCAGGGTGAGCGAGGCGTGGATCTCGTCGGCCAGCACGAGCACGCCGTACTGCTCGGCCAGCGACGCGATCCGGCCTAGGTCCCCCGGGCTGAACACCCGCCCGGTCGGGTTGTGCGGGTTGCAGAGCAGGTAGCAGCGCGCGCCCGCGGCGAACGCGGCCTCGAGCCCGGCGAAGTCGAGTTCCCAGCGCCCGTCCACCCGGACCAGCGGCACCTCCACGACCTGCCGCCGGGCAAAGCCGATGTGCTTGAAGAACGGCGGGTACACCGGCGTGTTGATGACCACGCCGTCGCCCGGCTCGGTGGCCAGCGCCAGGATGGCGTCGAAGCCGGCCATCACGTCCGGCACCAGGTGCACCCGCCCGGGGTCGACCGTCCACCCGTGCCTGGCCGCGGCGAACGCGGCGAACGTCTCGCCGATGTCCGGCAGCGCGGCGTACCCGCAGTCGCCGAGGTCGAGCGCCGTGCGCAGCGCCGCGACCACGGGCTCGGCCAGGTCGTAGTCCATCTCCGCGATGAACGCGGGCAGCACGTCCGGCGGGTGCAGGCGCCACTTCTCACTGCGCCGCCGCCGTAGCCGGTCCAGGTCGAGGTCGTCGAATCCGTTGTGCATGGCCACGCATAATAGGCCGAACGGTCCTACCTACGTCACCGGGAAGGCGGGGAGCCATGTGAGCGGCGACGTGATCGTCACGGTCACGCTCAACGCCGCGCTGCACGTGGCCTACACTGTGCTGGCCCCGGGGGGGACGATCCCCCCCAGACCCCCCCTGCTCATGGGAGGGCCGGCCCCCCCATACCCCCCCGCCCCTATCTCCCGGCCCGGCTACCGGGCGGGCGGCCGTGGGGTGACGGTGGCGCGGGTGCTGCGCGCCTTCGGCCACGATGTGCTGGCCGCCGGGCTGGTCGGCGGCGCCTCCGGTGAGCTGATCATCCAGGATCTGGCCCGGTCGGGCGTTCCGACGGCGTTCACGCTGATCCGCGCTGAATCCCGGCGGTTCTTCCGGTTCGGCCGCCCTGATTCGGGAGAGCAGCCGCTGAGGTTCTCCGAGCCGGGGCCGTACATCACCACCGAGGAACTCGGCCGCTTCGCCACGGACTACCGGCGGCTGCTGGCGGGCGCCGCGGCCGTCGTGCTCTGCGGCAGCCTGCCGGACGGCCTGCCCGCGGATACCTACGGGTCGCTGGTGACCTACGCCGTCGAGGCGGGCGTGCCGGTCATCCTCGACGCGGGCGGCGAGGAGCTGAAGCACGCCGTCGGTCACGGTCCCGACCTGGTGGTGGCCGAATCGAGCGCGGCCGGGCCGGGGACCCGCGGGTTCGGCGCCGACCTGATCCGGCTGGGCGCGGGCGCGGCCGCCGTGGCGGTCGGCGGTCAGGTCCACGCGGTGACCGCGGACGGCGAGTGGACGGCGCGCCTGGAGGCGGCGGACGATCAAGGGTCCGATGCCTCCTACCCGCCGGCTCGCGGGGCGCTGGTGGCGGGCCTGGTGCCCGGCCAGCTGCTCGGCTGGTCCTGGCCGGACCGGCTCAGGCACGCGCTGGCCCTGGCCGCGGGCGGGGCCGGCCCCTGGACCAGGGCGCCCGGCGGCCCGGAGGAGCAGGAAGAAGGCGGCGCCAGGGATCACGTTGATCTGGCCGCCTACGAGCGGCGGCTGGACGCGGTCCGGGTCGAGCCGCCGACGTACGGATACTTCAAAGAGTTACTCAGCGATCACTCAGGGTGTGCTAGGGTCTGGATTCGGCTCACCAACAGTCCGCCAAAATCTCGGCCCAGTCAATTTCCAGACCCCAAGCTGGAATGGAGCGATCGTGAACAAATGGCGAATTGACCGCGGGGATCGCTGTTTTGTCCGGCTTACTCCGTCGGCCATAGCCACGCAACCATATCGGGGGCGCTGACCGGTCTTCCCGTCCGGCCCGCAAGCGCCAGATCCCCGCCGAATGGCCCGTCATAAGCTTTACGGTCAATTTCACCAGCCGAGTCATATTCTCCGCTATTACCACATCGAAATGGAGTGCTTCGTGTATAACTGGCGAATTCTGCTCGGGGGCGCCGCCTCGGCGGCCATCCTGACGGTCGGCGTTGCCGCCCCCGCGTTCGCGCAGGCGCAGGACGCCCCGGTCTCGCTGAGCGGGCTCAACTCGGCCAGCGGGGTCCTGTGCGGCCTGACCCTGCCCATGTCCGGTGAGGTCTCGGCCGCGGCCAGCGTCCTCGGCCAGTCCTGCGGCTCCTCCTCGTCCAACTCGTCGACGACCGGCAGCAACATGATCCAGGCCAACGGCCCGATGCAGGCCGGCAGCCCGGCCAGCAGCGCCCTGCCCGGCCTGAACTCGGTCTCCGGTTCCATCCCCGCTCTCGGCAACGCCGCCAACGCGGCCCCGGGCGTGGCCAACACGTCCGGCACGCTCGGCAACAGCACCCCCGGCTTCAGCAGCGAGCCCGGCAGCAGCACCAGCGGCTCCAGCACCGGCTCCAGCACGGGTTCCAGCACCGGTTCCAGCACCGGTTCCAGCACGGGTTCCAGCACTGGCCTCGGCTCGGTCACCGGAGCGGTCGGCAGCGTCACCGGCGGCCTGCAGAACGGCGGCTCGATCACCACGCCGCTGTCCGGCGTGGGCGGCTAGGCACCACGCAGCACCCGAAGGACCCCGTCCCCGGACGGGGTCCTTCGCTTATCCTGCTCGGCATGGATGCCGACCACCCCGTGGAGCCCGACGTCGCCAGCCTGTTCGCGCCGGTCGCCGTCGAGGAGACCTTCGACGGGGTGCTGACCGAGGCGCGCCAGGTGCTGGGCGGCCTGGACGATCCGGTGGACGCCGAGCTCTGGGGATCCGACCTGATCGGCGCGCTGGCCTCGTCGGCCACCGGGCAGGCCTCGCTGATGAACACGCTCACCGGGTCGCTGGTGCCCGCGGCCGAGGCGGCGTCCACCCCGGAGGCCCTCGCCCTGCTGCGCGTCTTCGCCGCGGTCGGCTCGCCCGCCCTGCGCGCGGCCGCCGGGCAGGCCGCCGAGCGGATCCACGCGCACGACGTGGCCGACCCGCCGTGGGCCGGGGCGATCGGCGCCCCGCGCGTCGGTGACTGCTGGCACTACGCCGACGTCGGCGGCCGCCAGGAGTCGCTGACCATGACCTTCGCCTACGGCGACCGGCAGCACGCCGTCAGCGTGCTGATCGACCACGGCCGGGGCGGCAGGATCAGGGACACCTGGGTCACCAAGGGCGCCGGGCTGCGCGCCGACACCGAGCGCGAGGCGGCCCGTGACCCGCTGGTGGTATTCGAGGTGATCGACGCCCCTACCGCCAGGCTCAGGCTGGAGCGCGCGATCAGCGCGGGGGAGTGTCCCGAGCAGCCCGATCAGGTCGACGACGTGGTGGCGCACCGCGCCCTGCTGCGCGCCCGCCTCGACCTGCTGGCCGCCCGGGACTGACGGGTGCTCCGGGTCTCGTCACGGAACGCCCGGTTCCAGCAGTGGGAGTCGCTGCTCGGCAACCGGGGCAAGCGCCAGCGAAACCGCGAGTTCCTGGTCCAGGGCGTCCGGCCGATCACGCTGGCGGCCGAGTTCGGCTGGCCGTTCCGCGCGCTGCTCTACGACGCCGAGCGTCCGTTGTCGGGCTGGGCGCGGACCGTGCTGCGCGACGTGCCCGCTCTCCAGGTCGCCATGGCGCCCGGCCTGCTGGCCGAACTCGGCGAGAAGGAAGCGGGCCCGCCGGAACTGGTCGCCGTGGTCGGGATGCCAGAGGACGACCTGGACCGGATCACGGCCGGCCCGGGTTTCCTCGGCGTGCTGCTCGACCGCCCGGCCAGCCCCGGCAACGTCGGCAGCATCATCCGCTCGGCGGACGCCTTCGGCGCGGACGGGGTCATCGTGGCCGGCCACGCGGCCGACGTCTACGACCCCAGGGCGGTCCGGGCCAGCACCGGCTCGTTGTTTGCCCGGCCGGTGGTCCGCGCGCCCTCGCACCACGAGGTGACCGCCTGGGTAACGGCCCAGCGCGCCCGGGGCTGCCCGATCGTCCTGGCGGGCACCGACGAGCACGGTGAGGTCGACGTCTTCGACGCCGACCTCACCCGGCCCGTCCTGCTCCTGGTCGGGACCGAGGCCACCGGCCTGAGCAGCGCCTGGCGCGAGCTGTGCGACCTGACCGTCAGGATCCCCATCACCGGCGCCGCCAGCTCGCTGAACGCGGCGACCGCGGCGACCGCGGTCTTGTATGAGATTTCCCGGCAGCGCATCCTCACGCGCAGGCACCGGGCTGATCCCGGTGCCGCGCGATGATCAATCTTGATCGAGGTGGCGCACCGAGATCAGGAACAGCCCCAGGTCGCGTACCTTGGTCAGCAACCCGTGCAGGGCAGCCTGATCGGCGACCGGGCCTGCGATGACGGTTTCCTCGCCGTCGCTGGTGACGTGGAGGTCGTCGAACCAGGCGGTCCACCGCCCGTCGAGGATGCCCTTGACCCGGATCTCGTAGCGCGAGTTCAAGCCGATGTACCGTCCTTCGGTATAGGTCCGTGGACCTGCACGCTACGAAAGCGGGACGGACCCGGCGTCACCCGAAGGTGGCCCATGCGGGTGGAATCTTTCCGCCGGCGGCTGACAATTAAGATGAGAGGCTTGGCAGCGACGCGAGATCGCTGGAGGCGCCGATCGTGCAGGTTATCGATGGGTGAGCCGACCGCAGCCGAGGCCGCGACGTCGGAGCGCGATGTCCTGCTGGCCACCAAGCTGAACGTGCCCAGGTTGCGGCCAGATCTGGTGCCGCGCCCGCGGCTGGCGCAGCGGCTCGACGAGGGCGGGAGACGAGGACTCGTCCTGGCCTGCGCGCCGGCCGGGTACGGCAAGACTGTCCTGCTGGCCGAGTGGGTGGCCGCTGTGCGACGCGGTCACCGGCCGGCCCGGCTGCCGGGGGCGATCCGGCCGGTGCCCTGAATGCGATGGACGAAGCCGTGCAAGCCGCCCCCGGACCACCGGGCCTGCTCAACCCCATCCCGGCGCGGCGGGCACGGCTCCTCCTGGCCCAGGGCGACGTCGCTCCGGATGCCGGGCGGGGCCGGGGCACGGCGGTGCCTGGCCTGGTCGACCAGCTGACCAGCCGTGAGCTGGAGGTGCTGAAGATGCTGGCGGCCGGCCAGTCGAACCAGGCCATCGCGAGTCAGCTGGTGGTCACCCTCGACACCGTGAAGAAGCACGTCAGCCACGTCCTGGGCAAGCTCGGCGCGGCCAACCGCACCGAAGCCGTCGCCCGCGCCCGCGAGCTCAGCCTGATCCCGTGACGAGAAGCGACGCTGCTACCAGGCGCCAGGTCAGTTCCCCGTCATGGCGTGACCTGGCGTTCCCGCGGAAACGTCCGACGCAATTGCGTGGGACGTTTCCGCGGAGACGCGAGGAGCAGTGACCAGGTCCGGACGGCGCCGGGCCGCGCGCCGTGCGCGCAACAGCACCGCCGTCGCCCGCCACGGCGCCGCCAGCGCGCGCCACAGCCGGCTGATCGAGGCGGCCAGCTGGGCGTTGGACCTGTCGACCTCTCGCTGCTCGGCGGCGCTCTTGGTGCGCTCGACCTGGTAGATCATGTACCCCGTGTTCATCTCATCGCTCCTTCGGATTCCCCTGAAAGAAAAGGTAGGAAGAGCCTGTTCCCGCGGTGTTCCCGCCCGGACTTGCCGGATCTGTCACGCGGCCGCAGGAAGCCGGGAGCGCGCCATGCGGTGCGGAGGAGGATTGACCCGGCCGCCGGGCAGGATCTCGCCCAGGTCGTCGAACACGATCACGCCGTTGCAGAGCAGGCTCCATCCTTGCTCGGGGTGAGAGGCCACGGTGCGGGCGGCGTCACGGTCCGCGCGGTCAGCGGCCGGGCACGCGGGTAGATGGGGACACATGTGCTTACCGGGCTTGAGAGCGGCCATTTCTTCCTTCTGCCAGTGTGCGTTTCTCCTGTGCAGGCTAGGCAGGCCCGGCCGGCCAGGCGTCACCTGAAAGTGGACATGGCGGGTGGAATCTTGCGGGCAGGCCGCGGGCACCAAAGTGCCGTCATAAATATCGGGATACGATATAAAGCCGCTATGGGCAGAGCGCAAGCGTCGCCCCGCTGGGCTCGAGCAGCCGGTGCGGGCCGACCCCGCCAGGGAGCACGGCCCGGTGGCCGCGGACCCGGGCGCACGGCCCCTGCGGACCGGCTAGCGTCAGGCCGTCGGCGTCCACCGCGACGAGGGCGTCGTCCTGGCGCAGGAGCACCGGCCCGGCCCGTTCGGCTGAAATGGCGACCCGGCCCGCCCGCAGGCCGTCGAGCACGTCAGCCGGCCGGTCCCCCTCGCACTCGACCCAGGTGGTCGGGCGGCCCGGCGGGGCATCCGAACCCTCCTGGTGCCAGTCGCTGCCACCGACCGGGATCGCCGCCGGATCCCAGGCCAGCCACCAGGACAGCGGCAGGTTCCAGCGCAGGTCGAGCCAGCTCCAGTGCCAGACCTCGAGTAGTGGCGGGCGGCGGCGCATCGGCCGGGTCCAGCTCACCGCCCCGGCGAAGGGGTGGTTGACCGACAGCAGCCCGCCCGCCGCTTCGGTCGCGTCCAGCCAGGCGTCCGGCTCCTCGCGGAAGTCGATCCAGCCCACGTCGCCGAGCGCGCCCGCGTGCCCGCCGTCGGTCGTCACCTCCTGGCCGGGCAGCAGGATTACCCCGTACCGCCGGGATGCGGCGGCCAGCTCGGCGTGGTGGCTGACCGTGTTGTGGTCGGTGACGGCGAGAAAGTCGAGCCCGCGCCGCGCCGCGAGCGCGGCCAGCTCGGGGACGGTCAGCTTGCCGTCCGAGTGCACGGTGTGCGTGTGCAGGTCGCCGGCCAGCCAGCGGCGGCCCGGCCGGGCCGGCAGGATCCGGCGCGGCGGCCGGTCCCGCGGGGCCGGCGGCGCGACCGGCGACGGCGCCGGACCCAGGGCCGGGCCCGTCTGCACGCTCAGCCGGTAGCCCACGCCGTCCGGCGGCACCCGGTGCACGCCGATCATCACCTGCCAGGTGCCCGCCTCCAGCTCCCCGGGCAGGTAGCCGGGCGTGGCCGCATCACGGGCGATGACGAACGACTCGCGGGCACCGCCCGACCAGCCGCGGAACCCGCCCGGGCCGAGGCAGCCCAGGTCGAGCAGGGCCCCGTCGGCGCGGTCGTACTCGAGTTCCACCCGCAGCCCGCCCGTGGCCGGCGGCACCTCCACCGGCAGGTAGTACCACGGGGACGCGAACCGGTCCTCCAGCGTCCACCGCCCGGCGTGCCGTATCGAGTCCGTCATGCCACCAGATCACCAGATCGGGGGCCCGCTCGCCAACCACGGGCAAAATTTCACCAGTCGTTGACTTTTTCTCTCGGGTGTTCCTAGGGTGCTGGACATGAGGGCCATGATTGTCAAGGAGTTCCGGGAACTCGTCCGTGACCGGCGCACTCTGGGCATGCTCATCGTGATGCCGCTGCTCCTGCTGGTGATCTTCGGCTACGCGGCGAACTTCTACGTCTCCAGCCTCTCCACGGCCGTCGTGGGCCCTCAGGCCGCGCAGACGGCCAAGACGCTGCCGTCGTTCTTCGACGTCATGGTGACCAAACCAGCGGACACCCAGGCCGATGCGAAGACGCTGCTGCGGGACAACAAGGCGGACGTGGCCTTCGTCACCGGCCAGACTCCGGTCCTGGCTCTGGTGGACGGGTCCAACCTGTTCGCCGCGCAGTCGGCCGTGGCGGCGCTCAACAAGGTTGGCGATCAGGTCAAGACGCAGGTGCTCTACAACCCCGGCCTGAAGACGTCGTGGGTGATGGTCCCGGCGATAATCGGCCTCATCCTGACCTTCATCGGCACGATCGTCACCAGCATCGGCATGGTGCGGGAGCGAGAGGCCGGAACGCTCGAGCAGCTCGCCGTGATGCCGATCAGGCCGAGCCGGGTGATCCTGGGCAAGATCGCGCCCTATTTCCTGGTCGCGGCGGTCGACATGATCATCGTGACCGTGCTGGGCATCCTGCTCTTCTCCGTCCCGTTCAACGGCAACGCGTTCGCGTTCGCGCTGGGGGCCGCGATCTTCCTGTTCGTCGTGCTCGGCCTCGGCGTGTTCATCTCGACGATCTCGCAGACCGCCGGCCAGGCGATCCAGACCGCGTTCTTCTTCCTTCTCCCGCAGATACTGCTCTCCGGGATGATCTTTCCGCTGGACGCGATGGCCGCCGGCGTTCGCTGGATCGGCTACCTGCTGCCGCTCACCTACTTCACCATGATCTCGCAGGGGATCATGCTGCGCGGCGCCCCGATCGCCTCGCTGTGGCTGCCGTTCGTCGTGCTCACCGTGATGGCCGTGGTGGTGTTCACCGGCGCGACGCTGCGCTTCCGCCGGGATCTCGCCCCGGGCCGCGCCGCCAGCCCGGCCGGCGAGGAGCCGGCCGCGACCGAGACGGTGGGAACCGCGTGACGTACTCGGTGCGTTCGGCCACGGTGCGCTTCGGGCCGGCCGTGGCGCTCGACGACGTCACCGTCGAGGTGCCCGGCGGATCCGTCGTCGCCGTGGTCGGCGGGGACGGCGCGGGCAAGTCCACGTTGCTGCGCGCGCTGGCCGGCGAGGTATCCCTGGACGTCGGCACGGTGGAGGCGCCGCCGAAGCAGCGCCTGGGCTACCTCCCCGCGTCGGCGGGCAGCTGGGCCGCGCTGACCGTGACGCAGAACATCGACTTCGTCGCGGGCATCTACAGCCTGGCCGGCGATGAGCTCACGGCCCGCCGCGCCGAACTGCTGGACCGGGCAGCGCTCACCCCCGCGGCCGGCCGGCTCGCCGCGCAGCTGTCCGGAGGGATGCGGCGCAAGCTCGGCTTCATTATGGCGATCGTGCACCGGCCGGACTTGCTGATCCTCGACGAGCCCACCACGGGCATCGACCCGGTGAGCCGCATCGACCTGTGGCGGCTCGTGTCGGAGGCCGCGGCGTCGGGCGCGGCCGTGCTCATGTCGACGACCTACCTCGACGAGGCCGAACGCGCCGGGCACCTCGTCGTGCTCGACAGCGGGCGGGTCCTCGTGCAGGGCTCCTACGACCAGGTGCGCGAAGGATTCGCGGGCGTGGTCACCCAGGCTGACCAGCCCGTCCGGGCCGGATGGGCCTGGCGCCGCGGCCGGGTGCTGCACGAGTACTGGCCCGGCGGCGCCCCTTCGAGCCCTTCGACCCCTTCGAGCCCGCCGGCCGGGACCACCATCGTCGCGCCCGACCTGGAGGACATCGTTATCGCGCTCTCGCTGGCCCGCCGCGAGACGGTTCCGTCATGACCGGCGTTCTCCTGCGCGCCACGCACGTGATCCGCCGCTTCGGCGCGTTCACGGCGGTGGACGACGTGTCGATGCGGGTGCAGCCGGGTGAGGTGGCCGGCCTGCTCGGTGCCAACGGAGCCGGCAAGACCACGCTGATCCGGATGCTGCTGGGCCTCATCGCGGTGACCTCCGGCCGCGTCGACCTGCTCGGCGGCCCGCCCGACCGCGAGCGCCGGCGCCGGCTCGGTTACGTGCCGCAGGGTCTGGGCCTGTACGGCGACCTGACCGTGCGGGAGAACCTGGCGTTCAGCGCGGGGGCCTACGGCACCGCGGAGCCCGCGCTGCCGCCCGGGCTGACCGGGCACGCCGGCGTCCTGGTGCGCGAGCTGCCGCTCGGGGCGCAGCGCCAGGTGGCGTTCCTCGCCGCCCTGGCGCATTCACCCGAGGTGATCGTGCTCGACGAACCGACCTCGGGTGTCGACGCGCTCGCCCGGGCGGCATTGTGGGACACGATCAGGGCGCAGGCCGAGCGCGGCGCCGGAGTCCTGGTGACGACGCACTACATGCAGGAGGCTCAGCAGTGCGACCGGCTGCTGCTCATGTCGAACGGCGCGCTGGTGGCCGAGGGCAGCGAGGCCGACATCATCGGCTCGACCACCGCCGTCGCGGTCCGCACCGACGACTGGGCGCGGGCCTTCGCCGTGCTCAACGCCGCGGGTGCGCCGGTCATGCTCGCGGGCCGGGCGATCCGGGTGGCCAACGCCGACCCGGCCGGGCTGGCCGGGGTGCTCGAGGCCGCCGGGATCGAGGCCAGCCTGCAGCCGGTTCCCGCGACGATCGAGGAACGGATGCTGATGCTGTCCCGCCAGGCGGGGGCTTCCTAGTGCCGGTGCGGGGCCGGCGCCCGCTGGGCAGCCCGGACGCACGCCAGGCCGTCCTGGACGCGGCCAGGGAACTGTTCGCGGAGCTCGGGTTCGAGCGCACGACCATGCGCGCCGTGGCGGCCCGGGCCGGGGTCGACCCGGCGCTCATCTACCACTACTTCGGCGACAAGGACGGGCTTCTCTTCACCGCGCTCCAGCCGCCGGTGGATGAGGCCACCGTGTTCGCCGGCCTGGCCGACGCGGCCGACCGCGCCGGAGAGGAACTGGTCAGGCGGCTCATCAGGCTGTGGGAGGATCGCCCGGATATCCGCGAGCAGATGGCGGCGATCCTGCGGACGGGCCTGTCCCACGACCGCGCCAGCCGGCTGCTCCGGGACATCCTCAGCTCGTTCATCCTCGCGGCGCTCGGCGACGTCCTGGCCGGCGATCGCCGTGATCTGCGCGTGGCGCTCATCGGCTCCCATATCGGGGGGCTGATGCTCGCCCGCTACATCCTGAAGGTGCCGGGCGCCGCGGCCGCCAGTCCCGAGGACCTGGTTCACGCCGTCGGCCCCACCGTGCAGCGCTATCTCACCGGCGACATCGGCCCGGCGGGCGTCAGCTGGTAGCCGCGTAACCGCCGTCGATGACGATCGTCTCGCCGGTGACGAACGGGTTCGAGGTGATCAGCGAGAAGATGGTCTCGGCCACGTCCTGTTCGGTGACGTTCCGCTTCATCGGCGTCCAGGTGGCGCGGCGCTCCATCAGCCGTTCGTAGTTGTCGCCCAGCGTCCGCTGCATCCACTCGCCCGCGATCCAGCCCGGGGCGACGGCGTTGACCCGCACCTCGGGGGCCAGCACCCGGGACAGCGTGCGGGTGAGGCTGACCACGGCCGCCTTGCTGGCCGCGTAGGCGAGCGGCTGAGGGCCGGGCCGGAGCCCGACGATCGAGGCCACGTTCACCACGCTGCCCCCCGCGGCCCGCAGCAGGGGGGCGCAGGCCCGCGTGACCTGGAAAAGCCCGCGGACGTTGACGGCGAACACCCGGTCCCATTCGGCCAGGTCGACGCCGTCCAGGTCGTCCGGCGGGGTCTGGCTGGTCATGCCCGCGTTGTTCACCAGCGCGTCCAGCCGGCCGAACGTCTCGCCCACCGCGGCGGTCAGCGCCGCCACCGCGGCGTCGTCGCTCACGTCGGCGCGCAGCGCGAGGTGGCGCCCGCCCAGGCTCTCTAGTTCGGCCAGCGTCGTGCGGGCGGTGTCCTCGGACCGGCTGTAGTTGATCGCGACGTCGTACCCCGCCTGGGCCAGCCGCAGCGCGGCGGCCCGGCCGATCCCGCTCGCCGACCCGGTGACCAGGGCCGCCGGCCTGTCCTGTGCCATCCCTTCTCAGGCGGTGACGGGCTGGTCCGTGCCGCAGTACTTGCACTTGGACGCGGCGGCCGGCAGATCGCTGGACAGGCACGCCGGGCAGGTCTTGACCGCGGGCGGGTCGCCGAACACCACTTGCCCGCGCCGGGCCTGGATGGCCTTGTAGGGCATGACGATGAGGAAGTAGACCACGGCCATGAAGATGGCGAAGTAGATGATCGCGGAAATGAACGTGCCGAAATCCACCAGCGTCTTCGGGTTGCCGTTGCGTATTTCCACGCCCAGGCCGTGGCTGCCGGGGACGAAGCTCTGCAGGAGCGGGTTGATGATGCTGGAAGTGAACGCGGTGATAAGAGCGCTGAACGCGAGGGCTACGACGAGCCCGACGGCGACGACGATTACGTCACCGCGCATAAGAAAATTCTTGAAGCCCCTCATATTTCTTCTCCGATTTCGCCGGTATCCGTCCTGCCGGGCGCGACGCCAGGCCATCGCCCGTATTCCCGCCGGCACCTCCCTAATGCGCAATTGCGTCGCGACTCTGTTTCCGGGCATGCCATACGATTCCGGTTCCGGGTCGGCAACGCAAGCGTTTCCGTCCGGCTGGGCGCGCCCTGACCTGCGATCCAGCGGCCGGTGGTCAGCGGGCCCGTGGTTCAGCGGGCCCGTGGTTCAGCGGGCCCGTGGTTCAGCGGGCCCGTGGTTCAGCGGGGGAGCGCGGGTGCGGCCGCGGCCGGGTCGGCGGCCGAGGCGAGCAGCCAGTCGGCGCCCGCCAGCCGGATAGACCGGGCGTAGGCCCGGTCTCCGGGTTCGGCGGGCCGGGGCACCAGCCGCGCGCTGACGAACTCGCCCGGACCAGGCCGGGGCAGGCCGAGAGCCGCGGCGAGCACCTGGTCCCCGGCGTAGTCCCCGAAGATCACTATGCCCTCGGCGCGCAGCTGGTCGCGCGCCCCGCCGCCGCCGCGGACCCGCTTCATGTAGTCGTCCTGCCTGGCCACCGTGGCGACCACGGTCCGGCTGACCGGCATCCGCTGGGCCCGCCGGAACAGCTCGTTCACCCGCTGCTGCCCCGAACCGGCCGCGAAGATCGCCGCCACGTCCCGTTCCGGCAGCCTGATCAGCACGTTCTCCTGCAGCGGGGCGCGGGCGTGCAGCCAGCGCACCGCCGTCCGGCCGTGCTCGTTCAGGGCACGCTTGCCGTCCCGGTTACCCGCCGGGCTGAGGTTCTCCGCTGCCGCCCGGACCAGCCCGGCCGACCAGGTGCCGTCCTCGTCGCTCGCCTGGACCAGCAGCATCAACTGGCC
>WNGJ01005923.1_pt1 | contig 12888 bp, 16 predicted proteins | sample 5400611 | NCBI WGS metagenome assembly WNGJ01 (sample SAMN13153375, study PRJNA577476) | soil metagenome | isolation source: 40 cm soil or saprolite under Garry oak tree replicate 1 | place: USA:California | collected 2016-06-15
CCTACTCCCCGGTAATGAACGCGGTCATGATTGTCCAGGTCCGCATTCCTTCAAAAACCGATCGATCGTGAACGTATCCTTCCTGCGGTCGAAGATCCGACCGAGCGTCACGAAGAAGGTGAGCTGCAGCGCGTGCATGATGAGGTTCCATGACCGCGCGTTCCGGTTCAGCGCGGTCATGATCGGTTCTTCAGTCGCCGCCAGATTCCTGAGGGTCTTCCACGCGTAGGCGCTCGCGATAGCGGCGCCAATCTCGCCATCGAAATCATCGAGCAGGTTCTGAGCCGTCCGGGCCATCATTCCTTCGGTTCGAGTTCCGGATAGTGTTTCCTGATGAAGTATGGATTCGCGACCTCTACAAAGGTGAACGACAATTGGCGCGCCGTATGAAGCTAACAGTTGATGGAGTCGCGGTGGCGAGGTCGAACAGCGCGACGCTATAGCCGTCGCCTAAGGGCCGCACCAAGCCATGGGGCAGACTGCGCGAGCTGGCTACGGCCTGCAATTCGAGCCGCTCGCTGGCCGTTACCTGCAACAAAACCTTCGGTCGACCGGTCGCCATCGACACCCTCACGAGTTACGGACGATACCCGTGAGACCGCCGAAGAATCTGCAAGTTTCATTTGGGACAAGACACTAGCGCACGCACTGGAAAACGGCTGGCAGAAGCAGCCTGACCAACGAAAAACGCGCCAGTGAGAGTGATCGAACGTCATTTAACTCGGGACAAGCAGCTCGTTCTGGTTCCGGAATCGGTAACGAGGTGCTCGTTCGCATCCAGGCGCTGTACACCTTGAGGATCGTGTCCGCGCCACTCCGGCTGGCGAACGACGGGCCTTTTGACAGCACCAGGCCCTGCCGTTGCTCGAGCAGCTGCACGACTGGCTCGTGGCTACCTTGACGGCGGTGTCGGCCAAGTCCGAGATCGCTGCAGCATCCGTTACTCCGTCTTGGGCTTCAACCAACGCGGAGCGAAAGGGCGAATGGAGCGTGCGGAATGCCGTTCATGTCGAATTGGCTGTACGCGTCGGACCTCGCTCGCAGCTCAATATCGTGGTAGTCGCAGAGAAACTTTGCTAGGTAAAGGCCTCGGCCTTCTCCGCCGACCGAGAGACGCTCTGCGTTCCTTCCTCTGACACCACGATCGAATATTGTTTTCGCTTCCGCGGGTTCCACGTAGGGGCCGACAGAACGCACCTCGACATCTAGCTGGGTTGCGCGCTCGGAAAAACTGATCGTTATCGTTTGGCCGCCCGGGGAGTACTTAATAGCGTTATCGAGAATTACGAAAGGGACGAGTTCGAATGCAGGGAGTGTCTCAACAGTCAGCGACGATGTGCCTTCGAAATTGATAGAGAGTTGCTTGGCATTCGCCCGGAGTCGAAGAATATAGCGTGCCTTGTCGAATTTCTTGTATATCCCAGAGCGTACCTTCGTCTGCATGCTTACTGCAGACGGATTGAGTTCCAAGTCAGTAAATCCTAGCCGAGAAAGAATCATTCCACTTGTGTAATTTATGGTCTGGCAGAGTTGCACTGCGGGGCCATCGATGTTGCTTAGGACTCGGCCAAGCCGCTCGGCGTCGGCCGAAATCTCGGCGCAAAAGCGACGTAACTCATGCATCGTGCTATTTAGCACACCAGTCACTTCGTTATATTTCTTCTCAAGCGCTGCGCGCTCCATCGAGAGGGCATCTATCTGCACTTGCATGGTTGCAAGCTTGCGATTCACTTTGTAGTATTTCATTGTTTCAGCAGCATTTCGATAAGCTGCACCGTTGCAACGGCTGCAAATTCCGTCGCCAACTTTTTCCAGTCGTTCGATTGAGGGAGTCCTCGAACGCGGTTAGAAAAAAGGGCCGGGTTTCGCGTCTTGATTGACGCAATAAATGCTTGCTCTATGTCGAGTACGTCGTAGAGTTCCGCACCGCGCTCGAGCAAGCGGGCCCGAAAGCGTATCCAGCGTTGGCGCGGGTCAACAACGGCGCCGAGTGCGTTCTCGAGCGCTGTCGTCCAGGACTCGATTGGTGCCTCCTTTGGCATCATCACGTCAACGACACGCAGCCTTTCGTTGTAGGCTATGTTGTGCGTCATTCCCGTGTACGCCACTAGCCACTTGTCCGGATATGTCTTTCGAATTTCACCGAGAACGTGTGCACCGTCGAATTTGCTTCCGAAGGCTGCTCCTACGCCCCTAATGTCACAGACGACAATCGGGTAGGCAGAGACTTGGTCGACCCGTCGTATGTCGCCTCCCAACTCTGAAATGTGGAAGCCATGTGCGCGCAGACTTTCGAGGCGCACGAACGGTTCGTCATCGATGATTGCGATTTCGACTTGGCGCTTCATCTCTGGAAGGGCCGGCAACGTAACGCCCAAGTCGTTAAGGCCCTTAGGCCGGCCAATGTGCAGGAACATCGTCATTCGTCCCGGCTCGAAGGCTCGAAGAGGGCTGACGGAGAAAACGGTAGTCAGTCCAAGGTCGCTTGGGTCTCTGGATATGCGCCTGCTTTTGCCACCAGCAGATAGCGACGTGAACTTGTCCACGGGGGCGCGCGGGCGCACGCCACGCCGAGGAGCGCGCCACGCTGGGGCAAGGCGTCATAGCGCGAGAATTAGAGTAGCCAAAGAAAAGGGGTCGCATCGCTGCAACCCCTTGATATGAATGGCGCGCCCGGCAGGATTCGAACCCACGACCCCTTGGTTCGTAGCCAAGGTTCCGATTTCCGATAACGAGTTTGAAATCAATACGTTACGCGCCTCTCCTTGTGCCATAGATTGTCGAGTTACTCCCCAGTAAGGCCCTGTTTTGCCGAGGATCGGACCGGTTCAATGGCACAGCACTGTAGCAACCTCGAAAGGAAAGACTGCTAAGTTCGATCGGCGCTACGGCCAGCCACACCGCGTCGATCCGGATCACCGCAGCCACTCACGCAGCCAGGACGCGCTGTCTCTGGCCGCCTGTGCTGGCGATCGACACTCCCGGCCGCCGGCATTCCTCGGCAACCTTCGCCCAGCGGCCGCATTCCGGCCGCCATGCGTGCGCGCCGTAGTGAAAAAAATGTGACGTTTCCTGGATCGAGGCGTGAAGCGCGCGTCCCAGACTCGCTTCCGCTATGAAGCAAATCGAGACAGAAGGTTCGGCACGTCAGCGGCCGATCGAGTTAGACAGCCCGGCCGCTGCGGAGTTGCCATTGGGCTGCTGGCTGGTGACGCCGCGACGCGGCTACACCCACCACGGCATCTACGTAGGGGACGGCCAGGTCGTGCATTACTCCGGGCTGTCGCGCTCCTGGCACCGCGGGCCAGTGGAGGTGGCGTCGCTGTCGGAATTCTCCATGGGACGCGTTCTATGGATGAAATGGACGCCCACCCCTCGGCACATCGGCCGGGCGGCGGCTCAACGGGCGCTGTCGCGTGTGGGAGAGGACCGCTATCGGGTCATGACCAACAATTGCGAGCACTTCTGCGCATGGTGCCTCGACGGCGAGAGCCGAAGCCGGCAGATCGAGCGGTGGCTCGCATGGCCGCGCGCGATGCTCGCCGGGCTCGCGCAAGTGTTCGCCCTCGGGCCACGGTGGTCGGCCCTGTCCTAACGATGCGCAACCGTTGCCCGCTTGCGGGCTCCTTTGCCAAATCATCGAGCCTACCTGGCCCGCGCAAGGTTAGGACCGGCACAGCCCTGCTTTTGTGCGCCGTGCTGGCGGCTGCACGGGCGCAATCGCCGGTCGAGCGACCGGTCTCCGCCGATCCCGATCTGCTTCTGAATCTCCCTTACTCGATGCGGCTGGAGCTTGGCCCTTCGTCCAAGCCCGGGCGGTCGGCGGGGACCGGATCGACCGTGTTGACCTCGAACCATCGGTTGCGAATGCTCGAAGAGCGAACTCAGCAGCAGACCCGGTACGGCGTGAACCTGGTGGATCAGGCGACTTCGCGTTCGCATCTTCTGCTGCAATTTCCTGGAGGGCGGCCTCTGGCCGGCCTGCAATACGAAAGGAAGAATTTTCTGTTCGAGGGCGGCCAACTGAGCATTCGGTCCACCAGTGATATACAAACGCTCGCCCGCGGGTTAGGGCTGTCCGGGACACAGGTGGAGGGCGACGCGCTGTCGTTGCTGGGTTGGCACTCCCACTCGCGGCTGGCGTGGGAGCTGGGCGACCCCACCCGCGAGCTTCAATGGCGCTTCAGCGCCAGCATCGACCGGCGAGTGGCTGTCCAGAAAAGCGCCGTCAGCCTTCAGATGCTGCGACGCTTCTAGCGGATCGGTTATTCGCCGCGGCTTCCGAATTTGTAGCCTACGCCCCAGACCGTCAGGATGAAATCGGGATTGCTTGGATCGCGCTCGATCTTGTTGCGCAGGCGATTAATGTGGGTGTTGACGGTGTGCTCGTAGCCGGCGTGGCTGTAGCCCCAGACCTGGTCGAGCAGCTGCGCACGCGTGAACACGCGGCCGGGGCTGCGGGCGAAGGTCGCCAGCAGCTCGAACTCCTTGGCGGTCAGTTCCACCGGCTTGCCGCGCACCTGCGCCTCGTGGCGCTCCAGGTCGATGCGCAGGTCGTCGACTTCGATGCGCTGGCTCCCCAGCGCCGAAGCCTTCTGCTCCGCCGACTGGTCGGCGCGGCGAAAGACTCCTTTCACGCGGGCCGCCAGTTCCAGCATGCTGAAAGGCTTGGTCAGATAGTCGTCGGCACCCAGTTCGAGCCCGAGCACGCGATCGAGTTCCGACGACTTGGACGTGAGCATCAGGATCGGCGTGTAGTGCTCGCTCGCGCGCAGCCTACGGCAGATCTGCAGTCCGTCCAGGCGCGGCAACATCACGTCCAGAATGACCAGGTCATAGCGGGTCGCCTGCGCCTCCGCCAGCGCGGTCACCCCATCATCGATAAGCCGGCAATCGCAGCCGAGTTCTGCCAGCTGCAGCATGACCAACCGGCCAATGTCCGGATCGTCCTCGACCACCAGCACGCGGCGGCTCATGCGGGAACCTGCATCGGCAATCGGTTGAAAATCAGTTCCACGGGGCGGATCAACGCGAATATTGTAGGCGGTGCGTATTGGGGCATCGTCCCCGCGTCTGTTAACGATCCGACCCGGCCCCGCTGAACTCGACCGCATGTTCATGATGCCCCCGCCTGCTCAAACGGCCGCGCCCCGATCTGTGCTAACAACTTTGCCCCAGCGATAGACAGGCACATGGCCAGGAACGCCACCCAGGCGTACGGCCAGAGCAAGGGCATCCCAACCAGGATCAATCCGTCGTTGCTTCCCGGGATCAGCAAAGTGCCCCATCCCATCAGCACACCACCGACCAGGGACCTGAGCGACTGCAGCACCGTGATGCGCATGCTCCCGAATCGGCCCGCCGTCCAGCCACCCCAGGTGGCGCCCGCTAGCAGGGCGAGCACCAGCACGCTCCGCCCGGCCAGACTGGTCGCCCTGCCCCGCGCCAGATCGGCCAGCAAATCGGTATAGGCCCATGCACCGGCCAGCATCAACGAAAAGAAGAACGTGATCGCGATGACCGTGGTGGCGGCATGCGGAGCCCAGACGCGCGTCGCCAGGGCTTCGCGCAGCCTCCGGAAAAACGGGACGCTTGCGCCATCGGCGCTGCGCCCGAACAGCGGCCAAGCCAGGCGCCAGGCAACGAACAGCAGAAACAGCGCGGCCGCCCAGATAGGTGCCTGCAGCACCGGAGAGCCATACGGCTGCGGCCGGTGGTCGGGCAGCGCGAAGACGTACTTCAGGCTCACGCACCCAAGATAAAAGCCGAACGGCATGAACAACTGGGCCCATCGACCCGAACCGAAGAGCGCAATGGCACCGAAAACGCAAGCCTGATTGATGAACGCGCCAAGCCCGAGCAACACGCCGCCCAGCACGGTCCAGGCAGTCAGCGGGTAGCCGGCGGGCATTTTGGGAAGCAGGTGCAGCGCCTGGGCAACCAGCAGCCCGCCGGCGACCCACACCGCCGCCTCCACCAGACTCACCAGTCGCCGAAAGCTGCCCTTGCCCACCACCTCGTCGACAGCCGCCACAGTGCAGGTGGCGCCCCGCTGGATGGCAAAGCCCATCACGCCGACGCACAAGGCGGCAACCAGAAATGCAAAACTGCCCAGAATGATGTCCATAGTGGCCTCGGTTTGGTCGATCCGCTCGGTGGTTGGACGCGATCGGCCGCGCTCAATGCCCCGCGACAGCATTGTTGAACTTGCAGATCTGCCTCATCGCCGCGGCGCTGTTGATCACGCCGGTCTGCGGAACGATGTGGCTGGTGTTCAAATCGAACACCCAGCCATGGATGTAGGGCCGGCCAGTCTTGCTCCAGGCCTGCGCAACGATATTGGTCTTGCCCAGGTTATAGACCTGTTCGATCACGTTCAGCTCGACCATGCGGCGAAATCGGGCCGTATCGTCGAGCGGCTCGAGCTGGCTCCAGAAATACTGCTGCGTGTCCTTCAGCGTGCGCAGCCAGTTGTCGATCAGACCGTGCGAGTCCTGGCTCATCGCCGCCTGCACGCCTCCGCAACCGTAGTGGCCGCACACGATCACATGCTCGACCTTGAGCACCTCAACTGCGTACTGCAGCACCGACAGCAGATTCATGTCGGTCTGCACGACCAGATTGGCGATGTTGCGGTGAACGAACATGTCGCCGGGCTGTGTGCCCGTGATGCGGTCGGGCGGTACCCGGCTGTCGGAGCAACCGATCGACAGGAACTCCGGATGCTGCCCCTCCGCCAGGCTCTCGAAGTAATGCGGATCGAGCAGCAACGGATCCTCGACGAACTTGCGATTGTTGCCCAGCAGCTGCTCGATGCGGTGGATCACAGAGCCTCTCCTATCAGTCAGACGTGCTCGATCACGCCTTCGATCGCGTCGGCTGCGCGCTGCTGCCAGGGCGCCCGCTCGATCATGCGCATCGTGTCCGCGTGGCCGGCCAATCGCCGTGCGCGAATGCCGGCGGGCGTGAAATCGATGTCTTTGGTGTGGTCCTCTCCGTCCAGCCGCGGCGCCAGCAGGTGCGCCACGTGCATCGTTGTGCCGCAGCCCCATGACGCGAGTTCTTTGATTTTCGGATCGGACTGCGCCTCGTCCGGCATCTGCCGGACGAGTTCGCGGATCACGTGGCGTAGGCGGTGAATCTGCTTCTGGCGTGCGATGTGGCTGTCGGCACGGCTGGCGAACTGGATGTCCTTTTGCCGACTCATCACCTGCCAGATCGATTCGGGTTCCGGACCAGTCTGGTGCCAGACGTTGACGGCGAAGATCACCGAGTCGCGGCGCGGTTTGTCGTCCAGCACCGCCTCGATCGGCGTGTTCGAATAGATCCCGCCGTCCCAATACGGTTCGCCGTCGATACGTATCGCCCCGAAGGCAGGCGGCAATGCGCCGGAGGCCATCACGTGGTCGGCCGTCAGCGGCTCATTGCGGGTATCGAAATAACGCATGCGCCCGCTGCAGACGTTGACCGCGCCCACCGTCATGCGGGTACGGCACTGGCACAGGTAGTCGAAGTCCACCAGTGAATTCAAGGTATCGCGCAGGGGTGATGTGCTGTAGTACGAGGCCGACTCGACCCCAAGCGTCGCGGCCGAGCCGCGCAGCGCATGCAGATTGGGTTTGAAAAAATTCGGGATGCCGCGCGTCACCGTGGTCATATTGGCCGCCAGGTTGCCCAGGCCGAACCAGTCCAGCACCTCCGTAGGGGCGACCGACTCCTCCATCTGGTTCCAGAACGCGTTCAACTTTTCCATGCGCCGCTCAGGAGGATTGCCTGCGATCAGGGAGGCATTGATCGCCCCGATCGACGTGCCGATCACCCAGGTGGGTTCGATACCCGCCTCGTGCATCGCTTGATAGACCCCAACCTGGTAAGCGCCCAGCGCGCCGCCACCTTGCAGCACCAGCACGATCTGTCCCGGAAGAGCACCCGGCTTGGCACGGCCGCTCGCAGTATCGGCCGTCGGTTTCTTATCTGAATCCATGATTTGCCTTTTGGAAGGAAGCACGCAAGCGTCGGTTGGCCCGATGCAACATCACGTAGAGATGGTTCGCCGTGACGCCCAGTTCGTCGCAGATCTCGCTCGTATCTTTCTCCATGCGGTTGCGCAGCACGAAAGCGCGCTCCTGCTGCCGCGGCAGCGTCTGCAGGCACTGGTCGAGCTCCGTTATGAATTGAAGCCGGCTCAAGCGTTCCTGCGGGTCGATTCCCGCCGCCGGCGCGGCGAAAGCGCTCGCGAGCGGCGCGCCGGAGCCGTCGACATCGCCCGCCGCGTCACCGCCGGCGTCGACCTGGCACTCGCGCGTGTGGTGCCGGATCTGGTCGACGATCTTGTGCTTCAGTATGGCCACCAGCCAGGTGCGAAGCCCAGCGCCGGCGGCGAAGGCGCCCGGCTTTTCGAGCGCGGCCACCAGTGTTTCGGACACCGCGTCTTCGGCCCATGCCTTGTTACGCAGCATCTGGTGCGCAGTCCGCAGTAGAATCGGACGCTGGGCCGCTACCCGCTCGGCGAAGTCACTCATATCATGCCCCGGCTCAGTGCAGCGTCCAGCCGCCGTCCATGGCCAGCGCAGTGCCGGTCATCGAAGCAGCCTGGTCGGTGGCCAGGAACACGGCCAATGCTGCAAGCTCCTCGACCTGTACGAATTCCTTGCGAGCCTGGTGCGACAGCATCACCTCCCGCACCACGCGCTCTGGAGAAATTCCGTGAGCTTTCGCCTGGTCAGCAATCTGCTTTTCCACCAGCGGCGTCTTGACGTAGCCGGGACAGATCGTGTTCGAGGTGATGCCGAATTCGGCCAGCTCGACTGCCACCGTCTTCGACAAGCCGATCATTCCGTGCTTGGCGGCGACATAGGCCACCTTGAAGGGCGAGGCCGTCAGGCCGTGCGCCGAAGCGATGTTGATGATGCGGCCGAATTTGCGGGCCTTCATTTCCGGAACCACGGCCTTTATCAGGTGGTAAGCCGAGGACAGGTTGATCGCGAGCACCGCGTCCCATTTGTCGTCCGGGAACTCCTCGACCGGCGCCACATGCTGGATGCCGGCGTTGTTCACGATGATGTCGACCTTGCCGAACTCCGCGCGCGCCAGCTGGACCATCGCCCGGATCTGGTCAGGACGGCTCATGTCGGCGCTTGAGTAGCGGACCTTGACCCCGTATTGACGCTGCAATTCGGCTCGCGTGAACTCGATGGCCTGGGCTTCGCCGAATCCGTTCAACATGACGTCGGCGCCGCTTTGCGCCATCGCGCGGGCGATTCCCAGCCCGATGCCGCTGGTGGATCCGGTGACGACGGCTGATTTCTGCTTAAGCATGGAACTTCTCCTGCAGTTGAGGTTGAGGCTGAGACTGAGAGCCCGCTTCGACGGCAGCCCGCGGCTCCGGAGCGTCGGCCTCGATGGAGCGCGTGAAGCGCAAATGGGTGATGTCGGCCGCGAAGAACATGCTCCAGGTCCACTCTAGCCAGATGCGGACCTTGCGCCCGAGCGTGGGCATCAGCAGCAGGTAGTAGGCGCGCCACAGCAACCAGGCCGGCAATCCGTGTAGGCGCAGGCCGAACAACTGGGCGACGCCTTTCTGATGACCCGTGGTGGCCATCATGCCTTTGGACTTGTGGCGGAATTCCCGGGTTGCGCGCCCTTGTCCCCAGGCGACGATGTTGTGCGCCAGTGCATTGGCTTGTGCGACCGCGAACTGCGCCGTGGGTGGCGCCGCCTGCTGGGTCAGGCCGTTTCGAACCAACGCGCAGTCGCCAATGGCCCACACACCGGGCAGACCCGCGACCGACAGGTCGGGCGCCGTGACGATGCGCCCGCGCTGCAGCGGTAGCTTGAGCCGTTCGATCAACGGGTTGGGCCGGGTCCCGACGGTGCAGATGACCGTCGCCCCTGCGAGGACCTCGCCGCCGCCGAGCATGACACCATCCGCATCGATGCTGGCGGCCCGCGAATTGAGCCGCACATCGATCTGCCGAGACCGCATCGAACGGGCCGCGGCCTGGCCGAGCGACCGGGGCAGATCGGGCAGCAGGCGATCGCCATTCTCGAGCAACGTCACTTTCAGTTCCTGCGTCCTGACCCGCGGGTAATAACGCGCCGCGCCGCCGAGGAAGTCGGCCAGTGCGCCCGCGACTTCGACACCGGAGAAGCCGCCGCCGATGACAATGAAATGTCCCAAGCGCCGGCGCGCCTCTGGATCGGTCTCGAGCTCGATACGAGCGATCCGCTGCAGCACACGGTTGCGGATGAACATCGCGTCACCGACCAGTTTCAACGGCAGCGCGTGCTGTGCCATCCCGGGCACCAGATCCAGGTTGGCCCGGCTGCCGAAAGCGAGCACGAGATGCTGGTAGTCGATTTCGCGGGTGCCGGCCAGCGTCAGCGCCTGAACGTGACGGCGCTCGAAGTCGACGTCGGTCACGCGCCCCATGATGAACTGGCTCGCATCGCCGGCACGCAGCATTTGGCGGATCGGGGCCACCGCGTGCTCGGGAAACACCGACGCGCCGACGACCTCGGCCAGCATCGGGTTGAAGGTCGTGTAGCTCTCCTCGCTGATCAGCACGATCCGGTGCCCGCCTGGAAGCCGACGCTCCAGGCAACGGGCCAGCGCCGTGCCGGCGAATCCGCCGCCGACGATGGCGATGTTGTGCGCCGAGGACATCTCATTCGCCCCGTCGTCAGCGCGCCAGCAAGCGCCGGCCGATCAGGTGGTCAAACGACAGCTTGCCGGGCCCATGCAGCAGGGTGATCAGTAGCAGCAGGCCCCAGGTCTGATGGTCCTTCAGGCCGGCTGCGCTCAGATCGGGGTACGATATGACGGCGATGATGTTGAATGCGAACAGCACGAGCGCCGAGACGCGCGCGCCCAAGCCGAGCACCAGCAGCACCGGGAAGATCAGCTCAACGCCGGTGCCCAGCAGGGCAGCGATCTCGGGCGGAAGCAGCGGCACCGCATATTCGTTGTCGAACAGCGCCACGGTGGAGTCCCAGTTCACGATCTTGGTCAGTCCCGATTTGAAAAAGACGCTGCCGACAAAAAGCCGCACGCCCAGATCGACGAACGCCGCCAGGCGGTTCAGGCCGCTGATCGCGGGCGCGAAACGCGAGCCGGCGCGCCATACGACTGCGGCCGGTCCAACCGGCAGATGGGGCACAGGACCAAGGTTTTGCATGACGCTTTCCTTCCAGTGTTTCGAAACGAAGTTGGGCGGCCCACGCCCGCGCGGGCGCGGGCCGGCGGGTCCTAGCCTTTCTTGGCTCCGCCGTGCACCGCATTCGGATCGTTGGTGACGTGGCCTCCAACGATGCGCTCGCAGGTACCCTTGGGAACGTAGATCCAGGCTTCCGGGTCGCGATCGGCCGACACCGTGCCCGCGCACGCGCTCTTGCTGGTGCCGCAGTCGTTCTTGCCGGCCTTGACGACGCCGGCGCATTTTTCGTTGTCCTCCTTCTTCGCATACGCGGTGGTCGTGGAAGAGGCGATGCCCAGCACGAAAAGGCTTGCTATGGCGCCGCTGATGAGTTGGCTACTGGTTTTCATGGATCTCTCCGAAAAGATTTGATCAGATGGGTTTGTGCGGATCGGTCCGATCGACGTGCGAATCAGGAACCACTCCAGGACTGAGTCTGGGCTTGCCGCTTCACGCCTCGATCAAAGAAATATCACGATTTGGTCACTATCGGGTCATTGCGGCCGGCTCAGGATGACCAAGATGTGGCGCGCACCGTCGAAGCAATCGAGTCGATGAGGCCGGAGGCCAGCGCCGATTGCTCGGGCCGGTCAGTAATGCCGCGGCGGCGCACCGTCCAGCCGAAGTCCGTGTAGGCCACCCAGACCGTCCCCGCCGTGTCCTGCAGGACCAGCAGCCGGATCGGCCAATCGAGCCCGGCGTACGGATTGGCGCTCAAGAACTGCGCGCCGAGGGATGGACTGCCGAACACCAGCAGCGTTGACGGACGCAGCTTGACGCCGGCACGGGCCGCAAGCCTTGCTTGATCGACGGCCCCAAAGAACGGGATCCCCTTGGCAGCGATGGCCTTCTTGATCCGATCGATGGTTTCGTCGACCGAGTAGGCGCTTTTGACCCTGACCAAGCCGTCGGTAGTGTGCGTGGCGCTACGTGCCTCCGCCCGCGTGGGGATCAGGCCGCGAAAGGCGGCCGACCGGAACTTGTGAACTTGAGCGAACATTGTTTTTTCTCCTCGGAGGTGTTCGGGCGCGGCTTTGATCACGCGCTTTGATCGGCCTCGGTCATCGACATGCCCACGAAAAGCCCGCGCGCCAGATGGCGGGACAGCGCCGCCGCCAGGTCAAAGGTGGGATCGGAGTCGAGCGCTTCGCAAGTGGCCTCTTCCAGGCTGTCCCCGACGGCCAGTGCCCACAACCATCGGCTTTCGCCCTCGCCAAGGCGGCGAAACTCGATCTCCAGATCGTGCTGCACGACCAGCAGGTTCACGCCACCTTCGTCCAGCGAAATCCGCGCTTCAGCGTCCGGTGCCCCGGGCTGATTCGCCTGCCAGATCCTCAGGATGGGATACGGAGAGCGGATCAGGTCGGCCGAAGGCTGCAGCTGCAGGCGCAGACTGCCCTGGGCGCCAAGCGGCACTTGCTTGATGCGGATCGGATCGAGCGCCGGAAGCTGAACCTCGTGGTACGCGCGGTGGTGGGCCCATTCGAGGCGGGCCACGTCGGCCAGGTAGGGCAGGCCCGCGGCTGGAACGTAATCGCGCAGGAATTCGGGCACGCGGTCGCCGAATTCATGCAGGTCGCCGCATCGCATGTGGACCAGCTGACTGTAGGCTTTGGCCGCACACCGGATGAAATCGGTCCCGACCAGGCGCGCGACGACCGGGTATACGGCACCGATGGCCGCGATGCGGGTT
>WNGJ01008914.1_pt1 | contig 12888 bp, 13 predicted proteins | sample 5400611 | NCBI WGS metagenome assembly WNGJ01 (sample SAMN13153375, study PRJNA577476) | soil metagenome | isolation source: 40 cm soil or saprolite under Garry oak tree replicate 1 | place: USA:California | collected 2016-06-15
GTCGCCTCTCGCCGACAGAGAGGCGAGGCATGAAAGACATCGACCAGAGCCGCTTCGCGCTGATGACAGCCCTAAGCGAGGCCCAAAAGGTGCGCCCTGACGACTATCCCGACCCGGGCACCCTGGTCGCCATGAGCGATGAGGGCCTCCGCGCGTACGCGGTCGGGCTGCTCCTGCTCCTCGAGTCGGGTGCGGGTCGCGACAAGATCGAGACTGAGCTGCAGAAGGAGCTGAAACTGATCCTGGACGACGCTCCCTTAGGCGGCCCCGGGTCCCCCGTACACGGGTAAGAGAAACGTGTGCCGGCGGCCCCTGAACCGATGCCACGAAGAATGGATCGGCCGGGGGTCATGAGCTGCCGCGGCGCGACCGATACCGGTTGGCACAATGGCAGGCATGGAGCAATACCCACAGGAGTGGCGCCAGTACGAGCCGATCCAGCCGAAAGGCTTCGACTGGCGCGGCCTTTTACGCAGGATCTGGGCGCCGATCGCCGCGATCGGGGCGTTTCTGGCCAAGTTCGGCGTCGTCCTGCTCAAGTTCAAGTTCCTTTTCTCGATGTTCGTGTCGGCAGCGGTTTACGTCTGGATCGGCGGCTGGTGGTTCGGGATCGGGCTCGTCGTGTTGCTGTTCGTGCACGAGATGGGACACGTCCTCGAGGCCAAGCGGCAAGGGCTCCCGGTGTCGGCGCCCCTCTTCATCCCGTTCATGGGCGCGCTGATCACGCTCAAGGAGATGCCGCACAACGCCTGGCGCGAGGCGAAGCTTGCGATCGGGGGCCCGCTGCTGGGCTCGGCCGGGGCGCTTGCCATCTACATCGCCGGCGTCGTCTACGACTCGAACTCCCTCAAGGCTCTCGCTTTTCTCGGCTTCTTCATCAACCTCTTCAACCTGCTTCCGGTCGTCCCGCTCGACGGAGGGCGCATCACTGCCGCCTTGCACCCGGCGCTCTGGTTGGTCGGCTTCCTCGGCCTGCTGGGCCTCGTGATCTGGAAGCCCAACCCGATCCTGATCATCATCCTGCTCTTCTCGGCGTCTGAGCTCTGGCGCCGCTGGAAGATGCGCCATCACCCCGAGATGCAGGAGTACTACCGCGTCAAACCGCACCAGCGGCTGATCATCGGAGTGCTGTACTTCGGCCTCGCGATCGCACTGGTGCTCGGTATGCACGCGACACACGTGCCGCGAAACTTCTGATGGAAGACAGACGGATCCTCTCCGCCGAGGAGAAGACCGAAGATCTCGAACAGGACATCGCGCTCATCGCATCGCCGAAGACAACCCGGTCTACGAGAAGGCGCGCACGACAGGCCGCCGGTTCGCCGAGCTGGGCTGGGCTGTCGTGACCGGTGGCGGGCCGGGTGTGATGGAGGCAGCCAATCGCGGCGCGAAGGAAGGAGGCGGGCTCTCTGTCGGCTTCAACATCGAACTGGCGCACGAGCAGGCGCCGAACCACTACCTCGACATCTCTCTGACCTTCCGGCACTTCTATGCACGCAAGACGATGTTCGTGAAGGCCGCCGAAGGCTTCGTCGTCTTCCCGGGCGGGTTCGGAACCGTGGACGAGCTGTTCGAGGCGCTGACGCTGATCCAGACGGGAAAGGTGTTCCACTTTCCGGTCGTCTTGTACGGCAGCGACTACTGGGGCGAGCTGATCGACTGGATCAAAGGCGAGCTGCTCGCCGACCGGATGATCTCCCCGGAGGATCTCGACCTCCTGTTCGTCACCGACGATCTCGACGAGGTGGTCGAACGAGTGCGCGCAGGCTACGAGCGGCGCTCCTCAACGACGCCGGCTGTCCCGCTCAAGGCGGACGCGCAGTGATCGAGCCGTAGTTACGAAGTAGCCTCTCGCCATGAGGTTGCGTGACCTTCCGTCCGTTGACGAGCTGGCGCGGCAGAGCGACGACCCGCTCGCCGTCGAGGCTGCGCGCAAGGTCGTCGCGCGTGCGCGTGAACAGATAAAGCAGGGTGACGATCCGGGGGATCTAGCGGCGCTGCTGCAGAACGAACTCGGCGCTGCGCGTACGCCGCACCTGCGCCGGATCATCAACGCGACCGGCGTGATCGTGCACACGAACCTGGGCCGCGCTCCGCTCGCAGAGGCCGCGCTCGACCGTGTGCGCGAGATCGCGCGAGGCTATTCGAACCTCGAGTACGACCTGGCGGCCGGCGGCCGCGGCTCGAGGCAGGGGCACGTCGCCGACAGCCTCCGCCGCCTGACGGGTGCCGAGGCCGCACTCGTGGTGAACAACAACGCCGCGGCGGTCATGCTCGCCCTCGCTGCGCTCGCCGAAGGCCGCGAGGTACTGGTGTCGCGCGGAGAGTTGATCGAGATCGGCGACGGGTTTCGCATTCCCGACGTGCTCGAGCGCTCGGGTGCGCGCCTGCGCGAGGTCGGAACGACGAACCGCACGCGCGCAGCCGACTACGAAGCCGCGATCGGCCCGGAGACGGCGGTGCTGTTGCGCGTCCACCAGTCGAACTTCCGTGTCGTCGGCTTTACCGAGCAGCCTTCGTTGCGCGAACTGGCAGACGTCGCCCGCCGTCACGACCTGCCGCTCGTCGACGATCTCGGCTCCGGCGCGCTGGTGGACATCGGTGACGAGCCGACGGCACGCGCAAGCCTGGCTGCCGGCGCCGACCTCGTGTGCTTCTCCGGCGACAAGCTGTTGGGTGGCCCTCAGGCCGGGATCGTCGTCGGGCGAGGCGAGCTCGTGGAGAAGCTGCGCCGCCATCCGCTGCATCGCGCTCTGCGCGCGGACAAACTGACGCTTGCTGCGCTCGAAGGCACCCTCGCACTGGCGGTCGACGCGCCCGACGAGATTCCGGTCCTGCGCATGTTGCGTGAGCCTCCGGAGGCGGTTCGAGCGCGCGCCACGCGGCTGGCCGAGCTTGTCGACGGCGAGGTCGAGGAGACGATCGCGAAGGCCGGTGGCGGTTCGCTGCCGCTCACCGAGCTCGCCAGCTTTGCCTGCGCGGTCGAAGAAGAGCTCGCCGCGAAGCTGCGGGCCGGCGATCCACCGGTGGTCGCGGTGATTCGCGACGGACGTACGTTGCTCGATTGCCGCACGCTGACTGACACGGAAGCCGCCGAGGCGGCGGCCGCAGTCGAGCGGGCGCGGCGATGAGCGAGGTTCCTCCGGAGGCGCGGCTCTGGGACCTCATGCGCGGAACGATGACCGCGAAGGCGCTCGCGGTCGCTTCCGACCTTGGCATTGCGGATGCGCTCGCGGACGGACCGCGTTCGTCTACGAACCTCGCGGCTGAGAAGGGTGCGGATGCCGACACCCTCCACCGAGTTCTCCGGGCGCTCGCGAGCGACGGGGTCTTCTCAGAGGGCGAGCCGGGCGTGTTCAGCAACACGGATGCATCCGAGCTCCTCCGCAGAGATCGCGGCGACGGCTGGCCGGAGTTTGCGCATCTCTTCGGCGGCGTCTTCGCGGAAGCCATCGCCGGGCTAGATCCACGGACACGAGGCGAGACGTTCAGCGAGCGCTTCGAGACGGACTTCTGGTCCTGGCTCGCCGCGCATCCGAACGAGCGCGGCGTCTTCGATGCCGCCATGGCCGGCGGCAAGGAGTCGAGCGCCGAGCGGCTCGCAGGTCTCGAGTGGCGTGACGACGAAACGGTCGTGGACGTCGGCGGCGGCAACGGCGCACTGTTGCGCGCGCTGCTCCAGCGCCGGCCTCGGCTGCACGGGATCGCGTTCGATTTGCCCGAGACGGTGCGGGACGAGCGGGCGCTCGGCGATCGGATCAGCTTCGTGGCCGGGGACTTCTTCGAGCGGGTGCCGACCGGCGACGCGTACGTCCTCTCGACGATCCTGCACGACTGGGATAACGAGCGCGCGGCTGCCATCCTCGGGACGATTCGCGCAGCGGCTCCGGCGAGTGCACGGTTGTTCATTCTCGACTCGGTGGTCGGTCAAGGCAACGAGCCGAGTGGAGCCAAGTGGCTGGACCTCCTGATGCTCGTCCTGGCCGGCGGCCGCGAACGCACCGAGCCCGAGTGGCGGCGGCTCATCGAAAGCGCAGGCTTCCGCGTCGAGCAGATCGAGGACGGTCTGATTCAAGCCAGATGCCGCTGACTGTCGGGACAGCAGGACACATCGACCACGGCAAAACGTGGCTCGTGCGCGCACTGACCGGCAAGGACACCGATCGGCTGCCGGAAGAACAGGCTCGCGGGATCTCGATCGATCTGGGCTACGCGCCGCTCGACTTGCCGGACGGCCGCCGGCTTTCTCTTGTGGACGTGCCGGGACACGAGCGCTTCGTCCGCACGATGGTCGCAGGAGCGACCGGGATCGACCTCTTCCTGCTCGTCATCGACGCGGGGGAGGGCGCGCGTCCGCAGACCCACGAGCACCTGGCGATCCTCAGGTTGCTCGGCGTCGATCGAGGTGTGGTCGCAGTCACGAAGGCAGATGCCGTCGAGCCCGAGGCGCTCGAGCTCGCACTCGACGAGGCCCGCGAGCTCGTGCCGGGCTCGGAGGTCGTCGCCGTCAGCGCGAAAACAGGCAGCGGCCTGGACGAGCTGCGTGCTGCTCTGGCGCGCGCCTCCGTCGAAGCCGAACGTGCGGACGCACCGACGAGACTCTATGTCGATCGCGTGTTCAGCCTGCGCGGAATCGGAACGGTCGCGACCGGGACTCTCTGGTCGGGAAGGATCGGCCCGGGAGCCGTACTCCGTGCAGAACCGGGCGCGCGTGAGGTGCGAGTTCGCAGCGTGCAGGTCCACGACCGGGAAGTCGACGTCGCCGAGGCCGGACAGCGAGTCGCGGTTGCGCTTCCCGGTGTCGAGCGGAGCGATCTCGGCCGTGGCGACGCTCTCGTCGAACCTGATGCATACGACCTCAGCTATCGGCTCGATGTCGAGCTCGAGGAGGTCGCGCCGATCCCGCCACGCGTACTCGTCCACCACGGGACGACAACCATGCTCGCACGGGTGGTGCGCGTCGACCGCTTCGCCCAGCTTCGGCTCGATGCGCCGGTCGTGGCTGCGCGGGGTGACCGTGTCGTGCTGCGCGCGGGAACGACGGTTGGGGGCGGGCTCGTCATCGACGCCGCCCCGCCGCGTCATGCTGACGCGGCGCGATTCGAGCGCAGCGCGCGTGGCGAGGTGCTGGTCCACGCGCCGGTTCTGGAAGCCGATGGCGGCTGGTCCTTCTCCGGTGAATGGCTCGAAGAGCTTCGCGTTGAGCTCGAAAGGCGCCTCGACGCGGCTGACCCGCTCGATCCGGGCGTGCCGGCTCCGACGCAGGCCTGGGCGCCGGCCGTCGTGCCGCGGCTCGGACTGGAGCGGCGCGGCGCGAAGCTCTACCGCCCGGGCACGGCGGGCTCACTCGGCGAGCGCGAACGAGAAGCGGCCGAGCTCGAAGCACGGCTCGGGCTCGAGCCCGTGAAGGTCGAAGACGCCGGACTCGCGCGCTTCCTCGAGCAACAGGGCCGCCTGGTGCGCACCGGCGACGGGTACGCCGTCTCCACCGCTGCTTACGAGCGCGCCCGTGACGTCCTGTTCGAAGAACTCGGGGCGTCCGGACGGATCACGCTCGCAAGCTTTCGGGACCTGCTCGGAGTGTCGCGCAAGACCGCGCAGCTGCTCCTGGAGCGTTTCGACGCAGACAGGGTCACGCGCCGCGACGGCGACGCGCGCGTCTTGAGGCGCAGCGCGCCTGTGCGGGGCAGACTGAGGCCCGCGGACGAGGGATACGGGCGTGCGGATTGACGGCCGATGCTGATCGTGGCGTAAGTCCTCAACTGCGGAAAGGCGGCATCCGATGCTCGAACTGCTGAAGAGCAAGCTTCGTGGTTTTCCGACCGGAAACCTCAGCCTGCGGATCGGCTCCTAGCGGATCTGAAGGCGCAACACGTCCGGCCGGTTGTAATGCCCGGCCGGGTCGAAACGCTGACGTGCCTCGTAGAGCCGTTGTGGATCGAGATCGGCGTAGAGAATGCCTTCCTCGTTCCACAGCGGCCCGGCGAGGTAGGTCCCGTCCGGCGCAAGAATGGCTGAGCCCCCTGCGCCCACCAGTTCGTCACCCTCGGCGAGCGGTACGTCGTCCGGGTAACCGGAAGCGCGCTGGAAGACGCAGCAGCTGAGGACGAATGCGCGCGACTCTCGCGCGATGTGCTTCATCGAGTCGTGCCAGTCCTCCGAGTCGTCGGCCGTCAGGGCGAGATACACCTCGACTCCGCCCTGGTAGAGGGCGAAGCGCGCGAGCGGCATCAGGTTCTCCCAGCAGATCAGTCCGCCGACCTTGCCGAGGTCCGTTGGGATCGTCTCCAGCCCACGCCCGTCCCCCAGCCCCCAGACCAGGCGCTCGTGATTCGTGGGCATCAGCTTGCGGTGGTGGAGCGCCAGCCCTCCATCAGGTGAGTAGACGAGCAGCGAGTTGTAGATCGTCCCGCCGTCGAGCTCGTTGACGCCGACCGCGAGCCAGAGGTCGTTCGCACGCGCGATCTCGGCCAGGCGATCCGAGTCGGGGCCGGGAACCGTCACCGACTGCTGCATGAGTCGCGCGAAGACCTCGCGTGCCGCTCCCGCTTCTGGACCGCCCCAGCCTGCGAGGTAGCGAACCCAACGGTTGGACGGATAGACGGGGACGAAGGTCTCCGGGAAGAGTGCGAGCCGCGCGCCGGCCGCTGCGACTTCACCGACCAACCCCTCGAGCTTGTCGATCGTGGCGGCTCGGTCGAACGCGACCGGCTCGGCCTGCACGCACGCGACCTTGACGACGCCGTCCACGAGGTGAGCCTACGCCTTCGGGAGATCTGCGACGAACTCGTCCTCGGACTCGTAGTCGAACTGCAGGTAGTCAGCTCCACGAGTGAGAACCTCCCGCCAGTCTCGATCCCGCGTTGCCTCGATCAGCCAGCGGACATGGAGAGGGAGCGCCTCGGCCCAGGCGATCGCGGCCCGGTAACCGAGCTCCCGCTCGGCCTTCGCCATGTCGACGAGCATGGGCTTCGCGGCCGACCAGGGCGTCTGGCCGACCTCGCCGCGACCGGCCGGCTCCTCGAGCAGCACCTCCTCGAAGCGATGCCCTGCGGCCTCGCCGATCGCGCGGGCGATCTCCAACACTGTCGGCGGATCGGGATCGCCGCAGTTGAAGACATCGGTCCGCGGCCGGGCTGCGATCAGCCGCACGAGCTCGCCGATGTTCTCCGACGCAGTGGTGTGGAAATGTCCAGCACCGCGGTTCGTCAGCACAACATAGGGCCGGCGATCGAGCGCGCGCTTGACGAAGTGCCACTCGCGCCCCATCCGGTCGCCCGCACCGTAGATCGCACACGGCCGCACGATCGCGGCCGGAACGCGGCCGTTCTCCAGCAGGACTCGTTCGAGCTTCGCCTTCTTCGTCGAGTACGTGTCGTCGCCGGGCGCGACTGTTGACTGCGTCTCGGGAATCGGGATCGGAAACTCGGGGAAGTCGTCCACGCCCTGTGCCTCGTCGAGCGTGCGGCCTTGCTCGTCGGCGTAGACCGACGCGGAGGAGATCGCGACGAGCGCGCCGGTCTCGAGCTCGAGGAGCTGTTCCGCGTGCGCCGCCTCGAACGGAATGACGTCGACCACGAGGTCGAAGCCGTTCGCGACTGAGAGTGCGCCTTGCTCGTCTCGGTCGAGCGCGACGTGTTCGATACCCACTGGCGCGACCCGCTCGGTTTTGCCCGCCACGGTGACCTGCCAGCCGTCAGCTGCCAGCGAATGCGCGATGGCCGCGCCGACGTTGGCGGTGCCGCCGAGGATGAAGGCGCGGCCGGCTATGGGTGTCTAGACCGCGACGACCGGATCGCCGATGCTGATCTCGCCGTCGCTCAGAATGTCGGCGTTGAGGCCGCCGCGATGCACGAGCGCCTTGATCACGCCCGGCTGCGTCATCGACTCGAGATGCGCGCAGGGCTCACAGAGCTCGACGCCTTCGCATTCGACGTCGCCGATGCGGAAGCGCTTGCCGACGAGCTCGTTGACATCGATCCCGCGCGTAAGCACGTTGCGCCGGGTTGCGGCAGGCTCGATCGACACATTGCCCTCGAGCGCGACCGCATCCACCGCCTCGGCGGCGATCAGGGTCACGCCTCGTCCCGGGGGCGCGTCGCCGCCTTCCCAGAAGTAACGGTTGCCCTGGAGACCGCGTCCTGCGTACGCACGAACGCGGTCGACGGGAGCCGGGCGCTCGCCGCGCTCGGACGCGACGAAGATCGCTTCGACATGGCCGCTCACGGGCTAGACCCTACCCACCGTGCCCGCCGCCGCCCGGGGTCTCGATCGTGACGATGTCCCCTGCGGTGAGATCGCGGGTCACCTTCGCCGGTAGGGGCTCTCCGTTGAGCGAGTTCCGCCCGGGGGCTCCCGGCTCTCCCCCGCGCTCGCCCTGCGGTTGGTGAACGCGGCGCTCGCTGATGATCGAGAGCCTGCAGGACTCGAGGACACGCAGCTCGCGCAGGACGCCGTCGCCGCCTCGGTGCCGTCCCGCTCCGCCGGAGCCGAGCCGAAGCCCATAGCGCTCGACGCGCAGCGGGTATTGCAGCTCGAGGGCTTCGACCGGCGTCGAGAGCGTGTTCGACATCGCGACATGCACGCCGCTCGGCCCATCTGCATCCGGACACGCGCCCTGACCGCCGCCGATCGTCTCGTAGTACGTGAAGCGTTCGTTGCCGAGCGTGACGTTGTTCATCGTTCCCTGTCCCTGCGCCGGAACCTCGATCGCGTCGCCGAACGCGCGCATCACGACGTCGACGATTCGGGAGGAGGTCTCCACGTTGCCCGCAGCCACGGCGGCCGGCGGGCGCGCGTTGACGAGGGATCCTTCCGGAGCGGTGACGGTGACAGGCGCGAACGCTCCCCCCGACGCCGGGAGATCGGGATCGACGAGAACGCGGACGACGTAGAAGCACGCGGAGCGCGCAACCGACAGAGGGCAGTTGAGATTCCCTGCGTGCTGCGGGGAGGTTCCGGTGAAGTCGATTGCGACGGTGTCGCCCTCGACCGTCACCGTGGCGTGCACCTCGAGGTCGCCTTCGATCGGCTCCAGCAAGTCGTGCGCCGCAAACCGACCGTCCGGGAGAGCGGCTATGCCGACGCGCATCCTGCGCTCGGAGTAAGCGAAGAGCTCGTCCATCGCCGCGATCACCGTGTCGCGTCCGCGCCGCTCACAGAGCTCCGCGACGCGCTGCTCCGCGAGGCGGTGCGCCGCGAGCTGCGCGCGCAGATCTCCCTGCCGCTCCCCGGGGTTGCGCATGCGCGCGACCAGACCCGCGATCACGTCGTCGTCGAGCCGCGTCGGAGGAATCACGACCCCTTCTTCGTCCAGGGTGCGCGAATCGGCCGGCATCGACCCTGGCTCGCGGCCGCCCACGTCCGCGTGGTGCGCGCGCGTGACCGCGAAGCCCGTTTCGGTTCGCGACACGAGCGTGATGTCCGGAAGGTGCGTGCCCCCGGCGTAGGGATCGTTGAGCGCCCACACCTCGCCGAAGGCCGGGTCGTGCCGCATCACCGCGGCGACCGCATCGGGCATCGCACCGAGATGCACGGGGATGTGCTCGGCCTGCGCGACCATCCGGCCGCGCTCGTCGAACAGCGCCGTGGAGCAATCCCGGCGCTCCTTGATGTTCGCCGAGAACGCCGAGCGGACAAGCACAGCGCCCATCTCTTCCGCAACCGCGCGCAGGAGGCTGCCGATGATCTGGAGCTCGATCGTCACTGTCGCGTGAGCCTCAGCATGCGACCATCCCTAGCCCCCACCCACCCGGGGGGAATCCAGCAGGTGGAGCCGGCGAGCTCGACGACGGCCGGGCCGTAGACCGTCGTTTCCTCGCCGCGCGGCAGCTCGAGCTCGGGTCCCTGACGGATGTCGGCGGTCCGCACAGCCACCAGCTGGATTTCGCGGTCTCGCTCCGCGAACCCGTACTGCTCTTCGTGTGCGCCGTGGAATGCTTCGGCCAAATCTTCCTGCAGCGGCAACGTCAGCTCGAAGGACTGTCCCGCGTAGCGGAGATCAGCTTCGCCTTCCCGCGGCAGCTCGCCGGCGTCCCGAAGGGAGACGAGATACGAGCGCACCGCGTCTCGCCGCTCCTCCGACGCGACCAGTCCGAGTGCCGACAGCACGCCCGCGGCCTCCGGGACGAGCGCGGTGCGAATGCCAAGCTCGTCCGCCAGCTCGCACGCGTGCAGTGGGCCGGCTCCGCCGAACGCCACGAGCGCGAAGTCCGCCGGGTCGTGCCCGCGCTCCACCGAGACGACGCGAAGCGCACGCAGCATCTCCGCGTTGACGACGTCGACGACCGCCGCCGGATCGATTCCCGCGAGTGCGCGCTCGGCCGCCGCCCGGTCGAGCTCGACGCCGCCGGCGAGCTGGTGAGGCAGTCGGCCGAGCAGGAGGTTCGCGTCCGTGACCGTGCCCTGCGTTCCGCCGCGTCCGTAACACGCCGGGCCTGGATCTGCGCCGGCGCTCTGCGGACCGACATGCAGTGCACCGCCGGCGTCCGTCCAGACGAGCGAGCCGCCGCCCGCGCCGACGGTGTGCAGGTCGACCGTGGGGAGGCGGATCGGCAGGCCTGCGACAGTTCGTTCGCTTGCGCGCCGGGCGCGACCGCCCGCGATCAGGCACACGTCCGTCGACGTGCCGCCCATGTCGAACGCGATCGCGTTCTCGATGCCGGCCAGTGCCGCGAGTCGTGCGGCGCCGACCACACCGGCGGCGGGGCCGGAGACGAGAATCGTCGCCGGATGATCGGCCGCTTCGTCGGGAGTCGCAACTCCTCCCGATGAACGCATGACGAGCGGCTTCGGCAATCCCGCCGCTGCGGCAGCGTCAGCGAGCGCATGCAGGTAGCGCGCCACGACCGGTCCGAGATACGCGTCGGCCGCAGTCGTCGACGCGCGCTCGTACTCGCGGAACTCGGGCGCCACCTCGTGCGAGGCGACGACGTGCGCATCCGGCAGCCTGCGACGGAGCTCCTCGACCACCGCGCGCTCGTGCGACGGATCACGGTACGCGTGTAAGAGGCACACTGCGACTGCCTCGGCGTCGATGCCCGGCAGCGTGCCGAGATCGATCGGCTCCAGTTCCCCCTCCGCGCTCATGCGCCCGCGGACGCCGTATGAGCGCTCGAGCGGAACGAGCGGCTCGGGCCACGCCGCACACGGGCGGTAGAGCTGCGCGCGTGTCTGGCGACGCAGATGCAGGAGATGCTCGAAGCCTCCGGTGGTGACGAACGCGGTGCGAGCTCCCTTGCGCTCGAGCAGCGCGTTGGTCGCAACCGTCGTCCCGTGGGCGAAACGCTCGACGCGTTCGGCGCCCGCCGCGCGCGCTGCCGCGAGGACCGAGTCCTCCTGGTGGCGAGCGGTGAGCACCTTGGCGGTCGTCACGCGACCGCCGTCCAGAACGACCGCGTCCGTGAAGGTCCCGCCCACGTCGACGCCGAGCACAGCCATTCAGGAAGACTGACATCGTGGCAATCCGTGGGCTCCTCTTCGACTTCGACGGCCTGCTCGTCGACACCGAGACTCCCTCCCGGCTCGTCTGGGAGGAGCTCTACCGCGAGCACGGTCACGAGTTGCCGCAGGATCGGTGGGCCACCCTCATCGGGACGATCGGCGCCCCCTTCGATCCATTCGGCCATCTCGAGGAGCTCGTCGGCAGACGCCTCGACGAGCAGGCGCTGACGACGCGTCGTCGCGCCCGCGAGTACGAGCTGATCGATCTCGAAGAGCTGAGGCCGGGTGTCGAGGAGGCCGCAAACGGCGACACGGCGCGGGCGAAACCGCGACCCGATCTCTACCTCGAGGCGCTCGACCGCCTCGAGCTCGAGCCGCACCAGGCGATCGCCTTCGAGGACTCACCGAACGGCGTCACTGCCGCGAAGGCCGCAGGACTCGTCTGCGTGGCGGTGCCGAATCCGATGACGGCAACGCTCGCGCTCGACGACGCCGATCTCGTGCTCGATTCGCTTGCAGACGTTCCGCTGCGCGAGTTGCTCGAACGGTTCCGATCGGCACGATGAAGACGCTGACGCAGATGAAGTGCGTCGCATGTCGCAAGGACGCCCCGACCTTGGCCGATGCCGAGATCGCAGAACTGCAGCCCCAGATTCCTGAGTGGGAAATCGTCGAGCTCGACGGGATCAAACGTCTGAGGCGCGTTTTTTCGGTCGATGATTTCGCGCAGGCACTGGAACTCACGAACGAAGTCGCCGAGCTTGCGGAGCAGGAGCAACATCACCCGGCGCTGCTGACCGAGTGGGGCAGGACGACGGTCACGTGGTGGACGCACAAGATCAAAGGCCTGCATCGCAACGACTTCATCATGGCCGCGAAAACGGATCAGCTGTACCTGCGCTACTAGACCCCGTTCTTGCGGAGCTCGGCGACGATCGCGGGCACGATCTCGTGGAGGTCGCCGATCACGGCCCAATCTGCGCGTGCGACGATCGGTGCGCTCTGGTCCTTGTTGATCACGAGGATCCGCTTGGCGGCCTTGCACCCGACGATGTGCTGGATCGCGCCGCTGATGCCGCACGCGATATAGAGGTCGGGCGCGATCCGTGCCCCCGTCTGCCCGACCTGATCGGAGTGAGGTCTCCAGCCGAGGTTGGTGACGACGCGCGAGCCGCCGACGGCACCCCCGAGGAGGTTCGCGAGCTCCTCGAGCAGCTCGAACCCTTCCTTGCTGCCGACGCCGCGGCCGCCGCCGACCACGACGCGCGCGGTGTCGAGCCGGACGGTGCCGGCGGTCGGTTGTTCGCGGCCTGACACCTGCACGACCAGGTATTCGTCGGCAACGGACGGGGTGAATTCCTCCGTCGTCGTCGTGACGCCGGCGGGGTGCGCCACGACGGCATGCGCGGCGACCGTGAGCAGCTTCGGCGTTCCGGTGAGCCGCGC
>WNGJ01036114.1_pt1 | contig 12884 bp, 8 predicted proteins | sample 5400611 | NCBI WGS metagenome assembly WNGJ01 (sample SAMN13153375, study PRJNA577476) | soil metagenome | isolation source: 40 cm soil or saprolite under Garry oak tree replicate 1 | place: USA:California | collected 2016-06-15
CGAGAAGGAACATATGCGGTCTTGTCGGCGATTTCTCGCCGGTATTCCTCACTGAAAGATAGGTCACCTATGTGTTACTCACCCGTCCGCCACTCCCTCCCTCTCCGAAGAGAGAGAGGACGTTCGACTTGCATGTGTTAGGCACGCCGCCAGCGTTTATCCTGAGCCAGGATCAAACTCGCCATCCAAGTTCTCTATAGACATCCTCACTCAAGGAGGATGACGATGTGAATTTGGGCCTCGTGCCTCAAAGAGGCAGAGGATGAGTTGCAATCCAGGCCAAGCTCATTGTTGTTTGCATTGTTACTGCTGTAAACACTTGGCTGGTTCGCAGATTCTGTCTCTGTCTCCGTGCGGGTAGCACGGACAGAGACCAAATTGACAGGAACTGTACTGAAACATCCGTGATGTCTCATGAAGGGAGAAACCTTGCGGCCTCCCCCACCAGTTGCTGTTCTGCTTTCCACTCTTCAATTGTTAAGGTTTCCCTGGAAGTAAGTCTAGCTCACTTCTCCATCGCCATTTTAAGACAGCCTTACAAACCATCGGCCCTTTTCCTTCGTAAAGAACAAGAAGCCTCTGGTTTTGTTCTATTCTTGAGAACCTTGAGAGGTTGCTGTCCAGAAGTTCTGCCATCTCTTTCAGACGACAACGGTATTATGCCATAGGTTTTGTAGGTTGTCAAGGGTTTTTTAGCGAGTTTTTACAAAATTATAAAAATTCATTTGTTTCATGAGTGTACACTCCTGAGAATAAAGATGGGCACTTCATACGAAGTGCCTATTTCCACTTAACATGCTTTTTTGGGTTGTTGAGAAATTGGTTTCCTGCCAAAATACTTCAGCAGTACCTCATATGCAGGATCGTCAAAGTAGTTAAACCCATTGTTTTTTACTTTGGCAATACATGCATCTGCGGTCAATGACCACCATGTGAATCCGAGAAATCCGCTGGTTTTGTCCCATACGGTAATAGCCGCGATAAACCAGTTGGCCTGGCATTGCGGACACCAACTTGTAGCGGGAGTAGTCCACGGGGTTCTATTGCTCCCTTCTCTTGCCGTAAGACCAATTTCTGTAAACCAGAACGGCAGAGCGTAGTGATGCACATATGCAAGAAGACGCTGTTTTGTCCCACTATTCCAGCACGAAACAAGATCTTTCACCCCCGGTTTCGTCGCTGAAGTACATAAAGGAAAGTACGCGGATATGCCGATAGCGTCCAGTCTCTCTAGCCATCTCAGCGGCTGCAATGCATCCCAGTTGATATCATACGCGAGGAATAATTTTCCCCGTAGGGAACGCACGTATGAGACAATATCTTCCCACGCAGCCTCATCCCGCTGCATACTGGTAAGCTCTGTCCCAAGCACCAGACCGTCTATATCTTTGCTCCATATAAGAAATGTACCAAGCATTGCTTTATACGACACAAACCACGCCTTCCTGTCTTTCGGGATAATTGTATCCCGCTGGATAGTATTGTTTGCCACCAGCAAAATCGGCTTGAGTATCACCAGCACCCCATCATGATGTGCGGCATCAACAAATTCCTGCACATGCCTTTTATCAAGTGTCTTCGCTTTATCAAGATAGACACTTGATGAATCTTTTCTTTCCTGGAAAATCGATACCGTCAGAACTACTGTCTGTGCTCCGAGCGCTTCAGCGCGTCGAAGACACAATACCATATCCTGATTGTAATCAGACCTGCACGTTATACTCTTTTTCAAAGGAGAAATCTGCGGGTTGGTAAGTTTTCCAACCTCACTTTCCAGATCACGCGTTGTTCTTACCGCCGGTGAAGCCAGTGTCAACTGCGGACTAATTTCAGTTGAGAAAGCAATAAAACCAGTCAAAAGGAAAAACCCTATCCATTGAAGAGGAAATCTGAAAACAGATTTCTTCAATGATGTTATCACACTCATCCCATTACCCTTTCTAATGAACTGTCTTTCCCCAGAAATGAGGGTTAACAAACACGCGTTTCAAGGCGCTGATCCCGACAGCTACACTGAACGCATACATTGCAAAAATCGTCTGGAGTATTTTGTACCAGGGAAGTTTAACGGTTCTCCCGCCGAGAAAAAACGTAATGATAAACAAAAAATTGCCGACGATGAAACTGAACCATGCAAGAAGCAAAGTTGGCGCCATAGCATCAGCAATAGCATTCGCAATAACCGGAGATGGCAAAAAACGCAAAAGCGTCAGAAGCAGCAGTACAGGAATGAATGCACCAAATACCGGCGTCATACCAAGCATGATGACATGAATGGTCCCTAACGGCCCAAGCAGACGGATCATCTGCAAGGGGCGGCGTATTTGCACAAGCATCGTAATAAGGAATCCTGCCTGCCATCTTGTCCATTGCTTTCTCACTTTTGTAAAAAGCGGCGCGTCGTTTGGCTTCTCGATAGTTTCTACACCGAACAACATCACTGCAGGAAAATTAAACAACTTGAACAATATCCCAAGATTTGCATCTTCGGTAATATTATGTCCATCCCATCCGCCGATTGTCCTGATGGCTTCCCTTCGGAAGTAATTGGATGTTCCCCCGAAAGGCAACGCCCAGTTCATCACCACATAACCCGGCAGCACATAGCGGAAGTAGGCAGCATAACTCACTGCAGCAAGTCTGGTACTGATGTTCTTATCTACAGTATTGTAACGCAGCTCACACTGAAATGCCTGAACATCAGAATATTTTAATGCTGCGCCCATAACTGCAAGCAGCTGCAGCGGATGCGGCTGATCTTCTGCATCAAAAATGCAGATGATATCACCTCTTGCCAATTCAAGAGCATAGTTGAGGTCACGGGGTTTCGTCTGCGCTTCACCAAATGCTGTCTCCGGAGCCCGAAACACAGACATATACGGGTAATTCTCTATCCCGGCATTTTCGAGCGCTTCCTCAGTTACTGTATCGTACCGCGGGATAACAAAAAGAACTTGCAGAAACTCTTTGTCATATTCAAGATTGTCAATTGACTGTATCAACTGAGAAAGAACTTCAACGTTTCCTTCGTTGAATAACGTAGGGAAAATGGTAAACGTTAAAGCATTCCCCTTCTCACATTCCTGTCTGGCAAATGCTATCAATTCGCTGTTTACCATGATATTGCCCTGTTTTGCCGGCAACCGTGATACAGCAATGGCAAAAAGTTTGTACAATGCGCCCAGGAAAAACAGAATATTGATTGTTGAAACCGCAATAGTCAGGATTTTTGTAGAGAACAATAGTATTGTTGCTACTGCTACGACCAGAAAAGTTACTTTTTGTTTTCTGGTCACCACTGTCTCTGCTGTTTCTATTATCACCTGTTCCCTTTGCATGAAACATTCCTCCCAACAAATGTAACTTTGATAAAGTCTCAGTTGTTTTCATATTGCATTTATATGCTCTTTACATTAATTGTATTTTTACATCTATATGCATTTTACATCTAAGTGCGCGGTCTGGCAAGAGGTTTTGCCTCCATGCTGAATGGCTCCTGTTGCCTCTAAGGCAGGTGGCTGGGGAGTCAGGTTCTTCGTCCCTGACTCCCCATCGTCATATACCATTGACAACCAGCACTATCGTGCAATATACTGCATCTATCATGATATTATCATAATATTCGTGTAATATCAAGTGTTATCACACAATTTCAATGATAAAAACGCAATACTGACCGTCGAACGACACCGTTCGATTCTACAGACCCTGCTGCGCGAGGGCAAGGCGCTTGCCGAGCAAGTCACAGGCAAGACTCCAGCACCCACATCAGGAACCGCGTAGCATGAGTACGTAAAGAGGAGGAGTTTATGAATGATTTGCACCCTATTCGCTTAGAAGCTTCGTTCCATGAGACGATTTGGGGCGGACGCCGATTAGAACGCGACGGATGGAAGCAGCTCCCTTTTGGGGAAGCGGCTATTGGTGAGGCGTGGGAAACCGAGATCAGTACAGTTGCTCAAAACGAGCCGTACGCGGGCAAGACGCTCGGAAGATTGGTCGAGGAACTGGGACCGGCACTCCTTGGCGAACAAGTCATGGCCATTTTTGGTCGTCGCTTTCCGTTGTTGGCCAAGTTTATCGACGCCAACGACAAACTCTCGCTGCAGGTTCATCCCGATGATCGCTACGCGGCCATGCATGAGGGGGGGAGTCTCGGCAAGACGGAATTCTGGTATATCCTCGCCGCTGAACCCGGTGCCTCCATCGTGCACGCTTTCAAAGCGGCCACTTCACGCACAGCCGTCCAGCGGGCCATCGAAGAGGGGACATTGGAGGAGCTGCTCCATGAAGAGGTAGTTCGCCCAGGAGATGTGATTTTTGTGCCTGCTGGAACGGTGCACGCGATCGGCGCCGGAGTGCTGCTCTACGAACTGCAAGAATATTCGGATGTCACCTATCGTATGTACGACTATGGTCGTCTCACAGCGGCCGGAACCTCCCGTGAGCTCCACATTGAACCTGCCCTCAATGTCGCCCATTATGACCGCTCTGCGCATATCAAGATGCAGCCTGTGCTGCTCTCTCATGGCCCAGGATGTGAAGATCGTTGCCTGGTCGCCTGCCGCCATTTTGTGACACGTGAGCTCGCTTTTGGGCACCATGGCTCGCTCCATGGCAAGACGGAGAACAGTTGCATTCTCCTTTCTTCTTTAGACGCTGAGGTCCAGGTACGCTACGGTCCAGAACTCCAGTCCTGTGAACAGCTTGCTCGTGGTCAGACGATGGTGCTCCCGGCGGCGTTAGGAAACTATCGTCTGGAGGGCATAGGTGTCCTGCTGTTTTCCTATGTACCAGAACCAGGAGACGAGGCCTGGAAGGTATGGGAAACAAGAAATAGCTAAGTACGCAACGGTAGACATCGACTCATATGATGGGTGAGACACCTCGCCCTATGAGTCTGGCTCTTACGCAATCTCGCTGATTCGGGGAGCAGAGGAATGATGCGCATTATGCCGTCCTGCTTTCTGAGCTACTTACTCGTTTCTTTATCAGCTCATCAGCTCTCAAATCAGCGAAGTTGCGCAAGAGCCATTACCTTGCCGCATTGCCATTGATCTCGTTGCGCATCCCGTGGGCGATGCTCTCCAGAATTACAAGCCGGAATACCCGATTACATCAGTTCCTCCCTGTGTTGGGTTAGACAGGCCGGCAGTGGAGGCATTCCAATAGTTCAAACGCTCTGCCACAAAGCCTTCATACGTAAAGCTGACTTCGATCCGGATAGAGACATCATAGGCTTGTGCACCCTGTCCGGGCTGCACCATATTCTTCGCCACTATGTTACCATCGGTAAAATTATAGCCTATTTGCGATGCAGGCCCCACTTGACCCATTACATCGGTACCGCCGAGAGCCACAAGCGCAGAGCCGTTGGCGACATGATTGTACTTGAAGAACATCTCGCGCTCAACTACGATCTTTGCCCCTGTTGAGGTCACTTCTGCTGAAACATATGGCGATACACCACCTGTACCATTCTGGTTGACATCCCAGATGAGTTGGCTGTCTGGATTGACTGTTGCTGTAAAGGTCAGAGGCGATCCCTTGGGATAGAAGAGAGAGATAGTCACAGCAGCTGAAGTGTTGGCGGGATCGACATTCGCAATGTCCAGGTATTCCTGAAACTTTCCAGAGGTGTAGCCCTGCGCAAAGAGCCAATCGTTTGCCATTGTCATCGAACCAATAGTTGACCACCCACCAGAAACGGTGCCAGCAACTCCTACTTTAATGGCGTTAAAGTAATTGGAACGCTCCACCAGCACAGGCAAATCAGACTTGACAACAGCAGCTGAATGGGATGGCAGGCCTGTCGGTAACGTAAGCGTACCACGCGTTGAGGCATTGACAGTTGCCGTCTGCGTGCCAACTTTCTGACCACCCGCATAATATTGGATCGTGACATGTGCTGCACTACTATTGCTATTCAGGATGGCTATGTCAGAGGTGTAGCCGGTTCCCGTCGCCATGTCAGCAAAGTAGAAGGAGGTTCCCAGATGCGTCGAGCCGACGATCTCATCTCCACTATTGACACCGTTGACATTGAAGTAGACAGAGCGTTCAACGACTATGCCGGTGCATGAAGGTGTGGTATTTGTATCGACCCCAATAATCACTCCAACCCAGGCCCCTGAGAGCTGGCCAGGCGTAATATTGAGATCGGTGTTGACCGATTCACTGACGCGCTTGATTGCCGCTACTGATACCTTCACTGTTTTCGTCGCTGCAGAACCGCTATCTAGCTGATAGATGTACTGCACATTCACGGCACAGGTACCTGTTGAGGCAGAGTTTCCAATCATGAAATTTTCTGCATATCCTGTTCCCACACGACCTTCGGCAAAATACCAGGTCTTACTAACAGGGCCCGTCGCGGCAGCAGGGATCGCCTGAGAGGCATGCGTGGCTACATGAGATGAAAGGCTCCATGCTAGAGCAATAGCTACACTACCGATAATAGCAAGAAGTACGAGGCATATGCGTACAAATTTGCCAGTGCTTACACTAGCTATTTGCGCTTGCATTGCGTCCCAGAGAGTGTTCTTTTCCATAATCCTTTACCGCTTTCTTCACACTTGCCCTATACTACACCGTATAGGCAAATAGACATACTTGTAAGAGTATCGAAGAAATCCATTGAGGATGCAGGTGTGAAACAGTTAAGATGCGGTTGCAATTTCTGTTAAGTGGTTAAGATGTGATGGCGACTTTACTCTTGCTACACACTGTTATAATAAGGTAGCTCAACAACTGTAGTTACCAACGGTAGTTAGTAATGAAGAACGAAGGAGTTTTTATGACAGGTATACGCAACGTGATTTCGACGTTGACCTCTAATGGCGAAGAGGTCATGGGGCCGGAGATTCTGCTCTGGCACTATCCCAATAATGATATCTTGAATGGATCACTGCTTACAGTAGAGAGCAACCATTTTTGTGTCTTAAAGTCGCGCGGAGCCATTTTACAGGTCTACGAGACAGGGCAATATTCGGTGCAAACGCCTGATCGTCCATTGTTTGGTTCAATGCAGCAGGCGTTCTATGGTGGCCAGAGTCCCTGGCAGTACGAGGCCCTCTATATCAACCGTGCCAAATTGGTGCTCAAGACAAGTGGTATGGCCCTTTCCCGCGAGATGGCGGAGATGGTCTATAGCGTGGATTACTATATTCACGTTGAGACACGCGAAGCAGCGGTACAGCTGGTACAACACATGCCTTACCGGGGTCATACCCTGACAACGGCGGAGGTCAATGCTTATGCCGGACCGGTCATTGAGCAGGCGGTGAACCAGTTAGTACAAATAACCCCACTTGAAGCCGTCAATGAGAAGATTCATGATCTCTCACAGATTGTGTATCAACATCTCCAGCAATTCCTGTCGCTTTACGGCATTTCCCTGAATACTGTCAAGGTGCTTGTCTTCCCTCGTGATGAGCGCATGAAAGCCCTGATCTCTTTGAAGGCGTTCGGGTTGAGTGAGTTGGATGCGGTGCGCTATTATACGGCGATGTTGATGGCGGAGCGCGGTATAGTTTCTGCTCCGAACATGGCGATTGGTATGCCATTTAGCATCAATGGCGTACAGACAACGGCCAGTACTGATCGCTATACCATGAATACGGCAACAACGCCACCTCCACCACCAGCCCCTAAGCCGGTGACGCGCTAGCTTCTGGGTATCAGGGAGAACCGAAATGAATTCTGGACCATCGAGCGATCCGGTCGTACAGCAATTACAATTATTGCTGACCGGTTACGGCTACAACTTTTATAGTTCGGTCAATCAGGCACGAACGGATGATCAGCTGGTACGAGAACGGGCCAGCTACTACCTGGCGCAGGCAGTAGCTATGCTGGCAAACTTACGCGGCGAGTACCAGCGACGCTTTATTCCACCTTTGACACGAGCAAATCCTGATCCACCCGCAGAGGCAATGGCCCAGGTGCGCGAGATTGAGGCAGTACAACAGGAGCTTGCCCATGTGGAGAGCCATATTCGCGGCATGCCTGTGCCTGCCTCAGATCGAACATGGTCGCGTTTTCGCCAGGAACAACCACTCCTGATGCAATTATTCAATTTTGATCTGGGGCTGGTCCGCACCAGTGAGCAGATGTATCACTATGTGTCACAACTGGACGCTGATAGCTGGAATACGCAAGGAAGTTGGGCATTACGACAAATGATACGGCAGTTGACACAGCTTGCCCGCGAACGGGAACAGTTTCTTTTACTCCATGTATGAAAGAGTGTTGAGCAACAATGGAGATGGCGCGTTTGTGCAAACGCGCCATCTCCATTGTTGCTCAACATCTTTTTAACTGGTTAGAATATCAATGTAATTGGCAGGTAGAGTACAGCCGCCGTAGAGCTTGGAGAGGAGCTGCTCCTGGTTCACAGCGGTGACTTTGCCGGTGGGGCAGGACATGGAAAGAGTACGTGCGCCCATGGGTAAATCCTGGCGGAGCGGTTTGGCAAGGCCACGGATATCGCGTACCCCCATGGGCCAGGCAACGCTGCCAATGAAAAAGTCTTTGGCACTAAAGTAGAAAAAGGGAACTTTATAGCGCAGGGTAGTCTCCACATCGGTGATGAGCGTCAAGATGTGGGATACGGCTACATCGGAGGGGTTGTCGGCATTGATGCCACAGCCGCGCACGCAACCTGTGCCCTCAACGACCCAGAGGTGTTTGCCCAGGTCACCGCTATTCAGATTGACGCCGAATTGTTGTGCCCAGAAGACAAACAGCCAGTAGAGACTATTGACGCTCTGATTGGGATAGCCATTGTCCCAGCTATCAATCAGGCCAACGGTCTGCGAACGCCAGCTCCAATTGCCGCCCGGATGAACCAACGTGTTCATGGTGGTTTGCATATCGTTCAGATATTTTACCTGATCGAGTAAAGGCTGGTAGTCGATACCGCCGACGTGAGGATCAAGCGCACCCAGAATGATAGGAATTTCGGGGCGCACAGCATGCATAACCCGTTCACAAAGGTCAAAGAAACGCGCAAAGTTTTGAGGAGTGATGTAGCGATTAAAAGCTCCTGACTTCATCTCTTCATTGCCGCACTGGACGGCATCGGATCCGCCCTGAGCAGCGTCATTGAGAATTTTGGTATCGAAAAGGCCAGTATCGGTAGCCCATTGACAGACCGAGAGGAGAACACGCACTCCTTGACGGTGATAGGACTCGACGGTTTTTTTCAAGACATCACCTTGTACGTTATTGGTACCACAGGTATAGTAACCCAGGCGCACCCACGGGATGCTCTCAAAAGCAGTCTGAGCGTCGGCAACGATACCCAGTACCGAAGCTGGGGGCACCGGCGGTGGATAGTTGGCAGTACTTGTGGTTGTTACTACTACGGGAGGCGTAGTAGCAACAGGCACGGTACTTGTGGCCGCTGTCACGGTAGGAGTGGTGGTCACGAGCAAATGATAGGAGAGAGTTGCTAGGAAGAAACTCCCTAGCAGCACCACCACAAACACGATCATGGCTGAAGTCTTGATATCTTTTAACGGATTCACAGCTCAAAACCTTAGCTTTGCAGGATACCGATGTAGTTATTCGGTAGAGAGCAACCAGCGTACATTTTAGCTAGCAGCTGTTCCTGGCTTGAGACAGTAACATGGCCTGATGAACAGGACATAGCAAGAGTACGCGCACCCATCCATAAGTCCTGGCGAAGCGGTTTAGGATGGTCATTAGCATCACGAATACCCATGGGCCAATATTGACCACTAGTATAAAAGTCCTTAGTACTAAAGTAAAAGAAGGGAATCTTGTAGCGCATGGAGGTCTGTACGTCGGTAATAAGGGTCATCATGTGCGAGATGGCCTGATCATAGGAATCGGAGGGAACGCCACAGCCAAAGACGCAGCCCGTGCCCTCAACGACCCACAGATGATTGCCAAGCGCACCACTATTCAGATCAACCCCGATCTGTTGCGCCCAGAAGGCAAAGAGATAATATAGGCTGTTGACTGCCTGACTGGGATACCCATTGTGCCAGCTATCAATCAGGCCAACAATCTGCGAACGCCAGTGCCAGTTACCACCGGGATGAACCGACGTGTTCATAGCATATTCCATGGAGTTGAGGTAACCAAGCTGGCACGTTGACAGAGATCGAAGAACTTAGCAAAGATAGCTGGATCGACATACATGTTGTTAGGGCCATACTTCATCTGTTCGTTGCCACACTGCACGGCATCAGCCCCACCCTGGGCAGCATCGTTGAGCATGCTGGTGTTGTAGAGCCGCGTATCCGGTGCCCACTGACAGACGGAGAGCAGGACACGCACGCCCATTGCATGATATTTTTGCACGATATTTTTTAAGGTAGCTCCACGCACATTATTGGAAACGCAGGTATGATAGCCAAGCCGAACCCACGGAACACCCGCCGGATGGTTGGCGTCAGCGACAATGCCCAGTACTTTCGCAGATGGAACGGTAGGTGGATAAGTCGGCGTCGGAATAGGGGTCGGTGACGGAGTGGGTGAAGGCGTTGGCGTATGAGTTGGGGTTGGGGTAGGTTTCTGTACCGCCCCCGTGCTTGAGGAGCAAGAAGCCAGCATCAGGCTACCTAGCAACAGAATACTGAAAAAGAGCCATGCTCTTTGCTGAAGAAATGTTCGGACAATCATCATCAATTCGCTCTACTTTAAAATATTTTTCCTGACAAGAAATACGGGTTTTTACCCGATGGTAGATGGGGCGAAATGACCCACCATTGGTATAACGAAAAACGTTCTCCTAATAAAAAATACAACCCTACTTTCCCCCTTATTTACCAATACAAAATTCGCTGAAGATTTTATCGAGCAGATCATCGCTGGCGGTCTCGCCAGTAATTTCGCCGAGGGCATCATAGGCCACTCGCAGGTCGATGGAGACAAAATCTAATGGCTCTCCTCGTTTTAACGTAGTCTGTGAGGCACGCAGGTGCGCGCTGGCCCGACGCAATGCCTCTTGATGACGCGCACTGGTGATCAGGACACTGCTACTATGGAGCGTTTTTCCACCTGACACGAGATCGGCAATGCTCTCTTCAAGCTCTGACAGGCCCTGACCCGTTAAGATTGAGGTTGAGACGCAAGGAGCATGCGGCCACATATGTCGCACATCCTCAAGCTCTAAAGTTTGGGCACGATCGGCCTTGTTGATGATGAGGATAACCGGTCGCTGCTCATGCGCTTCTAACGTAGGCATTTCAGCACTCTGCGAGGATGTATCAGCCGGAGGTGTACCATGGGAGCCGAAGCCCATGCTATACAACTCATCGGAGACGCGACGATCCTGGCTGGTCAGAGGTTCGGAGCCATCGAAGACGAGCAGGACAAGATCAGCGGTTTCGGCGGCGGCGCGACTGCGCTGGACACCCATCTGCTCTACGGGGTCGTTGGTAGGTGTGATGCCAGCCGTATCGATGAGGTGCAGAGGAATACCACGCAGGTTAGCGACTTCTTCGACGGTATCGCGAGTCGTACCGGCGATGGGTGTGACGATGGCCCGCTCGGTGCGTAGGAGAGCATTGAGCAAGCTGGATTTGCCGACGTTGGGCCGACCAATGATGGCCGTACGCAGTCCCTGGCGATAGAGCTGTCCCTGCTCCGAGCCTGCCAGCAGAGTATCCACCTGCTGCTGAGCTACTGCAATGAGTGGTGCCAGCTCCGACGGTGGGGGTGTGGGAACATCTTCTTCGGGGAAGTCAATGCTGGCCTCGATACGTGCAATTACACCGAGGATAGCATGACGCGCTTCCTGCACTTGTGCTGAGACGCGCCCGCGCAGTTGCTGCATGGCGAGTCGTTGACCGGCATCGGTCTGAGAGCCGATCAGGTCCATCACGGCCTCGGCCTGGGCCAGATCAAGCCGTCCATTGAGAAAGGCACGTAGGGTAAATTCGCCGGGATTGGCCAGCCGTGCGCCCTGCGTCAGTACCAGCCGCAAGATACGCGAGAGGACAAGTGGGCCTCCATGTCCCTGTATCTCCACCACGTCCTCACAGGTATAGGTACGCGGAGCCGCCATGAAGGCTACCAGCACTTCATCAATGATCTCTTCTGTTGTTGGATCGCTAATCTGGGCATAGGTGAGCAGGTGCGAGGGCGGTATGTCTGTCCGTCCCCTGGGCTGGCGCACCAGCGGCTGTACTATAGAAAAGGCTTCGGGGCCACTGATGCGCACGATACCTATACCACCTACGCCTGGCGGTGTCGCTATCGCTGCAATCGTATCGTTCTGCATAGGAGGAATTATAGCGTATTGAAAGGAAGATGTATAGTCTCTCCCTCTTTCAAGGTGAGGTTCATTCTTTTGCATATGGCCTGACCCTCACAAGGGGGGTCACTACATTTCCTACGTCGAGATGCCAATATGTAGTGACCCCCCTTGTGGGGGTCAGGCTCACCTCTCTGCCCTCTTCGCAAAAAAGACGCACACCCAAAAATGACACAATGATACGCTCCCCTTGTACTTCGTTCCTGCTTGACATATACTATAAGGAGTGTAAATCTGTGGACAGAATGTCTCAGCCTGTTGAAAAACTTATTTGAAGAGGTTATCAGAGTCAGATTAGCCAATCCCTCCTCTGATCGTAGTCTGGTTGGAGGAGTTCCCTCCAGGTCTTCCTTACCCTGGGGAGCACTCGGGGCACCCCTGCAACGGGGACCGGGTGAACCACAAAGGAGGCATGCTATGTCAACACTAAGAGACACTGGTCAAGGGCACCACATTCTCCTTATGGGAATCCTCGTCGGCATGCTCGGTGGGATCCTGATGGTGTTGTTCTCCATGATCGCCACCGTCACCTACCTGCAATGGGGCTTCTTCACGCCGCTGTACGCCATCGCGGCCCCGCTTATCGGACAGTCAG
>WNGJ01026251.1_pt1 | contig 12883 bp, 8 predicted proteins | sample 5400611 | NCBI WGS metagenome assembly WNGJ01 (sample SAMN13153375, study PRJNA577476) | soil metagenome | isolation source: 40 cm soil or saprolite under Garry oak tree replicate 1 | place: USA:California | collected 2016-06-15
CTTGCCAGAATCAGACCAACCGGGTTGCTGCGTTCACCTAACGTATCGGCTGCATCTACGGAATGCCCCAGCTAGAGAGCGGCACGCCGATGGCCCGGATGCGGCGCTCGTAAGTATCAGAAAATGGGAGTGTTGCATGATAGTACTAAAACCAATAAGCCAAAAATGGAACGAAAAGTTACATCACCGGCTGCGGATTACCTGATTTTGCGCAGGTCAGAGGCGACATTCACCGTTCCGCCTTCGCTTGCCTGCACGGTATTCCGGGATGCTCGATACCCAGGTAACGTCAATGCTATGTTATGGATTCCCGACGGAATTTCGACTCGGGCAGGCGTCCGCTGTCCTGTCGCCGCACCATCTACCCAGATTTCGGCGCCGCTTGGATTCGACTCCACTTGGGCCCAAGCGACATGCCCGTCTTTCCTGTGAAGTTCCGCCTCTACCCTGGATTGCCCGTCTTCGCGCACCTGGACGGGGCCGGAATATGCTTCGTATCCGTGAAGACGCAACACAAGGTTGTACTTGCCTGGCGCAAGAGGCAACATGACAGGCGTCTGACCGGATTGCTTGTCGCCATTAATGAAGACGTCGGCTCCAGCAGGCTCGGAAGTTACGAACAAGCCTTGCGCAAGCGGCTCCAGCTGAATTCGTTGATCGACACTCTTGCCCGCTTCGAGTTGCAGAACGGTTCGCATCGGCTGAAAACCAGGCTTCAGAATTTGCAGCCCGTAATTTCCAGGCTCAAGTCCTGCAAATGAGCATGGAGTTTCGCATTGCTGATTCGCGGCCTTGTCGCTGCCATTAAGATAAGCTGTCGCCCCGATTACATTCGTGGTGATATGAATGGCGGCGCGTCCCGGCGTTACGGGAGGATATTTTGAAGAATTGTCGCCGGACGAGGACGGTTCTGCGCTGTCGTCGTATTGAATGTCATCGACTACTTGAACGCCAGACGGCGCGCTGCGCAAAAACTTAAGCAATTCATTGTGCTCGGCGGGATGCAACTTGCCGGAAAGCATCAGTGTCATCCCCGAACCTTTGATAGAGAGACGCTTTCCGAGATGTTGTTCGGCGGCGGCTTGCTGGAGCCGTTCCTTGTATTCCGCAGCGACCTGCGAAAGGGAACTTGCGGGTGCCGCGGCCGGACGCGGCACCGCGACTGCAGCATTTTTGGATTCCGTTGGCGCCGGACTCAAAGCTGTGGGCACATCCACCGAAGGGTCCGAAGGCAAAGCCTCAGGCTTTTCACCGCTGGTTACAAAAGTGGCTGCGTTTCCTTGATGCACTTCGGAAGAATTGGAATCGGCGGGAGCCTGTCGACGAGCAGCTTGAAAGACAGGACGAATTTTTTGCGCGCCAAAAACAATCACGGCCAATAGAAAAATCGCAGCAAGAACAGTAGCGCGAGTGCTGGGCTTCTTAGGCTCGGGCGCAGGTGCAATCGTTCCAGTCCGCCGTACCAGTGGAGTTTGTGAGGGGCTGCTCGCGCGTGAAGCGAGCGAGCGAGCGGTTGTAGCGAACTGATCATCGTTTGCCGAGGTACTGTGTGACGCGTTGCTTTGAGGAGTCCCGCCGAGGGGCAACGTAGCGTTCGGATTTTGCGCTGAAGGAAGCGACCGATAATTACGTAAATCGTCGAACAGTTCGCGGCAGCTCTGGTAGCGCGCCGCGGGTTCTTTGGCGAGTGACTTCATGACAATGGCGTTCAGGCCGGGATGAATCGACGAATCGATGTCTCGCGGGGCAGTCGGTTCTTCGTTGACGATCTTGTAGATCACCGTCGTGATGTTTTGTCCCGGAAAAGGTTTTTCTCCGGTAACCATTTCGTACAGGACCACACCCAACGAGAAAATGTCGCTGCGGCCGTCCACCACTTTTCCTTTTATCTGCTCTGGCGACATGTAGCTGGGAGTGCCCATGACATGGGCTGTCTGATGAACCGTGCCAAACTGCAGAATCTTTGCCGTACCGAAGTCGGTGACTTTCAAGGTGTCGTCCGGCGTGAGCATCAAGTTCGCCGGTTTAATATCCCGGTGGACGATGTTCCGATCATGAGCGAACTGCAACGCGCTGCAAGTCTGCTCCATGATGCGTAGCACGCGTGGCAGGGGGAACATCTGGCCCGAGTCCAAGAGATTTTGCAGACTCTTGCCCTCGACAAGCTCCATCGTGATGAAGAAAAGGCCTTCTTCCTCGCCTGCATCGAAAACCACGACAATGTTGGGATGAGTAAGATTGCCGGCCGCACGAGCTTCGGTCTGAAACCGCGCAAGCAGCTCAGCGCGCGTGAGGCCGGTGCCTTCTTCAGATAACTGAAGAGTTTTCACGGCGACGGTTCGCCCGATGACCGGGTCAACGGCGCGATAGACGACACCCATGGCGCCTCGGCCGAGTTCGCCGGAAATTTCGTAACGACCCGCTTTGCTGAGCGTTGGAATCATGAATCCAAGCGTTCGAGGGGAATAAATTCGCTGCCGTCTGCCGGTTGATCTTTCAATTGGTCCGGACTCGTGCGCTGCAGTCCAACCGACTGCCACTGCGACAGTTACACCCCGACGCCTGCTTACAAGCTACCCGGCAAATTTTCGGGGGGTCAATCCGACTACGGTACTACTGTATCGGACTCGCCAAGTGCCCCGGCTATTCGCCAGGGGCGCGGGTTCGCTCCGGCATCGGCACGTTGGTTTCGCGGATCGCGCGATCCATCTCGCTTGGCCGCGCGGGCACTTCCAGGCCGTCGGTAAGCAGATACCCCTGCAAAGCCAGTCCGGTGGTCCACACGCCTTCGAGAGCGCCGATGTATTCGCTCTGCAGCTCGAAGAGTTTGCGTTTCGATTCAAGCACGCGAGGCGACGAAGCGAGCATTTCCGCGTAGCGATCGGACATAAGGCTGTAGGACTTTTTGGCCAGCGGCAGGATGTTGTCGCGATATTGCTCGGCCATCAGGCGTGCGTTCGCGTATTGATCCACTACGGAGGCCGCGCGCTCGCGAAGCGTAAGGGCGACGCGCTGCTTTTCGGCTTCGGTGCGAACGATATCTGCCCGCGCTGCAGCAATGTTGCCCTGATTGCGGTTGAAAAGTGGAAGTTCCACGGACAATTCCGCGTTGGCCTGCCATCCGGTCGCAAGCGGAACGCTGTTCAAAAGCTCGCGGTTGTATTCAAGCCCTGCGCGAGCGGTAATGTCCGGGATCTTCTCGCGCTGTGCGCGCGCAAGCTCGGCCTCCGCGTGTTCTCCTGCTGCGGACGCAATGCGAATCGCGGGACTCTGCGTGGCAACGGCATCCACGGCCCGTATTTCATCGAGCGCAGGCCATCCGCGTTCCAGGTCTCCCGCTACAGTCTGCAGGGGCATTTCGGGTTTGCCAACGACCGCGGCCAGAGAACGCCACTCTTCGCGAAGGGTATTCTCTTTCATTCGAGCAGAGACTTTCATTCGCTGAGCGTCGACTTCGGCCTCTAGGACCTCGGTTTCGTCCGCTTGACCGGTGTTTTGCAGGCGACTCTGGGATTCGACGATTTGTTCCGCGATACGAGCCAAGTCCGCACGGGAATCCGCCATCTCCTGTGCCGCCAAGACTCGATAGAACGCCATTTTGACGGCGGTTTCGACGCGTACCTTTTGTTCTTCAGCTTCGATTTCCGCCAGCCTTGTATCTTTGTTCATCACGTCGCGCGCATGCGAAAGTTTCCCGGCGGTGACAATGGTCTGTTCGACGAAAAAGCCCTGTTTGCCGCCGTGAATCTCACCGCCTCGAATTTCGTCGCCTGAATAGCCGACGATTGGATTGGGATAGAGTCCCGCCTGATGCGCGCGAGATTGTGCTGCCTTCACGCCTGCCTCAGCCTGACGAAGCGTTGGATTGTTTTCTCGCGCGGTTTGCAATGCGCTTTCCAAACTGAAGAGAGAGTCTTTTGCGTTCGCTTGATCGCGTCCGAGCCGGGGAAACTCGACTTCGATCGACTGCGAAGCGCCGTGAGAGTGCTGATGCTGCATCTGCATGCCGGGCATTGACGGATCTTGCGCTCTGGCGCCCGTCGCGAGAAGCATTTGAATCGCAATTGCGGCTAGCGACCAGCAAATCAAAAGTCCAATATGCCGCGCGCCCTTAGGAGTGGTGGTGTTCACGGGTATGCTCCTCTGAATGCGCTGGCGATTTTTTCATTTGCGCAATTTCATTGAACTCTTTGTCCGGCAACACGCGAACCATCGTCATCATGCCCATCATTCCGGCGCTCCAGTTTTTCTGCAGGCCATGCGTTTCAGGTTTTTGCAAAAGTTCGTCCATTCCCATTTCCATGAACGCGTCCTGCGGAAAGCCGGGGGTTTTTTCCGCATCAGGCGAAACGGGCGATGGGTGTTGATGCTCGAACCCAACGCGGGCCGCAAGGGCCTGCATCTGGCTCAGAGCTGTCGGTTCGGTCTGGTCGGCGGTCATGATTTGCCGGTCGCGGAGCAAATCCATCATCGAATTCATCATGTGATGCGGCAGATGACAGTGAATCATCCATGCGCCGGGATATTTCGCTTCGAATTCGACGACTCTCGATTGCGCCGCAACGCCGTTGAATGTTAGCCAATTAAATTCCATACCAGCCGTGTTGGGCACCGAACTGTTTGGAAGGACGGCCCATTCCTGCAAGACGATTCCGTAGTCGTGACCCACTCGCGGCGTGTAAGCGGCGTGCGGATGCGCGATGAACATGCCGATCAGGCCGATCATCTCCTGCATCGCGCTGTGTGCGTGGTAGAAGAAAGTTCCTTCCTGGTGCACGGTGAATTCGTAGGCGTAAGTTTCGCCGGGTGCGATGGGTTTTTGGCTGATGTAGGGCACGCCGTCCTGCTCGATGGGAACTTCGAGGCCGTGCCAGTGCATTGTGGTGCTCTCGGGCAAGCGATTTTCAACTTCGATTCGGACGCGGTCGCCCTGTTGCACCTGAATCGTGGGTCCTGGAGAACTTCCGTTGTAACCCCAGATGTCGAGCGTCTTCCAGGGAACGATTTTGCGTTTCACCGGCTCGGCAATTAAGTGAAAGACCTTCGTATCGCCGTCCATCGTGAAGGCCAGATCGCCGATGTCCGGAGACTCCATCCGTAGCGGAGGGCCCGCTCGCTCCTTAGCGGGTGCTCGACTTGTACGCTCGTTTGCATCGGCCTTCGCGCTCTTTTGCGCCCGAAGCCCTTCCGCCCACGTCATCAGGCCTGCGCCAAGCACAGCGGCACTTCGAAAAAAGCTCCTGCGTGATTCGCTCATGGGAGTGACCTCTTCTTACGTTCATAGGGTCCGCGGAGACTGCGGAGTTGAGAGTGAGAGTTAGAAAACGATGCTCGTGTCGCGCACGGAGCGAGCGCCACGGAGATCTTGATTCGAACAGAGAGTATGGAAATTACAGTGAGGGGAGACCAGAACGATCAGATACGAAGAACGACAAGAGAATGGACCGAGATCTGACTTGCGACAGGTATGTGAAACCCTGCGAGTCGGCTCGTATCACCTTCTAGGGAACCACGAACCGCGAAGGCCGAAGCGGCCGAGTTCGATGACCGCGAGTAATCAGAATCGAATGAGGCGGAAGTCCTTTCACCTGGTCGCCATTCGCCGGTGGATTCTGGAAGCGCGAACAGGAGATCGCGCGCGCCACATTTTGCGGCCTTTGCGCTGATGTCCGAAGACTGATCCGTCGTCAGTTGTTCTTCGTGATGACAGCCTGAGTCCTGTTTCGTGGCGTTCGATTTTTGGCAAGCCTGTGTCTGGCAAAAGGAGGAACAGGCTGGAGTAAGAACGAGCACCAGCAACAATAAGAGGGCAAGTGCTCGAGATTTATTTCCGAAAGCCAATTTTATCGTCGCTCCTGGCATGAATTCAGGCTACGCCCCGCCGTAGCGAGCGTCAATCTTGAAAGCAGCTCTGTTGCTCGGTCTTACTCATCGCTATGCTTGCCGACGATGACCTTGCCCGTGAATGACTTATAAACGTAGGTAAAATATCCAGTGGCGAGGATCATTCCAAGAACCCACCAGATTGCGCCGACTTTCAGGCCATAGCTTGCCGCCTTGCTGTTTTCCACGGTAAGCGAATAGGCCGGATTACGCGCGGGAAGCACCATCGGAAATAATCCAAACACGACGCTGAGCAGCATTCCGGCCAAATAGGCGGCAGACGCGAAGAAACTCTTCAGCTCATCCGCTCGCGCGATCGCCCAACGCACGCCCAGCAATCCTGCAATGGCGAGCAGCGGAAACATAGCGCCCCACGGGGCTTTGCGAAATTGTCCGGCAATTGATGGCTGAACACGAAAAGTCAGGAATGTGACCACCAGAGTGAGCAGCAGGACGACCCACCAGCCTTGGCTCGCAAGGCGGAGCGATCTGTCTCGGACGGACCCGGTGGTTTTCAATGTCACCCACAGAGCACCATGAACGACCAACGCCGCGAGTGCGAGCACTCCGACGAGAATCGAATACCAATCCAGTATTCCCGGCTCGTCTCCCAATTGGAAATTGGTCCACAGGGGCTCGAAGAAGTAGCCAGATGCATCGAGAGGAACACCACGGACCACATTGCCGAGTGCCGCTCCGAAAAAGACGCAAAGCAGCAAGCTGGAAGAGCAAAAAAGAAAATCCCACAGTGGATCCCAGACTGGGCTGTGAATGTGGTTGCGGAATTCGATGGATGTACCGCGCAAAATGAGAAGCCAGAGCACAATCATCAATGGCAGATAAAATCCTGAGAAGCCGCTGGCGTACAACGCTGGAAACGCAAAATAAAGTGTGCCGCCGGCAGCCAGGAGCCAGACTTCATTGTCCGGCCCCAATTCAATCTCGCGCCAAGTAAGGAAGAGCCAAAGGATTGCCAGCACTGAATACATTCCCATGAAGCCGAGCAGCGTGAACCACACGTTTCCGGCGCTCACGCGAGGCGATGATCCGTGAGCTGTGCGCATCAGGCCGTAAATCAGCCACGGTTGCCGGCCGACTTCGGCCGTAATCCAGCCGGCGGTATTGGCGATATATGGCAGCGGCACGCTCAGCATCAGCAGCCATAGCATCCAGCGCGATTCGAAAAGTTTTCCTCGCCACAATTGCAATGCCGCCAGAGCCATCACCGCGATGAAAATGGTCCCGAGCCCGACCATGATGTGGTAACTGTAGTAGACCATTTCGATGCGATCGGGCCACAAGTCCTCTGGAAAATCATTCAGTCCTTTGATGTTCGCCTTCCACTTTTGATAAGTAAGAAAACTGAGCATGCGCGGAATTTCCAGTGGGTTGTCGAGTTTGCGGTGTTCCACATCGGGCTGGCCCAAAATCGCCAAAGGCGCGCCGTCACGCGATTCGAATAAGCCTTCCATGGCGGCGAGCGTAACGGGTTGGTGCGTTGCGATCAGTTTGCCCTGCATATCGCCGGTGGGAAAAAGTTGCAGCACGGCAGCGACGATGCCAACAAGCACGCCGCCTTTAACGAACGTCCGGCCGTAAGCTTCGTCGCGGTGCGTAAGCAGATAAAACGCGCCGACCGCAGCCATGACAAAGCATCCGGTTTGCACCGCGCCTAGCATTGTGTGAGCGTATTGCCAGAGCGCCCACTTGTTCAGCAGCAGTCCCCAGAAACTTGCCAGTTCGATCTGGCCGTTTGCGCCAACGTGATACGCGACAGGATGTTGCATCCAGGCGTCCGTGGCGACGATGAAATAACCGCTAAGCCATGATCCCAACCAAACCAGAAATGCCGAAATCCAATGTCCGATGCGTCCGAGTTTTTTTTCGCCAAAGAGAAAGAGCCCAAGAAAGCTCGATTCCAGGAAGAACGAAAATACCCCTTCCATTGCGAGCGTCTGTCCGATCACGCCGCCAGCGGATTTCGAAAACTCCGCCCAGTTGGTGCCAAATTGAAATTCCATGGGAATTCCGGTGACCACGCCCATGGCAAAATTGATCCCGAAAATTTTCGCCCAGAATCGCGCCGCTCGATTGTAGTGCTCGTCGCCGGTGCGCAGAGCTTTGGTCTTGAGATAGACCAGCAACAACGCCAGACCCATCGTCAGTTGCGGGAAAATGTAATGGAACGTAACTGTGAAAGCGAAGTGCAGGCGATGAGCATCAACAGCGTGTCCCATGATGGCACCTTTACGCCCGGCGTTCGCACAGCTACGACTGCGGATTCAAAAGCAATTAGGGTCTGTTCAACATAATCTTTCGACAGAGGCACCGCAAGTTGAATGATTGTTCGGGAAGTTTCAGAAAGGTTAGAAATTTAAATCTGAACCATCCACACATAGAGTCCAAAACCTAAGGACGGAATGAGGGACATCGCAGTTCATCTCGCTGAAAATGTAGTAGTCTGTTCATAATGGGGCTGTAGCTCTAATTGCTGTTGTTGATACGGCTACACTTAGGCTCAAAAACAGACCCTCAAGAACCCCTATCTTGTACCTAAGTTGTACTCAAACCATTAGCCGCTTTGCTGAATCTACGGAATTGGCAAATACGAACTACCGAGCGGGTAAATGTCCGTGCCTGTGCCTCGTTTTCCTGGTCGCATGATCTCTGGCTGTTTTTCTGATTCTTTTAGTGCACGAGCGAGGTCAAAGATGAGATCCCATTTTTCAGGATAAAGTCGAACCATTTGCCGCTTGTGCATGGCCTCCGCTGGGCGTCCGATAATCCAAATCTCCACGAAAGGTACGCATAACTCACAAACTGCCTCGACAGTCGAATCCACGTCAAGCGTCTTGCCGTTTCTGCCGAGAATGAGCAACCAAAAATACGGTGGGTACGCGCACTTGCATTTTTGTCGGATTACCTGCATCACGTCGTCAACATGACTCTCCCAATCCACGACTTCAACGTTGTACGTCTCGATCTTGTTGTGTCCGGATGATTGGTCGAGTCGGTGCACCTTCGTGTCGGGAGTGCGATCTTTCGTCTCGATTTCTACCCAGTAGTTTCGCTTATGCATTTCTGTTAGGCCGAGTGCCCAAACAGCCGTTGTCCATGCCTCGCGCTCCTGCTTAAAACGACCACTGGAGTTAGCCTCATGAATGCCGTACGTCTCTATGATCTTCTGCATTCGGTGAATCGCGAAGCTCGGACTGAGCCAAGCCCCTTATAGCTCGTTGTGGCTCGAAGCATCGGTTTGCCACAACGCATACACTTCGGCGAGTTGTCACCGATTATTTCCTCGTGGCGCGAACAGTCCGTGCAAAGGTATTGCATTCTTTTCGGATTATCTCACGTTAAAAACGTAATGGGCGGTTAGCTCACGATGCCGTCCCGGTACTGGGTCAGTTTCCGATTAGGCATGTCGAACTACCTCCGGCTGGCCCGTCGTACGTTAGGCAAGAAGCACTTCCGGGCGAGCATCTTGCGAATCTTGCACCACTTTACGTTTCACGAGCGGCACCACTACAATCCGAGCTGCCTAAAGGAGACATATGACCAACAGCCGAGTCAATCAGACCTCCCGATCCCGTCCATACGAGGTCCTGTTCGAGATGGTGATCGGCAAGTGGATCAGTCAAGCACTCGGGACCGTAGTTGAACTCGGCGTCCCCGACCGGCTCGGGAAGGGAGCGCGGCGTTGCAGCGATATTGCCCGTGAAGCTGGCGTCTCAGAGGACGGGCTCTATCGCCTGCTGAGAGGCCTCTCCAGCGTGGGCGTATTTATTGAAAGCGCCGACCGGCGATTCAAGCTTACGGGCATGGGACATCTGCTGCGGAGCGCCCATCCTAAGAGCGTCGCCGGGTATGCGCGTTTTGTCGCTCACGACAGTACGTGGCGGCCCTGGGGGCAGCTTGCTTACAGCGTGAAGACGGGCATGCCTGCGTTCGATCATGTCTTCAACGCTTCCATATTTGAACACTTCTCACGAAATCCGGAAGCCGCCGCCGTTTTCGATGGTGCGATGACATCCATCAGCGCGACCGAGGCCCGTGCAACATCCGACGCGTACGACTTCAAAGGAGTCGAAACGCTGATGGACGTCGCGGGCGGACATGGCCTTCTGCTAGCCACGGTCCTGGGTCGCCACAAGAAGATGCGTGGTGTACTGTTCGATCTTCCACATGTCGCATCCGGCGCAGCCGCGACATTCGCTCGTGCTGGCATCACGGGCAGAGTGCGAATCGAAAGCGGCGACTTCTTTAGCGAACTGCCTTCGGGCGCCGACGCGATTATCATGAAGCACATCCTTCACGACTGGGATGACGACTCGGCAACAAGGATTCTTCAAGCATGCCACCGCGCCCTTGGGCCGCGTGGAAAAGTCCTGGTTGTGGATCCGGTTATCCCGTCTGGCAACACGCCGCATTACGGCAAGCTGCTTGATCTAGAAATGCTGGTGCTCACGCCGCGAGGCCGTGAGCGGACAAAAGCCGAGTTTGACAAGCTGCTGCGCGGCGCGTCTTTCCGGCTGTCTCGCGTCATTGCTACGGATAGTCCGTTATCGATCGTCGAAGCCGTCAAGGCGTGATCGGGGAACAAGCGCTTCGCTTATTTGCGATCAGCTGACTTGGACGCATAACGACGTTACCAGCAACTTGCGATCCCTCATTCCACTTTACCGGTAACGCGACTAATCGGGACCTACTATCGATTAGCCGCTAAAATGACGCGAATCCAAAGACAGCCGAATCGTTTTTATTTAACGGACTGGCGCTGTGAATCGACCTTCTTCAACACGTCATCCAGAGAACCCTGAAACACCAGAATCTTTATCTCCATCGCCGCACTCGCGCCGACCGCTACGGGAATCTCCGGGTCCACGTGTTGGCATGTCAGCTCGGGGTTACTCCACACGTTACCGGTTGTGCGTGTGAAACTGGCTACCACCCATTTGCGGTCGCTTGAAAACGTTGCGATCAAGGGTTCGTCGACGGCACGCGACTTGTTGTAGTACGTGATGCCATCATCTCTCTTTTCTACTTTTTTGGCTGGGATCGGCCACGTGTAAGAGGCTAGATACCGCGCGGGCAGCCATTGGTCCAGCGGCATCGTCGACCGACTCGGCGTCTCCGAGGCCAAGAGATCAAATCCATCCTTATGGTGAACATACGTCCGCTCAAGGCGAACATCGTGAAAGATGGACGTGAGCCTTGGATCGGTGGGGGCGTATATCATTTCATAAGCAACCTTGGATCGATTGTCGAACTCGTAGCGAAAGCGCACTCCATCGTCTTCAAGAGTGGCTCTCGCTATCATGTGGAGACCGCCGACGAAATCCATTTCATATTGAAGTGAACGGCCAACCTGCCGCCAAGCTGGTCGATCTCCATGCTGGCCTGGCTGAAACAGAAACAGATGTTTCCCTTCCGTCTCGCCGACTCGCCGTACCGTGACGTGCTCCGGGAAAATGACCTCTATTGCTCTATCGCTGACCGGGTGGCCGGGAAGTATGACGCGCAGCGTTGGATAGCTGTTTTCGTCCGCCACAACCAGCCGCAAGCCACTGGCGTTCTGGACAGTGGGTAGAACTTGCGCATGGAGTCCGACGCAGAAGCTAGCCGACAAGCTGCACAGCAGGAGTCCTCGCATTGCTTTCCACTCCGTGAGCGAAATGATCAGCCTACGCAACATTACATGCGCAAGGATACAGGAGGCGGCGATTGCTTCAAAACGCTGTTATGGGCCTTGTAATTTTCAGCCGTAGGCCCTGGTAAACGCGGAATCAGCTGCTTCAACGTATTCCTAATCGTCTTGGGGACCATCCTGAGCCTCACGCCCAAAACATTATCGCCTGAGTTCCTGTTTAAGGCGCTAGCCGGATAAGTGAGATTGGCCCCGAAACCACATGTCCGGTAAGGCGAACTAAGGCACTTGCAGACGTTTTGAGCGCGTGCTCGTGGGCGTCGGGCTTTCTCATTGGTCCCGGGCGGATGTAGACTAAATTTCGAGAAGGTCGGCCCCACCGGGTCGAGAGGAGGCTGTCATGCGGAACTTTTTGACCGCGATGGCGGCGATTATATCGCTGGTACCGCGCTTAGTGGGGGCGCCTCCTCCAAACGCAGGTGCGTTTGAAGCTGCGAAGATCGTTTCCGGTGCGGATATTGCGTATCCCACGAAGAGCATTGCTGTGGGCACGGTCGTACTCGAAGTCACAGTCGATGAAAAGGGCATGGTAGAGGGTGTTTGCCCCATCCGTGAAATTCAGTCGCTGACTGAGACAGCAGTGGAGTCGGTCAGAAATTGGCGGTTCAAGCCAGCTGTCCTGAACGGCCAGCCGACGCGGTCACGCACGGTTGTGGCTGTTACGTTCAACCCCGCTGCATCCCTAGCTCAGAACGTACCTCTTTCTCCACTATCTGCAACGGAGCACTCATCTGGTCCGGCTCTTGAACCCGAGCCGGTAAAAGTTGTGCTTGCAAGATTCCCGCAATATCCCCTAAACAGCGTGACCACGGGCACAGTCATTGTACGAGTAACTGTCGATAGTAAGGGGCGTATCGAAAACCCTGTAGCCATCCGCGACATTGCTTCTCTTACTGCGCCCTGTATTGATGTCGTGAAGGAATGGAGATTCGAGCCTGCAGAGTTTCGCGGTAAGCCCATACCCGCGTCGGTCGCAGTTGCATTTGTGCTTCGGCTTCCTCCAACCTGAAAGCGAATCCATGGACGAAAGCTCCCCAGATTCAGGAATAACCGAAGCGCCTTAGGAAAAAGTGCGAAACGTACAAGTGAAATTCTGCACGAAAGCCGGAACGGCACTTGTCCGGTTTGGCGACTACACGGCCAAGTGGCCTCCATTTAGGGAAGCATGGACGAAGAGACCTCCCTCAGTGCGATGCGATGCAAGGCACCGAGGGAGATCACCTGGGGGCGGGCGGTTTTTCCGCGTCAGCCTTAAGAACAATCGTTGTGCAATGGGCTAGGTGCTGGCGGGCC
>WNGJ01016597.1_pt1 | contig 12880 bp, 11 predicted proteins | sample 5400611 | NCBI WGS metagenome assembly WNGJ01 (sample SAMN13153375, study PRJNA577476) | soil metagenome | isolation source: 40 cm soil or saprolite under Garry oak tree replicate 1 | place: USA:California | collected 2016-06-15
TCGCCTTCGCCAGTGTACGCGAGGAGGTATAGCCATCCTGGTAGTACGCCAGTGCGGTCCGCAAAATGGCATGCTTTTGCAGGTTGACGCGCCCCATGCGTCCCTGTGGTTCTCGTGCTGATCTCTCTGGCCACGGTGCAACTTCTGCTGGCTGCTCTGCCGCAATGGCCGTGAGGGAGCCGCTCGTCTTCGGCTCTTTGCTCGGTGCCTGTGCCTCAATTGACACTTCGTTATGAGTAGGCACATACGCCGGGATGGATGCGGGGTGCGCGACCTCGACCGGGCGGGTGATGGATGCGAGTAGTTCGGGGGGAATGCGCCCTACGAGATTGTTCAGCGCCTGTGTGACACCCGGCGTGTGGCTGGCGTGGCGAGACGCGCGCTGATAGAACTGGACAATGAGCTGCTTCCCATTCATGCAGACGACCATGCGCCCCTTGGGAAGCTGGCGGATGCCCTGGTCAGAGATGACGTCGGGACTAACATACTCGCGGTACCGCTTGATGTCGTTATCCAGGTCGGCCTTACCCAGGATGCGCGTCTCACAGCCGGCAATAATGTCCTTGTGGACTTTCGGGATCCGCTGCGCAGCGATGAACGGCACCACGCCATACTTGCGGCCGGTTGTTGCAACGACGGTCAGTGTGTCAAGCAAGTCTTTGGCAGTGGCTGGTGACAGGTAGGACGGGGGATTCTGTGGTGCCCAGATGTGTGTCTCATCCAGCCCGATCAGGCAGGGCAGGCGATTATCGGGATGAATGGCCGATTGCGCATTCATGATGTCCTTGACCGTTTTGGCGATGAGCCCTCCTGCCAGCTCGTAGTTGATAAACGATTCGCCCGGTCGCCGGCACTGCTGCAAGTCAATGACCACCTGCATGCGATGAGTGACCACCTGGGCCATGCTCGGCATCGAGTCCGGCGTCCCGATCAGCCCACGAGGGCACAGGCCGTCCTGGACGATGCTCTTCAGGTCCCCAGCGATATCGAAGATCACGACGGCCAGACGAAACAGCGTGATATACTGCTCCAGGAACAGGGCAAGCGTGACGGTCTTGCCCGATCCCGGGATGCCGACGAGAAAGACGCCGGTGGAAAGCGGCTCGTTCGCGTCGGGCTGGAAGTTGTTGGCCAGGAGCAGGCGGCGGCGCGGGTGCTCACCGATAATGGCAGCAACCCTGCCGCCTGTTGATTCGGCCTCCTCGCCGATCTCGCAATCGAGGTCGGCTGCGTTCACCAATCGGGTGTCATCGTCTGCGCTGACGCCGGGGAGCAGGCGGGTATATCTGTCGTCGTCGAAGAGTTCGGGGGTGGCATAGGGGTTGGTGACCAGCATTGCGTCGAGTTCGTCGGCGGTGTGATCGTCGATTGTGCCAATCGAGGAGAGGCAAGCCTGTTCTGGATTCGCCCCGATACCCATGTATTCGCGGAAGGAGCTCACCTCTTCGCGATGATCGGCGAGGTACTCAGCGATGCATCTTGTGATCGAGTAGACCAGGGTGACGAGCAGCGCACCAGCCAGGACGCAGAGCAGGATCCCCTTGTATCCCCATCCGAGGGCTTCGGCCCTGGGAGTAAAAAATGCCAGGAAGCCGAAGTAGGCGAGGACGCCCAGCCCCTCTTTCCAGTGTTCCAGGATTTCTTTCATTTATTTGTCCTCCTGCTTTGCTTGGGCCGCCTGTACTTTTAAGCGCATCAGTTTGGCGTAGGCTCTGAAGGCTCGCCAGTTTTCAAGCGCGATCTTGGCAGCCCAGTGCCGCTCTAAAGACGCCGAGAGGATAATGGTGCTGACCGCGTACAAGGAGAGGGTATAGCCGAGTTGCATCAGGGGGTCGTTCGTGAGCAAGTTGATGAATGTGAAGTCGCCCACGGTGTCGGCCGCAAAAGAAATCACCGACCAGGCGAGCAGGAGCCGGTGATGGGAGACCATCTGCACGGCTGTTGATTTGACTGCCTGCATGTTGTCGCCGACTTTGACCTTTTGTTCCTTGAACTCCTGGTGCACGCGGAAGACAAAAAACAGGACGCCCAGTTGGAAGGCGATGGACATGCCGATACTGACAGCGAGTGCCCCTGCTGTCGCGTTCCCCTGCGCGTGCGCATCCAGGTGCCTGTACACCGATCCCTGCGCGAACATGGTGAAGAAGGCGATCACAGAGGTGAATATTTGCCAGAGATTCGCCACGATGCCGCACAGGACACCGATGCCTGCCAGGCTGTAGCTGAACCAGGGTGGGTGGTGGATCGATTCGGAATCGGCCTCAAAGGGCTTAAAGCCCTTCGACGCTGGTTGTTGGGTGTGTGTCCCCATGAAGAAGCCTGCCTTTCTGAATGTAATCAAACATCGTTGATGGCGGGGAAAACACCCGCACACCGCACAGAGATCCGCTCCGTGTGTGGCCCTCGCCGGGCGCAGAGAGTGAAGAACTGATGCCGCAGACGCACACGAGGAAACCCAGGCGTCTCTCCTGCTCTCAGACATCGAAAGAATGCTTGCATGGCCTTGTCAAGACGAAAGGTGACTTCCTGTAAGAGCTTGCTATAGACCTGATGGAGTTCAGGGTCATGCACTTTGCTGGCCTGCAAGGTGGCTTTGGCATGCTTCCACCCTGGCCAGTGTTCTCCATTGCGCAGTCGCATGGTCCACCAGTGATAGAGTTCTCGGCAGTTTCCTCGCATGAACTCCAAGGCATCGACATCCTGGGCGCTTACTTCGAGCATGAACTTTTTGCTGAGCAGCATGAGCTATATTCCCTCCAACTCAGCAGATTCCAGGATACGCAATTGGCCATCGGTGATGCAGGGAACGGTGTACACGCAGAAGTCTTCGACATCGTTGTCAATAGTAAGCTGGTCAATGAAAGTAGGATCTACCTCATCCTCCCATTCGAGGACGATATAGCCAGCTTCTTTCTTGTACGAAGTCCCCCAATCAAGTACGATCACCTCCTCTTTCTGCGCCTCGAATTGCTCTTCGAGCCCCCGTACCATCGACTGAAGCTGATCCCACTTACAGGTGATGTGAACATCCTGCATCTGATGCCTCCCTTTGCTTACCAACACCTTGCCGCGGCTGTGCTTCATGCTGCCAGACAAGCGACCACTTACGAGCCAGCGTATGGGCAATCCACCAAGCGACTCCTGCATTAGCGCCGGGATATATCCAGAAACGCGATGCATGAGCAGGGAGCCGCACTCCGTCGAGACCTGCGTCATGGCCAGCCAGAAAAATCACTTCACTGGCGTGCCTGTCGCGATAGTGGAACTGAGCGGGAAGAGGTGGCAACTGGGTATATTCAGGGGAAATGACAGCGTCCATATGGAAGGTCAACGTCAGCCCTAATGCTTGCAGCACAGCCGTAACTTCCTGGACAGCGGGGCAGGTGGCACAAAATGCTTCCAGAGGATGTGTCATCGTCTGAGCCATGTAACTGCCTTTCTTAAAACTGATGCAGCTTGACTCCTGACAGATGGTGGATATAAGGTTCGAGGTATCACTCCTGAAGCAGATGTGATACAATCCTAGCGCCAGGGGTCGTACAACGATCAATGGTTCAAGGAGGGGACGTGTCTGGCCGTGGCAAGCTGTGAGCACGCCCTCTCCACCAAAGAAAACACCACACACTACAAGAAACTGCACTACAACTATCCGCACTACGAGAACGCGCTTACAAGGACAATTTCCTGAACTGGCTCACCGACTCTCACAGTGAGCCAGTTGAATGAGAACTACCTTACGCCCTACCACCTTGAGTTTAAATATCAATTTATACCATTTAACACAATTTAACACAAAATTTACCATATTGTCAAGTTTACGCAAATATAATACAGATGAGTCAATTGACGCAACCAATACTAAACTCTATAATGTTAAAAAGCGTGGTCTCACCAACCACAAATGGCGTCAGGGGAGAGTATTTATGCCAAAACAGTGGTTGACTGTCGAGGAAATAGCTGAAGAATTGGGTGTGCATCCTGAGACTGTTCGTATCTGGATACGTGAGCGGGAACTTCCTGCGGTAAAATTGAGGCGCACGTATAGGGTCAAAAGAGAAGACTACGAAGAGTTTTTGCGCCGCCGCTATACTGGCAAACAAGCGGACAAACAAGAATAACCAGGTTGAATGATTATACTGAAGCATCTATTCTCTCCTATTGGTACGGGGTTAGAATGTACCCGGTGGTCTCCTTTGTTCAAGTGTATTGTGCGTCAATCATCAATGCGTAATCTGTTACTCTCCAAAAGCCTATATAGGCCTTGCCCACTTCATCCAGTTCAGGCCCGTGTAAAGATGCCTGCCTGTAAAGCCATCCTGACGAAAGTGTAGCAGGGAAGCTGGCATAAGAGGAAGCAAAAATTTGCGACCTTGCTCCAAAACTGGACAGAATCCTTGCAAGTTTTTCCACTTCATGGCACTATTGGAGAAGACCCTCTTTCGCCCTATACATTTATTGGAGACGAGACGCACGATGGTGACGGTTGACACACAGGTAGATCGCGACGACCGGCAAGCCTTTGGCGCATTCCTGGCGAGCTTACGGCTGCAAGCCGGGGCAAAGAAGATCAAGCAAACCAGGATTCTTGCGCATCTTCCGAACCGGGTGCATTCCTCATACAGCCGTCTCGAAGATGGGGCGACCTCCCCTCGTTTTGACGAGCTTCCAGCACTCTACGCAGCTTTTCTACAGGCCGGGGTGGCATTTTCTCCTGCCACACGCCAGCAATTTGTCGCTCTTGCCCGCAAAAGGATCGAGTTGCAGCAGACCTATAAGGACAAAAGAACCGATGCCGAGTGGGCACAGCTCCTGCTGGACCTCATGCGGCTGGATGGGCAGACGGAGATCGAACATCAGGAGCGGTTCTCGCAGCCATTTCTTGCCGATGTCGGGCATTTGATTGACCGACCGCTCTGGCACGAGGAACTCAAGGGGCTGCTTTTCCCTGCACGGGGCAAAAAACTGGTGATTATACGCGGTACTGCTGGGGTTGGCAAATCGTCTGAACTCAGCAGATTGGCGATACACTTGCTTGGACAGCCATCATATCGAATGATTTTCTGTAATCTGCGTTTGCATGAACGAACACGCACGCCAGAAGAGGCCCTTGAGGAGTTGTTAGGAGCCATTTTCAGGGAACTCGGCATCCCACTGCCCCAGCTACCAGCGCTCTCCTTTGCAGATCAGACGGCATTGCTCCTGGATCGATTCGAGCACATGGAACAGCGACTTATGTTGCTCATCGATCACGGTGAGTGCCTTATGCAGGAGCATCACCGGCTTGCTGCGTGTTGGGAGCGCTTTTTCTCTGCCTTTCTGCGCAGTCGGCATCAGGCAAAAATCATCTTGGCGACTCGCCTTTGGCTCGGGTGGACCAGCAATGACCCATTGTTTGTTGACGAGACCACCATTCCTCCCCTGTCCGAGGAGCAGGCGGTGTGTCTGCTGCAGAGACTTGGGTTGCAGGCAGTGCCGGTTCCGCTCCTGCGAGGGGTCTACCACACTATCGGGGGTGTCCCACTCTGCCTGGAATGGGTTGCGGCCCTGGTCAAACGCCGGCAAGAGGATGACTGGGGAGCCTTCGAGATGGAAGATGCCGAGACAATGCAGGCGACCGTCTCACCTGCTACGATGACCAGGGCTCTCCAGCGTTTCCTCGCAGGGCCTCGCGTCTTTGGAGGGCCTCCCGAAAGTGTGGTAACCCCTTTCCTGGAGCGACTGTTCTCTTCTCAGTCCCTTTCTGCTGATGCACTGCATGTGCTGAGGGTTCTGTCCGTGGCTGCCATACCACTTGCCAAACCGGCCCTCTCGATCATCTGTCAGTCTGGGCCCGGCCCCTACGATGAGCTGCGCAGTGCCTCGCTGGTGGTGGCCTCACGGGCACGAACACAGCTCTTGCCCATGGTAGCTGCCTCCGTGGTGCGTTCGCTCTCTCGTGAGCAGTTCGAGGAAGGTGAACGTCTGCTCATCGAGGCCTATATGGCCTGGCTTGCAAGTGGTATGGTATACGAACGAGAGGCGGGGGACATTGTGACAGAGTTGGCCTTGCTCCTACTCAAACACCAGCACTTGCTCGCAGCTGGCCAACTCCTCATTCGGTACGGCTGGCTCGCTTTTAATCTTGGCTATGCTGATCGACTTGCTCGGCTCGCCGCTGAGGTGATAGACCGCTTTGATTGGCACACGACGGAAGAGCATGAGTGCGGGGGCCTGCTGCTCTGCCACTTTCTCCCCCCGTTCCTTGGCCAGCCCGTCGATGACGAGCAAAAAGCCGCAGATTATCAGCGCATACGCGAGGCAGCCCTGGCAGGGAACATCGTGCTTCAGCCGTCGATAGAGGTCGCGGTCACCTACAACCTGATGGTGCATGCTATGAACCAACTGCGCTTTGAAGAGGCGCAGACATTGCTTGAGGCCTGCTGTGATCGACTGCAATCGCGCTGCGAGTCGAACCTGGACTTGCAGGTGTCTCTCCTGGAGAAGCGCGCCTGGCTCCTGGGGGGGTGGAGTGAGTATGCTGAGGAGCAGGGGGAAACAGAGAGGGCAGGAGCATGGCAAGAGCAGGCTATCGCCCTGAACAGGCACATCATCACTCTTCTTTCGACGAATGGAGGTAACTCTCTCCTCGAAAAGAGTTTCCTGAACAAGCGGCTGGCTCGCGCGCTCAACAATCTTGGCTATCATCTGGGTCGCATCAGCAAGCTAGAGGAAGCGCTGCGTGCCATGAACCAGAGCATTGACCTGAAAGAACGGGGGTATGTGGAAGTGGATACGCTGGCCGACGCCTATGGCGAGAAATCGCAGATCCTGGCCCGTCTGGGAACGTTTCAGGAGGCGCTGGTATTCGATGCGAAAGCCTATGCGGAAGTAGAGCGTCTGGCCGGTATGGGATACGCGTTTGCACGCAAGGAACTTCCTACCTATCAGGTGAACCGTGGGTGCCTCTACCTGCGTTTAGGAAGAATAGAGGAGGCGGAACGCCTGCTCCGTGAGGCAGAGGAGCGGGTACGTCCAGGAAGGAGAATGTACCAGGTGTTTGCAAGACGAGCGCTTGATGACATCGAGCAGTGGCGGGAGAAGGGCGGGTCTGCTCAGTACCAGCTTGACTGGCGGTGGGTGGAGCGGTACCGCGCCCTGGCGGCATTTGATTCGTACTGGTGGTGGACGGCAACCGGCCCTTTCACTGAGGAGGAACAACTGCGGTGGAACCGGCTGTTCGCCCAGGGGTTGGATGAAACCATCAAGGGACGATTGGGAACGCTCCTGGCCGAGTCACGAGAGCGTGAGCTGACAGCAGCCCTTGCAGAGCAACGCGAACCCCGCCTGCACTATCCCGCGATTGCCATCGAGGAGGTGCGTGCCCGGATCGCGGCCTTGCGGCAACTGGATACCGAGATCAGCCAGGACGAGCCAAACGCGATTGTGCGCAAGATCTATCATGCCACGATCGCAGAAGAAATAGACTTCCTGCGCATGATCGAGGCCACCTACGAGGGGAGTACTGAGAAGTACTGGGAGTGTTCACTCCGCTTTACACCGGTTCCCACACATGAAGAAATGGCGTTTGCCCTCGGGCGTGTCCGGCATTATCTGCTGCAAGGGCGGCTGCGCCCGGACACGGCGGAGGCCAGCGAGCGCGTGATCCAGCTGGTACGCGAACGGCTTGGGCTCGCGCTGGATCTGTCCTATGACGAACAGGAAGCGCACGCATTGCAGCAGGTTGTCCCCTTATCCTCCTCCCAGCCACGGCGCATGGTTTCTCCTCACACTGCCAGGAGGTTTTTTGAAGCAGTCTTGCGCGACCATGGCTACGAAGCATGGCAGGTGGTCGTCGATCCCAATGCCAGTGTCCCGCGGATCGAACAGGGGTTACGACATGTCTACCTTCCAGCTAAGCCGATCTCTCTGCAGCAGATCAAGAGCGATGGGCTCCTGGGGATTCATACTGCGCGCTCTCTCCAGACAGAAGAAGGCCTTGCCAGCTATTACGATATGCAGACGGCGCGGCTCACCGGGCAGCCGCACGACGAAACCTCCATCTGGTTCGGGACACTGGCGACAGGCCTTGCGAGTGGCGTGATGACGCCCCCACAAACCTTTTTGCAGCTCTTTACCTTCTTTGAGGCGTTTATCATGCTCTATCGCCTCCTCAGGCGACCAGACCAGGATCCACAGACGGCGCAGCAATTCGCCCGCCAACTAGCGCTTGCCCGTAGCCTGCGCACCTTCCGGGGTGTTCCTGACCTGAATCGGGCCGGTGTGTGCTATACCAAGGATGCGCTCTACCTGCGAGGGCTTCAGAAAATCGAGCGAGCTGCCGCTGAAAATGAGACGGTGCTCGACCGTCTTGCCGTGGGGGTGGTAGCCCTAGAGTATCTCCCTGACCTGCGTGAGTTAGGAATCGTCTCGGCTCCCCAGCCACTCAGGCAGTTAGCGCAAAATCCTGATCTGGATGCTTACATCCTCTCCTACGAGAAGCCTGAAGAGCATCCCATGTCATAGGTCTTTCATCCTCATTGAGATTGAAGAGAAGTCGTATGCCTGTTCTAATGTATGGTATAGTTCCAAGAAAAGTGTTTAGTTGTACCGGTCAGCGCTAAGCAAGAAGGAGTTGCTATGCGAGTACACTTCGCAGAAGACCATCCCCCAGATGGTGGGGGCAGTGGTGGCGGCGGCGACTAGGAAACGTGTTGAGGCAGCTAGACCCGGTGTGCATCCTCCCCTTCACTTTGAGGATGCACACCGTGGCAAGAGCCCGGAATTGCTTCTAGCACCTCCTTGTGCTACGCTTCCTCTTAACAAGGGAACGCTACGGTGTTGCCTCGTCGGCTCTTACACGGCGAGGTTTGCGAGACGCACGACCCCGAACGCGCCTTTGTAACGCGTCACACACGCGCTCCGGATCTCCCCGTGGGTCGACACGACGATCACATCGCTACACGAGCGATGGGAGTGCCGCCGGCACCGGTCGGCGTGAGCGGCCCTCTTGACCGTTTCGACCGTGGCGGGGAGACTGTCGATCACACTACCTAGTAGAAAGGACACTACATGGAGAGACGAACTGGCACACAGCAACCAGGGGCGGGCATGAGCCGTTCCTATGTGGTGACGGGAGGGGGCCGTGGCATCGGCAGGGCGGTGGTTGAGCGGCTCTTGGGCGCGGCCGGTACCGTAGTCGCGATCGAGTTCGACCAGACCGCGCTGGCCTGGGTAGATGACCATCCCGCCGGTCCGCGGGTGATGGCTGTGGTCGGTGATGCCGCCGACGAGGAGGTTGCAGGGCGAGCTGCGGATCTGGCGCAGGCGGCAGGTACGCTCACCGGTTGGGTCAACAACGCCGCCGTGTTCCGGGATGCCTCGATCCACTCGGCCGGCGCACGCACGGTGCTGGACCTGGTCGCGCTGAACCTCAACCCTGCCGTCGTCGGGTGCGCGACCGCGATCCGCCGCTACCTGGCAGCCGGAACGCCCGGGGCGATCGTCAACCTCTCCTCCCACCAGGCACGGCAGGCGGTTCCTGGCTGCACGCCGTACGTGACCGCCAAGGCGGCCATCGAAGGACTAACACGCGCGCTGGCGGTCGAGTACGGGCCGCATGGCATTCGCGTCAACGCCGTGGCGCCGGGCTCGGTGGCAACCGAGCGCTATGAGGCGTTCCTCGGCCGCCAGGAGCCCGAGGCCGTCGCACGGATCGAACAGGAGATGCGCCTGCTGCATCCACTCGGCCGGGTCGCCCGTCCCGAGGAGATCGCCGCCGCCATCGTGTACCTGCTCTCGGATGATGCGAGCTTCATCAACGGGGCGACCGTGCCCGTCGACGGTGGCCGATCGGTGCTCGCCCGCGATCCCGAGGCGTAGGATGCCGCATCGTTCAACCTGCGTACCTGATCGGGTGAACCGCTTCCCGCGTGATCTGGATCGCGGCCTCGGTACAGCTACTGCTCCTTGGGATGTAACTGGGTGGGCACACATGGAAGGCTGCGCGCACCCGCTCTCGTTTACACAGCAATTGGGAGGTCCATGTCCTTCTTCTCTCTGAGGATAGCTCGACGTGAGGCGAGAGCTGGGAAAGGGTCTGGTGCAGGATCCAGCCAAAAAGGTGCGAAGGCTTGCCAGTTTAGCGCTTGATTATTTCTCAGGTTCCGTAAAGGTACGCTGTGCCTTCCGCGCCGTTTCCTCCCATTGCTCTCGCCCCTGCTGCAAGGCTTTTTCGAAGCTCTCGGTTGCCTTTTTAAAGCTTTCGATGCTCTCGTGAGAGGCGTTCTCTACTACCTCAAGCGTCTGCTGATAAGCTGTCAGAGGAGCGCGGAAGAGACTCAAGTAGCCCTCAGCAACTTTAGGGTCAACGTGCTGTTTTTGAGCTTGTTGTTCCCACTGCTTGAGCATAGAACGCGCACTCTCCGCGTGGTCTCTAAGCAACGCCATAGTACTCTCAAAAACGTTTTGGGCGTATTTCAGATTTCGCTCCTGGGTGGCAGAAAGACTCTCTGCCAGTGCCTGGCTGGCCTCGCTAAAAGCTTCGATCGGGGTTTCATTTACGTCCTTGCCTTTTTTGTCCGTCACGTATTTGCTCCTTTCTGTCTTGAGTAAAAGCTTCGATCGGGGTTTCATTTACGTCCTTGCCTTTTTTGTCCGTCACGTATTTGCTCCTTTCTGTCTTGAGAGAGAGGGCGCTCTCTGTGCCCTCTCTCTTCTTCCGCCTGGCACATTCACAACTTCGTGATGTACCTGGAGTTGTGCTGACCTGCTGTGTGGTCTGTCTACTTCCTCTTTTCAAGTTCCCTGTGAAAACCTTGAAAAGCTGTTAGTGAGGAAGAAAGTGACAATTAGCAGTAACACGCTGCGCTACCGACCTCGTTGGTTTTTCTGCCAATATAGGCGACCACTTGAGGTCTGATAGAAGAATAGCCGCTTTTCCTCACATCTTGCTCTCAATAAGGGAAAGCATATCACATTTACGTTACAAAAAAGATAGTAACTATCAGCAGGGGTTCCAAGGGGCCAGCAAGGCCTCTTGGAACCCCTGCTGATAGTTACTTCATAACCGTCCTACCCGTTGACCTTTAGACATGACTGGCATGCCTGGCTTGGAAGTGGTATCTCCGATACTCGGTCACCCAGAGTGAGCAGGCCAGCACAAAGATCGCCAGGCCGAGCGCGAAGTAGAAGGCCTGCAAGCTCACGGCAAACAGAAGCTCGCTGCCACCGGTACGGTCAATGACCGCTGCCTCCACGACCTCGAAGCCCATCATAATCAGCCCGGCAAGAGCCGAGGCCAGTACACCAATTTCGCGCCCGCTGAGTATGGTTGCTGCAGCAAGTAGCATGCTGCCACCCACAATGACCATCAACGACAAGGCGGGGATGGTGTAATCAACGAACGGCGAGCCTTGCAGCCCTTCAAGTGAGGCTGGAATCGCTCCTGTCAGCAGACCTATACCCCCAGCGATGGCACCAAGTGCGACAAATACCTCTAAGACGACCAGCGCGATACGGATTAGTTTATGTTTCATGATTTTTCTTTCTTTTCTCCTGGATTGGAGAAAACCTACCGAACATCAACTTCTTCATGGAAGATCAGGATGTCCTATCAGAAGTATACTCTCTTGAACTCACATTGCCATCACAATGAGTCACTGGCCTGACACAAAACAATCACAGTTCGTATTTCTGGGTAATCAGCATTGCCAGGTAACCCTCGACAGGGAGGATGCTCCGATGGTCGACTCACGGATCTTGCTACACTTCGTGCGGTGCAAGAGGGTGATACGGTTTTGCATCACCGGGAGACGATCCGCCGTCCTAATGGATCGAGCTTGCCTGTGCTGGTCAATGCTGTCGCACTCGACTCGTCCCACGAGTGGTATGCCTTCAGATGGGCAACGGGACCACTCGCATCTTTTGCATTGGAACTCCAAAGGCTGGCACCTAACGGCTTTGCTATAGACGCTAGCGAAGCTTGATAGCATCTCGGCTGACAGTCACTGGTTTTGGACCTCAGTTTGAAGCGCAAACTCGCATCACTTTGTCTCTGGCATGGGTGCGTCGAGAAAGTCGGTGATCATCGAGGCCAGCCACTCGGCGCGGTCCGCGAGCGTCACATGCGTCGTGCCGGGGAGCACGGCAAGCCGGGAAGGCGGCAGACCAACGAGATCGCCTACTACGCCGCCGCCGAGCAGGCGAAACATCTCTACAACGTGCTCCGGGCGCACGATATCGGAGTCCCCGATGATGAGCAGGGTGGGCGCTTTGACCGACTGAATGGCCTCGCGTGACCAGCCCTCAATCGTGCGGTCGAGATCCGTTATCTTCGCGACTAGCCGGTGCCAATTCTCCGGGTGCGGCGCGATGCTGGCGTATTCCTGCTGGAACGGGGAGCCATCCAGGTCTTCGGGTTTCATGGCCTCGCCTGCCGCCAGGATTTCGGGGTAGAGGCCGTCGCGTCTATAGCTGGTCCCCCCCGCGAAGACGAGTTTGCGCACCAGGGCGGGAGAGCGGAGAGCGATCTCCAGGGCGACAGCGCCCCCCGAGCTATAGCCGAAGAAGTCGGGCTGCTCGATCTTGAGATGACGCAGGAGAGCGGTGGTATCCTCCGCCCATTGCTCTATACTGAGCGGGCGATCAATGTCGGCTGTGTGCCCATGTCCCTGCTGCTCGACAGCGATAATCTGCCGCGTCGAGGAAAGCTTCGGCAGCACCTTGCCGAACGAGGTGCCGATGGTCGAGAGATTGCCGTGCAGTAGCACCAGCGGCCGACCGCTGCCGTGTATCTCGTAGTACATCTTGAGACCGTTCACGGGAACATAGCCACTCTCGACGGGCGTGCTCGGATGATTCTGTGTTGTCATGTATATCCATACTCTTTCTGATATTACTTGAT
>WNGJ01013150.1_pt1 | contig 12879 bp, 9 predicted proteins | sample 5400611 | NCBI WGS metagenome assembly WNGJ01 (sample SAMN13153375, study PRJNA577476) | soil metagenome | isolation source: 40 cm soil or saprolite under Garry oak tree replicate 1 | place: USA:California | collected 2016-06-15
AACCTTCATGCTCAAGCAGGTTTTTTGCCGTTTGATTGGTATAGCTCACGGTGTTGTGCACAGCGACACGTGCCCCGAGAGGCGCACATGTGAGATGCTGGCGAGCGCGCACTTCCGCTAAGCGCAGCAGGAGCGTCCCAATACCCCGGCCACGATAGTTGGGATGTACATATGCTTTCATGTCGATAAGCACGTGTTGCTGGTCTACTATACTGACGTAGCCAACAAGCTGTCCTTTATTTGTAACAATCACCCTGGCATCGGTTGCCAGGGTGAAGCCAGGCTTCTGCCAGGTTGCAAGTAAATCCTCCTCTGTGTAGTGAGACACACCGTCTTCGACGATTTCGCACGCTATAAGCAATTTGGTGACGGCATCCGCGTCATTTAACTTTGGAGCCCGTGCCAAAAGGTTGTGCAGAAGTATAGTCATGGTAATTGCTCCATTCTGCTTTTAAAAGACGATGTAGACCAGACCATCATACTTCTCGCTCTATGCTGAGGAAGGAGTAGAATTTTTCTTTGTTTACACCGTGATCGACTGCGTACTCAATTCTTCACCTGGACGCAGTTCTTTCTCATATGTATCGTGTTGCAGGACGGCATGCATGCCGGCCCTCTTATAAAGTCTTGTTGCACCGGTCAGGTTTTGCGAATCGACGCCCAACCCGACCTTTGCGACATCACATGCATTAATCATTTCAAAAACAGCCTCTACATCCTCCATCGTTGGGATGCGTACCAGGAAGTTTCCTGGAAGGGTATCTATCGTCATCTCTTTTTATCTATCCTTTCTTTGGTTACATGCACTTAGAAGAAAGACGCGTTAACCAGTCCTCCAGCAAGCGTATAGCTCAGTCCAGGTCACTATAAAACTACCCGTTGCGCTTCAGCTTACCGGTGCGCTTGGCGTAACGCTCGGCAATGCCGAAGAAGTACACTCCCAGCGGGATGCTCACCACGCCGGTGATAAGCAGCGGCCATGTGTTGCTCCAGATTGACGGCGACCAGATCGGCGCGCCATCGATCATCGCCGCACGCATCCCCTGAATGACATACGTCCCCGGCGAGATGCTGGCCAAGAGCTGCATCCACTGCGGCATGACCGAAACCGGGTAGTACACCCCTGAGACCAGCAGGATTACCGCGCGCACTATGAACGACATCTGCATGCCCTTCTCTGTGTACAGCAACGGCAGGATGGATGCCCCGATGCCGAAGCCAATGAACGAGGCACTCCCCAGGAGCAGCATGAAAAGCACTGACAGGTAGTTAGTATGGCTCAGATCCAGATGGAAGAAGAACGCGATAATCAGCAGTTGCAGAATCGTGAAGAGCAGTCCATGCACCACCGCATAGACACAGCTCCCGATCATATGGGTAAAGCGGGAAATAGGTGCCATAAAAGTATATTCTATGGTCCCTTCCCAGCGCTCCATATTGATGATATCGGTCACGCCATCAAAGGTCACGCTCAGGTATGACCAGACCGAGGTCCCAATCAACAGGTAAAGGATGAAGCTGTTGACGTTGATGTTCTTGACGCCGGTAATCGCGCCTGCACTGGCCCCCAGGCCCAGTAACGCCTGGTCAGATTCCAGTTGCGTTCGAAAAAGGCGTAAATCGCTCGTTCTTGATGTATAAGTGAAGACATTGCCGTATTACTCCTTATTCTTCGTTGTCTTCTCGTTGTGCTTCGTACGCATCGAAAGCCTTTTCCCAGCTTCCGTAGCGTTCAATATCATCCTCAGTAATTTGATGAGAGGCGGTATAGTGCATGAAAACCTCGTGCATGGTTACACCCTTTGTACTCCCCATTAGTTGAGCTACATCGCGCTTGAGTTCCTGCACATCGCCCAAAGCGACAATGCGTCCCTGGTCGATAATGGCAACGCGATCACACAATGCCTCTGCCTCGTCCATGTCGTGCGTAGTTAACAGGATGGTTGCATCATGCTCGTCACGCAACTCTCTAACAAAGGTCTGTACATCGATCTTCGAACGAGGATCAAGTCCAGTTGTCGGCTCGTCGAGCAGCAGCACTATTGGCGCAGTGAGAAAGGCACGGGCGATAGCCACCTTCTGTTGCATACCCCGCGACATGTTCTCCAACGGTGCCCCAATACGATCCGGCTTGATGCCCAAACGACCCAGAATGCTCCGAATCTTGGCGCGCGCTTCAGCAGCAGGCATGTTGTAGAGCCGCGCTGCATAGATGAGGTTTTCCATCGGCGACAACTTTTTGAAGAACGAAGCCTCCACACTGACCCGGTTAATGAGCCGCTGCACTATGCGCTCATCTTTCTCGACATCGTACCCAAAGATGGTCACATGCCCACTATCGGGTATGAGCAGCGTGGATAAGATGCGAATCAAGGTCGATTTACCAGAACCATTCGAGCCGAGGATGCCAACGATCTCGCGGCGTTCGATAGTCATGGTGACGTTATCGACGGCTCGCACCTCGCGCTTTTCCTCTTTCTTGCTACGCCAACCCAACAAAGGACGCGGTTTCTTGAATATTTTGGTGACGCCATCAATGACGACGGCATCCTTTGTGACGTCGATAGCAAGATCTTCCATTGGTTGTATATCTACATGTATAGCCACGGGCTTTATATCCTCCTTTTGGACGGCCAAAGAGCCATGTATCTCGCTTAGCATAATGCATCTCTCTGGCTGGTACATTGATCGTCAGAACAGGCTTAGACCTGTTCAAGCGTACAAGTATCTTGATTCGCATAGCCACTTCCTTCATTCATGACACATTTCACCTCAAGGCATTTACTATAGTATTCTTTTTATTTGAACAAAATACCTACGCGACAGAGTATAATCAGGACAATTTATAAGACGACAAAAAACCGTGGGACTGAATTTTCTTGCCAGTGCCCACGGTCGAGGGTGTCTCTTCTGTTGTTACCTACTCATTGCGAAGTAGGTGGAGATCCCCTGGAGATGGGCGCACTACGACCCTGGGCGAACACGAAGATGGGTGCATTGCATGAACCGGTGCCGCCGCTGATGCACAGCTTCCCAAGGACGATGGGCATAGCATGGCCGTAATTAGCGATTTTATCGCGCAGGCGCGTGGCGCAAGGCCACTGTGCTCGTTTAGACATGCTCGCCATCTCCTTTCATGAGACTTTTCGAGTGAATTTACTGGACCTGAAAGAAAGGTCAGAGTTTCTAGACAATTTCAGGGATTGCTTTCTCCGGCAATTCCCCTAACGCGAGTATAAGGGATGATTTAGCGTTTTGTCAAGGGTCATGCGACCTCTTTAACAAGCTTTTAACAGATCTAACAGCGTCTCAATTAATTAGACGCTACGAATACCAGTTTTTTGTCTATCCGTTTTGAGCAGAAAATAACACAACTAAACCTTCTTGCTAAATTCCTTCAGTCTGCCCTGTTGAATAGCTTGCACTACACTCATATGACGCTTGATGGCCTCATTAGGAGTGGCACTACTAAACTCAGCAAGCATCAAACGCACAAGAGTGAGGTAACCGTTCTGCTGTGGATAGATAGCGGTCACATAGCCACGGCCCAGTCGGGTATCGTCGAATGTTGCTACAACATAACGCTTATCATCAGGAGCAATGACCATATGACGAGCCAGGTCCAGGACCTGTAAGCGCATAGGAAGTGCATCGGCAATTTCAACCCCGCGAGCCTGCTGTGATGGCAGGGCTACATTGGTGGGTGCTTGATCGTTGTGGGCAGCATCATTTTTTAACATACTGTTCCTCTCAATCCATCTCTGCAACGACGCGTCTACTTTCAGTTAGCAGAGATGAAAGGTAGCCTCCTGAAGCCAGGAATATTCTTTAGCAGTACAATTAGCCTGGCATCCTCGTGATACCAGGCTAAAAACTCTAGCTTCAGTATACAAAAATACAGGCGTTTCGTCAAACAGGATAGCTATAAGTCCTGATCAAAGGCACGACGAGCACGCAGACGCGCTCTTACATTGCCCAGGAGTTCCCACGCATAGATGGGAAGCTTGCGCAAGACATATGGATGCCGTAATACATAGAGAAAGAGATGTGGCTCGAGGCGCTTCCATAAACCAGGCAATTATATCGCCAAAGCGTTCTAATGTTTCCGCCTCATCTGGAGTGACTGCCGCCAACCCATTGATATATTCATAGGGGGTCTGAGAACGCGGTATTGGAATACCCGCCCAATTGGCAAGCAGGCAGATGCGCCCATATATCTGGGCTGATATGCGATAGTTACGGAAAAGACGTCGCCACCAGATGCTGAAGAGTATCACGCCGAATAAAAGGAGCAGGATTATGCTGCCGAGAGCTAAACCCACACGCTGACCCAATTGCGCCTCTACCTGTCCTGGCGTTTGCGTCGGAACCGAGCCGCCGTTGTCCGACGATTCGTTGGGCCTGAGAAGCTGGTTGCGCCCCGTCTTAGGATTAATACCACCGGTAGTAGGCCCTGAGGTGGATCCACTTGCCTTAAATTGACCAGGAGTGGGGCGTACAAAAGGGGAAAAGCCGGCCGAGGGCTCAAAGTTGATCCAGCCATAACCCGCAAAGTATACCTGCGTCCAGCTATGTGCATCCGTACCATAAATGACCCATTTATGAGTCTTTGCATCATATTGACCGTTGGTGTAGCCTGCAACCACACGAGCAGGTATACCCAGGGAGCGGGCCATAACCGCCATGGACGTAGCGAAGTAGTTACAAAAACCTTTCTGACCGCTGCGGAAAAGAAACCAGGAGACAGCTTCCTCGTCAGAGGGAAGGTGTATATTCACATCATAGGTGAAATTGGCGTGGAAGTAGGCCTCTAATGCCTTAACCTTGTCATACATGGTCGATGAGTTTGCCGTGACCCGGCGTGCCAGGGCGGCAATGTTTGGATCGAGGTCTTTCGGCAATTGGGTATAGTTGTTCAAAATGGCCGGCTCGTAGTAGGTTAAGGGATATTGACCATCATAATTATCAGGGAAATGCGGAGAGTCAACAGGCATGGGTATCGTGCGCAGTGAATCTTCATCGGCGGAAGAGATATACGAGGTCAGAGTGTATTGCTCCCCTGCTGTTAATTTCCCGTTCTTTGACAGGACACCGATTAATGCACTGCTGCTATTGCTGCCTTCTGCTACAGAAGGTTGATTCACTGAGCTTATTTGAGATGCTCCAAAGAGATATGGGTATTGCTCACCAGGAGGACTGATAACATTTACTTGTTGCACCACAGCATGTACCACCGAAGACTCGCTAGGAATGGCCTGGTTTGGTTGCAATGCTACATTATAGGTTTGGCTGTTTGACCAACCCCGACCATCGTAGGTATCATAGCTCAACGAGGCAAGATACTGAGTTGGATCACCACTCTGTACAGTGAAAACGACATCGTTATTGAGGTTGGGGTTGCCCCCCAATACCAGGGTATCTCTGAAGTTGCCGTGATTGCTAGGGTTACTGACACCACTGAGAGAGATTATCCTGTTCCAGGTATCCTCGAGTTGCACCACGGGATTCGCATTTGCATTCCAGATTTGAGCGAGCGTATCGTTCGTGTAGCCCCAGGGTAAAAACCAGGAGAAAATCAAAATAGCTACGGAGATGAGCGCACCCGCCTGCATCACATCCCAGCCCAGGTCATCGGCATAGCGCAGTCCTTGCCTGCGCCAGCGTTTTACAGATTCGTAGAGGTTAAAGCGGAGCAGCAGCAATAACGAGGCCATGAGAAAAATGATCAGGAAGACGATATATCCCGCCTCGATGTTACTCAAATTGATGAGGAGTACGACAGCGTTGGCTACAATCAAGAGCCATGGGTTGCGTGTGTGATAGAGGAGCCAGGCACTTGTATAGGCAAGCAAGAAACCCAGTGAGGTAATGAAGAAAAGGAAGATCGAGTCGTCCTCCCCCGTTCCCCCGGCCATTACTGAGACAAACCATTGATGCATACCATTGACAAGCCCACCCATGTTGCCTGCATCAAAAGCAGCCGCAGTTTGCCAGAATGCAAGCAGTAAAGCCAGTAGAGCGGCTACCAGGTGAACAGCCAGGCGTGGCAAACGCTTCTGCTTGGCAGCAACGACACCAGCGATCAGGCCAAGCAGGGTTGTCAGAGTGAGAACACTTAGATGATCGACCCAATTTGCCGCTTGCACGCTCCAGATCGTACTATAGACGACTGTAGCTAGCAGGAAGAGCGAAAACCAGCCTTCATCCAGGCTGATATGTACGCGAAAAATTGGTCTGCGAGGCTGCACGTTCTTACCTTTGCCCATGCCATCGGGACGTTTATCAGAGATAATATTTGATAGCCGTTCAACTGCTGCATCTCGCATTGTTTCTTGCATGACCATTACCTCGGTCTAGCGTAACGCACCTCGGGGCCACTCTCAAGTGCTTGAGCCAGCGATTCCCCGCGTTGGATACGCACTATAGGTATACCTGCACCTTCTAAGAGAGCCAGCGTGTCTTCATCAGCTGGACTGTCATCAAAAGATGCCGCGTTTAGTCCCACCACAGCTACCTTTACACCACGGCGTTGTAAGTGACGCACACCTTCATGCCAATCTCGTGATTTAGAAGGTGTAATCACGATAGCTACAGTATTTCTTCCAAAGTGGAAGGCATCCAGGGCCAGGGCCTCTTTGAGATCAGGCCCTGGTCCTGACGTTACTACCGCCAGGAGTCCAAGTACACGCTCAATTTGCCGATCCCCGCGATCAAGTGAGAGAAATTCACGTTGCTGCCCATTGACGATCATACCCACCGACAGGTCCTGTCGCAGTAGATACGTTGTAATCGTTGCGGCGAGAGTAACTCCATATTCCTCTGTTGAGTGCTCACCTTCGCCCGCCTGCACAGCATCGTGCAAATCAAGAAAGATCCAGGCATCGACAGCAGGATCAAGGTCAAATTCCTTCACCATTAACTTATTATAGTGCGCACTAGAACGCCAGTGTATACGACTGAGCGCATCCTCTGGTGTATAGTCACGAATAGTAGTAGCATTGGTGGTCGTGTGCAGGGCTCGACGGGAACTACGCCCTCTCCCGGGTAACCCCCCCGTGAAGAGCGCGAAATTGCTAATTGGTAACACCTGCGGCAGCACCAGGACTTCCTGAGAGGAGGTTAAAAATATATGACGGCGGAACAAGCCAAAGGGATCTCCACTGGTGGCTGTAACAGGCCCGAGCTGAAAACGCCCACGCCTTTTGCACACCGTACGGGCCTTCCACATAGCCCGTTTCCGTCCACCCATGCTCGCGACATAACCAGCGCGGTAACCCGGAAGAGTTGAGCCATCAGCAATCTGCACCCATAATTTGGGCATGACACTGGTATTGTCCAGCATCAGTCGCTCTTCAAATGTCTCTCCAACCTGCACGCGTCTACTGATTGTATTGCGGTGGAAGGTCAATTTGCGCAAACTATAGCGCGCCCACAACCAGGAAAGAATAACCAGGGTGACCATCACATAGGTGAGCTTATAGAGCACAGTCCAGCCACTGCTGATCGCAAAGAAGAGCAGCGTAATAATCAGTAGAATTGCTTGCCAGGACCGCATAGATTAGCGCACCTTTCCACCGCCAACCCATGCACCAGGCACAGGTACAGTTTGCAATATCTCTTCCAGAATAGCTGTAGATGTTATAGCTCGCACACGCGCCGCCGGTGTGACGATGATGCGATGAGCCAATGTCGGCTTTGCTAAAAGCTTCACATCATCGGGAATGACGTAGCCACGTCCACGCATACCAGCCAGCGCTTGTGAGGCGCGGAACAACGCCAGCGATCCACGCGGACTCGCACCAAGGTAAATATTGGCATGATTGCGCGTCATACTCGCAATACTCACAATATATTCACGTATGGAAGGATCAACATGGATGCTACGTACCTGCTGCTGTATGTGCAGCAACTCGTCTGCCGTCATAATCTGGGCAAGGTCATCAAGAGGATGGTGATGCTGTTGACTATCCAGGATGTTCATCTCATCGTCGGTACTGGGATAGCCAATGCTGATATTCATCATAAAGCGGTCAAGTTGGGCTTCTGGTAGAGGAAAGGTACCTTCATATTCAATGGGGTTCTGCGTTGCCATGACCATGAATGGTTCTGGTAAGCGGTAGGAGACGCCATCAACTGTTACCTGAGCTTCTTCCATGGCCTCCAGCAAGGCTGACTGGGTTTTCGGTGTGGCACGGTTAATTTCATCGGCAAGCACAATCTGGGCCATAATCGGGCCAGGCCGAAACTCAAAATTGCCTGTTTTCTGATTATAGATTGAAGTACCTGTTACATCACTTGGCAAAAGGTCGGGAGTAAATTGGATACGCTTAAATGTACATCCAATCGAGCGTGCGATAGCTTTTGTAAGGACGGTTTTGCCGACGCCAGGTACATCTTCGATTAATACATGTCCACGACAGATGACTGCAATGAGGCTGAAAGCGACCGATTCGCCTTTACCAACGATAACTTTTTCAACATTCGCAATGACGCGCTGCACCGCTGTAGCTAAATCTTGTTTTGACTGCATGCGTTTCGTTTCTCCCCAATTCGTTTGAGGTCTTACTACTCGATTTGATATAAGGTGAGTAATGATAGTGTATCACGTTCTCACCATAGAAGGCCAAGAACAGAACCGCTATAAAATAGGTAGCACACGAGTTGTACATATTACTACGTGATTAGATACGATTTTGTTGCGCCCCACCTGACAGTTTATCTGTTTTGTCTGAAATGGGGCTGAAATTGAGCTTAATTTCTTTGCGCGCGATTCTTCCATGGGGATACTCACTACAAGGTTGACTCTTCCTCATCGGTTCCTGGCAGCAGCTGCGTTTTCCTCCCCCTGGACCATTTGGGATGACGTAACCAGAGCGAGACATGCGATGGCTGCATCGTCTCTTCAACCACCGTCAGCAACTGCTCGCTCAAGTGGTTCAGATCCATCTCATTACGTAAAGTTACGCCGAACACTGCCAGCGCTTGGGCGGCGTCGTACTTGCGACGATAGAAGCGGCGGTCGATGAACGCCTGAATACGCCGGCGCAGGGGATTGAACAGAGCTGCGATCACTAAGGTCGAGCCCGCTACCACCAGTGGGTTCTCTGAGGCCTGACCCGTCAATTCATGCATGAGAAATTGCGAGGCAATGACGAGGCCCACGTAGATCAAGCTCAGCGTTAAGGTCAGCGTGCCATAGACCAGGGTGCGGTTGATGATTACATCGATGTCCCACAAGCGGGAGGAGAGAATGGCGATACCAAGTGTAAGTGGGATAGCCAGCATCGAGCACATAATGAGGCTGACTTCAAGCGCGAAAGCAAGTGGACTTCCTCCGGAGAGTGGGAGCAAGACGAAATAATAGAGCAAACGCGGTCCGATATTGCCCGCAACGGCTATTGACACACCGAACAATGCCCATTTGGTCTGCTGGCGTTGTCGTGGCATGGACACGTAGTAATAGCGATACAGCTGGACCAGCATCGCACTCACTACGAAGCCAAAAAAGAGTGCGAGACTGAGCCAGGACCGGTCGAGTTGCCAGGAGGGCAAGACGGCAACAACAGCCCAATAGCCAAGCATGACCATGGTCAGCCAGCGTGTCCAACGGGGCACAAACCGTCCATCGGGAAATACAAACGCGCAGAGCAAGAGGCTGGCGTTGCCCACAGAACTCAGAGCTGGGATTAACCACGACCAACCTGGAGGAAGTGCTTGCAAGGTGATATCTGCGAAACCAAAAGGGAGCATCATCAGGGCAAATGAGGTAAAGAGGGCTGCACGGTCGTCCGACTTCCACCAGAAGAGCAATACACCTACTGTGGCATAGCTGAGCTGAAAGAGGAGACTAACCGCGACCATACATATGGCATAGAAGTCGAGGGAAAAGCCCACGGCCTGAAGTGTGTGTACATCGGCAGGGGTCAGTTGAACAGTAAATATTTGTCCGTTGGGAGCATGAAGTAGGTGAAGAGAGGTAAAGTAGGCCGGAACACTGGCAACAAACAAGGCGTAGGTTGGCACAACGATGCTGATCCATACTATTCGTGCCAGCAAAAGCCAGGGGCCCTGCAAGCGCAGAGCACCATCGCTAGACATCACACCTTGAGAGCCAATCTTCGAGGCCTTCTCTAATCGGTTCATTCATCGCTCCCTTAACATCTGTCTCAGGCTTGCTGCCACCGTCTCTACAAGCATGTTTGAAGTCCTCTCCATACCCCCTGTATGCTCCCCCTCGCATTTTACCACACGCTTTCGAGGCAAGCGTTCCGAAAGAGGAAGCAAGAAGAGAGAGGGCTGAATAGTTACAATTGACATTTCATTAGCGTTGATTGTATTCTATGAATACAGTCTGAAGCGGCTTTTGTACAAGGCGGATCAGCTGTTCCCGCAGCTTTACCCAAAGTGTGTCTGCCAAGGAGACCTATTATGGACGAGTCAACAGGTAATCAGCAATCCTTCTTTCAAGCGGGGACAGCTGAACAGTCTTCGCATTCTCTGTTCTCTCCTTTTGGCCTGGGACCGCAGGAGACACTGGAGTATCGCAAGCGCTTTCGCGGCATGATCAGTGTCACCAGCAAAGTCCCGCTCAAGGACCGCTCTGTACTGAGCCTGCTCTACACTCCAGGAGTGGCTGCCCCTTGCCTGGCGATCGCCAGGGATCCGCTTACCTCCTTTGACTATACCTTGCGCGGCAACACCATCGCGCTGCTCTCTGATGGCTCATCTGCTTTCGGTTTCGGCAACATTGGTCCAATGGCAGCCTTGCCCATACTCGAAGACGCCTGCATCCTCTTCAAAACATTAGGTGGCGTGAATGCTTTTCCCATCTGCCTCGACACCCAGAATATCGAGCAGATGATCGCTACCGGCATAGCTATCTGGCCAACCTTTGGTGGTTTCTGCCTGAACAACATCGCGTCGCCCCACTGTTTTACCGTTGCCGACCACCTGGCACGGGCAGTGAATATCCCGGTGCTACACGCTGAACAGCATGCCGCTGCCGCTACGATTCTGGGCGCACTCTCCAATGCCCTCAAGCTGGTGGGTAAGGCGAAAGAGGCGGTGCGTGTGGTGATCAACGGCTCTGGTCCCGGGGGTATCGGTACGGCTCATCTCCTGTTGCAGGCCGGTTTCCAGCACATCCTGGTCTGTGATCGCCTCGGCATTCTGGAGCGCTACCGACTCCACCATATGAACTGGGCGAAACTGGATATTGCACGGCAGACCAATCCCAATGATATCAAAGGGACGCTGAGTGATGCTCTGCGCAATGCGGATGTCTACATTGGGCTGTCCTCGTGGAGTACGCTCACCCCAGACATGATCAGTTCGATGGCCGCACAACCTATTCTCTTTACCCTGGCCTTGCCCGATCCCGGCATCACTCCCGAAGCAGCCCGGGCCGCGGGAGCTGCTGTCGTGGCAACGGCGCACCCCCATACTGCTCACCCGATCACGAACGCGCTGGTGTTGCCCGGCATCTTCCGGGGCGCACTGGATATGCGCGCCCCGGCCATCACCCAGGAAATGCTGCTCGCAGCTGCCTATGGTATTGCTGACCTCGTGTCACCAGAGCAACTCTCTCCCCAACACCTTGTGCCGTCGGTCATGGACTATGCCGTGGCCCCTCGCGTCGCACGGGTAGTGGCCGAGGCGGCGAGGCGAAGCGGAGTCGCCCGCGTCGAGAAAGACCCGGCGGAGATCGAAAAGCAGGCACGGACCACCTTCTATGAAGGGCATCGTCCCGTGCCGCCACCTTCACATGAATATGCCAATCTGCAGGAACAGGCGCTCGAACTACACAAACGCTATCAAGGCGTACTGGAAATTCAGCCGAAGATCTTCATTCGCGATCCCTTCACGCTTAGTTCTCTGTACCTGCACCCCGGACTTCCCGAGGCCACGCGGCAGATCCTCTCTCGACCAGACGCCGTCTTTGACTATACCGGCAAGAGCAATCGTGTGGCAGTGGTTACAGATGGCAGCGCAGTGCTGGGGCTCGGAAACATTGGCCCGCGTGCAGGACTGCCGGTGATGGAAGGCAAAGCTATCCTGTTTCAAACCTTTGCCGGAATCGAAGCGTATCCTATCTGCCTGGAAACGCAAGATGTGGATGAGATTATCGCAGCCGTGGAACGTATTACCCCGGCCTTTGGTGGAATCAACCTGGAAGATATCTCCGCACCACGCTGCTTCGAGGTTGAAGCGCGGCTGGCTGACGCGCTCGACATTCCCGTCGTTCATGATGATCAACATGGGACAGCCATTGTCATTCTGGCTGGCATCATGAACGCCCTGCGCCTGGTGAACAAAGCAAAACAGGATGTGACTGCTGTCCTCGTAGGAGCAGGAGCTGCGGGCATCGCGACAGCTAAACTGCTGTTGGAGTGGGGCGTGGGCAAGCTGTTGTTGGTGGACCGTATTGGTATCCTGCGACCAGGTCTTGCTGGCATGACAGCCATGCAGGAGGAGATGGCGGCCATCACCAACCCTGAACAGAGAAGTGGTGGACTCGCCGAGGCGGTTGCCGGTGCGGATATCTTCATCGGGGTATCCGCACCAGGTATCCTCTCGCCGGACATGGTGCGAACGATGGCCCCGCAACCTATTGTCTTTGCCCTGGCGAATCCCGATCCAGAGATTCTACCCGAGGAGGCAAAAGCGGCAGGCGCACGGGTAGTAGCGACGGGTCGCTCGGACTATCCCAACCAGGTGAACAATTCCCTGGTCTTTCCTGGACTCTTTCGCGGTGCCTTAGACGTGCGCGCCCGCCGTGTCAATGACGCTATGAAAATAGCGGCTGCGGAACGCTTAGCGGCCCTGGTCAGTGACCGTGACCTGCAGGAAGGCCAGATCATTCCGCCAGCGATGGATTAC
>WNGJ01005930.1_pt1 | contig 12878 bp, 14 predicted proteins | sample 5400611 | NCBI WGS metagenome assembly WNGJ01 (sample SAMN13153375, study PRJNA577476) | soil metagenome | isolation source: 40 cm soil or saprolite under Garry oak tree replicate 1 | place: USA:California | collected 2016-06-15
GGGCGGGAGTGGTCCTTCGTGGCCGCCGATCTAAGTGATCCCGCGCAGATCACCCGCTTGGCCAGGGAGGTTGGCGAGATCGACATCCTGGTCAACAACGCTGGATTTTCGGCATGGGACCCACCGCAGAGTTCGACGTTGCCGCCTTCGACGCTATGTTCGCCGCCAACGTTCGCGCGCCTTTCTATCTGGTCGCGGCGTTTGCGCCAGGGATGGCTGCACGCGGAACCGGAAGCATCATTAACATCGGCAGCATGGCCGGCAGTATCGGTCTGGCCGGCGGGGCGGCATATGGAGCGACGAAGGCTGCCTTGGGATCACTGGCGCAAGCGTGGGCCGCGGAGTTCAGCCCCCGGGGCATCAGAGTCAATACCGTCGCCGCCGGGTCCGATATACACGCGACCAGAGGCGCGCGAACTCTTTGATTCTCTCGGGGGCGACCACCGCGCTCAAGCGCGCGGCCGATCCGGCAGAGGTCGCGGAGGTCGTGGCGTTTCTAGCTTCTCCTGCGGCGAGCTACATGACCGGTGCAATCGTCGCCGTTGACGGCGGTAGAACCGTGATATAGCGTCGCATCACGTTTTCGCGCTGTTCACACAGTTGCCGTACACGAGGAATGCCTGGGCTTCATCCGCTTGCTCCTAACTGCGGTGCCGCATGGTCCGGAACCTCCGCCGGTACGCGGAACCAGAGCCCAGCGTTTAAGAATCCCACGTCGGCAACGGATGGCTCTATCCTTCGGCGTTTATCGCTATTAAGGCTAAATGCTGAGCAGAAAAGGGGGCAATCCTGCGGCTCCCGAAAAATCCTATGGGTTTTCAGGGAGTTTACCGGGTTGAGGTGTGAACGCATTCTTGCTCATCCTTTTAACGATGGTGTGAATGCTGGCCTCCACGTTCTGAGGTTAAGCGCCTCCTCAATCAGTTCTCAACCAGGCACGTTCGAATCGCTCGACAAAGTGACGCGGATCGTCCGACGTGGCGTGTCGGTGGCCACTTCGGAGACGTTGATCAGCCAAAGGTCGCAGACGCTGCTTCGGAGTTGCTGCAAGACGTCTTCGGAAAAGAGAAGAACCCCAGGCGCTCAGTGTATGGCGTCCCAAGCCTTCCGCTCGCGCCCCGGTCACTCTGGAAATGATTTTCTAAGTGGCGAGGTAAATGTGTGGCGAGCAATGCTCACTCGCTTGCCAGTGGCAGTAAGTGCTTTTGAACAACGGCCGAAAATTCATGAGAGGCAAAAACATGAAAAAAGAAACTCACACGGCAACAAGCACGAAGCAGATACGTCTTACGCGGCGCTCACCCCACTATTGGCGAGTAACGTTTGATCATCCGCCGCTCAACATCTTCGGCCCGGAAACTATTCCGCAATTAAATGAGATCATCACAGCGCTCGAAATTGACCATCACGTCAAAGTGGTCGTCTTTGACAGCGCGGTTGAAGGGTTCTTTCTGACTCATTACGATTTCCTAGCGAAACCTGAGGATACAACCCGTCTACCTCCGGGACCCACCGGCTTGCAGCCCCTGCCTGACATGCTCGTGCGCCTGAGCCGTGCCCCGGTTGCGTCGATCGCGTCAATTCGTGGTCGCGCGACCGGTGTCGGAAGTGAGCTTGCCCTGGCCTGCGACATGCGTTTCGCGAGCCGCGAAAAAGCCGTTTTGTCGCACTTCGAAGTCGGCGCCGGTATCGTGCCTGGAGGTGGTGATATGGCACGGCTACCGCGTCTGATGGGACGAGGGCGCGCACTGGAAGTGCTTTTGGGGGCCGACGACATCCCGGGCGATCTGGCCGAACTATATGGATACGTCAACCGGTCATTGCCGGATTCCGATCTCGATGCCTTTGTGGAGTCCCTCGCAGCCCGCATCGCATCGTTCGATAAGCGGGCGATCAGCGAGACCAAACGCTTCGCCGACGTGGCCAGTTTGCCGGCTGATTTCGAAATCGCACCGGAGTGGGATGTGTGCTTTGCCTCGATCATGCGGCCGGAGGCGCAAAAGAGGATCAGGACGTTAATGGAGCAGGGATTTCACCGACCGGGTGACGTGGAAGACCGTTTGGGCTATTACGTCGGCCAACTCGGGCGCTAAGCGTCCGAAGAAAGGAGAATACAATGTCACACCATTCCTCCGGTCCCAACTTCGGGTTTCCGCGCGGGGATGCCCGATTGGACCTGACCGATTTCTATGCGTTCCCCAAGCCAGCGGATCCTGGCAAGTCGATACTGGTCTTCAACGTACACCCGTCCGTAGGCTTGAACCCGCCGGGGCCTACGACCAAGGAGCCCTTCGCGCCGGGAGCGCTCTACGAAATCAAGATTGACACGGACGGCGATGCCATCGCCGATATTTCTTACAGCGTGCGGTTCTGGTCTTGCGACGACGGGAAGCAGATCGGGACGCTGTGCCGTGTTCAGGGTGCGGCAGCCGCCAGGCCGTGCGACGAGGGGGAAATTATCGTCAAGGAAGCACCGGTCTCAACGGGGCAGGAAGCCCTGGTGACGAAAACCGGCGACTGCCGCCTGTTTGTGGGTTGGCGCAGCGATCCTTTCTTCTTCGACGCAAACGGCCTGTTCAACAAAATGCAGTTCACGGGCGACGACTTCTTCGCCGACAAAAATGTTTGCAGCATCGTGCTTGAACTGCCCAACTCGGCTCTGGGGAATAAGGAGGTGGGACTCTGGGCTCGCACACTGGAGAAAACCGGCGAAGGCTGGATCCAGGCAGAGCGCGGTGGACGACCGATGCAAGCCGTCTTCCTCCCCGGAGAGCAGCGGGAAGCATACCTCAACGGGGCGCCAGTGGATGATGATCGCTTCATTGGCGTCTTCGCGCACGAATTGGAACATACAGGCGGCTATACGCCACAGGACGCAATGGCCGTCGCGAGAAAGTTGCTGCCAGACATTCTTTCTTACGACCCTCACCGCCCGGCATCCTTTCCGCACAATGGCCGGACACTCACCGACGATGCTGTCGACGTTTTCCTGCCCATACTCACGAACGGAAAGGTGACAGGAGATATGGTTGGGCCGCACAGCGATCTCCTAGACGAGTTCCCATACCTCGGGCCGCCGCACGATTAGCGGCCATATGCGGTGAAACAAAGCGTTCTACGACAAGATGCTGGAGCTTTATCCGGATCGGGTCAATCCGGGCGCGCTCTGGCTTTCGGCGCGCGCGGTCAAACCGTCTTGAGCTGGCAATATTCGTTATACCCAGTTTTGTGCCACGGCTTGTAGGACGGGGCGAGGATGGAAGGCGGAATGTTGATGACCACCGATGGGCCGACTAACTCAATCGTTCTCGTTGCGTGGCGTTAAAGAATCGCCGCCCTATTTGCACGATAACCACTACACCCTTCTCACTCACGATCTGATGAATCCGATCCTGCTCGATGTCAAAGCCCGCACAAAAACCGGCGGGTACGTGGACACCCTCCTCAACGATCACACGTCGAAGTTGGGCACCCGTGCCAACACGGACACCCGGCATCAAAATGGAGTCGTGTACCGTCGCATTCTCCTCAACCTCAACGCCAGTTGATAAGACGCTCCGGCCGACCTGAGCCCGTCCGGCAATCCGTGGACGGCTCTGTCTTACGGGAACTCGGTTTCTGATAGACGGATGGTATATGGGTCGTGAGGTCCAGGCCCAGTTCGAATATGGATCGAATGGTGACCCGGCCTGCAATAGCTCCATACTGGCTGAGTAATAAGCATCGATGGTTCCGATGTCGCGCCAATAGCAGGGAACATTCTGAGTCTTATCGCGGAAATCGTAGGCATACGTACGTGCGGAACAGATCAACGCCGGGATTATGTCGTGGCCGAAGTCAAACCGATTACCCGACCCGCAGAAAAGATCAAGCGCACCGAATAAAGTGGGTTTGTTAAAAACATACACTCCCATACTCACAAGCGCCATCGAAGGATTGGAAGCGAGTGGCCAAGGTATCGGCGGTTTCTCCTCAAAACCTTTGATTCTGAAGGTTTCATCAACCTCGATGACACCGAAGCCGGTGGCTTCACGAAGCGGGTACTCTACCGCCGCAATCGTCAACTCTGCGTTCGTCGCAATGTGGCGGCATATAAGATCCCCGTAATCCATCTGGTAAATGTGATCTCCGGAGAGAACGAGAACAAAGGCGGAATCAGAGGGTACTAAGTTGACGTTCTGAAGGATCGCGTCGGCCGTACCGCGGTATCGCTTCCCGGGCAGCGGAGGAACGCAAAGCAGCCGCTCTTGACAAGCTGTTGTGCGATTCCACAAATTCGACCAGCCTTTTCGGATATACCGATGAAGCTCTTCATATTTGTACTGCGTCAGAATCGAAATTCGGGACAGCCCGGAGCGCAAGCAGTTCAATAACGTGAAATCAATGATGCGAAACATCCCGCCAAAGGAAACCGCTGGCTTAGGCCGCGACTTGGTCAGGGGATATAAGCGCTCGCCTTGCCCGCCGGCCAAAATAAATGCGGACGTCCGTACCAGGTCGGGTGCAGTTGTGTCGGTCATACGTTTGCATTCCTTACTTTCGGTAAGAACGCCCGCACGTTCTACAATTTCGCCTTGGTCAGAGGGGACAGGTCAAGTCAGCCCTAGAATCGGTACGTCACGCCTAGCGAAGGCTCATAGACAAAACTAAATGTGTTCGTCTGGAACGCGGCGGTGCCGAAATCCGGCGTCCTGTATGCCAGACCCCGAACCTCAATTCTGAAACTTACTCGTGACATGACGGGGACATCCGCGCCACCCCCGTAAACAAACATGCCTTTCGCCTGTGTTTGGAGCCCGGCCGGCGCTCCGCCGTAAAGAGAATTGGTGCCAATGTAAGGCACTTGATTACCAGCGCTGTTCGGTGGGATTACCGCGCCTGATGCCGTGGAGCCTCCACCGTAATTGCCGGGAACGAAGAGGACCAACCCTCCTCCGCCCTCGAGGAACGGTTGTAAATAACGCGATTTCGGCAAACTGTAAACGTAGCTGGCGCTGATCTCAGAAAGGTAAGCAGGCACAGAGGATACAGCGCTGCCGATCGTGTACTTCTGCGAGTCGCGGCTGAATCCGTAGCGGCCTTCCAGCGCGCTCGATGCATTCAGATGAAAGCGATAGCCGACCGAGGCTCCACCCGATTGGGTCTCCTGCTGGTTAATTGCGTTACCGCTCGTCCCATTTCCAAACAGCCCGAATCCGTTCACAAAGACTTCAGCGCGGCCGCCGTATCCATAGTCGCCGGATCGTGATTGCGTGGTGGGAGGTGGCTGCGGTGCGGCTGAATCCTGAGCGCTCGCTGCCGTCGTTAAGGTCGCCATCAGAAGAAAGATAGGTACTAGTTGTCTCATTGTTGCTCCTTTCAACTGTGAAGACCTATCGGAGTTTCATGAGATTCCTTCGGGAATAAATTCGATAGATCGGTGGTCTTGCGTCTTGCGACGGAAAAGAACTCGGCGGCTCGAAAGTTATTCCTTCAGCAGGAGCGCGCATTCGTTCAATTTTGTAAGGTTCAATTCGGATATAACCAAGCGTTCGCTTTATAGAACAGCGAATGCGGCGAATTTATTCCCCGAGGAATTTCTGAAGCGCTCATCAGGTCCTTCTCTGTGAACTCACCCAAGCATGCGTTCAAAACGATAGGTTGAAGGAAGGACTAATTCAGGAGGCCCCAATGAGACGAACAGACCCTGCTACCGATTTAGTCGAACGCGCTTTTCGTCAGTGGCAGATTAGCGGATCAAAGAACGCCCGGCACGATCTGGCAAAAGAAACCGAAGTAATACCAGCACAGGTCGGCGAAGAAGGCGGTATTTCAACCTTCACAGTGGGATCCGTTGCCGGATTTCTAGGGGCGATTACAAGCCTCATATGCAACATTGCCGGAGCTTTGGTGTTGGGAGTCGAACCGCTCCGCCTGCTCCGGATTTACGCAACTATTCTTGAAGGGCGCAGGGCTCTCGATCTTTCGCAAGCCAATTTCTTCATTGCGGCCTTCGCCGTGCATATCGTAACCGGCATCCTTTTCGGCACGATCTTCGCGCTTTGCGCCCGTAAATTCTGCACCGGACTCCAGCGCTACACTTTGGCGGGCGCAGGTTATGGGATTGCCATCTGGTTGGTGAACTTCTACGGCATACTGTCGTGGTTTCAGCCTCTTCTGTACGGAAAAGCATTCATCCTCACGGAAATTCCAATCGCCGTCGCTGTCCTGACTCACTTCAGCTATGGCCTGACGGTAGCACTTGTAACGTATGTATTGCAGCGGGATTTTATGGCCCTCTCAAATAAACGCATAAACGAAGGAATAATTTCTCGCCTGTAGCCAAGCTCTCCGGCCTGTCGAGAAAACCGGCAAGCCATGGCGAACGCTATAGCTTACTTATTCCCGACAGGCTCCTGGGCTAGCTCGAAGCTGATCTCGACAAAGCATCGCTGTTGGAAAGGTGACTCAGGGATTGCCGAAGCCGTTCGCGTGCACGGGCTAAGCTAGACATCACGGTACCGATTGGAATTCCTACGACATACGCAATCTCCTTGTAGGACAAACCTTCGATTTCGCGTAGCACGAGCACCTCTCGAAAGTTCGCAGGTAGCTTTTCCAGAGCCTGAGTGAGCGACTGGCGGTCCGCTTTCTGAAGCAGCAAGGTTTCCGGGTTGGACGATTGTTCCGGGCTATGAATAGGTTCGTCGAAAGGAGTAGTGGGTGGCGTGCCCAGCTTTTGTCCCAGCCGGGTGTGATAGCTATTGCGCACGATCTTAAGGAACCAGGCGCGAGCATTATCGCCGCGGAAGCCGCCAAAAAATCGGAGAGCGCGCAAGGACGCTTCCTGCACCACGTCCTCGGCCTCCTGGTCATTGCGCGTCAGCCAACGGGCCAGGTTATAGGCGGCGTCTAGATGTGGCAGGACGTCATCTTCAAAATTTCGGGGGCTGCTTTGTTCGTGCATTGGCTTCTCCATTTCGAGCGGCGATGCGTTTTCGTGGCGCCCAATATCGTCCCGTCGGGCGGTTTGTTCAATGGATGGCAAATCCTCCTTCAGTGGAAATCCAATCCCCTGACAATTGCTTGCTGTAGAATGATTTGCGAGTAGCAATCCCCTCGCCCCCGCAGGCCTTTATTTGCCTGCAAGCAAAGTGATACCCTCTAGCGCCGGTCTACAGGAGAGCCAATGCCATCCGCGCAAATCCGCTTCGGGGCTTTCGAGGTTGATCTTCGAGCGGGCGAATTGCGCAGGAAAGGCTTGCAGGTCAAACTGCAGGAGCAACCGTTTCAGGTCCTGGCGATGTTGCTCGAGCGCGTGGGCGAGGTGGTAACGCGTGAGGAACTCCAGACGAAACTTTGGCCCGCCGACACTATCGTGGACTTCGACCACGGACTCAACAAAGCGATCAATAAAATCCGTAAGGCGCTGGGCGATTCGGCGGAGAATCCGCGTTTTGTTGAGACGGTAGCTCGCCGCGGTTACCGCTTCATCGCTGACGTGAGAGTTGTCGACGGATCTCCTCTCGACAGACCAGAACCTGTAATCGAGGACTCTCCGGCGACGGACAAACAAGATCCGGTTGAGTCCCGGGGAAACCCCGCCGCACGCAGACGCGCGCCATGGCCTCTTGCAGGGAAGACGTCTGCCATCGCTCTGGGGCTAGTGTTGGTGACCCTCGTGGGCTGGATGCTTCGCTCCCGCAGTCGCGCGTCACTCGAAATTCGGTCCCTGGCGGTGCTTCCACTGGAAAGTCTCTCCAGCGACCCGTCGCAGGAGTATTTCGCTGACGGCATGACCGATGAATTGATCACCGACCTCAGTCAGATCAGCGCATTGAGCGTGATCTCCCGTACCTCGGTGATGCCGTATAAACGCGCACGAAAGCCGTTGCCACAGGTCGCACGCGAGTTGAACGTGGACGCGGTGGTAGAGGGCACCGTGTTGCGATCCGGGGACCGGGTTCGTATCACGGCACAGCTGATTCAGGTGTCGGCGGACAAGCACATATGGTCCCAGAGCTATGAGGGCGATCTGCGTGATACATTGGCGCTCCAGAACAAGGTAGCGCGCGCCATCGCCGATCAGATCCGGATCAGCTTAACTCCACAGGAACAGGCCGCGCTGAAAAATGTAAAGGCTGTGAATCCGGAAGCCTACGTGTCCAATCTCAAGGGACGGTACTTTTGGAATAAGCGAACTGCGGATGGCTTGAAAACGGCCGTTGCTTATTTCGATCAGGCAATCGAAAACGACCCGACTTATGCCCGGGCTTACGCCGGGTTGGCCGATTCTTATGCTTTAATGGGAGATTGGCAGTACGGAGTACTGGCTCCCAAGGAGGCACTGCCGAGAGCCGAGGCAGCGGCGATCAAAGCCCTGGAACTGGACAGCACCCTGGGTGAAGCCCACACTTCGCTTGCATTTACTCTAGATGGCTTCGATTGGGATTGGGGTTCTGCCGAGAGGGAATTCAAGCGAGCCCTTGAACTTAATCCCGGCTACGCTACCGCCCATCATTGGTATGCCTGGCACCTCGCCTTAGTGGGCAGGAATGCCGAAGCCATCGCCGAAATGAAAAGAGCCCAGAACCTGGATCCGTTATCGCTCATCATCAGCGCAGATTTGGCAGAGCTTCTTGTCATCGCGCATTCTTATGATGAATCCATAGAACAGAGCCGCAAGACCATCGAAATGGACCCTAATTTTGCTCTCGCGCATAATCAACTCGCCCTGGCCTACATCCAAAAAGAGATGTACAGCGAGGCGATTAGTGAACTGGAGAAGGCGGTCCGACTTTCCGGGGGCAGCCCGATATGCACTGCCAATCTTGCTCGGGCCTACGCCGCATCGGGCAGAAGGAACGAAGCGTTGAAGCTCCTGAGTGATTTAAAGGAGGGGTCGAATCCTGTCTATTCTCGCGCCACGGAAATTGCCAAGTTTATGCAGCTCTCGGGGACAAGAATCAAGCGATGAGCTGGCTCGAGAAAGGCTATGAAGAACGATTTAATCCTGGTGTGCTCCTGCGACCGGGCTTCGATCCTCTGCGCTCGGACCCGCGGTTCCAAGATCTATTGCGCCGCCTCGGTCTGAATCAGTGAACTAGAAAGATTTCGTGACGGCTAAAGAATCAAGCGGCGGAATCGTTCTTTTTGGAACGCTTAAGCAACAGGCCCCTAATGGCGGAAAGCGAATCCGGTACCGATCAGAAAACTATTCGCCTGCGCATTTAGTCCCGCTCCGACGCGAAAATCCACGGCAAACTTTTTCGTGGGAAAGAAAACGAGTCCGCCGACGGCGTAGTGTCGTGCGGTGGCCGCCGGATCAATACTTCCATGGAATACGTCCCACTCGCCGAATGCTTCGAGTTTTCGGTTCACCTGGAAAGCATGCGTAAACCCAGCAGCCAATTCAAAATGAGAATGATGAGCACCGTCGGCGATACGGTTGTTAGCAACGACGAATTCAATGCTGTAACGATTTTTGATGACTTCCCAGTTTCCATCCACGTTCAGGCCGGGCAGTACACGATGAAACCTTCCTCTCGTTTAAGGTATAACCACCCTCTAAGATCATCCTGCCCTTGCCGACGGTCGTGCTTGCTTCCGGCAAGTGAGGCCGATCCGGATCGAGGCGTTCTGATTCGTTCGGTTCGTTGATTCTTCTGTTGTCTTTATTCCGGGTGATTGCCTCAAGAAGTGTCTTCGGGGATTTCTTGGCGCGAGCTGCCTCGTCCCCTCCAACCTCTCGACCTCTTTTGTCCCCTTCCGGCGCTTGTTCCCCTGTGGTTGGGGTCTCGCAGCCAGAAATCTGCTCCTTGAAAACAGCAGCGGAAGAGACCTCCCGCCACGAGCCACCTACAAGAATTACGAGAACCACAATAAACCGAGGCAACTCGAAGGTTATTCCATCGACAGACGAGCGCATTCGCTCAATTCCGTAAGGTTCAACTCCGATATCAGCCAATAGGTCATGCCGGCTCGGGTCCAGTGGATGAGACTGTACCCGTGGCGCGCCAGTTCCTTTGGTTCTTTGAAAGCCGGGCTGTTCGATGGCCAGACAAACAAATTAATGACGTGCTGGCTCCGAAGATAAACCAATGCCGCGACTGGCTGGTTGTCGAGGTAATCCAGGCGGCCGCCGATTAGTCGAAATCCCTGCTCGGTAAGATCTTTCGCAGGCGGTGAATAATCAAGCTTGCCGCTAAACCACGGCTTCACAGTATGAGAATCGGAAGAGGAAACGTCAGTAATGTGGTCTGCCATCGTCGAACGCACATGACTGGAAACGATATCGTTGATCAACAGCGTTTCTTCCGAGGATCTCGTCCAACGGGTGGCCACTCCCCAACCGAGAGCGATTATCAAGACGGCTGATGCCAGAACGCCTGCCCAGCGCCAGGAGAAAACTGATCTCCTTGTTTCAGGATTCGCCGCACGAATTGCTGATTGCACGTTCCTCTTCACGCGCGCAGGGACTTTGAAGCGCAATAACCCATTTTCGATGGCGGCGGCCAAATCATGAAGGTTCTCGACATCAGCCAAACACGATGCGCATCCGCGCATGTGAGTCTCGACGGACATGCTATTTGTGGAATCGAGTTCCCCGTCCACATAGCCGTTGAGAAGGCCCTTGGTCTCCTTGCAGGTCATAAGCGATTCTCCGCAGCAGTTCTTGTCAGATAAGTCTGAAGCCGTTTACTTGCATCTTGATTCTTCGTTTGATGACACCAACGTCGTCGGCTCTGCTTCATAGATCGCGAGCGCGATAGATTTATTCCTTGTTTGACAAAGGGCCGCCTTTGACGGAATTCGCCGCAACGGCCTCCCAGAAAGACAAAGCGACCGACAACGAATGGTATTTATTCCCGAAGAAATTTAATGGCCACTCGGCTGGTCTTACTTCATGAAAACAGCAAGGTGTGAGTCGAAACCGTCATTCTAAGGAGCCGTAAATGAACAATCTCGAACTGAGTAAACCGCATGAGGAAATTAAACCATTCGACCGGGACCGCGAAGGCACAACGCAGGGATTCGTGACTTCGAATCCCAAGATGTTACGAATCATGGATATTGCCAGGCGTGTCGCTCAAACGGATGTTCCCATTCTGATCCTGGGCGAGTCTGGCGTTGGGAAAGACGTGCTCGCCAGTTACATTCACCGGCACTCCGATCGCGCCCATGGCCCGTTTGTGAGAGTGAATTGTGCCGCTCTGCCGGCCGAACTGCTGGAATCCGAATTGTTCGGATATGAGCAGGGCGCGTTTACCGGCGCCGGCCGCAGCAAGCCAGGCAAGTTCGAACTTGCCGATAACGGTACTGTGTTTCTCGACGAGATTGGCGAGATGAGTCCTCACCTTCAAGCGAAATTGTTGCACGTTCTGCAGGACGGAGAGTTCAGCCGTCTGGGCGCCAGATGGCCGATCAAAGTGAACGTCAGGATACTGGCGGCTACGAACCGGAAGTTGCAGGAAGCAGTTCTAAGAGGCGAATTCCGCAATGACCTTTACTTCCGATTAAATGTCATCACGTTAGATATTCCGCCGCTCCGTGAACGGCGCGGCGACATCCTCCTGTTGTGCAAATACTTTCTCGAGAAGTATAGAAAGAAATACGCCAGTTCGGTCCAAGCATTCCCTCAGGATCTGCTGGAAGCCTGTGTCTGGTATGACTGGCCGGGCAACGTCCGTCAACTCGAAAATATCGTAAAACGACAACTGATTCTTCCTGACGGCGATATCATCTCCGAACTACGCAGCCCGCGCAGACAAGTACCCATCCAATGTGAGCCATCTCTAAAGGAGATCGGAGGTCGTGCAGCTGAAGAAGCGGAAAAAAACGTCGTCCTCACCGTATTACAGCAAACGGGATGGAACCGGAAAGAGTCCGCGCGACGGCTGCACATATCGTACAAGGCTTTTCGTAATAAACTGAAACGGTGGCAACTCTCGCGCGAATGTCCTAAGTGGCAAGCAGGAGCGCAAATCCGAGTTAATTAAACCTTCTCGGACTTCCTGTTTCGCGCGAGCAGCTACTGGACAGGCCTCCGGCGGAGCCTGCCTCTTCCTTTCCGTCTTCATATCCTAACCCGTTCTTTCATGTTCGCGATTCCAGTGTGGCGACCGATCTCTGTTCAGTCCCACGACTCGAGGGTCATCGGAATAAAAACCGGCGTAGTCGAGTCTACACGAGTGAGGCCGCACAAACTGAACCTTAAAGGAGTGAAGAAATAGAGATGAATAGAACGACTATGCTGATGATCGCACTGCTCGCCGTCTTGATGCTGGGAGCGAACCGGGGATATGCCGAACAACCACCATTCCCATGTCATCCCAACCCGAATGCCGATCAGGACATGGCCGCCGTGGCCGCAAGAGGAGACATCGCCAGTCTGCCAGCGCCTCTCCAAAGTCAAATCGTGAGGATTGCGGGACGGCCACACAGCCAGCTCCCAACGCAGGCCTTCAACGAGGCCGACGGCGCCAGCCAGCTCTTTCAATACTATCTACTCGACACCAACGGCTTTGAACCGAACGTGTTCACCACGATCTTTCCAGGCGTTAACGATCACGTGCAACTCACCGCGACGGGCACCAACTGCGGGCTACCTACGATCGGCACGGTGCGCGTTGTCCTGGAGCCGAAGCCTGATCTTCCCACCGATCCCAATGACCCGCGAGCGTTTATCGACGTCTTTACCGAAATTCAATTATCTCGGAACCGACTGGGTTCATCCACTCTACGAAACTGCCGTTTACGGGAGGATTCCCCGATGATTTCGGCCGGGCACCGGTCGCTTTTCAGGATGGGGAGATTGGCAAAATCCAGTCCATCGTTCCGGGCTCCGGTCCGCGGGGCGTAAGGAATAGCCCTGTTGTTTTCGGAGATAACCCGACGCT
>WNGJ01005931.1_pt1 | contig 12876 bp, 9 predicted proteins | sample 5400611 | NCBI WGS metagenome assembly WNGJ01 (sample SAMN13153375, study PRJNA577476) | soil metagenome | isolation source: 40 cm soil or saprolite under Garry oak tree replicate 1 | place: USA:California | collected 2016-06-15
CTTGGACGCCGGAACTGGAGGAGATGTACGGTTTGCCGCCGGGCGGATTTGGGGGAACGCAGACCGCTTTCGAGAATCTGGTTCACCCCGATGATCGGGCAGGAGTTATCGAGTTAAATAATTGGGCGTTGAAAACAGGGAAACCGACGAAGGGAGAGTGGCGGGTGGTCTGGCCTGATGGAAGTGTTCATTGGATAGCTGGACGCTGGCAAGTATTTATGAATGAGTCTGGGGGGCCTTCGCGAATGATCGGCGTGAATATAGAAATTACGGACCGCAAGCGGGCAGAAGAGGCACTTTTAGGTATGAGCCGAAAGCTGATTGAAGCACACGAGCAGGAACGTACTCGGATTGGAAGAGCCAAGAACGGTGGAGCATTTGAGTCCATAGTCCCCAATGGTGACAAACCAAAGAAGAAACGATTTTGGATAGACTTGTTGGGGAACAGCCGCGGTGTCTAACACCATGCTGCCCAAGTCATGCTACCCCGCTTTGCGTTGACGGGATAGGAGATAGGAGCGAGCGAAACTGCCCTCCTCGACTAAATAGCGCCAGCAGCACCAATTCTTACAGTCAGCGCCGTACGGAGCTAAGTGGATTACATTTCATAGCGTGTTGCCTCGGCGAGGAGGTCCCTTAGATCGCTGTGAATCGAGCTGGCTGTAATGTGCCTTGCCACTCGTTCGCTGTCACCTTTGTCTTTCGAGAAATTCACTCCAAAGTTCTTCGCTATTCTCTCCAATAGAAGTGAGCCGGGGACGTAGTCCAGCGCCATTGAAATCCAGGTTTCATTGATTTCGGTCGCGATAGAAGCTCGAATGTTCTCTACTGTGTTCAGCCTTTCCTCTAATTCCTTCATTGAATTCTTAATCCGTTCTTCAATTGAGCCACTGTTCATACGCGTTCTTAAGAATACCGGGCTTAGGAGCCGCTTTTCCGTGCGAAGTCGAACTACTTCGTCCTTAAGCTTTGCGACTTCTGCATTCAAGATTCGTTCAACCTCATCATCGGTCGGTCGTGGGACATTCATACCGGCGGCTTTTTGTTTTTCTGCCAAGAACTCTGAAATGGAGCGCCGATCCAAAAGATAGTTTTCTATTTCGCGTTTTGACAATACCTCCAGTCGTGCACGACCGCCGAGCCGCTCCACCATTCTCGTGATTTCAGCATCGGTGTTTTCGTCTCGGTCAGTAACAAACCACATCTGAATCCTACGCCGTGAGAGTAATTCCAACGTGGATTCCGCTGCAAAGTATGCAAAATTTCTGGCTCCTGCCATGTAAACAAATCCGACGTTCGCTTTTGTTAAATCGATTTGAAGTTTTTTCGCAAACTCGCGAAGCACAGCCTCATCCGACGGGCCTTCAACAAAGATCAATCTGTCATACATAAACAGTGTGCTCAGGCGAAGCCCCAGCTCGGCTGGGATACTGGTTGTTCCCTCATCCGCTTCGACTACCTTGATGATCGTCCGATTGTGATCATCGCGCGAGACCAGAAATACATTCTGAAACGACACGGAGTCTACAAATTCTGTGGAATGCGTGGTGATAAACATTTGCATTTCATAACTCTTCTCCCTCAAATAGCCTGCCAGCACGCGAGAGAGGCCTGGGTGAAGATGAACTTCAGGCTCCTCGATGAAAACGATTTCAGGATGCTTTAGTTCAAGGTCCAGAATGACACGCAACGCCTCGCGGATGCCTGCCCCGTTGGCTTCAATCAAGAAATCGTCCACGTCTAACTCGGCGGTTCCACCTCGCGGCGACGGGGTCTCGGGTTCAAATGCATCCAGCTTTACACCCAAGAGTTCGCGGACTGTTTGTTGAATAGTTTCGAGCCTTTCCGGACCCTTTCGCCGAGTTTTGAGTTTGAGTATCGTGAGCGCCTCTTCGCGCCCGATTTCTTCTTTTCGTTCCTTTATGTGTAGAAAGCGAGCGGCACCATACTTTTCAATCAACCATTCGGCATACGCTGGAGGAGTTTTCGTATCCCCGGCGAACGCTGAAATCGCTCCTTCTGTCTCACGCTTCTCGATGACTAACATCTTGTCGCGGGTTTCGGCGATGACCTGGTTCACGCTATTCTCAATATCATCACGAGTCTCGGCGGAGGCAAAGCGTGGGCCCAACTGTCGAATCAGCTCGCTTCTTAGTGGTGGACCTATGAACTCGCGCAACATTGATGCTCGGCGCTCTTTGGGTTGCTGGAGAATGAAGTCGTATGGATAGCGCCGCTGTGCGTTCAGTTCCCGCAGGGCTTCGATGTCAGTCGTCAGTGCTTGAGCCGACTTAATATTTAAGAACAGTTCTCGCGCGACGGGTCTCGTTACTGAAAGCAGCCTAATGCCGTTTTCTATAGCCAGATCTTGGCCCATGCAAGTTAGCTTTCCGACCGCGATCTGTTCGACGAAAACAAACCCGTCACCTTCGTCTATCGCGCCAGCCAGTATAAAAACGATTGTGTCATGTTGTTTAATTTGCTCGATGGAGCGTTCCAGGTGAGGAGCCTCTTTGGTTAGGCGTGTCCGGATTTCCTCATTGATCGCGGTCGGCAGATCAAATTCAATTCCAATCCGCAATGGAGTTGAGTCATCGCTGTCGTTAAACTCCCCTTTCGGTCGTCGAGACACTGGCCAATTGCCAGCGACTTTTCCTCTTCCCAGATGTAGCAGGGTTAGCTCAATCGCTCCAAGAGCGTTAGATTTACCAGCATTGTTTTTGCCAATTAGAATGTTCAGTGCCCCGCACTTTTCGAGTCCGGACGAAGCAATGCTACGAAATCTGCGTATTTGAACAGATCGAATACCCAAGTTTCGCCTCCGGCGCCCTATTCATATTTTCGGTAATCTGGGATGACGTGACAGACGATACAATACACATAAATGGAGTACGAGGCGACTCGAATTCGTGTCGCGGTGCGCGGCGACTGCAAGGCCAATGGCGGATGTCAACGACTGCGGGGTTGGAGTTGGCACCGAAACAGTCTGCAAGTAAATCGCAGCTTCTTCAGCGGCTTGACGAAACACCAACTAGCCGCGCAAGCGTCAACCAATGTCGCGGATGCGGAACGCACCGACCTGCGCGAATATTTGTGGCATAAGGCTCCGAAACCGCGAGCTCCGACGCTATGGCCGCTACCATGATTCCCGCAAGGCGAGGCAAGATTTTGTCGCGATAGGTTTTTTCGTCGAGCCATTCCGGTTTATCAGATGAATTCCAGGCTTTCAACGCAGCCGCCTGTCGCAGTTGGGTCTCGGCACGGCGCGTTTGCGCTATCGGATCGTGTGAATTCAGCCGGACCAGCCATGGTGATTCCAAAGGGTTTTCGCAGGATGTCATCGGGACACAATCCCGGCGCCAAGTTAGCGGATTCGCACCAGGCGCGGTTGGCGTAGTTGTCGGAATCCCTTTCGCCTCCCGTTTTCGCCGTTGCGTCAGGCGCGTGGCTGGAGCCTTCGCTCGGGCCGCTTGCGATGTGGTCGACCAGAGCGTGTGAGCTATCCACTCTGCGAAGGGCCCCAACGCCTGCCTCCAAATCCTTGACGTTTCCGACAGTTGGACAGCAAATTCGCCGGTCAATCGACAGTTTCCATCTATTTGTTCGAAAAACCATTTCCTCTGTAATGGCGCACGGCGCAGCCAATCCAAGAGGAACGCATCCACTCTCGGGCGAATCGGTTCCATGAGGTCGCAGGCCAAACTGTCCCGCGTGCGAGCGTCGCTGTGGAGAACCCCGATACCAGGGTCAAGTCCGAGTTCTGAAATGGCTAGCCTCGCTTCGGATTCCAGAATTGCGTACAAGTAGTTGAGGATTGCATTAGGTGGATTCACAGCGAGGCGAGGTGACTTCGTGAGTGGCGACAAACGGCTACCAAAGGTCTTCCAATGTTCGGGTACGCGGAGCAAATCTGCACGAGGGTAATTTACAGGCATTTCGTGCCATGCGGTCCAATACGCTAGAGCGGCCTGTGCTTCGTATCGTCTAATCTGTTCGCTTGAAGTGGCTCCCATAAGGGCCGAGCGAGCCCTGGCAATGGTCTCCACAGCTATTTCGTTTTGAAATTGTTCTCGAACGATGCGCTCTTGACGAATGAGTTTTTGACGCACCAGTTCTATCGCGATCTTTAAAGCAGCCCCAGAGTCGTGGGCAAGCGATTGCGCACGCCGCAGTCGAGCGTCGGATGGTCGGACGGGACCTGTGGTGACGAGGACTGACCCATCTCGATCAAGCATGATGAATGCCGCGTCTTGGTCGGCCAGCCAGCGAAGGGCGGCGAGAGACACCATCCCGTCCGAGCCAACCACAACCAAGCGTCGCAGCCCGTGACCGACTCGTGATAATCGGCCTTCGCGCCGGTTTGCACCGATCCCGTCTTGAATGGCCAAATGTCCACGGTCAACGAATACCTTGATGCCATAGCCAAACAGGGTTACAACGCCGTGTCGTGGCGTGATTGAGATGAAATTGCAGTGCTGGAGATATTGAGGTACGGTCTGCGTAGCTACCATGGGAGATAACCCTCCTTTGGTGGTCAGGGCTTGTCGTCTGCTGATAACAGAAGACAGGCCCGCTATCTTTCTTATTTTGAGAGCTTCACTAAAGCTCTAAGTCTATTTTATTACGTCCGTGGATAGCGGTCACCTTTTGGAATGGTCAGATTCACCTAAACCAATTCCCTTCGGCTAAATAACGCGCGAGGCTCATGGGGTAATGTGGGGCAATTTGCATAAGGCATCGCCAGCACATGCATTGCTCCATGTGTTTCATCTTTCGGAGCATTTCTACTGCAGTAGACGGCGCTAGCCGCAAGGTGAGCCCCGCCATTACGCGCGCAAGATATTCCACTCTTCGGTAGTCTCCAGATTTTCTTTGATCGCGGCTCGGATACCTCGGATCGAGTTTTGCAAGGCAGAACTTCGCTGCGTCTCTGTAGAGGACTCGGCGGAAGGGCCAATACTCTGCGAAGCCACCCCCCGGAAAGTCCTCTCGTGGCTTAAGCCATATCTTTGACTGACTGCAAATTCTTCGTACTTGGGTTCCTGTGCATGCTCGTTTCAACGCTTCCCACAATCGGCGCTCAGATGGAATGGCTGGGACCTTAACCCGAACTGGAACTGGGTCGAGTAAGGCTCTTTCGAACTGATCTTGTTCTTTTTTCACGCGTGACCGCCATCGATGTATTTCATCCGGCGTAGTGCTAAAGCTGGGCTGCTGAATGAGGCGTCGGGGTTTCCCGAAGCCTTCAATGTATAGCTGTTCCTGACCTAGCCCACTCCGTTTGATTAACATGCTTGGCAGTGCGGGTACTTCCGTCTCACCTTCAGGATTGCCGTCCCGGAGGCCGCGAAACGTATCAACCCAAAGGCCCTCATACCTAAGGAGCTGATCCTCACTCGTTCGTCTCGGTCTGCCAACTCGCTTTGTTTCAGCTGGTTGAGCCAATTTGATCCCCAAATGACTGAAAACGCGATTGAGTTTATCTCAGGCTTCCTAAAACCTGCAAAGCATGAAAAAGAAACACAAGAAGCGGACTAGCAGGTCGGTAATGCGAAAAAAGTTTAGAAAGAGAAGATCGGCGAAAAGAAGGCACAACACAAGTGCGACACCTAGCCCTCCACGCAGCGTTCAGGAATATTTCGCTAAACCCGAACGATTTCAAGATCGATGGAACCGAGTTACCCACGTCATTTCGAGGATGCGAGCGAGCGGCGTTTCGCTTCGAAAAGCCTCACAAGAATTTGGGATCGCCCCGCGAGTCGTTGTTAACTTGGCAGGATCAGCACTGCGAAGGCGCAAGACTGGCCGTTACGTGGCTAAGGCCAAGGATCGGTTACTCCGTGTCCTCACCGTTCCCGCACCGAGTGGCACGCGCGAAGTCGCACTGCGGGATTCAGAACAAGCGAGCCTTCTTGGTCAGTATTGGGATGCTGTCCAGAAGTATCTCCAAACAGGTGACGCATTCGGGCTTGAAAAATTCAAACGCAAACGGATCGTTTCAGCTGACCGCAAGCGAATTCGATTGATTACAGACCCTGAGCAACTGAGCAGGTTGGGCAGTGTGGGTGTTCTTTCATTCGAATCCTTGTACGCACAGGCGGGGCGATGAAAAAAAGGAACCCACGCGATCCCATTAGCAACTTTCAGCGGAAGTCGACGGCTGCTCGACGTTTAGCCGGTCAATCTTGTGCGTGCGGAGAAGCACGACCCGAAGCCCTAATCGCTGGCAGTATGCCGACGATCTGCGCGGCGTGTCAGCGGAAAACACGCGGCCAGTTGCTATTGGACGGACATCACCCGGCTGGGCGAGCGAATAATCCCGCCACAATTTCAATTCCGGTAAACGATCACCGCGCCATTTTGAGCCCTGCCCAATTCGATTGGCCAAAGGAGACCTGGGAAAATCCGCGCGGCAGCCCACTGCTTGCCGGAGCCGCCAGCATTCGCGGTTATTACGACACAACTGACTACCTTAACGAACGGCTTTTACTCTGGATTGCCCCGTTTCTTGAGGCCCTCGACGAGACCCTAAAGGATCGTTTGGGACCGGACTGGTGGATAGGAACACCACTAGAACGATTCGCCCCTAAACGACATTAGTTGGATGGTGGCACAGGTCCACCCCGCGCTGCCTCTTGCAGTCCGCGTCTACCCCGAACCCCCAGACGAGCGCCAATTTACTCGCTCGAAAACAACATGGCGTCTTCCGAGGACAATGCTTGTGTTCGACACGGAAACCCGTACAGATGCTACGCAACGCCTAACTTTTGGGAGCTATCGATTCATAGTTAACGGTGAGTGCCAGGAAGAAGGTCTGTTCTATGCCGACGACTTGCCGAGAAAAGAACGGAGAATCCTTGAGAGATACGTCGCTGCCCATAACGCCAAAGTGCGCAGAACTGGCGGACTGCCACTTCTTTTGCTAAATCGCCGAGCGTTCTTAGACAAACTCTGCAAGGCGGCGTACAAGGGTCGCTGCCTTCTCGTGGGTTTCAATCTCCCTTTCGATCTATCAAGGATCGCGTTCGATCGGAAACCCGCCCGAGGCCGTTTCGCTGGTGGGTTTTCGTTGGGCTTGTGGTCATACATAGACAAGATGGGCGTTGAACGTGCAAACAATTTTCGGCCAAGAGTTGGCATCAAACAGATCGATAGCAAACGGGCCCTCAAAGGTTTCACCGCCCGCCACAGTCCCGACGAATCGGACCTGATTCCCGAAGATTCCCAAACTGGAAAACCAGCGAAAGGATACAAGTTCCGGGGTCACCTGCTTGACCTCAGGACGCTTGCCTTTGCGCTAACCGACAGAGGATATTCTCTCGACTCGGCATGCCAGGCATTTGGAGTGGAGCACGGAAAGCAGCGAACAGCGAGACACGGAAGAATTACAGCAAGATACATCGACTACAACAGGCGAGACGTTCTCGCCACGTCGGAACTAGCCTCAAAGCTTCTCCTCGAATACGCAAAACACCCCATCAATCTTCAGCCGACGAGAGCTTATTCTCCTGCCTCAATTGGAAAAGCCTATCTGCGAGCAATGGGTATCAACCCGATTCTTGAGCGGCATCCCAATTTTCCGGCTGCCTACCTGGGATTTGCACAATCTGCGTTCTACGGCGGAAGAACCAGTGCGCATATTAGAAAGGTTGCAGTCCCGGTGGTGTACGTGGATTTTCTCTCGATGTATCCCACCGTGAATAGTTTGATGAGCCTGTGGCGGTTTGTTACGGCTAGCGAGATTCGGATAGTCAAAAACCGCAAATCCGAAATAGAAACATTCCTTAAACGTTTGACTCCCGAAACTCCCTTCAAGCCAGAGACATGGAAACGGTTCCCTGCATTCGTCAAGGTGATTCCCGATGGGGACATCTTGCCCTCACGTGGCAAATACAATTGGGAAACAAACGATTGGCAAGTAGCGCTAAACCATCTGTATGCCCATGCAACTGACCCTGCTCAAGCATTGTGGTTTTCACTTCCCGACGTTGCAGTGTCGGTGCTTTTGACAGGCCGAATACCCAGAATCGTTGATGCATTCCGTCTAGTTCCGCACGGGACGATGTCTGGCCTCAAAGCCGTACGGTTGCGGGGAGCTGTGAACATTGATCCCAGAGGTCAGGATTTTTTCAAAATCGTCATTGAAGAGCGAAAGCGGTTATCATCCCACAGCGCTCTTTTTCACTCTGAGAAAAAGCGACTCGACAAAGCACTAAAAGTGCTTGCAAATGCCGCGAGCTACGGCATCTATGCCGAGATGAACCGCCAGGAAACAGAAAAGAAAATCGAGGTACCTTGTCACGGCATTGACGAAGAGGGGTTTAAATGTCGAGTAGCCCATCCGGAAGAACCCGGAGAGTTCTGTTTTCCTCCCCTGGCATCATTGATTACAGGCGGCGCTCGCTTGATGCTGGCTCTGCTGGAGCGTTGCGTGACCGAGTTAGGCGGAACTTATGCAATGGAAGACACGGACTCAATGGCAATTGTCGCAACCGAGCGCGGAGGACTGATTTCGTGCGAGGGCGGCCCGGATCGCACTAAGGACGGCCAGCAATCGATCAAGGCGATAACGTGGAAGCAGGTCCGAGAAATAGCCCAACGATTTGCAGCTCTCAACCCGTACGACTCCATCGCAGTACCAGGCTCCATCCTCAAGATTGAGGACGATAACTACGATCCAGCAACACACCAGCAGCGGCAGTTGCATTGTGTCGCAATCTCCGCGAAGCGCTACGCGCTATTTCTGCTTGATAAGAAGGGACTTCCCGCTCTACTCCGCAGTGGAATGAACAATAAGGACGACCGATGGTCCGAGCATGGCCTTGGCCATCTGTTGAATCCATCTGATCCCGACAGCGACGACCGCGAATGGATTGCCCGAGCTTGGCTTGGCATCGTCCGTCGAGCGATTGGGCTGCCGACAGATAACTTGGGCTTCGAGGGTGCACCGGCTGTTGGGCGTTTGTCGATAAGCAGTCCTGCAGTTTTGAGGCCTCTGGAAAGTCTAAACGCTGGAAAGAAATACGGAGATCAGATCAAACCGTTCAACTTCTTATTAGCCTGTCACATAAATCCGTTCGGACATCCTCTTGGTACCGACCCGGAGCACTTTCAACTTGTGGCACCATACGAATCAGACCCGAGAAAATGGCTTAGGACGGATTGGATTGACCAATATTCCGGAAAGCTCTATCGCATCAGCACGGCAGGGCATCACGGCAGCCGACAGACCGCGCGTGTGAAAACGTATGGCGACAGCTTGCGGGAATACGAATTTCATCCCGAATCAAAGTGCGCCGACGCAGGCGGAAATCCTTGTGGTAAGCAGACCATTAGCCTGCTGCAACGGCGGCATGTCCGAATCGAGCTAGTCAAATACATCGGGAAGGAGTCCAACAGCCTTGAAGATGTGGAATCAGGATTAGTTCACTCGGCAGGGAGCGTCTACACGGAGTATTCCGATCCCCGACGCGATGAATGGCAGACGAGCATATTGCCAGCGTTGAAAAAAGTTCCGTTGAAACTTCTGGTCAAAAAGAGTGGTATGTCCCGCAGGGCGCTAATCAATGCCAGGGCGGGGCGGAGCAAGCCACACAGGAAGAATCAAAAGCTACTCACATTGCTTCTCCAAAGGCTGGAATCACTCAAGATAAATCAGCGAAATTCCCAGTAGAATCCGCTTGGATGAACCTTCTTCAGCAAACGCGGGCGCTCGTCCGGGGGATGCCCATGCCATATCAGGTCAAATAAGTCTGACAACACCGTGTCGCTGTCTCCGAAGTAGGAATGTGCCAAAAAGTCAGTCTTGACACTGCTGGCGTCCACAGTGTCGACATAAGGAAGAACGACCATATTCTGGCCTGCATAGCCAGCGCGATCATACTCATTGAGGCGTTTTGAAAAATACAGGGGAACATCCTTTCTAGAAGCGTAAAGGGTCACTCGTCGTCCCAGGCTTCGCACCTTGGCAGCAAGTTGTAAGAATTCCTCCCGATTGATATCAGGGGCGGTCAGGACGATCTGGCGAAACTTTGGGCGCTGCCTCCGATCAATTGTATTTACGATGTCTTCGAGTGCCCGGGCAAGTGCTCGGTTACCCATGCTATGCGCGATCAGGTGAACTACTCGCGCTCCCGACTCTTTGGCAACATCCATTAGAAATTGAACTAGCGGGCTCTTGGTAAGTTGGATTGTCTCGCCATCGGCCAAATACGCCAGTATCGCCGCCCTGGATGGCCAGCTGTATAAAATCGGAGCACCCGGAAATTTGAGATCATAGGCAAGCTGTGCCGTACGTTTCGCTGCGTCCCCGAAAGACACGTTGTATCCATGAATGAAAACGAAAGCAGATCGCTGTGAGTGCTGGGCCACCCTTTCTCGCATCTCGTTGAAGAATGCACGTCGGCTTTGCTGAACCGTATTCAAGACAATGATATGTTTCTTAGGGTTTGCCCTAAACTGAAGCCTCCAAATACTGGGCGAGTCGATCTGGCCCATTTTGTGATCGTGCGGAACGCTCACATCGCAAGTACCTAGCACAATCCTTCCGTCTGCACATCGCTCGTTCGCATAAAAACAATTGCCATCCTCAGTTTTGCGTTTCAGTGCGCGGTCGGTCGCATAATAAATTCGAACTACATGGTATTCCTTATACGATGGCGCGGTTGCGCGCGACTCGCCTTCGGTCTGCCAGGAATACGACCTGCGTTTAGCGCGCGAGGACCTGCGTTTAGCGTGCCAGGAATGCGACCTGCGCTCAGGGCGCCAGAAATATTTTCTCTTTCCATGATCCCAAAAAGCATCGGCAGCGCGTTTCATTCGGTACGCCGTTACACTTCCACCTCCCTTTGAACTGCCGCCTCCCCCTGAGCCATAAGGTCGATCCAATAGTCTCCCGACTGCTCTTATTCTTCCCCCTCGGTCGATTAATAGCGTACGCCTGGCGGGGCCTGATTTCGCTACCTCCTGTTGCAGCCTTTTAGGCTTATCTTTCTCACTAAACACGAGACTTCGGTCATCCTCGCGCAAATCCAGAGCGGATTGAACCGCAATGTTGGATTTCTTATTCTTTAGATGTTTTTCCAGCTCAGAGCGGGTGAATACGAAGAACATCTTTCGATCGGGGACGAGAAGGATCACCCAAGTTGTCCTATTGCGCTTCATTGTGGATAGCAGTGACAAGACAGGTTGCGCCGCATCAGCAACGGTGTAGGTATCTTTCCTCCAGTGAATGTAGCGTTTTTTCGTCAATGGACTCATGGTATTACTGGCTGTTTTAAGCCGCGCCTACCCGCCTTGACATGACACAGATGTTGGGACGCTGACTATGCCTGACCGCATTTACTTCGATACCGTAAACGCCTCTTCAAATCCGACGCAGGTTGGTCCGAGCACTAACCTGGAAGGTGAAAACACAAAACCGCAACGTGTACCGGTCGACCATGGTCACCCGGCAAATGAAACTCATATTCAAAGCGGCCTTCTTGTGTTCGCTTCTTCAGGCGTACAAAGTTGACGTGTTCAGATGTGTGGACACTTATAGTTTCCAAAACGGGCGTGATTTCCTTGTTGTCAACGAAACAGATCAGAGAGGTCTTCGAGTCCCGCCACGTTAGGTATCCTAAGAGCTGATCGAGTGCCTCGAAGTATGACTTAATTCCACGCCAGAATTTGCACTCCGCAACGAATAGGTTCTTGCTCTGGTAACGCATAAGAATATCCGTCTTGCCCGATTTGTTGAATGTTTCACCCGTTGTGCTTCCCTCGAATCTGGGTTCGAGTTGGAAGATGAAATAGTCTCTGAGTCCTTCCTCATCCTTCCCTTGATAAAGGCTAGGATGACGTTCGATAACTCTGCCAGAATCCTCGATCACCTGGAGTATCTCCATATAAACTGAATAATCCAAAGCAGGTTCTTGTACGAATGGCTCGGTAGAAGCTGACGGCTTCGGAACCACTTTTTTGTCTGGAAGTCACGGGCACAGAAAAAGTCGGTGCGAGGTCCGATGTTTTCCGAATGCGAACCCCGATTGAATCAGCGATTTTTCTCTGGTTTAGGATTTCGCTTTTTCGTTTTTCAAACTCACTTCGGAGTGGTAGAAGAAGTCCTGCATTGTGCCCGCTAACATCGGTCGCAAGACTGGCTGCGCTTGTTGCGAGCGACTTTAGAACCTGTTCCTTCTCTTGTTTAACGCGATCTGCACTCTCGAAGATATCTATGACCTGAAACGTGATTTCGTCGGGAGCAACCTGTACGCGACAGGGTAGGACCGCTGACTGAGATGGCTGGCACCGCAGTAGTTCAGCGGTGCCAGAAAAGGGAAGGTGAAATGTGAAGACCTGTCGCTTGTAAGCTGAACCCCGCGACACCGCAAACTGATAAGGTGGAAATCGGTCACCCGGTACCATTTTCTCCTCGGCATCCATTGAAATCTGGTCGATGTGAAAGGCTATAGGCTCAAGCGAGTACGAAGACTCTAAGTGGGCCAAGTACTCGGATTCATTGACGTTCAAGAGATATTCTTGTTGTTCCGACCGAATCCTGGAAATCGCTTTATTCAATAGCTGCCTTGAAAAGTCCGCGAAAGAAATTTCTGCGAACAGATATGAACCCGATCGCATCACTGCTCCTCAAGTCTTGTTGTCGGAACCGTACCACGCGCAGATACTTGAGTTCAATATTACAGCTGAAGAAATGAAAGACTGTCTGGCAGCGCAAAAGGGGGCAGTTTCGCTCGCTCCTATCTCCTATCCCCGCTTTGCGTTGACAGGCGAAGAAAAGGCGGCAATACTGACTGGCGATGATTGGTCAGCTTCGCGGACGCCTCGCTGGAAAAAGGCCGAACCAGGTGCTCATCGACGTGGGCGGCGTTGGTT
>WNGJ01005933.1_pt1 | contig 12876 bp, 14 predicted proteins | sample 5400611 | NCBI WGS metagenome assembly WNGJ01 (sample SAMN13153375, study PRJNA577476) | soil metagenome | isolation source: 40 cm soil or saprolite under Garry oak tree replicate 1 | place: USA:California | collected 2016-06-15
GCGGTGCTTGGCGCCGTTGCATAGGTCGCGGCAGGCGCGGAGAGCCGGCGCCGGCGCCATGAGCTCGTCGAGTTGTTGCTTGTTGGCGACGTTTTCGCGTTCGAGATAGTCGCGCAGGTGATACGCCGATTGGAAGAACACCAGAGCGAAATCGATCTGCTCATCCATAGGGGTGTTCTGGCGTGGGTCGGTTACCCGAAGTAGGCGCTCGAACCACCGCTCAGTCCGGCGGTAGTGTCCCTGCCATCCGTCGAAGGCGAATCGATTCCACATCTCCTGATCATCCCGTAGATGTCTATCACGACCCGGCATCCGCGCTGGCGGCGTCCAGGTAGCGGTGTAGGGAGGTCTTCGGGATGCCGGTCTTGGCGGCGATCTGACCGAGGCTCACGCCCTGAGCCTTGAGCAGCCGGGCGTAGTCGATTTTGTCGGCGGGGTGGGCTACGGGGCGCCCGATGCGGCGGCCGGCGGCTTCGGCGACGGCGCGGGCGTGGGCGGCGCGTTCGGCGGTGAAGGTGCGTTCCATCTCGGCGAACAGCGCGAGCAACAGGAAGGCGATGCGGCCCATGCCCTCGTCTGCGGTGTTGATCGGCAGCGGGTCGGCCAACGACCGCACGCCGATGTGCTTCCCGCTCAGGTCGTGCACAAGGTTGAGGACTTCGCGGAGGTTGCGGCCGAGCCGGTCCAGCGTGTGCACGACGATGGTGTCGCCGGAGCGGGCGTACGTGAGTAGCTCGGTCAGGCCGGGTCGGTCGACGGTGGCGCCGCTCTTCTTGTCCACGTACAGCCGGTCGTCCGGGATACCCGCCTCGCCCAGTGCGGCGAGTTGGCGTTCCAGACTCTGCTTGGTGGTGCTGACTCGGGCGTAGCCGAGATCGAGTCCGCCGGTGGGGTGGTGATCGCTGGTTGCCATGACCAGACAGTACCGGAAGTCATCGCCGTACTCGACTTCCGGAACGCTCCTTGTGGAACGACTTACGGAACGATCGGCGGAGTGATCGACCCAGGTCGCCAGATTCCGGAGCCGCCGCCGATGCGCCGTTCCACTTCCAAGGATGTGGAACACCCGTCACACAAGGTCAGTTCGGCCGAGTTCGCGGGCGGTGGGGAGGAACTCAGCCGGGATGCCCACACCAGAGAGATAGGCGCGTTCGTCCTCGAACCGGGCCAGGGTCCGGCAGGCGAAGGTCAGCATCTGCAGCAGTTGGCGGGCTGCGCCGCGGTCGGTGCGGGCCTGGTTGATCGCCGCCTCGGCCAGGGCGTTGAGGTCTGGTCGTGGCCGGTCCCCCTCGTGAACCGGCTGGTACGCAAGCGGTGCCAGCGCCGGGCCGTGGACACCGTGCGCGCGGATCCGGTCCTCGGCGGCCAGTTGCAGCGCGACGGCCGCGGCGTGCAGCAGGTCCTTCTGGGTGGTCCACGGCAGATGTTCGTAGGGACGCCACACCGAAAGTCCAGCCCGCTCCGGCAAGCCAGCGGTACGCCAGACCTGGTCCAGGATGCCCTTGTTCCGCTAGCTCATGATCGAGGCAGAGAGGGTGAGCTCGTTGAGCAGGGATCGCAGCAGCCGGAACCAGACGCCGACATGCACGGTGCGGCCGGGAAGGTCGACCAGGCGAACGACTTGGTGGAGGAACTGATCACCCGGCCGGCCACCGTGCAGGGCATTTGGGACCAGCTTCCCTCCTCGGTCCGGGACCGGCTGCCTGCGCAGCAGACACCCGGCGGCGGCGATGCCTGACGTCGTGTTGCAAGCCCCGGCAGAATTGCTGGCGGATGCCGCCGACCGTGCGGCGGTGATGCTTCCGGTGGAAACGGCTGACGCGTCGGGTGTTTCGCCGGCGAGAGTGGCGATGGCGGCCGAGTTGGTCGACCGGGTCGTGGGCGAGTTGCCTGTGTACGGGATCGTCCGACTGCCCGCGTCCGTTCATCCCAGGCTTACCGCCTCAGCGTTTCCTGAGCGGCCCGCCCGCTGATCAGGCGGACGGGCGGGCACGGGCTCTCCCGGTTCTCGTGCATGAAGGTTCCGTACATGCCCTGGTTCTCCGACCGCGCGGGGTCCACCGGTGCCTCGCGGTAACGCCACCGGTGATGTTGCCTTCCGCTCTTTCGACAGCGTGGGCACCCCGAACTTCTCATTTCGCGGCTCAATAGCCTGGCCTGCACGTGCCCCTGTCCAACGCTTCGCCACGCCCTTACGGAACGTCGACGCATGGCTCGGGGCCGTCGCGGGTCGCTACCCCTTCGACGTAGAGCTCTTCCATCTCCTCCTCCATGCCGGTTTATCCCGGCGCTTTCCGAAAGTCGAGAACGTGATGGGCTCTTTCGGAGTTTGCGCAGGTAAGACACGTGGCGTTTGATCACGGCAACGGCCCGTCAGCGTACGTCATTACAGGCAGCCAAGGGCTTAGGTCATAGGTGTCACGGTGCCCACTACCAGCAGAAACGCGTGTTTCTTCGAGCTAGCCAGGAAACTCAAGCTAGGAGGCCGCTGAATAATCGGCGTGTCGCCATGGAATGTGGGCCTGAGCTGGGAGAATGGGTTTCATGCAGGGTGTGGAGCGTGTGGATCGGGAGTTGCTGGACGCGCGGGCTCTGGTCGGTCATCTGGTCGCGGCGGGCAGCATGTTCGCGTTCCTGGCCGATCATCGCCAGGATGTGTTTCCTGACGGGGAGTTCGAGGACTTGTTCCCTTCGGGCAAGGGACGTCCGTCGATCCCGGCGTCGGTGATGGCCTCGATCCTGGCGTTGCAGACCCTGCACGATCTGTCTGACCGGGAGACCGCCGACGCGGCCCGGTGCGACTTGCGGTGGAAGGTCGCGACCGGGATGTCGTTGGACCACAACGGGTTCGACCCGTCCACGCTGGTGTACTGGCGCAAGCGACTGGCCACGTCGGATCGGCCGCACCGGATCAACGAGGCGGTGCGGCAGGTGGTCGAAGAGACCGGGATCCTGCGGGGCCGCCGCAAACGTGCGGTGGATTCCACAATCCTGGCCGATGCGGTCGCCACCCAGGACACGATCACCCAGCTGATCGCCGCGGTCCGGCGGGTCGCTCGTGTGGTGCCCGGTGCAGCCGAGCAGGTCGCGGCGGTGTGCAGCGGGCACGATTACCGCCGTCCGGGTAAACCGAGGATCGACTGGGACGAGCCCGGCGCGAAGGATGAGCTGGTTTCGGCGTTGGTCAACGACGCGAACGCGGTGCTCGCGGCGTTCGCCGAGGTTGATCAGGAGGGGTGGGACGAGGCTGCGCAGTCGGCGTTGGCGTTGCTGGCACTGGTCGCCGGGCAGGATGTCGAACCGGCGGAGGGATCCGATGGCACCGATGGGCGGTGGCGCATCGCCCGCAAGGTCGCCCCCGACCGGGTGATCTCGACGGTGGATGAGGATGCGCGGCATACCCGCAAGTCCCCCGAAGCGCGTCGGGACGGGTATCGGGCGCACGTGGCGGCCGAGCCGGAGACCGGGATCATCACCGACGAGGCACTGACCAAGGCCGCTGGCACCGAGAATTCCGATCCGGCGGTGGCGGAGACGTTCCTGGCCGCCGAGGACGAGTCGTGCGAGTGGTACGGAGATTCCGCTTACGGCACAGGAGATCTACGCGGCGCGATCGACGACACCGACGCCGACGAGGCCGTGATCAAACCCAAACCGCTGCAAGCACCGGTGGATGGTGGGTTCACCGTCGACGACTTCACTGTCGACGAGGACGCGGGCACAGTGGAGTGCCCGGCCGGTCACATCCGCCCGCTCAGCCGGACCCGGGTGGCCAGCTTCGGTGCGCTGTGCCGCGACTGCCCACTGCTCGAGCGGTGCACAAAGTCCAAGACCGGCCGGAAAATCGTTCTGCACCAACGAGATGACCTGCTGCGCCAAGCCCGCCGCGACTGGGCCAGCAAGCCCGAACTGCGGGAGAAGTACCGCAAGTACCGGCCCAACGTGGAACGGGTCATCTCCCAGATCGCCAGCCTCGGCGGCCGCCGCCTCAAACTCCGCTACCGCGGCACCGTCAAGAACCATGCGTGGCTCACCCTCCGCACCGCCGGGCTCAATCTGCGCAACCTCGTGGGCCGTGGACTCACTCGCACGGCAGGAGTCTGGGTTCTGGCGGCCCAGACCGGCTGACAAGGCCACCCCTGGACCACCGATCGGCGTCCTCACCGGGCCAAGTCGGGCCTCCAACGGCCACGGAGGCGCCCTCCCTCGGCCCGGATCACTCTTCCACGCCCCCAACCGCGCTCGCGAGCGGCTGCTCACCGATTTTCGCGCCCATGGTCGCGCGGCGACCATCCCCAGAAACGCCCTTAATCAGCGGCCTCCTAGAGCGAGAACGTGGCGTTGGCCCGCCAGTTGTATTCCTCGATCCCGGGTTCGTACAGGTACACCCAGCCGCTGATGCGCGTCGTGCCCGGCGCGTAGACCAGCATCGAGTAGCTCGACCCGTAGCCGGGGTCGGCCTCGCTGTTCCAGCCGCCCAGATCCGACGTGATGTACTTGTTCGCACCGCCGCCATAGGGATTGCCGGTCACCCGGATCCAGTTCGACTGGCACGTGTAGGAGTAGTAGATCTCCAGCGTGGCCACCTGCCGACCCGTGTCGCGTTCGGTGACCGGCCTGGTCGCGATGAGCTTGGCGTTCCTGTTGCAGTACTCGGGGGCGGCGATCGGGCTCCTGCCGTCGAAGTAGTTGCTGCCGCCGCTGTGGCTGTCGGCCTGCGCCGCCGTCGTGATGGACGCCGTGAGCGCGAGCGTGGCTGCCAGGACGGTGAGGACGCGCTGGCGCATCCCTCGTTTACTGATCGCGTTCTTCATGCCTGGAGTTCTCCCTGTCGTATTCGCGGGAACGAGCACGACCGCGTGCGGCCGGTGGCGTGATCACCTCCGGTCACGTGGTCTGCCCAGGTGACGCCCCGAGTGCACCTCTCCATTTGTTCATCCACCATGTGGATGGAAGATTGGATCTTCATCGCGGTGATGTCACCCTCTGCTCCGTCAGGAGTCCAGGGACAGGGAGACACGATGGACAAGGGAGGCATGGTGGCGGACGGATCTGCGGCCCCCGACCCGACGGACTCGGTGGACCGGTTCGTCACCGACCTGCGGCGGCTACGTGATGCTCTCGACCGGCCCCCGACGTGGGATGCCATGGTCAGGCGAGCGAAGAAGCACGGGGTCACCGTCAGCCGCGGCACCCTGCACAGCATCGCGAGCACCGACAGACTGCCCTCCGAACTGGCCGTGCGCGGCTACGTCAGCGCCCTCATCGACGACCTGGCACTCATCGCCGGTTGGCTGGACAGGCGATCGGCACTGACAGCGCCCCCCACCGACCTCGGCGACCCCACGCCCCCGGCCCCGCCGACGCACCGGCGACACCGGGTCCGATGGTGGGTGACGGGAGCGGCCGCACTCCTGGTCACGAACGCGGTCACCGCCCTCATCGTGCGCAACGCCTCAGCGCCCGCACCCCAAATCACCACCGCGCCGCACGTGGCGACCGGCGACGACCCCGGCCGCACACCCTGCGTCGACGACGCCAAGATCGCCACCAGCACCAACAAGAACCCGCAACTGCTGCTGGAGATCCTGTTCTCCGTCAAGTGCCAGGCCGGATGGGCACGCATCACACGCTACGACGACAAGTCCCTCGGTAACCGGGTCGACGTCAGCATCTACCGCAGATCCGACCCCGACGGCGACACCCGCCAAGACGCCACCGAACCCGACGTGCAATCGGCCTACACCTTCCTCATCGTGCGCACCGACGGCACCGACCGCCTCTGTGCCACCGGAGCGATCGTCACCAATGGATCACCATCGACCACCGTGGAACCGATCTGTACGTGACCTCGACCGGCCGGATCGATCCACGGGCCGCGGCATCTCCGTCAAGGTCCTCGAGGGGATCGCCGCTGGCGAGCACACCGAGCGCAACCTCATCCTGGACCTGGCGCTCGCGCTGGCCGAGGACCGGCGGCGGGACATCGTCCGCAAAACCCGCAACGGCCTCGACGCCGCCCGCGCCCGCACCGGCGGCCGACCCAGCGTCGTCGACGCGGACAAGCGCCGCATCGTTCTCGCCCGCCATGCCGACGGTGAGTCCATCCGCGCCATCTCCCGCGCGACCAAGCTGTCTGTCGGCACAGTCCACAACGTCCTCGCTGAACAGCGCGTCGCCAACGACTGATCACTGCTGGTCAGGCATATCCGCCCGATTTTCGGCGAGTACTACGGGAACCCCTCACCGGCCGACACCACTGACCCGAGGCGCCGATGGGGGCGGCGTGACCGCCGACGGGGGGAGCGTGGGCGCCGCCCAAATTTCGTCAGAACGGAATCCCTCATCGGAGATGCCAGAGGTGTGTCGGTGTTGATGTTGGTGTGGAGTGGGGGATTTGTCAGGTGTTGATGTTGGCGGGGATGGGGGTTGTGAGGGGGGGTTGATGGTGGCGTGACGTGGGATTTGTGTGGAGGTTGATGGTGGCGTGGAGCGGGGGTGTTACATCAGAACGGAACTGGTGAGCCCGGAAGCACTGCGAGTGCAAGAGGTGCTGCGTGTTGTGGATCTTGTGGTGGTGTTGAGCGGGGGAAGGGCTGGCGTGCCAGGGGACCGCCAGGCGGCAGCACTGGCGGCATGTCCCGCTGCACGGGACGGGTTGGCCGGGCTTGTGGGTTGGCGCGTTCGGCGCCGTGTCCGGCCGTTTGGGACGGGTTGGGCCGTACCCGTCACACCCGTCAAATCGACCGCTTCCACTGGTCACAACGCCGTGAACCCGTCCCACCGGAGTGGGACGGGTTCACGGTCGTGAGACGGGTCAGGGACGGGCAGCAGCAAGTTAGAGATCCGGTCACCTGACGGCGCGCGGGTCAGGATCGGGTGCGGGACCGTCGGGTCGTCGGCTGGTCGGTGCCAGTGTCCTGCTCGGTGGCATGTTCGGCTGTCTGGACGCGCTGCTGCAGGGCCTGGGCGGTCTCGCGGGCGGCGTCGCGTTGCGCGGTGGCGGTGGCCAGCTCGGCGCGGAGTTCCGACGCGGCGGCCGCGGTGTCGGCACGCTGCTGCTCGGTCTGGGCCCGCTGCTGGGCCAGCTCGCCGCGCAGCTGCTCGGTGAGGGCCTGGGCCCGGGTGGTGGCCTGCTCGGCGGTCTCGGCGCGGCGGGCCTGCTCGGCGTACCGGTCGGCGGCGTGGGCGCGTTCGGTGGTGATCTGCTCGCGGGCGGCGTCGCGTTGCGCGGTGGCCGTGGCCAGCTCGGCCGCGAGGCGGGTGGCGTCGGCGCGGTGCTGCTCGGTCTGGGCCCGCTGCTGGTCCAGTTCGCCGCGGAGCTGTTCGACGGTGCCTTCGGCCTTGCTGGCCGCGAGTTCGGCGGTCTCGGCGCGGCGGGCCTGCTCGGCGGTGCGGGCGTGTTGCTGGTCCAGTTCGCCGGCGAGCCGGTCCCGGTCGCCGGTCAGGTCCCGCTCGTGCTGCCGGGCACCGGCGAGGTCCCGGCCCAGGGTGGCGATCTGCTCGCGGGCACCGTCCAGTTCGCCCGTGAGACTCTCGGCGCGGGCGGCGGCGCGGTCCAGCTCGGCGCGGGTGGCGGCCAGGGCCTGCTCCGCGTCGGCGGCCCGCTGCCGCTGCTGCTGCTCGCCGGCCTGGGCGGCGGCTAGGGCGGCGCGGGCGGCATCCCGTTCGGCCACCGCGGTGTCCTCGGCTTCCAACGCCTGCTCGGCGACGTCCTCGGCGTTGTCCTGGGCGGTCTTGGCCTCGGCCGCCTCGGCGGACGCCGCGCGGGCCTGGGCCAGTGCGGTATCGCGTTCGGTTTCGGCCTGGTCGATCGCGGCGCGGCTAGCGCGGTGCGCGCCGGCGATCTCGGTCGCGGCGGCCTCCTGGTTGGCGACGGTGCGGGCGGCGGTCTCCAGCCGGTCGACCAGCGCGGGTAGCCCGGCCAGCATGCCCTGGACCTGGCCCACCACCTGACCGAACGTCTGCCGGGCCTGGGTGACCGGTGCGGTGGCCACGTCCGGCCCGGCCGCGACCGGGGGAGTGGCGGCCGCGCCGCCGCTGCCCGGGGTGGGGACGACGAGCAGACCGGCCTTGGCGCGGGAACGGTTCAGCCGGGTGTGCCGCAGGCCGTCCACCACCTGATCGCACACCGCCTTGCGGCGCCCGGAGTCCCGGACCTGCGGCACGTCGTGCGGGCAACCGACGAACCAGCACCGCCCGGCCGGCGGGTCGGGCCAGGTCGCCGGGCTGGCCGGGTCGACAACGGCGGGTGACTCGGGCGATGGCGTCGTCATACCGCTCATCCTCCCATCCATCGTATCGTATGTCAAATGTATCGTTTTGTATCGTAGCGTTATTACGATACGTTTAATCAGACAAGTATGCGTCGGTGTCATAAATCAGGCGCGACCGGTCCGGCGCCGGTAATGTCCGTTTTCCGGGGTCAGTCCATGCAAAAACGGCCGTTTTGGTTGCCTGCTGACTTCGATCCGGGCGGAGGGCGCGGTCAGCGGAGCCAGGGTGTCTGGCGGGCGCGTTCGGCGCGGGCGCGGGCCAGGGCGCGGGCGTGGGTGTCGCCGGCGCGGGCTCGGGCGGCCCGGTCGGCCTCGGCGCGGGCCACGAGGTGGGCCTGCTGGGCGGCGGCGCTGTCCTGGTCGACAGCGGGGGCCAGCACGACCTCAGCGGGGTCGGCAGCTACGGCCGGGTGGGCGGCCAGGTAGGCGCGGGCCTGGGCCAGCAACGCCGCGCGGGTGGCCAGCTCCTGCTCGCGCTGGGCCCGGTCCTGGGCGGCTAGCTCGCGGCGGCGGGCGGCGGCCGCGGCGGCGTGGTCCGCGGTGTCCAGCGCGGCCGCGCGGGTGAGGGGGGAGACGGGCGGCCGGCTGGCCCGGCCATGTTCGGCGATCCGCTGGGCGCTCAACGCGGCCTCGCCAGCGCGTAGCAGCCGGGCACCGGCGCGGCCGTGCCGTGCGGCGACCTGCCGGCGGGCGGCCCGCACCGCGGCGACGTCGTTCGCCCGCGACGTCCAGTGGCCGGGCAGGATCGCGCCGTCGGCGACGCCGTCACGTCGCCAGGCCCGCAACCGTGACCGCAGGAACAGCGTCGGCGACACGATCCGACCAGGGCAGACGAGCACGGGCACGCCGGTGGGTTGGTCGAACACGCTGGGCCGGTGATCCAGTGCCCACAACACGTCGCGGTTGACCCACCCAGCCCGCCAGTACGGCCGGCACACCGCCCGCACGGCGAATCGGCTCAACCGGGCGAAGATCGGGTGCTCACGACGTAGCCAGCCGGCCGCAACCAGCATCTCAAACCGGCTGGTCGGCACCGTAACCGCCCAATCCGGCGAATTCTCTTCGTCCAGGCCGCCCGCCCGAAGGGCGGACCGTTTTCCCTTCTCTCCCAACAAATCCGCAGCCGAATCACGCGAGTGATCCACAACGCGGCTCGCGCGCGAAAACCCACCCACGTAACCCTCTTGAAGATCAGTACAGGACCAGGGAGGGCTGACAGTTTTATCCCCAGGCGCGACGCGTCCGGCCTGGTCAGCGGCCGTTTCAGTGGCCACGGGGGATGCGCCAGCGATCGGGTCGGCGGGGGTTGGTTCGGGGGCCGGTTCCGGGCTGGCCTGGACGGCTCGGGGTTGGTCGTCGAGGTGCTCGGCCAGCCGGGCCACGAGCTGCTCGCCGGCGCGGTGGAGGGCCTCCTCGGGGGTCAGGGGGATCCGCAGGCCGTACACGGCGGCCCGGTTGCCCTCCACCAGGCCCACCAGCGCCATCGGCCGGGTCTCCGGGGTCGACCCGCGCTCGATATGCGCCAGCCAGCCGTGCACCCGCAGCTCTTGCAGCCACCGCGCCACGGTCCGCTCATGCAGCCGCGACCGCTCGACCAGCTTCGCCCAGGTCGGCCGGGACTCCAACGTCTCCCACGAGGCGTACAGGGCCACCAGGCCCGCGACCCGGAGCAGGTTGCGGCGGCCGTGGACCCGGACGGTCTGCACCCACGCCTGCCGACGCAACGCCCGCAACCAATGCCGCTGGTCACACGGATCGCACGACGGCACCGTCTCGGCCGGGGCCGGCCCGATCTCACTGGCGTCCGGCGAACCACCGTGCGCGGCCCAGCACGGCCCGCACACCACGGTGTGCAGCACCGTCGCCCGGGGCCGGCCCACCCGAACCATGCAGGTCACACACAGATCCGACGGCACCACCACCAACGCCGCCGGCGACACCGTCCCCGTGCGCGCGTTCACCACCAGCACACCGAACACGCAGACGCCGATGGCAGGGCGAAACGTCTGGTCAGACCGGGTTGACCAGGCCGGATGTGACACGGAACGCAAGAGCAACCGAACAACACACCACGCGATGCTTGGCGTGCGTCAGTGCCCTGCCCTATTGTGGGCATGCGAAAGGGTCCTTTCGCTAAGGAAGCGATTTACCCCGGCTGATAACCGGGTCCGATCCGCCGAACCGGCTTGGTAACCGGGGAGGCAGATCAGCGAGTGACAGACAGTGACCGTGGTTGGTCGCTCAGAACGTTTGGATGAGGCGATCCCGCTGGGAAACGGGGTCGCCTCGTTGCGTTACGAGGCCATCAGTGGCTCCTGGGTGGTGTACGGCACGCCGGTCTCTCGCGATGCCCACTCGCCAACAAAGTCCGTGAGCGTCATCCCGCGGCGTGCTGCCTCGGCATGGAGCGCCTCCGCCAGGCGCACCGGCAGCTTCGCGCGCACGAGGTGCCGCTCACCCTTCGATGGTCGACCAGTCTTCCTGCGCTCCATAGGCACTGTTCTACCGTTCCGTGGCCATAAAACGGTTCCCGACGCGCCGACGTTGGCCGAAGTTTCTTTGAGTCCCGTTTCACTCGGCGGGCCAGGAGTAGACGAGCTGGTACCGGTCACCAGCCACCGTGATGTGGTTGACCTCGACAATCCGGTCACCCGCAAGGGCGTGACGAGTGATCTGTAAAACCGGCCTCCCGGCCTGGACGCCGAGCAACTCGGCCTCGCGATCGGTGGGCTCTCTTGCTATGACGACCTCCGTGTACGACGTCAGGGTGTAGCCAGCTTCTTCGAGCCGGGCGTAGATGCCGCCGGGCCCGCTGTCCTCGCGTTCCATCGCGGTCCCGGCCGTGATCTCGGTCGGGAGGTATGACGTCGCTAGCTGCGTGACCATCTGCCCGGCCGACATGATCCGATCCCGCACGGTCACTAGGTCGGTGGCCAGTACCTCCGCGACATCCGGATCAGGTGTCTGCCGTACCTGGACAGTGACTTCCACTGAGGGCGTCCAACCGCCGGCCTGCGCGTCTGTGAGAAACGCGCCACGGCCAGCGGCCCGTTCTTCGCGAGACAGGCGTGTGCGTGCCAGCCGGGTGACCGGGGGACGGTCGACCACGAACCAGCCGAACCCGGGACGGGTTTCCACCAGGCCGGCAGTCCGCAGGGACGCGATGGCGTTGTGCACGGTCTGTCGCGCGACGCCGTAGTTCTCCATCAACTCCCCAGACGTAGGGAGCTGATCACCAGGGCGTAGTCGACCTGCGGTGATCTGCGCGCGGAGATCGTCGGCGATTCGTCGCCATGGACGTCCCTTCGGTGGCATCGCGCCAGGGTATCTAGACAGCGATTCCTCCCCGGGTTATGGTCGGTCGCGATGGTATCTAGATACCACGATACGTACCGTAAGCGAAACGGTGAGGCCCCACCGGGCTGCTTCCCGGCAGGGCCTCGGCGACCGAGCCGATGGAGGGCCCGATGCGCACCACGATCATCCCACCGACCACGATCCGAACGTCCGGTGACGCGTCCGCTGGGGACTGGCGTCACCGTGCGGCGTGCCGTGACGAGGACCCCGAACTGTTCTTCCCGGTCGGCACCGGCCCGGCAGCGTTGCTCCAGATCTCCGAGGCCAAGGCTGTGTGTCGCCGGTGCCCAGTCGCGTCGGCGTGCCTGACCTGGGCGATCCAGAGCGGCATCGACCACGGCGTGTTCGGCGCGATGTCCGAGCACGAACGTCGCGCCCGCCACGCGGCGACCATCCAACCGACCAGCAACACCCGCAAGCCCGTGACCAACGGCGCGACCTCAACGGTGGACGTCGACGAGGTGGCCCACTGGCGTGGCCTGGGCGTATCCGACGCGGCGATCGCGGTGCATCTCGGCGTGCAGCTCGAAACCCTGCGCAAGGCAATGCGGCGCGCGGACGAGCGGGAGGCGTCGTGATGGCCGCCTCCCCGAACCGCACCCGCCGGACCCGCCCGGTCACCGACGCCGAGCACGCGGCGCTGTGCCAGTGCGCGTGCCGGCGTCTGCCGCGCCGCCCGCACTCGATGTTCGAGTGCACACCCACTCAGGAGACCGGGACGGGGGCGGTCTCGTGACCAGGCACAACACCACCGCGTTCAGTGCGGTCCGGATCTCCCCGGATGGCGAGTCCCTCGCGTGGTACCGCCCCGACTCCGACGCCCAGCCGTGGCTGGTGATCACCGAGGACCCGACCGCCCTGGGTGTCGAACACGACTGGGCCGGCGACGTCGACGTCGCCGACTGGACCGACCTGCAGGACCCGGACGCGGTGCGCGCGGATGACGCGCTGCTCACCGAGGTCGTTGACGTGATCGCGGTGGCGGACCCGGTGCCCGCCGGGCTGGCCAGGCGGGTGCTCACGCGGATCTCCCGCCTGGCCGACTGGATCCACGCGGGCCGGGACCACTGCATGGTGTGCGGCCGGTGGTCGCGGGTGACCACGCTGCCCTACGAACTGGTCGGCGCGGGCTACCAGCCCGAATCGGGTCTCAGCGTTGTGTGCGGGGCGTGCTCGGCGGTGACGCGATGAGCGACGACGACAGGTCAACGAGGTGTTGGCGTTGGCCGCCCTGTGGGCCAGC
>WNGJ01006404.1_pt1 | contig 12876 bp, 4 predicted proteins | sample 5400611 | NCBI WGS metagenome assembly WNGJ01 (sample SAMN13153375, study PRJNA577476) | soil metagenome | isolation source: 40 cm soil or saprolite under Garry oak tree replicate 1 | place: USA:California | collected 2016-06-15
ATCCGGTCGGCGGCGATGGCGGCGAAGCGCAGCAGCTCTTGGGCTGTCTCGCGGCGCGTGTCTTGAAACGTCGCGATGTCCGCCCGCCGCGTCTTGATCCAGGCGCGGTATTGGGCCACGAGAGGCGAGAGCGCGAACTCCGTCGCAGCTCCGTCCGCCAGCGCGCCGAGCACCTCCATCGAAATTTCGACTCCGGGCACGGGCACGGTTGCAGTGCTCTCCACCTCAGCGCTCGGGATCCATGCAGTGCGGAGGCGACGACACGCAGCACCGTCAATCTCCCACGCGGCTGAAACGCCATGGCCGGTCGCGTACTCCGGCGTGTCAGCGTAGTGGAGGTCCGCCACCTGCTCGTCCCAGTCCTCGGCCAACGAACCGCGCAAGTCCGGCCGTGGAACGAATGGGTGATCGCCGTGCACGTTGATCTCAGCCTGGAAGGCGTAAGCCAGGTCGGGATTCTCCTTGTTCGGGGTGCGGTGGTTTACGAGGAAGACCGAGACCGAGCGCGTGCCCTTGGGGATGTGCTCCGCGAGGTCCTCCGCGGCAACGTGCCGCTCGACGACGTGGAGCTGGAGGCCGTCCGAACTGGGGACGTCGTGTACCGCAGGATCGCGGGCCTCCTTGAGCGCCACCGGTACCCTTGCCTCCCTCGGCCGACGCTGCCAAACGGGTAACCGCTTCCCGTCCGCGCCCTCGATCTCCGCCGGCACATAGTCGCCCCAGCGGACGGTTACTTCGAGGGCGCGCGCTCCCTTCGGCGCGAGGAAGCTCAAGCCCATCGAGGAGGGGAAGAAACCCTTCTTGGCGGCCTTGCGCTCGTCGCTCGACTCCTCGGCGAGGCCCGCTGAGTCGGGAATCTCACCGACGTCATCGCTCTCGTCGACGTCTGCGCTCTTCTCAGGCAGCGTGCCTGACGGGATGAGGAAACCCGTGAGGTACCAGTTCGATGGGCGTACCCAGCCGGGCAGTCGCTCGTCGGAGAGCGCGTGTCCCACCCATGGGCCGACGAGATCGAGCTTCAAGGCCTCGACAAGCCTCTCGCGCACCGCGAGGGAGGTGGTGGGTTGGACGTTGGCCAATGAAGTGGTCATGAGAACAGATCCTCATCGTCCGGCGTCTTGGACGCGCGATTTGCAGCCCGCTTCCCGCCACGCGTCTTCGCCGCGCCGCCACCGAAGCGGGCTTCTTCCTTCGCGCGTTCGGCGTTGAGTTCCAGCAGCCGCGCCAGTACTTCGTCACGGACATCGTCGGGCCAGCGGTACCGATACGGCTTCTTTTTGTCGCCCCACTCTTCTTCGTCGATCTCGTAGTCGAGGAGGAACTCGCACTCGGTCTTGATGCCGCTCCAGCCGAACGCGTTGAGCACGGCGCGGTCCATCTCGGTGTGCAGCTCGCGGAGCTTCAAGATGTCTGACTCGCGGTCATCGGGATCGTGGAATCGGTTGTAGGTCTTGGTCAGGCCCTCGTCGTTCGTGACCATGAGAGCGGCCCGAAACTCATAGTAGGCCTTGCCGGCGGCCTCGAGGGCCGCGTGCGTTTGCCAGTGATCAGGGAACGGGAAGGTCTCGAAGCAGTCGGAGGGCGTGTAGCGAAGATCGTCCTTCATCGACGACGCGAAGAACCGCGCCCAAACCTCGTGGGGACGTGATTGGAGTGCGCAGAAGCCTCCAAAACCGTCCAAGGCGAACACTACTACAGCCTCCGAGAAGATGATATCAGTCGGAGCAAATGCAAACGCAAGCGACTGGCCGACTCGAGAGATGCACAGCGCTCGTTTTCTCTTCGCGAGCGCAGCATACAGATCTGGTCGGTGAGCCTGATACGCCCACCAACGCTTCTTCAAGGGAACGTTGTTGGGATTGGTGCCCAAACTCATTCGTCCAGGTTTCACCTTCGCCTCAACGATGGCCTTCAGCTCCGGCCATTGATTCAGCTCTTCCTCAGCAGCGACATCGCTGAGATAGATGACATACCGCTGTGGCTGCTGCCTCGGGTCAGAGTTGATCTCCTCTCCCACGAGGTAGGGACGGATCCTCGTCGACCAACTGGGATGCCGTTCCAAGATATGGGTGTGCTCCGCGATCGGCGTGCACTCTGGATCCCCATCTGCGAACAGGAACCCCTGTCCGTAAATCTTGCTGCCGAGAGAGAAATAGGGATTCTCACTCAAACGAATGGGGCTATCGTCCCTGGAACCGGGGAACAAGTATGCGCTGACTCGCACCGTCTCTCGACCGTCAAGCATGGCTGGACGCACCTCGACTCGATTTGAGATGTGGACCACGCTCACGACAACGGCAGCTTGACCAGGCCACTTGTAGCGACGCCTGGCAGAGTAGATCTGGCCCCCCGCCTTCAGGATTGTGAGGAGACCCCCTTCCCTCGTGTCTCCCTGGGCGATCGTGTTCGTGGCGATGAAACCCAAGCAACCACCCTCTCGGAGGAGGTCGAAGGCGCGCCGAAAGAAATAGGCGACCAAGTCACAATGGTGCTCACAAGGCGGATAGGCATCCACGAGCCACCGGAAGTAGGTCATGCCAGCGACTTCCGAGATTCGCGTGCCTCCGAGGAATGGCGGATTTCCTACGAAGACATCGAACCCCGGATCTTTGCGTTCGAACACCTCCGGGAACTCAATCTCCCAGTCAAAGGGCGCGAGCGGCGGATCGGCATGCCGCATATCCTCGAGCCAGCTCTGGTAGCGCTCGGCCTCGCCGCTCACGACCGCGCTCGCGTACTCGCTCCGCTTTCGCTCCCGCTCCTTCGGCTTCGCCCCCCCGAAGAACGCTGCCAGGACGAGGTGCCCGAAGAGCCTTACCTTGCTGAGCTCGAACTGAGCCTCGTCCCATAACTGGCGCAGTTCCCAGTCGGGGACAGCATCGTCCGCCTCGCGGATGCGTTTGCGTAGCTCGGCGGCCCTGGCTACGTGCTCGTGTACCTGCATGGTCTCGAAGCCCGCCTCGAAGCGCGGCGCATCTGGCTCCCAGTGAAACGCCTCGATCTGATTGCGAGAGAGACCAACTAGTGAGTCGCCGTATCGGAGCGCGTGGTCCACGAAGGTAAGGGCGTGGTCGTGTGCGAGTGTCGCTAGCCACAGCGAGACCTTCGCGAGATCCACAGCTACGGGGTTCCGGTCCACGCCATAGAGGGAACGCTGGGCCACGAGCCGCATCGCGAAGATTTCCTCGTGCTCGTCAGGCGGGATCGCGGGCACCTCGCCGTGGGCGTGCCAAGCCTCCACCAAGGCGTCGCCGAGCTGTCGGCACGCTTCCACGAGGAACGCCCCCGATCCCATCGCTGGGTCGCAGACCTTGAGGTCGAGGATCTGCGCGGGCTTTGGGGGCCGGCCGTCCGGCCCGCGCAAGCGTGCGAGAATGGGATCGAGGGTCGTGCGCACAATTGGCTCCGTGAGCGCCCGCGGAGTGTAGTGCGAGCCCGAGCGGCGCCGCTCCTCGCTCGGCTGCAGCACCATCGCGCCCTTTGGGACGAGGTCGGGCGTGGCGGCGGGGTCGATCACCGACAGGAGCGCCGCGTGCAGGTCCTCGACCGTCGCGGCCGCGGCGGCAGCCTCCTTGACCGTGTCTGTAAGCTTCCGGTCAGCGCGGTCCTGAAGCCACTTCTCGCGCTTGCCCGGGGGCTCACGCACCAGAGCCTCGAGGTCCACCGCCGTGGGCGCGCCCTGCTTCTTCTGGGCCTTGATCGCCACTGAGCGGCCGGTCGCCGTCTCGAGGCGGAAACCCATCATCGTCTCGTAGACCGATCCGATCTGCTCTACATCGAGCGCGCGGTAGGAGATGCGCTCGCCGTCTAGGACGAGGAGCTTTTCGAACGCGCGGTAGATCGTCCCGTCCGGCACGAGCGGCGGCTCGATGCGCTCATGGATCTGGCGCGCACCGCCGGACGAACGGCCCTCGAGGAACTTGAAGCGGTCGGGGTCGAAGAGCACGCCGTGGCGCTTGGGGAGCCGCATCGCCCCTGACTGGGCGCCGTCGTGGATCATACGGAAGAGCACAAGAAGCTGTGCCCAGGCGCCATAGCGCTGGTCCATCGTGTCCGGGAAGAGCGCGGCGTCCTCGCGCAGGCGCTCGTAGAGGCCTGCGAGCGAGTAATTCTGGAGAAATGTTGCGTCCTCGGGCAGCATGTCCCGCTCCTCAGCATAGAGGAGGAAGACAAGCCGCAGGATCACAGTGAGGAGCGCGTGGTAGACGTCGTCGGGATGCTCGGCCAGTGACCGGCTCAGGAGGTCGCCCTTCGACGCATCGTGGGCGGCCTGGAAGCCGCGCAGTAGCTCGTAGAGCGCCTGGAGCACCTGCTCAGCTAGGCGCTCGCTCACCTCGTTCTGAAACTTGCGGCTGTCTTCGAGAAGCGCCCCGAGGCGCTGCGCGCGCGGCAGGCTCAGGAGGCGCGGCTGGCCGAGCAGGAGGCGGAGCGCGGTCGAGATCGGCCGACCCGCGGTCTGGACCATGTCCGGGACGCAGAAGTCCAGCCAGCCCGAGCTCTCGCGGCGTGGCGCGGAGATGAGACGCAGCGCGCGACCGTTGAATAGGAGGCCCGCCGGCACGGCCGTCTGGCGCAGCAGCCGCTCCATCCGGCTGTGGGCCGAGGCCTCGAGCCGCCCGCTGTCGCGCACCACGTGGTCGAAGTCCTCGCCGGGCTCGAGCACGCGCACGAGGAGCTGCCACGGCAAGGCCCCGTTCTGCGGTTCGAGCTCGCGTACGGCGAAGTCTGGCCGCAGCGTCTCGCGGTAGTCGGGGAGCGGAACCTCGAGCTCTGGTGGGATCGGGCTCTCACGGCTTCCCGCGTACCCTTTCGGCGAGAAGCTCCAGCCGAGGACGGACTCCGCGAAGGCGCGGAAGTCGGGTAGGTACGGGACGGGGCCTACCTTGGGGTCGAAGGTGCGCTCCTCGACGCAATCCCTTAAGAGCCGCTGCCCATCGGCGTCGCGCCGGTCGAGAATCGCCCCCGCGCGGACGAGCGCCGGAGCTGAGACTACCAGGCCCGTCGGCCGCACGAAGCCGAGCCACTCGAGGTGCGCCAGGATCTCGGGATCGAGCTTGGCCACGACGCTCAGTTGGTCTCCGGCCAGAGGTAGACGAGCCCAACTGGCTCGATGCGCTTCGCGCGCACCTCATAGAACTCACGGATGCGTTGCGGCTCGCGCTCGAGGTCGCGATCGAACTGCTCGAGGCGACTGCGCCAGGAGCGCATGTCAGATTCGAGCTGTCGCTTCTCCTCATCGCCGAAGTCGAGGGTGAGCTGCCGGAACTGGTCGCCCTCGTGCCTGGCGAGCTCTTCGCGCACCCTCCCGCGCTGACGCTCGAGGGTCTCGCGCAAGTCCCTCTCCTCGCGTTCGCCGCGCTTCTTGAGCTGCTCGATGGCGAGCGCCGCCAGTTCCTCGGCACGCGGTTCGAGCTGGGGCAAAAGGTCCTCTATGTCGCGGGCGGCCGCGCTGAGCAACTTGCGCTGGATCGCCTCACCGGGCATGCGACGACCGGGGGCGCCGAGCGAGCGCTCGAGGAGGTCGAGCGTCTTCGCCTCGGCTTCCCGCGCGTAGGCCTGAAGCAGCTCCTTGCGCTGCGACGGCTCGACCCAGCGCGCCGTGACCGGCACGAGCTCCTCGTGCAGTCGCTCCGCACCCTGGCCGTAGAGCGACAGGCGGCCCAGTAGGATCACGCGCGGGATCGAGTCGGTGGCCTGCGCGAGGCAGGCGCGCGAGAGGTCGTGGTGAATGAAGCCCTGGGAACGAAAGCGGGCGAGCAGCCGCTGGGCGACCCGCTGCTCGAGGTGCAGGTGAACGGTGTCTTCCGTCAGCACGCCCGTGTCCTCGAAGACGACTGGCCGGATCGGCGCCTCGCGGCGCCAGTCGGCGACCTTCTGGTTCTGCTTTCGGGGCGAGCGGAGCGTGTCGAGCGTGGAGGCCCAGCTCGAGTCGGTCCCCGTGCGGCGGTCGAGGGGCGGGAAGGTCCAGACCCGCCGGCCAGCCTCGTCGGTGGTCTCGGCGAGCGGCTCGGCGCCAATTAGCTCGAGCGAGCAGGAGAGGGCCTCGCGGAATGGCGCGGCCTCGAAGCCCGTCCAAACGCGCGAGGCCTCGAGTAGGCTGCGGCACCGTTCGATCTGCGCCTTGAGATCCTCCTGGCGTTCGCGCGCGGCCTCGAGCTCTTCTTCGGTAATGCGCTTCCTCTCCACGTCGAGGTCCGCCTGCTCGATCTCGCCCGCCAAGCGCTCGGCGTCCCGGTGCCGAATGCCCTGCCCGAGGCGGCGCTCGATGTCGTCGTCAATCACCTTCGAGAGGCTCCCCAGCTCTTTTTTAATGGTCTCGGTCTTCCTGACGAGCACCTCGAGCACACGATCCTCGACCCGCTGCGGAAGCGCGAAGTAGTGGCAGCGGATCTCAGGAGCAGGCTGGAGCTTCCGGTCGATCCGGCCGTTGCGCTGTTCGATGCGGCCCGGGTTCCAAGGGAGATCGAAATGGAAGAGGTCCGCACAGTGCGCCTGAAAGTTTAGACCCTCGCGGGCGGCGTCGGTGGCGAGCAGGATGCGTAGAGGGTCCTTCGCGGGGTCGGTGTTGAACCGTCGCTGGATCTCCTTTCGGCGGGCACTGCTCGTGAGGCCGTCGATAACCTCGATGCGCTCTTCGGCGCGGTCCGTGCCCTCGATGGCCTGTTCGAAAATGGTCTTGAGGTGGCGCTTCGTGCCCTCGCGGTTTTCCGTGAAGATGAGGACCCGACGGTTGTTCCACTTTGGCGGTGCCCCCTTAGCCTGGTGGCCGAAGGACGGCAACTCCGGGCAGAGGTTCTCCCGCATCCAGTCGATGAGGCGCCGGGTTTTCGCATCGGGTTGGTGCCGGGTCTTCTCGGCAATCTCCTGCAATTGATCGAGGAGCGCCTGCTCGCGGCGCCAGAGCGCCTCTGCCGTCCCATCTCGGGGCGAGTCGGCCTCCGCAATGGCGGTGACGGCCTCGATCTGGGCAGTCTCCTCGGCCTCGAGCTCGTCTGGAGTCCACTCTCCGCGCTCGTCGTCCGCGTCCGGCGCGGTTGTGAAGAGTTCCCCTTCCCCGTCGAAGCCCTTCACTGCTTCGGCATCTGCGGCGCGCCCCTTCTCCCACTGTCTCTCCACCGTCGCGCGGTGGACCTTCAGGCTACGTGCAAAGGCATCGATCGACGAGAGAAGACGCTGCTGCAACCCGACGACGAGGAGCCCGGCTGCCGCCTGCGCCCGGCGCGTCGTGGTCGCGAAGCGCTCCTCCCGCGCGGTGCGGTACTCGTCGAGGAGCCGGGAGAGCGCGAGTTCGGGCGCGTCGTCGGGAAGGCCGTCGATGACGACCCGCACCACGTCCCGCTTGGGAAATCCTCCTTGCACGGACCGTATATCCTCCTTGAGCCGGCGCACCATCACGTCTTCGAGCGCTTTCTTGCCTCGCACCTTCACACCCCGGGTGAAGCGGTAGGGGTCGAGAAGCTCGAGGAGCGTGGAAAAGCTGTTCGAGTGGCCGTTGTGCGGGGTCGCGGAGAGAAAGAGGCGGTGCTCGAAGCGGCCAGACAAATCGCGCACCGCCCTGGTCAACTTGGTTTCGATGCCGTAGCGCCCGCCGCTGGCCGGCGCGGCGTGGTGCGCTTCGTCGAGGATCAGAAGGCTCCCCGGGAGCAGCGACCCAAGCCATTCACGCATCGGGTCGGCGTACATTGGGTCGATTAGAAGGTTGTGCGAGACGAGGAAGCGGCTGTGCGTGCGCCAAGGGTTCACGCCGAAGCCGCGCTCCCGCCGCATGCGCGTCAGGTAGGCGCGATCGAGGACCTCGAAGACAAGGCCGAACCGCTCTTCGAGCTCGGCCTTCCACTGCTCCAGGACCGACGGCGGCGTGGCCACCACTATCGTTTTGGCCTTCTTGCGTAGGAGTAGCTCGCGCGCAATGAGGCCCGCCTCGATGGTCTTGCCGAGGCCGGTGTCGTCGGCAATAAAGAGGTTGACCCGTGGGAGCCGCAGCGCCTTGCGGAGCGGCTCCATCTGGTAGGCGTCGATCTGAATCCCGGCGCGGAACGGAGACTGGAAGAGAGTCGGGTCGGTGGCCGTGACGCGGCCCCACCGCAGCGTGTGCAGGAACGCCGCGAACTGGCGGGGGGCATCGAAGCCTTTGGTTGCCAACTCCCCCCAACCTTCTTCCACGAGGATTCGGCGGTCGACCTCGTAGTCCCAGAAGACGTCGAGGGTCTGGCCCTGAGCGTCGTCGTCTGCACACGCGAGCCGGACCAGGGATGACTGACCAGGGGTCGTCGAGGGAACCACTTCCTCGACTAGCCATCTCCTGGAACGCACCTGGACCAGCTCGCCTACGTCCGGTGGGCGCTCAGGTAGCGATCGGATTGCCGTCGAATCTGCCAACGAGATATTTCCTCTCACCACCCATTCATTGGGTCGGACTGTCGATCAGTGTGTTTTGATCGCGAACGACGGTCAACAAAGGCCCCAGGCTCTACACGAGCCGCCACGGTTCACCAGGATCGTTGGCGCGAAGCTTGTGAGCCTTACGGAGCTTGGTGGCCGCCCAGCGGACATCGTATTGCCAAGTATAGAAGAGGTCTCCGGCACGGCGAAGGTCGGACTGGTGTTGTGTCCAGATGTGTTTGCACACCTCTGTCACCGTTGCACTTCCCCCGGCTGCGCGCAGAGCGTCGAGAACCCAGGGCATGAGGTCGTCACGGCTTGCCATCGACAAGCTCCTGAGAGCTGGACGTTGTGGCCCCAGTGTAGGCAGACCGTGCTGCCTAAGCTAGGGTGTTTTTGCGGCAGGATAGGTCGGAAATGCGGCGTAGATGGAGGCACGAGCGCGCGTACCAGTCGATGGGCTAGGGGCGGCGGGCTACGTCTGCTTGTGCCGCGCTCGAACACGATCGAGGAGCCGCTCGCCTAACTTTGTAAGGCTCAGCGCTCCGTTCAGAGAGACGATACCGAGGTCCTTCATGAGCAGGAACGCACTGTGCATGCGCGGTTGATCGTATTCGAGGTAGCCTTCCGTATCTTGCTTTTTCACGACGCGATAGCCGTTCTCACCACGCAACACGAAGAACCGGTAGTCTCCTCGGCTCAGTTTCTCGAAAGCGACAAGGTTAGCCTGATCGAGGATGCAACGCTCTATCAGCCAGTACAGGTACTCCTCGAGGGATTCCTCCAAGCGGGCCTCGGTCAGCTGCGTAAAGGCTGATAGCGCGAGTCGCTCGTGATTAGTCAGCTGTGGCCAGTTGCGCAGCCAGAGTGGGACCGCGGTAGCTCGCCTTCCCCATTCTGATACCATCAACAGCAAGAGCAGTAGTCCTGCGCCCACACGTTCGCGCGCATTATCTGAGTCCCGCACGAGGTCGCACAGCTCATCATCCAGGACCTGGCGACTGTGTTTCGAGAGTCGTCGGTCAAGCCGGGCTTGGGCTTCTGAAACAGTCAGTTGTGTGCTGCCGCCGCCCAACCATTCGCTAAGAACTGCGGAGTTCTCAACGAGGAGCTTGAAATGCCGAAAGATCTCGCCCACGCTGGCTGCATGTGTCGACGTGGCGTTGAGGAAGAGGTTGAGTTCCTCCCAGAAGCCGTATAGTGCGACCTTTTGGTATTGCCGCTCCTGATAGCGCCTCCAAATCTGAAATTCTGCTTCGAATTCGGGTGCGATTTCGACGTGTCGACCATCTTCAAATCGGTCGCTTCCGAAGACTCGATGAAGGTCCCACGACCTCTTCAGCCTGCCATCTGACTGGCGGACGAGATCCAATAGTAAGCCCAGGCATCGCGACCGGCGGTCCTCGGCACCGGCCGACGGGTCTCCCGGCATATGCGGTTGCAGGCGGAAAAGGAGCTCGACCAAGGTTTCGTGTTCAGGGCTGTGCGCGCGCACGGGCCGTAGCGCCATGGCTTCTGCGATCGTCTGTATCGCGGCGGCGGGAACGTTTTTCCCCGCATTCAGGATTGTCTCCAATGCGGTAGCGCCGCCGCGAGTGGCAAGAAGCTCTTGGTCGTAAGCTCGTCCAAGTCTGTCGCCGATCTCCGTGAGCAGAACTTTCTCGCCGTCCCAGTCACCGCAGCGCAGAATGTGGAAGGAAGCGCTATAGGACGCGGGCTTGAAAGCCGTGTCTGGGCGATCACTGTCGATGGGCACGCGCTGATCGGGCCTGAGCCCTTCCATTCGAAACGCTTCCGTAACGCCGATGACGCCCTTGAGATGTGGGTATCGCGAGAGAGTTGCAGTACGAAGAACGTTCTCGAGCTTGATCCGCCAGTGCTCCTGGTCGTTCGCTGTGTACCGGCGTGGGTACTTCAGCACCTGTTGTTGAAACGTCCAGAAGACCCACGAGAAGAATGAGAAGTAGCGCACGTGCACTGTGGCATTGGTGATGCCTGGAAGGAGCTGCCTAGCAAGACTAAGTCCTACGGGTTCCAAACCCAGAGGGGCAAGGCCCTGGTGATTCTCGCTGTTGATCTCGAGAGCGGTCCAGGTCGGGAACGCCACTACAGGCCCTCGGCAAAACCGGGAAGAAGGCTACCTAGGATTTGGCGAGTCGCCGGGTTGTCAAAGTCGAATGGCACGAGCATTCGTCCGCATGATTCACACGTTTGGTATCCTGGCCCGGCGGCTCGCACTTTGGCCGCCAGCCCCGTCGATAGCGCGGTATAGCAATAGCCACAGCTAAGTTGGTCCGGTCCGGTCACCACATTGACCACGGCAGGCCGACAACGGCTCCTCAGCCTACGGTATGCAGCGAGCAGTTCTTGATCGGCCGGGCCGTCCCAACGTGCTGGTGCTTCCGGTGACGGGCTGTGCGTCGCATCAGCACGGGAAAGACTAATGATCGGGAGCCACCGCGCGGCTGTAGATACCACCGGCAGTGCCAACGGGTCTGTCTGCGGGAGGGCGTCTTGCAGCTCCACGTCCTGGAACACGGACTGAGAGTTTGCTATCAGCCGCGTCATCTGTTGCCGGACTAACGGGTCGTCTGCACGACTGTCGACCGGCTGAGTTCGGCCGGTCACTAGCTGTAGGCCAACTAGGATCCCATCCAAACCCTGCCATTCGGCCGAGCCCGTCTGCCTTGAGGCCGCCGCCGCCGCACACAACAGCGCGATTATCCTTGCGATCCGCTCCGCGTTGACCTGTTCCCCGAGCTGCTCGCGCGTCGCCTCGTCGGCCCAGGCGCGCGCCAACCACCCCTGGGGCCGGCCTTCGGTGAGGCCGTGGAGTGAGAAGGCTTGCGCGAACAAGTCTCGCATGGCACGCGACAGCTCCCGCGCCCCATGACTCTGGGTAGCGACAGCTTGGATGTACATCGGCAGGAACACGGTACCGGTGACGTGCTCGAGAACCGTGACGACAACCTCCACCCGGTCCGCTGCGACCTCCTCCTGCATGAGCGACGCACAAGTCGTACCCAGGTCTACGACCACCCGATGGATGACGGCTTCATCTAGAGATGAGACGGGTGCCGCTTCAGAGGCGAACTCGTCATCCTCGTCTCCAAGGTCTCCAGCCACGCCGCCGGTATCGATTCTATTCTTTGTTGGTGCGGGCATCCGAGCGCGGTCGTCTGGCTCCAAGGGGGCAAAGAGGCGCTGTACTCCCTTGAGCATTCGCTCAATAAGTGAGCCGACACCCCCTCGTTTGCCGCCCACAATGCCAAACCCTACAGCGAGCTCCGTAGTGCAAAGGTCCTCGCCAACAAGCGGCAAGTCCTTCTCCGGCAGCGTGGTTTCGGGCGAAGAAGCAGTACGTACGACTGCGCTGTTCGCGGCCGTCTTGGAGGTAGCGCGCTGCCAGTTGGCGTGCAGATGATTGACGATATCGGCTAGCCCTTCTGCGAAGATCTGCCACTGGGCGTTGCTCGTGAAGACCTGGCGAGTCAACGTGCTGGCAGCTCGGAATAGTGCTCGCTCTTTGGCATCCATCGCGATCATGTCTGGCCGTGACAGCCATGTGCGCCCGCGGCGTGGTTGGCCTTTGCTCGTTTCGATCTCCAACCTGACGACGACAGGTGTCTCCGTCTCCTCCAACCAAGTTCCCGGCGCCGTGACGGAGACCGTGGTCATTCTCCCACTCGAGGGCGAGCTGTCCGGACGCAGACGCTCGTGGCGATAGATGTCCTCCACGACAACGTGCACAGTCCGAATCTCATTCCATAATAGATCAGTGTAGCAGTGGACTATGACTTCCCCACCATGAAGCTCGGCGTACGAAACCACCAGGCCGGTCGACGCTTCGAAGTCGTCATCGTCAGGAGGTATCTCGTAGGAAAGACTTGCGAGGTTCACTTTCTTAGTCTCGATCGGCACGAGGAATCGGTCACGGCCTTTCTTTCCCGGGGCGTGCCGGATGATGACAGCCTCGAGATTGCCGTCCTCGGAAGTCGGTCTCAACCAGGCGGGACGGGTGAGGTTCGCGCTCCCGGACACGACCCATGTACCCTCACGATCAACAAACATGACGAGGCGGATTCGTGCTCGGCTGTAGGTCCTAGCGAGGGCGAGGATCGCCTCGCTTCTTGGGTCGAAGTAGGGTGAGAAAACAACGATCTCCCGCACTTGTTCCGGATCGGCTCGAGCCGCGATCTGGTCAATTAGCGGCGTGTAGACGTTGTGAAGCAGCTCGGGTTCCCCCGCTGTGGTGCTGTGTGATCCGAGCAGCGCGCGGATGCGCGCGGCAACACGTACTAGCTCGTCACGCATCGGAAGCGGTAGCGTGGGATCCAGACTAGGAAGCGCTTCGAGAAGCTCTAGGTAGCTTCGGAAGCCCTTTGTGTCTCCTCCCGTTTCCTGGTTGAGGTCGAGCCTATCGACGATCTCCGCATTCCTTCCGAAGCCGGCGACTGTGAGGTTTGCGCTGGCTACGAGTAGCGTTGCGTGTCC
>WNGJ01005935.1_pt1 | contig 12875 bp, 10 predicted proteins | sample 5400611 | NCBI WGS metagenome assembly WNGJ01 (sample SAMN13153375, study PRJNA577476) | soil metagenome | isolation source: 40 cm soil or saprolite under Garry oak tree replicate 1 | place: USA:California | collected 2016-06-15
CCACTGCCTGTCATCCCTGCCACAGGCACAAAGATAGCCCTACCGTACAGGCACCTGGAATTCCTTGTGACAGGCGATGCAATCACGGCGATCACCGCCGATTTCTCGCCCAGCGGCCTGGAGGAAGTCCTCGCGCAGTTGGGACTGGAACTCCCGTAGGATAGCTCCTCACAAACGCTGGTGGCCACATCCTCTCTTCCAGGTAATTTGTCAGCCGCTTTTTTGACGGTTTCATCGACGCTTTCTTTCACTCTCTGCACATATCATGCTAATAAAGAACAGAAATGTTTCTTTGACGATGGGATGCGATCCGTACGAACGACGCACAAGCAGGATTGCACAAGCACTCTCTACCTCTACCCGCTGGAAGGGGTGTATGGGCGAGAAAGGAAGGAGACCAGGCGTGAACAGAGAAATGGGAAGAAAGGCCAGACAACGGGTCCGAACAACGTTCATAAGACAGAAACAATTGCTGCTCACGGGGGTCCTGCTGACTATACTGTTGCGGCTGCTTTTTGGCATCTGCAGCCGGCTTCCAGCACCCGATCTTACTCCGCCATCGAGCGGCCTGACAGTCATTGACTACAGCACGTTCATCGCGCAGGTCAGGGCGAGCAATGTCCTGGTGGTAAGCCTGCAGGATCAAGACATTGAGGGGCTATTGGTCAGGCCTCTTTCTAGGAGCCAGGCCACACCTACTCGTCAGACAAAGATGAACGCGCTCCAAGCCTGGGCGGCCCACGTCGCCGGGAGTCACGTCCTCAGTAGTGATGTTCGCAGTTTCGGGCTGGCCTCCGCAACGGCGTCGCTTCCTCTTGATCCGGCACGTCTGGTCTTTACTCGTTTGCCCGGACGTGGCGACTCGGCGCTCATTCCTTTGCTTGTGAGCAAGCACGTCGTGATCAAGACGCTGCCTTCGGCGCAACTACCCCCGTGGCTCTTGTTGCTCTGGAAGCCTCTCCCTTTCCTATTCCTCCTGTTGATCCTGGTCTGGGTTCTGTTCCCTGGCAGGCGTGTTCGGTCTCCTGGTGCCGTTGGCGATCACATGCGCATCAATCAGATCAGGAACCGTGCCGAACCCGAACGGCGAGACTCCCATGCGCCAGAGACATCTTTTGATGACGCCTCTTCCAGGAACAAGCGGGCCCCAGCGCCTGCGTCCTCTCCAGTTCGTCCAGAACTGGAACAGCCCCCTGTCACCTTCGCCGATGTGGCGGGCATCGACGAAGTGCGCCAGGAGGTCGAAGAACTCGTGCAGTTCCTGCGCGCTCCCGACCACTTCGAGCGCCTGGGAGCGCGCATCCCGCGAGGAGCTTTGCTGGTGGGCCCTCCAGGTACGGGCAAAACCTTGCTCGCCAAAGCCGTCGCCGGTGAAGCGGGGGTACCGTTCTTCAGTGTAAGCGCCTCGGAGTTTGTCGAAATGTACGTCGGGTTGGGGGCAAAGCGGGTGCGCGCCCTGTTTAGCAAGGCGCGGGAGAACGCTCCCTGCGTCATCTTCCTGGACGAACTGGACGCTGTGGGCCGCAAACGAACCCCCAGGTTCAGCGGCAATGATGAACGGGACCAGACACTCAACCAGTTGCTGGTCGAACTCGACGGCTTCGCAGCACGGCAGACCATCGTCGTGCTGGCAGCCACCAACCGCGCCGATATCCTGGACCCGGCTCTGCTGCGCCCGGGCCGCTTTGACCGTCACATCAGCGTCTCGCTGCCCGACCGGGCGGGCCGCCAGGCGATCCTCCAGGTGCATATGCGCCGCACTCCCCTGCACGAGGAGGTGAGCCTGGAGCGCCTGGCACGGCTCACCACGGGGATGAGTGGCGCGGACCTCGCCAATCTCGTCAATGAAGCGGCGCTGTGTGCTGCACGTCGCAACCTGGAGCGCATCACCAGCGCGTGCTTCGAGGAAGCGCTGGCGCGGGTACTCCTTGGAGCGCAGCGTCCCATCGTGCTCAGCGAAACGGATCGCCGCATCATCGCCTTTCACGAGGCGGGTCATGCACTGGTGGCCCACCACCTGCCGGGGGCTGACCGCATCAATGGCGTGACCATCCTGCCGCGTGGACAGAGCCTGGGAGTGACACAGTTCGTGGCCGAGGAGGACCGCTACAACCACAGCCGGGAAAGCCTTATGGCTCGCCTGGCTGTAGGCTTAGGAGGCCGGGCGGCAGAAGAACTGACCTTTGGACCTGATCGAGTAACCACCGGCGCGGAGAACGATTTCCAGGTGGTGACCGGCCTCGCCAGAAAGATGGTCACACGCTGGGGTATGAGCGAGCAGGTAGGCGTGATGTTCGTCGAGGGCTGGGCGCCCGCAACTGGCCCGGACCTGCACTACCACAATCGTTTTGCGCTTCCCGCGCGCAGTCGGACACTCGCCATCGATGTAGACGGTCGACTTGTGCTGAACGGAGGCGACCTGCCTGCGCGTCAACACCGCTTTGGGACGCCGGAGGCTGCCGCCAGCGAAGCGAGCAGTGCAAGCTTGGCAACATTGATCGATCTAGAGGTGCAGCGCTTGCTCAGCGAGGGCTATCAGATGGCGAAGATGGTGTTGACTGAGCACGACGACCAGCTCGACAGGCTGGCTCTTGCGCTCATGGAACGCGAGCAACTGGATCGTGCCGCCTTTGAACAACTGGTAAGCGCGTGAGAAACCAGGGTATGGGTGCTGACGCTCCACAGGCCTTAATAAGGCGATCAAGGTAGCCAGCGTAGGCACAAAAAAGAGACTGTACATTTTTTATGCTCCTGCCAACGTTTTTCTTCACGAGCGACGTGTACGCTATTCATGTAGTTACGCTCGTAACCGCCCCCTTTTCAAGGGGTGATAGAAGCAACCATCTGCTTCGCATGTACATGCGAAGCAGTCGAAAGGAGAATGAACAGGTGAAAGACAACTCTTTACGGGACAGAATTCAGGGCAACTGGAAGCAGTTGAGTGGGGGCGTACGCCACGAGTGGGGCAAACTCACGCACAACGACGTAGAGCAGGTCAAAGGCGATGTCGAGGTGCTGGCTGGCAAGATCCAGGAACGCTATGGCGTGACGGAAGCGGAAGCCAGAAAGCAGATCGAACAATGGGCCAACAAGTTCCATACACATCAAACGAAGCAATCGTAAAGCAACACGCCGGAGAACTAGCCTGCAGGCCGCTTCGGCGTGAATCGCGCTGGACGGTAACAATATTGGCCAGCGCGGGAGAGAAAGGAAAGAGGCCATATGGCAAATCTTATCGATACTATCCACGCAGAGGGGATGTTTACAACATTCACGCGCGCCCTGAAAATAACCGAGCTGGCTGCAACCCTGAAGGAGCCGGGAGCCTTCACTGTTTTTGCGCCGACCGATGCCGCTTTCGCGCAGATGGATGCCGAGAAGCTCGATAATCTATTCGACGACTACTACAATCTAAGCAGGGCGGTAAAGTACCATATCGTGATGGGGGTGTACAAGGCGGCCGATCTGCTCGACATGACCTTCCTGAAAACGATGGAGGGACAGCGGCTCATCATCAGGTCGTCCGTCTCTGCCGGACCAGCTAGCGAGACGTTGGAAGACGGTTCAGATGCCCATAGCTACGTTGTGAAAGACATGCTCACCTCAACCCTGCTGGAAAGCATTAAGGTCAATGGTGCGACCATTACACATGCCAATGTGAGTGCTGATAATGGCATCGTTCACGTCATCGACAAAGTGCTCGTGCCCCACTTCATGATCCTCTGAAGCAGCAAGCGTTTCTCGCGCTAGAACCTGTCCGGGGCCACACCGTCCCACAGCGCTGCTGCTCATCAAGTGGGGTCTGCTATCATCGATCAGGAAGACGATAGCAAGCCCCACTTGATAGCTTTTGATCAGATTTAGCCACATAAGGAGGACCTATGATTGATACGACTCAAGCTTTCTTTGAGCGACTAGCTGAACGTGGCTACGAACCCCTGCTTCATAGCATCTCTGGAACTATCCGTTGGGATATCGAGGATGCAGGAAGCTGGTTCGTCGTCGTGAACAACGGATCGCTGTCAGTGAACAGAGATATGGTTGGAGCAGACTGCGTGTTTGCGTGCAGCCGAGAAGACTTCGACCGTATGGTGTTGGGGAAGCAGAATCCAACCACGCTGTTCATGCAAGGGAAGATGAAAATCACAGGCAATCTTGGCCTGGCGCAGATAGTCCAGCGGCTCTTTCCCGATGAGAGCCTGGCCAGCGGAGAAGAGGGATAAAGGAGAAGACGATGGGTGAGAAAACAACGATTAGTGTCCTGGAGGGAAATAACTTTGTGGTCAGTGACTTGCGTGGGGACATCGATGCCTCGCCAAGTGAGCCGCTGGGACTGTTTGCGTGGGATACGCGTTTTCTTTCACGCTGGCTGCTGACGGTGGACGGGCTACGTCCGAACGCCCTGTCTACGGACGACCTCGACTACTTCTATGTGCAGTTCTTCCTGGTTCCGGGAACCGGCACCATCTATGTGGATGCTGATCAGTCGATCATTCGCACACGAGCAGTAGGAAACGGCTTCCACGAGGATGTGACCATCCTCAATCACAAAGACCAACCGGTTGACCTCAAGATGCGCCTGGAGGCGGCGGCTGACTTTGCCGACCTGTTCGAGGTCAAGGATGCACTCAAGAAGAAAGGTGAATTCTACCAGCGGATCGAGAGCGATCGCCTGGTGCTTGGCTATCGTCGTGAACAGTTTGTCCGAGAGACCTTGATTACTGCCAGTGCTAAAGCTGACATCGACGAGCACGGTCTGAGCTTCGCAGTGCATATCGAGCCTCACGGTGAATGGACGACCAGCCTGGACGTCGTCACCGTGCTGGTCGGCTTCGGCGAAAATCACGAAGAGATGGCCAACGGACACGGAGGTCCACAAGCCAGGTCTAAGATGAAGAGGAGTCTGGAGAAGTTGGGTGAAGCTGTACCTCGACTGTCCTGTGATTGGCCATCGCTCCAGGCGACCTACCGTCGGAGTCTCGTTGATCTGGCGGCGCTGCGCTTTTTCCCCATCACGCTGCCGGGACAGGCGCTGCCTGCTGCTGGCTTACCCTGGTTCATGACGCTCTTCGGGAGGGACAGCATGATTGTAAGCTACCAGGCGCTCCCTTTCACCTCCGAGCTCGCCAAAGCGACACTACGTGCATTGGCGGAACAACAAGGGACAAGGGTCGACGACTTCCGCGATGAGGAGCCTGGCAAGATTATGCATGAGATGCGATTCGGCGAGATGACCGCGTTCGAGGAACGTCCGCACTCACCTTACTATGGATCTGCCGACGCCACGCCGCTCTTTCTCATCCTGCTCGATGAATTTGAGCGCTGGACCGGCAACGCCGAGTTGGTACGGCAGCTTGAGATGGAAGCCAGGGCGGCGCTCACCTGGATCGACAAATATGGGGACCGCAATGGCGATGGCTATGTCGAGTACAGCCGCCGCAACAAGGAGACTGGACTGGAGAACCAGTGCTGGAAGGATTCCTGGAACTCCATCCTGTTCGCCGATGGCACGCTCTCGCGCCTGCCGCGTGCGACGTGTGAGATCCAGGGCTACATCTACGACGCTAAGATGCGCTGCGCGCGTCTGGCTCGCAAGTTCTGGAATGATTCCGAACTTGCCGACCGCTTGGAGAAGGAAGCAGCCGAACTGAAGCGCAGGTTCAACCGGGACTTCTGGCTCGAAGACCGTGAGTGTTTCGCGCTCGCCATCGATGGCGACGGGCGCAAGGTTGATGCGTTGACCTCGAACATTGGGCACCTGCTCTGGAGTGGCATTGTCGACGAGGGCAAGGCGGAAGCTATTGTGCGCCACCTGATGGGTCCTAAACTGTATTCTGGTTGGGGCGTACGCACCATGGCAGAAGGCGAGGGTGGCTACAACCCGATTGGCTATCATCTCGGGACGGTCTGGCCACACGACAACGCGTTTATCGCAATGGGGCTCAGGCGCTATGGTTATCGCGAGGAGGCTGCACGAGTCGCAATGGGCATGCTGGAGGCTGCCACCTACTTCAAGGGTCGTCTGCCGGAGGCATTCGCAGGCTATCCCCGTCAACTAACAGAGTTTCCGGTGGAATACCCAACCGCGTGTAGCCCACAAGCCTGGGCCAGCGGAGCGCCGCTCTTGCTGCTGCGCGCGATGCTTGGCCTGGAGCCGACTGGCGACCACCTTCTGGTTGACCCTGCCATCCCCTCAATGCTTGGCCAACTCGAACTGCTCGACATCCCGGGTCGTTGGGGTCGCATCGATGCCTTCGGTCGTGGGAGAGTGGATACATCGCCGGTGGGAGACAGCACACGATTAAGCTAGACTTGATCGATTGGCTGGACAAAACAGGAAAGGCAGAGTGAGCAACACTCTTAATATAAGCGTTGCTCACTCTGCCTACGCTTGAACCTCTTTTCCTCTACCCGCTAACGGCGAAAGGAAAACGCCTCCCGGCCAGACATTTGGAGATACTGCCTGTCACCCTGAGCGCAGCGAAGGGGAAGGGTCTGGCTCGACGGATGAAGAGATTCTTCGCTTCGCTCAGAATGACAGCCAGGACATCTCTCAAGTAATGTCACCCTGAGTGAGCCGTAGCCCTGAGCGCAGCGAAGGGGCAGCGAAGGGCCGCTCAAGGGAAGTCTTATCTCCAAATGTCTGCCTCCCGGCTCAGTGAGACGACGAGACTACCGAGAACAGCTATGATCAGAAACAGACCTGAAAAGCCTTTGAGGGGTGCCAGGACACTGACGTTATTGATGAGCGCCAGGATAGTCACCTCCAGCGCGACGCCTATCAGGATGACCATATCACCAACGATAAAATTGTAGATGGCTTTGATGACCTTCACGGATGAACCTCCTGTGTTTGCACGGTCGTGGGGGCCGGTTGATTCTCTAACGCCCGCGCTTGCTGCTGCCTTTTCACCTCTTTGAGCCAGGCAATGAGCAAGAAAGACGCGCCCAGGTAGATGGCAGCGAGGATGAGGAGAAAGACATCCGACAGCGGCCAATTCACACTGAATCCCTCACCCAACCAGAAGGTGCCAAAGGTCGTCAACATGATGCCGACGACGAACTTCAGTGTGTTTTCGGGTACTTTTGCCAGTGGCGCGCGCACGAGCGCACCCACCAGGATGACCAGCAGGCCAGCAAGGAGCGCGCCGAGCGCGGCAGAAGCAATACCGCTGGAGCGCGAGACAGTACTTGTTGCTGCGCTCAGCCCAAAGGTGATCACAATGAACGCCACTTCGAGTCCTTCGAGTAAGACCGACTTGTACGACAGCAGAAACCCGAAGAGGTTGAAACGAGACGAAGAGGCATCGACCGCTCCGCGAGCACGGAGTTCCGCCTGGGTTTCCTCGTAAATGGCCTCTTCATCGTGACGTGCTTTCAAACCGGCGTAGCGCATGATGGCATTCTTCAACCACTTCAATCCGAAGAGGAGCAAGAGCGTGCCGATGACCGTGCGCAGGATATCGAGAGGAACCCACTGGACAAGCGCGACCCCCAGAGTCGCTACCAGCAGGGCAAGGGTCGCCGCGGCGGCTAAAGCGCCAAGCAGCGCACTGCGCCAGTTGACCGTGACGCCGACGACCAGGACGATGGTAAAGGCCTCCACAAACTCTACAGCGGAGGCTAAAAACGCGGCAGTAGCAACAACCCATTGCATAGAGAAGTTCCTTTCAGGACCTGCTCTCGTCAAGCGGAGCAGCCTCTTGCCATTGCTCCATTGGAGCAGCGATGGCGCTAGATAGCCTTAACCTTTGCATAGCGTACATGCGAAGCATAAAGAGAAGCGTTTGCCGGGGCGTAAAAAACGGGTGTACTGAATATATCGCTGCGGCCTCCCCATTTCTCAAACAATGCGCGTGACAACAAAGGCGAAAACGACGCCCAGCACGGTGAGGGCGAGAGTGAGAGTGGTACTCTTGTTGCTGTGCGCCTGCGGCAAGATATCGCTTGCCCCAATGTAGAGCAGGAAGCCCGCAAAGAAGCCCAGGTAGTACGGCAATCCAACGGCGGGAATCCTGAAGAACATGGTGGAGATGGCACCAGCCACCGGTGCTGCCGCGTCTGCCAGCAGCAGCAGGAAGGAACGGCGAGACGTGTTCTTATTGACAAGCATCAAGGTGACGGTGTTGAGGCCATCGGAGAAGTCGTGCGAAATGACGGCAACCGCAACGACCAGTCCGACGGCGGTGCTCACCTGAAAGCCAAGTCCGATGCCGACGCCATCCAGAAAGCTATGGCCAGTCAGCGCAACCGCCGAGAGGATGCCCACCAGTGGATGCTGATGCACGGCGTAGTGCTCTTCATGAGAAAAGTGAATGAGGATGGACTTCTCGACAATATGAAAAAGGAGAAAGCCGCCCATCAGCGCAAGCATGGGTCCCGTACTATCCAGGTGCAGCGTGTAGACGAGCCGAAAAATCTCCGGCAACAGGTCAAAGGACACCAGGCCAACCAGCACGCCTGCCGTAAAACCCATAATCAGATTGAGATGATCGCGATAGCGCAGTCCGAAAAGACCGCCTACCAGCGTCGAGAAGAACGTCGCCAGCGACAGAAGAAGAGCGCTCATTCCTTTCTTTTCATCCTTCCACTTTTATAGCTAACGAAGGCGCATCAGGAGTCTGGATCAGGCTGCCTCTGACAGCTGTTGCCCACCATCGCCTTTGGCAGTACCTGAGCCGAGGCTGCGCCGCACCTCCAGGTAGCGCATGATCGCGTCGCGGCTCACAATACCGACCGGGATGCCGTTTTGCACCACGGGCAACTGGTTCACATCTCGACCGGCCATTAGAGGCAAGACATCGTTCAGGCTTTGCTGCGGGGACACCACGTGCAGGCGCTCCACGGGGATCATGGCCTGGTCGGCAGAGGTGTATCCCCACTGCTCGCGTGGAACATGGCGGATATCGCTGAGCGTAATCAGGCCTGCCAGTCGATCGCCTTGCATCACCAGGGCGCAACGTAGCCCGTGGGGCAGGAAGTAGTCGTTGATCAGTTGTTGCAGGGAGATGTTGGCAGCCACCGTCGGCGGTGTGGGATTCATGACCTCACCAACGGTGACACCGCGCAACGCGGACTGCAGCATTACCTGGGTGTTGGCCGACTGCGCCGCGCTCAACAGGAACCAGCCGATGAAACCAATCCAGATGCCATTCAATACATCACCGCTGAAGAGTTGCCAGATACCCCAGAGGATGAAGAGGTAGGCAATGACCTGACCTGAAATCGAGGCGATGCGGGTGGCTTTCGTCAGGCTGCCCGTGATGTTCCAGACGATGGAGCGCAGCACCCGCCCGCCGTCAAGTGGGAACCCAGGGATCAGGTTAAAGACGCCCAACAAGACGTTGGTCACCGCAAGGTAAAACAGGATACCTTCCAGCGGCGAATGTGCCCCTCGCAGCGGCAACAACAGCAGGAAACAGAGGGCGCCGATGAAGAGACTGGTGAGCGGGCCGACGATCGCTACCTGAAACTCTACGCCCGGACTCTTTGGCTCCTGCTCGATATTCGAGACGCCTCCGAAGATGAACAGGGTGATGTTTTTCACGGGCAAACCACGCCGGCGCGCAACGAGCGAGTGGGCCAGTTCATGTAAAAGCACGGAGACAAACAGCAGCAGGGCCGAGATGAGGCCTACTCCCCAATAGGTGGCACTTGACCACCCCGGATACAACTGGGGAAACCAGCCAGTAGCAAGGGACACGGTGAGCAAGACGAGGATGATGATCCAACTTACATGGATGTCGATGTCGATTCCGGCAATCTTGCCGATACGGAACGAGCCAGGCATGGTGATACTCCTTCTAACAGATGTTTACATTCGCACACTACCCATGCTGATGACCCTCTACCGCTCGGGCATGTATTGCCACAGCAAATGGAGGCAATATCGGGTATGATTCCAGCAACAATCATCAGATAGGCCTGGCGGGGATTCGAAAAGAACACTCCGAGCCCGGAGCTAATCGTAGCCTGCTAGCGTAATAAAAAGCGTTGCTAAGACCGTGAAAGCTGAAAATTTATATTTCTTGTGGTCAACTACCAGGAGATCGAAATGAAAAAGATCGTCATGCACCTGAAAATCTGCTATACCTGAAAATCTGCTATAATAGAGGACGGGCGTAGAAGAGGTTGTATGGGGTGTCTTGACAGTGCCCCCATACAACTCTAGACAGGCGTTAACCCACGTAGCGGGCACACCCGACAGATATCAGTATAGCGGTGTCGCCTGGGGAAGTCACTGTTCATGTGCTGACGTGTCACTTCACATCACTTCACAATGTGTCGCTCCGGTGGGTCACGCGGAAGGGAGGCCCCCGTGAAGAGAACTGTGTATGGTGAACACGACTATGCCTTCGGTCAGATGATGTTGACCCTGCGGACGACGATCGGCCTGACGCAGGCGGGCCTGGCCGAGCGGCTGGGCGTTTCCCGGCGCGCGGTGTTGGAGTGGGAGGCTGGCAGTAGTTACCCCAAAGTGGAACGCCTTACACTGCTCATCGAGCTGGGGGTGCAACAGCAAGCCTTTCCCACCGGACGCGAGGCCGAGGAGATTCATGTGCTCTGGAAGGCGGCCCACCAGAAGGTGCTGCTTGATGAAGCCTGGCTCCAGGACCTGCTAGCTTCGGCCCGGCCCATCCCGCTGTTCCCACAGGCCCAGACGGGCGCTTCCCCGGCTGATCTGGAGCTTGCCGCCTTCCGTCGCGTTGATTGGGTGGGAGCCCTCGACACAAGCCACTTCACCGGTCGTGAGGTGGAGGTGGCAGAACTCTCCCAATGGATGGTGCAAGAGCGCTGCCGCCTCGTCACGCTGCTCGGGATGGGCGGCATCGGCAAGAGCATGCTGGCCTCCTTCCTGGGAAGCCGTCTCGCTCCTCACTTCGAGGCGGTGCTCTGGCGCTCCGTCCGCGACGCCCCGTTTTGCGAGGACCTGGTCGCCGATTGCATCACCTTCTTCTCCGAAACACCGCCTGCCGCCTTCCCCACCTCGCTGGAGCAACGCATCAGCCAGTTGCTGGCACGGCTGCAAGCCCATCGCTGCCTGCTGATCCTCGACAACCTGGAGACGCTGCTGGCCAGTGGGGATCGTGAGGGCGACTACCTGCCAGGCTATGAGGGCTACGGACGGCTGATCCAGCGCCTGGCCGAGACCGCCCACCAGAGCTGCGTGCTGCTCACCACCCGCGAGAAGCCCAGGGAGATAGAGCCTGTTGAAGGTGCTCGCTCACCGGTGCGCTCGCTTCGCCTGGCGGGGGTGGATGACCAAGCCGCGCAGGTGCTGCTCAGTGACAAGGGACTCAGCGGCACTTCTCTTGCCTGGCAGCGACTGGTGGTCAACTACGCGGGCAATCCCCTGGCCTTGAAAATCGTGGCACAGGCCATCACCGATCTCTTCACGGGCGACATCGACCGCTTCTTGCAGGAAGGTGAATTGATCTTCAACGGTATCCGGCCAGTGTTGCGGCAGCAGATAGGGCGTCTGTCTCCTCTGGAGTCCCAGCTGCTCACCTGGCTGGCCGTCCTGCGCGAGTGGACGGAGCTTCCCACCCTGGCGCAGGTCCTGCATCCCCGGGTGCTGCGCGCGCAGCTGCTCGAGGCACTCGAGGCGCTAGGACGGCGCTCGCTGCTGGAGCGGGGGCGCCAGGCCAGCTTCAGTCTGCAATCGGTGGTGATGGAGTACCTCACCGATGTGCTGGTCGAGCACCTGAGTGAGGAGGTCGTGCTGGGCACCCCCCAGCAGCTGCGCCTGTACGCCCTGGAGCAGTCTCAAGCCAAAGACTATGTGCGCCAGACGCAGGTGCGGCTGCTGGTCCATCCCCTGCTCGAGCGACTGCGCGCCGAACTGGGAGCCGACACGCTGGTCGAGGCGCACCTGCTGCGCCTGCTCGCGCAGTTCCGCTCCGAGGACGCCGGCAAAGAGGGCTATGGTCCCGCCAATGTCATTAGCCTGCTCACCGACCTGCGCGGCCACCTGCGCGGCCTGGACCTCTCGCGGCTTGCTATTCGGGGCGCCTACCTTCAAGGCGTCGAGATGCAGGATGCGCGGCTTTCCGGGGCGACACTGCACGAGGTGGTCTTCACCGAAGCCTTCGATACGATCCGTGCGGTGGCCATGAGCCCGGATGAGCACTACATTGCCGCAGGCAGCAACAACGGGCAGGTGCGCGTCTGGCGCGAGGAGGGCCGCGTGGCGCACCTGACCATACGGGGCCATACCGATCGCGTGGGAGCCATCGCCTTCAGTCCCGATGGAGACACACTGGCCACCGCCAGTTGGGACGGCACCGTCCGGCTCTGGGATGTGGCCAGTGGAGCGGCCATCTGGACGGGACAGGATCAGCACGTTCCGGTCACTTCCCTTGCCATCGGGCCCAACGGGAAGCTGATCAGTGGGAGCTACGATGGAGCCGTCCATGTGTGGAACCTGCGTACCGGGACACCCCTGAAGAGTCTTCCCATGCAGGGTGGGCCAATTTTCACTGTCGCCTGCAGCCCCGATGGACGCCTGCTCGCCAGTGGCGGCATGGATGCCGGCATCCGGCTCTGGGACGCCGAACGGGGGATGCTGCTGCAAGAACTGCCTGGGCACCGCGACTTGAACATCACGCTGGCCTTCGCCCCTGATACGGGCCTGCTCGCCAGCGGCGGCCCCGACCAGGCGATCAAGCTCTGGGACGTGGAAACGGGCACCTGCATCAGGACGCTGGAAGGACATACCGGTATGGTGATAGGGCTTGCCTGGTCCCCCGATGGCCGCACCCTGGCCTCTGCCAGCTACGACACGACCATTCGGCTCTGGGACTCGCGAAGCTGGCAGTGCCACCACATCCTGCAAGGCCATCGGGATGGAGTCACGTCGCTGGCCTTTCTGCCTG
>WNGJ01010832.1_pt1 | contig 12874 bp, 15 predicted proteins | sample 5400611 | NCBI WGS metagenome assembly WNGJ01 (sample SAMN13153375, study PRJNA577476) | soil metagenome | isolation source: 40 cm soil or saprolite under Garry oak tree replicate 1 | place: USA:California | collected 2016-06-15
ATGGCAGGGGCGGAAGGATTCGAACCCTCGGCCCTCGGTTTTGGAGACCGATGCTCTGACCAGACTGAGCTACGCCCCTAAGCGCCTACGGAATTTTACCCAACCCCCTCCGAGCCCACCGCTAGCATCGATCCGTGGCCGGCGCCGACCTTCCTGTCCTGATCGTCGGCGACGTGCACGGCGACATCGAGCGCCTTTTCGCCGCGCTGAAGCCCTACCCGGCGACCGAGTGGCACACGATCTTTCTCGGCGACCTGGTGGACTACGGCGCATACGGCGTCGGGTGCCTACGCTACGCGCGCGACCGCCTGAACACCGATGTCATCCTCGGCAATCACGAGGTCGCGATGCTCTGGGCGCTGCGCGACCCAACCCGAATCGGTTTCTTCATCACCATCGGCGGCCAGCAGCACGACCTCGACGAGCTGCGCTCCGACGAACCTCTCCAGGAATGGCTCAAAACGCGGCCCCTGATGATCAAGCTGGCCGATGGCACGCTCGCCCAGCATTGCGGCAACGACGACTACCGTCTGTTGCTCGCCGACGACCTGTCCGACGACCTGTCCGACCCGGTGGACAGGATCAACTCGGCGGCCACCCTCGTCCTCGAGGCCGGCAATGCTGACCTCCTGTGGCAGGTGATGAGCGGCAAGGGCGCTTTCGCCACCCAACCCGAACGCCTTGAACGCTGGTTGAAGCTCACCGGCTGCCGACGGGTTGTCTTCGGGCACACCCCGCACCGCAACTCAACCCCGGCGCGCTATCACCACAGCAAAGCGATCAACTTCGACGGCGGCCTCTCGCGATCGCATCGCATGTACCGCCGCGGCGCACCGCTCGCCGCCAGCGTCGCGCCGCTTGAGCCCTAAGCGACCGCCGGCCGGCAGTCCTTGCACGGCCGATATCCCGCCGCGCGCGCCTCTCGCTCATCGTGGAAGAACACGAAGTTCTCCTGCCGGACCCGACGGCCGTGGAAGCACGTCGGGAAGCAGAAGATCTTGGTGCTTCGCACGCCCTCATATCGAAGCCCGGAGTGCGCAAGCTTCTCCAGACGCTTCAGCTGGACGCCCTCCAGCGTGAGGATCGAGCGCTTCGCCTCTGGTCCGCCGCCCCCATAGTTGCCGATCATCCCGTCGGTGCGCACGACCCGATGACACGGGATGAAGTAAGGGATCGGGTTGTTCGCAAGGGCCGTGCCGACCGCGCGCACAGCCAACGGATGCCCGATCTCGCGCGCGATCCATCCATATGGGCGCACCTCGCCGCGCCGGATCTCCTGCGTCTTCAGCAAGACCGCCTGGGTGAAAGGCGTCAGGCCGCGGAGATCGAACTTCAGGCGCCGCTTGCCCTCCAGCTGGTCCTCGATCTTGGTCGCGAGATCGGCGGGCGGATCGACCCGCACAAGGTGGCGTCCGATGTCTTTGCGAAACCACTGCTCGAACTCAACGGCGGACTTGCTGCGCATCGCCGCTGAAACGCCGAACCGGCTCCACGCCACGTAGACCGGTCCGAGCACCGTCTCGAACACCGCGTACGAGTCGGCCGCGCCGACCTGAGCCAGCACACGATCCGCAAAACCCTCTGGCGCCTTGACGTCAGCCAGGCCCCTCAACTCATAGATCGCCGTCGACATGGTCTTCTCCTCTCAGGATTTTCAATCCGCGATGCACGTTTGCCTTCACCGTCCCGACGGGTTGGCCCAGCGCCTCGGCGGCCTCGGCGTAAGACAGCTCATGGACGTGACGAAGCACGACCGCCTCGCGATACCGGGGTGGCAGGCAGGCCACTCGGGCAGCCAGCGCGTCGACCTCGGCCCGCCGGATGACATCCGCCTCCGGGCCAGATCCGCGGTCGGGCTCATTGCCGTTCAGCTCGACGAGCCGCGGCCGTACACCGCGCACACGGTTGCGGAAGACGTTGACCGCAATCTTGTGCAGCCAGGCCTTCTGCTTCAGCTCCCGGACGCGCTCCGGCGGGTACGCCATCAGTGCCCGGTAAGCCCGCAAGAACGTGTCCTGCGCGACCTCCTCGGCGTCGTGGCGGTTGCCTGTCAGCGCCAGGCTCACCGCATAGATGCGGTCCTGGTTGTCGCGGACCAGCCGCTCGAAGACGCGCTCCGTAACCTCCATCTGCCTCCACAACACACAAAAGGTCGGGACGGTTGCAGGGGAACCATGATGCGGCCCCCGGTGTACATGATGCGTTCCGATGGAGGGCCGGCCAGCGGACGATTCAGACCTGATCGCACGCGCCCAGCGCGGCGATGCGGCCGCCTACGAGGAGATCGTGCAGCGCTACCAGCAGATCGCTTTCCGCACCGCCTACGTCGTCACGGGTTCCGCCGCGGACGCCGAGGATGCCGCCCAGGAAGGCTTCGTCAAGGCGTTTCGAGCCCTTGACCGCTTCCGCGCCGGCGCCGAGCTGCGGCCGTGGCTTCTGCGGATCGTCGCCAACGAGGCGCGCAACCGGGTGCGTTCGTCGGGCCGGCGCCACAATCTCGAGCTTCGTCTGACCGAAGGCTTCCGCCCGGGGGATGCGGCCCCATCTCCCGAGGCGGTGGCCGTGGCTGCGGACGAGCGCCGGCGGCTGCTGCAGATGATCAACGCGCTCAGCGAGGACGACCGGCGTGTCATCGCGAGCCGGTACTTCCTCGAGCTGAACGGCGAGGAGACAGCGGCCGCTCTGGGCATTCCCGAGGGGACCGTCAAGTCGCGATTGTCGCGCGCACTGGCGAGGCTCAAGGCTCGGGTCGAGGAGGCAGCCAGTGCCTGACCTCGAGCAGCAGCTGGCCGCCCTCGCCTCGGAGATCGCCTGGCCGGAGACTCCTCAACTCCTCCCCATTCATGGGGAGGTCCCTGGCGCAGCCAGGGGGAGGGGCTGGTCTGCCTGGGGCTGGTCAGGCTGGGGACGACCGCTGGCCGTTGCCGCCGCCGCCCTTCTGATCGTCGCAATAGCCCTGGCCGCCTATCCGCCATCGCGCGACGCGATCGCCCGCTGGGTCAACCTGCACACGATCATCCAGCGAGTCCCCAACCCTCCCACTCCGTCGCCGCTCCCAAGCGGGTCGACCGGAGAGCGCCTTCATCTCGGCTCGCCGACCACCCTCGAGGCTGCTCAGCACAAGGTCTCCTGGAAGATCGCCGTCCCGTCTACGCTCGGCCGGCCGGACGAGGTGTACCTCAAGGAGCCGCCGACCGGCCCGACCCAGGACGAGGTGACCCTGGTCTACGCAAGCCGCCCGGACATTGCCGCGTCTCGTTTCACTGGGGTGTCCGTCCTCGTCATGGAGGCGCGCGGCAAGTTCAACGAGATCTTCTTCCAGAAGACGCTCGGGTCCGGCGGGACGATCGAGGAGGTCAACGTCGGCGGGCACGTCGGTTACTGGATCACCGGCGAGCCACACGACTTCTTCTTCATCGACGCGGACGGCCGGCAGTACTTCGACACCCTCCGGCTCGCCGGCAACACGCTGATCTTCGACGACAACGGGACGCTTGTCCGGATCGAAGGCGACATGACGAAGGATCAGGCGATTCGCATCGCAGTGTCGACCTAGGGAACCGGCGCGCGCCCGGCGGTGTATGTGAGGCGAGGTGATGAGCATGCGAATTTCGGGCACGCTGGTTTGTCTCGGAATCCTGGCCGCGGCCTGCGGTGGCACGGAAGGGACGCAGTCTGGGAACGGCGACATGCTGTATGCGGCGGTCTCGACGCAGACCTCCCAGTCCATCGAGGTGATCGACTCGCGCTCGCACACAGTCGAACGCCATCTTCCGATGGGCGTTCCCTCGGGCGACTGGAAGCACCTCTACTCCATCGCCTCTACCTCGCTCGTCGACACCGACCCCCAGACGGGCTCAACCCTTGCGAAGCTCCCGCTCGGTCACACGTACCGGCTGCCCGATGCCACGGTGACGGGCGTTCCGGGCGGACTGTCGCCCAACGGGCACTGGCTCGTCGTCGAGCGATACGACGCGACCGGCAACGACATGCCCTCCGCAACCCACCTTCTTTTGATCGAGACTCCCGCGTTGAAGGTGATCCGCAGGATCGACCTGACCGGATTCTTCAACTTCGACGCGGTGAGCAATGACGGTCATCGCCTCTACCTGATCCAGAACATCGATGGCAAGGCGTACTACGTCAGGTGGTACGACCTCGCGATGGGCCGCCTCGATCCGAACGTCGTCTTCGACAAGAGCGACGGCGAGAACGCCATGAGCGGCCTGCGCCTGTCCGGAGTCGCATCGGCCGGCGGCGGATGGCTCTTCAGCATGTACGTGCGCGACCAGGCCGGCCCCTTCATTCATGCGCTGAGCCTCGACGGGCCCATCGCCTTCTGCCTCGACCTTCCCGGCTCGGGATACGCGGACGACGGCAGCGCGATGCAGTGGTCGCTCGCCTTGGGCCCAGGCGGCTACACCGTCTACGCCGCCAACCTGGCGAGCGGTGAGGTCGCGACAGTGCGCACGGCGGACGGCGTTCCGCAGATCGCGCAAAAAGCACACATCGGGGTCGCTCCGTCCACCGGTGGTCTGATCAAGTCGGTCGAGGCGAAAGAGCTTGGCGCCAACGCGGCAGTGGTCAGCGGTGATGGCCGCACGCTCGTGGTCGCCGGCAGTACCGGGGTCGTATGGATCGACACGCAGTCTCTTACGGTCAGCCGGCGTGCGCTCGGCGACTGGCGCATCTGGAGCGTTGGCCTGAGCCCGGACGGCCAGACCCTCTATGCGATGAGCGACGGCGGCAAGATCGCCGAGATCTCGATGGCCTCGGCCAGGGTCGGCGCCACCTTTGATCTAAGCGGTGGTCAACCTCTCGCGATCATGCGGGTGGCGACTTCTTAGCAGGTTCGACCTCGTAGCCGCTACAGCTGAGAACCGGCAGTCGCGGGTAGCGCGGAAAAGAGGGGTCGGTCGCCGAGCGCTCGCACATCCAGAAGGTGTTGCGCGTGCCTTGCACGGTCCGCGAGTGCTTGCAGGTCGCGCACAGCCCGACCTGCACTACTTGCCGGTGCGCGCAGGCTGACGGACGGGTGGCATCGAGCTCAAGGCCTTGATCAGTCGCTCGAAGTTGTTCGCGATCCCGAACTTCTTCGCCAACTCCTCGACATTATCCGGATCCGCCGGGTACTGGTCGCGACGGCCCTGCGGCACCTCGATTGGCAGGTCGCGCACCGGCGGTACGACCTTGAGAGCTCTTGCGAGATACTCCGCGTTGGCATTGCGGAATACGCCCGCCTCGAGCATCGCACCCACCGAGCCGTACCGCGTCACCAGCTCGGCGGCCTTCTTGTCTCCCACGCCCGAGATCCCCGGGAGCCCGTCCGACGGATCGCCACGGAGGATCGCGTAGTCGGCGTAGGCGCGCCCCGGGATCCCGTAGCGTCGAGCCACCTCGGCCTCGTCGACGACCGCGACCCCGCCCTTCTGCGGATAAAGGACGATCACGTCGGTGCCGGTGACCTGGCTGAACAGGTCTCTGTCGCCGCTGGCGATCTCGATCGGCGGCTTCACCTTCGCCGCGAGTGACGCGACGATGTCCTCCGCCTCGTAGTCGTCGAGGCCGACCACGTCGATCCCGACCGCTTCGAGCGACGCGAGGATGATCGGCACCTGCGGGATCAGGGCCGGCGGGATCGGCTCCGCGGTGCGGTGCTCTTTGTAGCCTGGGATCAGCTCGACGCGCCAGTCCGGTCGCCAGTCTTCGTCAGTGGTGAACGCCAGGTGGCGCGGCTTGCGATCCGTGACGTAGCGGGCGAGGGTGTCCAGCGTGCCGCGCACCGCGTTGACCAGGTGCCCCCCGGGTCCTCGCATGGTTTGCGGGATGGCGTAAAAGGCTCGGAAGAACATGCTCGAGCCGTCCACCAGGAGCCATTCGGGCAAGACCTGACCATGCTAGTTCGCCCACAATGTCGGCGATTTGAAGCACGCGCTGGTCGGGATTGGTTTCGTGCTCCTGGCCTGCAATCCGACCCCCGGTCCGGCGCCTTTGAGCTCCGCTTCAGCGACTCCGGCCGCCAATCTAGGCTTGACCCAGGCCGGCGACCTGCGCACGCACCTCGACCTCATCCTCGGCGAGCAGGTGGTCATCGTGGCCAAGGAGACGGTCGCGGCGGTCAACCACACGGACGACTACGCCGCCTACACCACCCTGCTGACCGCCAACGCCGCCGACCTCACCGCGCTCATGCGGCGCGCCTTCGGTACGACCACCGCGACCAAGATCTCCGACGCCTGGAACGTCCAGAACACCAACCTGATCGACTACGAAATCGGTGTCGTGACCCACGACGACGCCAAGGCCAAGGCGGCGATGACGAATCTCACGACGAAGTTCGTGCCGCAGTTCTCGCAGCTGGTCAGCGATGCGAGCCACCTGCCGCTCGATCCGGTGACGCAGCTCGAGAGCCAGCAGGTCCTCGAAGACAAAGCCTTCATCGACGACTACTTCGGAAACAACCTACCGGCGTTCTACGTCGACCTCCACCGCGCATACCTGCAGAGCGCTCGCGTGGGCGACGCGATCGCGGTCGAGGTTGCGACCAGATTCGCCGACAAGTTCCCCGGCGACCCGTCCAGTCACGCGGTGTTCGTGCGCCTGCAGGCGAACCTGATGCTCCAGGAGCACTCCTACCTGGCGACGATGGCCACCTCGGCCGCCATCGCCGGGCGCACGGCGGAGAAGAACGTCGCGCTCTCCATGCTGTCCGATAGTGCCGCCGCGTTCTCAACGCTGGTCGGGTCGTCGATCGGCGCCCCGTCGACACCGCTTGTCGCGCAGTGGACCAACGAGCACGCCGCGCTGTTCACCTACGCGTCCGGGGACGCGCGTGGCAGGCCGGACCTCACGCAGAGATTCGTCGCCGACTTCTCCTCGCTGGCTCACGTCTCGAAGGCTTACGTGCTTGATCACGTCAATGCCACGCTGAAGGTCATCGACGACCAACGAGCCAAGAATTCAGCTGTCGCGGACGACGATCGCGCCGCCGCCACGTCGATTCAGCCGATCGCCGACTCAATCCAGGGCTGAGGCGATGATCTCCAGGCCGGTCGCGGCCTCGTCCGGATTGAGCACGAGCGGCGGGCTGATCCGCACCGCGCGCGTGCCGGCCGTCAGCAGGAGGAGTCCCCGCTCGAACGCCGCCTGAACCAGCTTCGCGGCGTGATCGGGAGTCTTCAGCTCGAGCGCGAGCATCAGGCCGAGGCCCCTGACGTCGGTGACGTTCTCGTGGCTCGATGCGATCTCGCGCAGCCCGTCCTGGAGCTGCGCGCCGACGCGCGCCGCGTTCTCCATCAACCCGCTCTCGAGAAGGTCCATCGTGGCGATACCTGCGGCACAAGCGACCGGGTTGCCACCGAACGTGCTGCCGTGCGATCCAGGTGGCCAGCTCATCTGCTCCGCGCGGGCGATGAACGCGCCCAGCGGGAGGCCGGAGGCGATGCCCTTGGCAAGACACACGATGTCCGGCTCCACCCCCCAGTGCTCGACTGCGAGCAGGTGGCCGGTACGCCCCATGCCCGACTGCACCTCGTCGGCGACGAGCAGGATGCCGTGCTTGGCGGTCAGCTCGCGGAGCCGTGGCAGGAAGTCATCGGGCGGTACGAGGTAACCGCCTTCGCCCTGGATCGGCTCGACGAAGACAGCCGCCACGCTCTCCGGTGGCGCGACGGTGGCAAACAGCTCCTCGATCCGCTCGATTGTCTGGTCGGTCGTGACGTTGCGCGAAGCCGTGGGAAACGGGGCATGAAACACGGACGAGAGAAGCGGCGCGAATCGCCGGCGCTGGCTCGCCTTGGAGGCCGTCAGCGACAGCGCGCCGAACGTGCGCCCATGAAAGGCGCCGATGAACGCGATGTAGCTGGGCCTGTTCGTCGCGTAGCGCGCGAGCTTCATCGCGCCTTCGATCGCCTCCGCGCCCGAATTCGTGAAGAACACGCGCGCCGGCGTGCCAGGAAGGATCCTGCTCTCGAGGCGCTCGGCGAGCTCGATCTCCGGCTTGTAGTAGAAATCCGTGCCCGACATGTGGATGAAGCGTTCGGCCTGCTCCTTGATCGCGGCCACCACTTTCGGATGCGAGTGGCCAGTGGTGACGACGGCGATGCCGGCAGTGAAATCGAGGAACCGGTTGCCGTCGACGTCGGTGACCCAGCAGCCCTGGCCCCGCTCCATCACGAAGGGGTACGACCGGGTGAAGCTGGGAGACATCGCTTTCGCGTCTCGCGCGATGAGCTCGGCGGCTTTGGGGCCGGGCAGCGGCGTCTTGAGCTCAGGCTTCACGGGCGGCAAGCATAATGGTCGGAATGGCCAAGGCGAAGTCGATGAAAACGGTAAAGGGATACTCGGTCCGCCCGGCGACGCTGGACGACCTGAAGCCGATCGTCGGCATCTACAACTGGGCGGTGAACCAGACCTTCGCGACCATTGACTCGGAGCCTCTCTCCGCCGAGGAGGCGCAGGCCTGGTGGGAGATGCACGGCAAGCGGTCGGTCTTGCTGGTCTCGACCGACGAGACCGGTGTGATCGGCTGGGCTCGCCTGCTTCCATGGAAGCAGCGCGGCTTCGACGTGGTCGAGTGTCTGGTCTACGTCGACCCGGTGCACCACGGGCGTGGTATCGGTGATGCGCTTCTCAAGGAGCTGACCACGGAGGCGCGCGGGCTCGGCTACCTGACCATCGTGGCGAGCGTGGCCAAGGACAACCGGGCCGGCCTCGCCCTCTTCACCAAGCAGGGCTTCGAGGTGGTGGGCACGATCCGGAACGCTGCGCACAAGTTCGACCGCTGGATGGACATCACTTTGGTCCAGAAGGAGCTGGAGACCTAGCCGACGTACGAGGGCGGGTAGACGATCTTCATGACTCCCACGCCCTGCCACTGCCCGACCACCGCCGCGGCCCGCGTGTTCTGACCCTCGTCGAGCGCCCCAGTCCCGGCGAACTGCACCCCACCGCCATTGATGCTGTCGCCGACGGGCACGTCGACCTCAAGAGCGGACAGACGGATGGTCTCGGCGTTAATGGGGCCATTTACGTCGGGCAGCACGTCGTGGAACAGCGTCCAGCCGCCGATGAAGCCCGCGACCCCCGGGATGTCCATCTCGCCACCCATGTACGCGGCCTTGGCCCGCGCGAGCAGGTCACGCCCTGAAGCCGAAAGCGCCCCCGAGCTGATATCGCCGTCTGGTTTGTCCGCGGCGTATACGCCGATCGACGCCGCACCCAGCCGTTCGCTGAACGCCGGCATGCAGAACGCCGAGCTGGTGCCGATCGCACCCTTGAACGTGACGCCGTCCTTGAGCACCGCCTTCCAGATGGCCACGCCGTCATCGAGGTAGCTCACGTCCCACAGGAAGTCGGCGCGGTCATGGGCGAGGCGCGCCGCGATCGCGTCAGCATCGTACGCGTTGGGGCTGTACTCGATCACGTCAACGACGTCGATCCCCATGCTCTGCGCGAGCTGCTCTTCCCCCCCGCCGACGGAGCGCCCGTAGATATCGTTCACGCGCACGATCACCGCGCGGGGGTGCGCCAGCTGGTAGCGGGGCAGCAAGGCGTTGTGCGTGAAGGTCACGGCCATCCGCCCCAGCGACCCGCCTGTGGCCACGGTGCGGAAAACGTAGTGGCGCTGCGAGGTGATCGGATCTGCGACCGCGCCGGTCTCCCAGTAGACGGTCTTCAGCTCCTCGGCGCGTGCGCTCGCCACTGCCGAAAGCGTGCTGCCGTAGGTGCCGATGCCGTAGGTGCCGAGGATCGCCGGCACCTGGTACCGCGCCACGAGCGTGTCGACGGCGGCCGCGGCCGCCTGCGGGGTGGTTGCGTCGATCACTTCCAACCGAACGTCAGCGCCGGAGACGCGAAGGGCGGCCCGCACGCCCGCGAGCTCGGAGCGACCGCCCTGCGCCTGCGGACCGGTAAGCGGATAGATCGCACCGAGAACGATGTGGTGCTCGGCCGATGGGCCGTTTTGCGCGCAGGCCGCAGACAACAAAAGCACAAGAGCCGCGACCGTGAGGCGACGGATCACGTCGCCAGAATATCGACCTTGTTAAGCGGTCGCTGTCAGGGCGGTCCCGCGGGCCTCGGCCAGCTGGCGCTGGAGCTTGGGCGCCGGCGCGTAGCCGTAGTTCACATGCAGGGCATTCCCGTCAGCCGCCATGACCACCGTCGTCGGCAGCGTGTAAACGTGGAACCGGTCGGCCAGCCCGCGCTCCGCGATGGCGTCGACCTTGTCGATGCGCACGTCGCCGAGCCTGGCGAGGGCGGGCTCCTGGTGTGTGCGGCAGACGGTGCAGCTTTCGCCGGTGAAATAGAGGATGTACGGGTCGCGGGCGGAGGCGGCGGTCGCTCCAAGTGCCAATCTACGGGCGCGGCGCGCGCGAAAAGTCTCCAGGCCCGCGGCAGCGAGCACCACTGCACCCGCCACCGCCAGGGCCCAGAGTTGCGCACTCACGAAGGCTTCAAAACCCCCCTGCGCTCGAGCTGATAGAAGATCTGGCAGCCGAGGCAGTAGCCGAACGCCACGTTGACGAACGCGAGGACAGCGACCAGCAGGGAGAGCGCGAGTCCGATCACAGGTACCGGGATCAAAAAGATCGACGCAATCGCAAGCACAACGCCGCCCATGCCCTGGGCAAAGTTGTGCGGCTGGGGTCGGTCCTGCACCGGCCGCGGCTTGACGATGCCGCGCGGCTTGAGGACCTTGAAGTAGAACTGTTTGAAGAGCGCGTATTGCGGCGCAAAGGTGCCGAGCAGAAGAACGAGCGCGAGCAGTGGGATCAACGCAAGAAGCGGCTGGAACAGCGCGCTGCCCACGAACGCCACGAGCACGGTCAGGACGATCCCGGTCTGGTTGACCTTCAGCGCCGAGTGGTCGACCACTGTCGTCGGGATGCTCACTTCTCGATGGGCACCCGGATCGAGCTGCCCCACTCCGTCCACGAGCCGTCATAGTTCTTCACGTCGGGATAGCCGAGCAGCTCGTGCAGCACGAACCACGTGTGCGCGGACCGCTCGCCGATGCGGCAATACGCGATCACCTCTTTGTCGGAGACGACGCCCTTGCCGCCGTAGATGTCTTTCAGCTCGTCGGTGCTCTTGAAGGTCCCGTCCTCGGCGTTCACGGCCGTCGCCCACGGGATGCTCGCCGCGGTCGGGATGTGGCCGCCGCGCTGGGCCCCTTCCTGGGGCAGGTTCTCCGGCGCGAGCAGCTCGCCCGAGTATTCCTTCGGCGAGCGGACGTCCACGAGCGCCGCCTTGCCCAGCTTGTCCAGCACCTGTTCGCGGTAAGCGCGGATCTTCTCGTTCGGCGAGGTCTTGAAGTGGTAGCTCGTCGCGGGATACGAGGGGGCGTCGGTCGAGTACGGCCTGCCTTCCTTCTCCCATTTGACGCGCCCGCCATCGACCAGCTGGACCTTGTCGTGTCCGTAGTACTTCAGCGCCCAGTAGGCGTACGCGGCAAACCAGTTGTTGTTGTCGCCGTAGAGAACGATGGTGGTTTCAGGCGTGATGCCGCTGCGGCCGAGCAGGTCGGCGAGCGCCTCTTTCGGCGCGATGTCGCGTGCCAGCTGGTCCTGCAGGTCGCGCTTCCAATTCCAGCCGACTGCGCCCTCGATGTGGCCTTTCTCGTAGACGCTCGGGTCGACGTCGACCTCGACCAGGCGAAGGCCTGAGTCCTTGGCGTGCTCGGCGATCCACTCCGTGGTCACCAGAGCTTTGGTCTGTGTTTGTGAGCTCAATTCCAAATCCTCCAGAAAAATGCAGGTAACGAACGAACGGTTCAAAGAACAGAAGCGGTCGAGTGGGCGCGCCGTACTTACGGCGCGAGCAAACGGCCGGGGCTAGCTACAGAAGCAGGCCGGGATGTGAGTCAGACGCTGCGCAGGCCAGATGAGGTCCCGCATTAGACGATCAATTCTAGGCAACCACTGGACAGCGTGGCGAATTCCTCACAATTTGCGACGGTGTCGCAAATAGACGTCTTCAAGTTCCAGGCGCTTGGCAACGACTACCTGGTCCTGGACCTGCCCGGGCCGCTCGACGAGGTCGTCGCGCTGCTCCCGACCCTCTGCGACCGCCACCTCGGCCTCGGCTCGGACGGCCTGCTCGCCTTCGACCCCCAGGCGCTGAGCGTGCGCATCTTCAACCCAGACCGCTCCGAAGCCCAGAAGAGCGGCAACGGACTGCGCATCGCGGCCGCGCATGCCGTGCTCGAGCATGGCGCGCCGGAGCGTTTCGCCCTGCGGACCGCCGACCGCTCGAACGCGGTGCGCGTGCTGGCCAGGCGCGGGGCGGAGGTCGTCACCGAGCTGGACATCGGCCGCCCGTCCTTCCGGGCCGCGGACCTTCCAGCGGACTTCGATGGCGAGCCGGAGCAGGTAGCGCTCGACACCCCAGCCGGTCGCGTGGAAGCCGTCCTCGTTTCGGTCGGCAACCCCCACTGCGTCGTCTTCGGCGAGCCGGTGACCAGGGAGCGATGCCTCGAGCTCGGGCCGCACCTGGAGCGGCATCCGGCGTTTCCCGAGCGGACCAACGTCCAGCTCTGCGAGGCAATGGGTCGCGCGCGCGTGCGCGCGGAGATCTGGGAACGGGGCGCCGGCTACACGCTCGCCTCAGGTACCAGCGCCAGCGCGGTCGCAGCGGCTTGCATGCGCCGCGGCCTGGTTGACGAGAGCGTCACCGTACAGATGCCGGGTGGCAACCTTGCGGTCCGGCGTGAAACGAATGGAAGCCTCGTCCAATCAGGGCCGGCACGCCGCGTCTACCGAGCGCGGGTCGACCTAGGGGACTTTGCTTAGGCGGGATACGGCCTCAGGCAGCTCATCCAGTCCGCGGATCACGGCGTCGGCCAGCGACGGATCCGATTGCTCGCCCTGCC
>WNGJ01005940.1_pt1 | contig 12872 bp, 8 predicted proteins | sample 5400611 | NCBI WGS metagenome assembly WNGJ01 (sample SAMN13153375, study PRJNA577476) | soil metagenome | isolation source: 40 cm soil or saprolite under Garry oak tree replicate 1 | place: USA:California | collected 2016-06-15
GATGTGAACAGCCGGGAATTCGACCACTATTTCGGGGACTTTAACGACATCATGACAGCGCTTCTTGTCGGCAAGACCATGGCAGGAATGCGCGCTTTAGACATCTCGCGTGGCGTCGATGTTCTCACATCGCGCAAGGGGGTCGATCCAAATCAAGTCTATGGATACGGAAAAGACGAGGGCGCTTTGCCGTTGCTTTACGCCGCGGTGCTTGATGGCAAGATCCGAAGGGTAATGTTGGACGGAATGCTGGTTTCCTACGAGTCGGTTGTGAGCAGCCGGGTCCATCGGCGCATCCGAGAAGGCGTTTCTCCCGGGATGTTGAAATACTACGATTTGCAGGATTTGGTAGCCGCCCTAGCGCCAATGTCTGGATGTGAATGGTACCGACCCACTGGGACATGAATTGCCTGCCAGTGAGGTCACAAAGGAATACGGTCGAGCGCTCGAATCGTTCAGTCAACAGGGGCCAACCCAAGCCATCCATATAAAAGATCGCAGGCCTGGTCAGGACACCGCTACCTTCTACGGTGAATTCACGGCAGCCGTCAGGTAGGGAGCGGCAGAGCGGCTCAGCCGAGCGCGTTCTCAAAGGCAGAGACTGTTGTCAGGTTGGCGGAAGTCTCCAAAATGTAGCATGCAGGACCCCGCGAGGCCTCGACGAATCTCCATTCCCCGAAAACCGTCCTTCTTTACGCTTTTTTGGATACTCGCTACAATCGCGGAGCTACATAGTCATGCGCTAAGATGGACTGTAGGAAGAGGCATGGGGCGAAGAACAATCACAATTGCGTTTTGTTTGACTTTCGTGACGATCCCCGTTTTATGTGTTCACTCAAAGCACGTCAGAGCTGGTGAGACCTCTCAAGTTACACTGCTTCGCACGCCGCACGAAGGAATTCAGCCACAAACTGTGTTGGACCGCGACGGTGTGCTGCACATGATCTATTTCAACGGGGATGCGTCGGGCGGGGATATCGAATACGTTTCGCGTAAGCCCAACGGAAAGGACTTCTGGGAACCGATTCGCGTTAATAGTCAGCCAGGCCGCGCGATCGCAATTGGCACTGTGCGAGGGCCACAACTCGCCGTCGGGCGCAACGGGCGAGTCTACGTGATCTGGTTTGGCTCGCAGGCCGGCTCGGGCGATCCCTCCAACTCGATGGCGGTGTTTTTCTCGCGGCTCAATGATTCGCACGCAGCTTTCGAGCCCCAGCGCAACTTGATGCAATACGCCACAGGCGGCGATGGCGGGATATCTATAGCCGCGGACGCGCGCGGCGACGTTTATGCTGTCTGGCACGCGGCGGGTGCAGAGCCGGGTGAGAGTCATCGTCGCGTCTATCTGGCGCGTTCTACAGATGAAGGCAAGACGTTTGCGCGCGAGATGCCGATCTCGCCAGCTTCACTTGGGGCATGCGGATGCTGCGGTATGCGCGCCTTTGCGGATGATCACGGGACGCTCTTTATTTTGTACCGAGCAGCAGCGGAAAGTGTGCATCGAGACATGACCCTCCTTGCTTCGACAGACCAAGGGCAAACCTTTCGCACCACCAGAGTTGGGCCTTGGGAACTCAACGCCTGTCCCATGAGCACAGCCTATCTGAGTGAAGGTGGACACCGCCTCCTTGCCGCCTGGGAGACTGCGGGGCAGGTTTACTTCAGCTCGATTGACCCCATATCGTTGCGCCTTTCTGCCGCCACCCCCGCGCCTGGCGAAAGCAACAAACGAAAGCACCCTGCGGTCACAGCAAGCGTTAACGGGCAGGTGCTGTTAGCTTGGACGGAAGGAACAGGTTGGTCGAAAGGGGGCTCGCTCGCATGGCAGCTCTTTGACGGTACCGGCAAGGCAGCAGGCGGACAACATAGCGCATCGGGAGTTCCTGTGTGGGGATTACCAAGTATCTTTGTCGATCATCAAGGTAATTTCACGATTTTCTATTGATTCGCTTCGACTTGACAGCGCGGATGTTGTTCGTAGTGCGGGGGATTGAATTCCTAAAGCGGGGACTCAGGAATGCAAAGCATTTTCCGTAGCAGGTCGTTGTCATCACCCAACAGTATCCGATGTCAAATCCTCAAGCGCGTAGATCGAGGAGCCTAGGCGGGCGAGCGGTTGAACTTCTGGACTACTCCGGATCTGGAAGTGCCCGCTATTTTCTCATTCCCAAGCGCGCCAAGTTCCCGTCCCTGCAGTCGTGGCACTGCATGACCTCGGAGGCTTTTATTACTGGGGAAGGGAAAGCTGATTGAAACCGATATTGCCTTCCGGAATACTCTCCGCTCGGGATTTGCCTTGGGGCGGCAATGCTCGTCTGGCGGTTCGACACACTGTTTTTCAACGGCCCTCACAAGTTTCCGCTCCAGGCCCAGCGGAAAATGATCGACTCGTTCGATCGCTGGGTTTGAGCGCAGGAAATAGAAGGAGAGAATCATGTCCAACGAACTCTCACGACGAGATTTTCTCGGAGCATGCTCTGCAGCGGCTTGCGCTGTAACCCTAAGTCTGGCCGAATCTTCAGGGTCGCCTCCCGGCGCTGCCTATACCGGGACTCTTTGCCTCTTCTCGAAGCCACTGCCAGGGATGGATTGGCGTCGTCTCGCTCAAGCCGCCAAGAGTCTGGGATTCGGCGGAATTGACCTGACGGTACGCAGGGGAGGACATGTACAGCCTGAGCGCGCTGCCGAAGATCTTCCTAAAGCGGTGGTCGCTATCCGCGAAGAAGGGTTAGATGTTCCTATGATCACTACTGAGCTCACTTCTGCGGACGACCCGGCAGCGCGCGTAATCTTCTCGACAGCGGCCAAGCTTTCGATCCCATTCTTCAAGCCGGGTTATTACCAGTATAAGATGGTCAACGTGCGGCGAGAACTCGAAGAGGCAGCCGGTCAGTTCCGCGGCCTGGTCACGCTCAGCAAACAATATGGAATCCAGGCGGGTTACCACAATCATGAAGAGTACATCGGAGCACAGGTTTGGGACATGGCCTCGGTGATCGACGCCCTTGATCCTAAGTGGGCTGGCTTCTACTTCGACGCACGTCATGCCGTGGCCGAAGGCGGAGTGGGCGGCTGGAAGATCGCAACGAACCTGGTGATGCCTCGCTTAAGGATGGTGGCGGTCAAGGACTTTCGATGGGAGAAGCTGGAGAACGTTTGGACAGCCAAAAACTGTCCACTGGGAGAAGGCATGGTGGATTGGAGGTATTTTGCGAATGCGCTGGCCGCGGGTGGTTTTCAAGGCCCCATTTCGCTGCACCTCGAGTACGACGTGCCGGGGGAAACTGCGGCGGCAAGAGAGGAGAACATTGTCGCTGCTCTCCGGCGAGATCTCCAATTCCTGAAGGCACGCTTGCGTGAAGGCTACGGAGCGATACCAGGTGAGCGCTAAGAACCAGCGGCGACTCCAGAAACGCAACCAACTCAGCCGGCGGGAATTCTTGTGCACCGCGCCTTTGGCCTCGCTTTCAGTCCCTCTTGCGTTCCGGCGCTGGAATACGTTCTACACTTTGACGACAAAGCCAACTGGCATCCGAATCGATGACGTGTCATACGACTACGATGAGTTTCGGTATCGCACTCCTTACAAGTTCGCTGGCAAAGAAGTGGACCGCGCCACAATCTTGAATGTGCGGTGCGTCGCGCACGTCACAAACGGCCGCTCGGCTCATGGTTTTGGCTCAATGCCGATGGGGAACATCTGGTCATTCCCTTCGGAGCGGATGTCTTACGACAAGACGCTCGGAGCAATGAAAGCGCTGGCCAAACGTGTTAGAAATATCACAGCGGACTTCAAGGAGACCGCCCACCCGATCGACATCAACGGGGCCCTGGAACCAGAATACATGACAGCAGCAGATGAAGTTTCGCGCCGCCTGCAACTCGAAGAGCCCATTCCGAAACTGTGCGTGCTGGTTACAGCCAGCGCCTTTGATGCGGCCCTTCACGATGCCTTCGGAAAAGTTCATGGCCTCAGCTCGTACCATACGTATGGACGTGATTTCATGACGCACGATCTGTCGCATTACCTGGGGCCGGAATTCAAAAGCGAATACCTGGACCGATATCTGTTGATGGAGCCGAGCGCACGCCTGGCCCTCTACCATTCGGTTGGAGCCTCGGATGCAATCGAAGATTCGGATATCAGAAAACCGACGGACGACGGCTTACCTGAGACTTTGTCGGGTTGGATTCGTTACAACGGCCTGACCCACATTAAGATCAAATTGGCCGGCGACGATTTGGAGTGGGACCTCGACCGCGTCGTACGGATCGACCGCACAACGACTGAGGTTCAAACACAGCGCAGGGTAATAACTTGGGCGTACTCTCTTGACTTTAACGAGCGATGTCCCAACGTAGGCTATTTGCTGGAATTTCTCCGCCGTCTGAAGGAGAAGGCGCCGCAGGGTTTCGAAAAGATTCGATACATTGAACAACCCACGGCGCGAGATTTGGAGAAACACCGAGAGAATACCATGCATGAAGCGGCCAAGTTGAGACCGGTCGTGATTGACGAATCGCTGACAGGGCTCGACAGGCTGATGCTAGCACGGGAGCTGGGCTATACGGGGGTGGCGCTCAAAGCTTGCAAGGGACATAGCCAAGCGCTACTCATGGCTGCCGCTGCGCAGAAATACAAGATGTTTCGCTGCGTTCAAGATCTGACCTGTCCCGGCGCATCCCTCGTACACTCGGTTGGACTCGCGGCGCGCGTGCCGGGCGTGACGGCAGTCGAGGCGAATGCCCGGCAGTACGTGCCGATAGCGAACAAGGCTTGGCAGGAGAAGTTCCCAGGAGTCTTCCTTGTCAAGGATGGAATGATTCGCACCACGAACCTAAATGGACCTGGTCTGGGAGCACTGACATAGACGCTCGCCACGCGATTCCTTTGCGAAATCGCCTTTCCTCACCAGGGGATGGGGAGGATATCGCCGGTTGATGAAGACCCCGACTAACGCGCAACAATCGTGCTTTTTCCAGCGCTCGTCCGCATCTCGAGTTGCGAGGTCTCTGATTGACTTGGTTGTTTTGAGCGCGGTGTCGGTAGTCGCGCAGAATACTCCAACTACGCCCTCAAATGTGAGGGAAAGCACGAGAATATACGCACAACTGTGCGCAGGTTGCCATGGCGCTGATGCCCATGGGACAGACAATGCCCCCGGGCTTGCGGGAAACCAAGGGTTACGTGAACGTTCTGTTCAGGACTTGCGGGACCTGATACGCAAGGGCGTTCCGCGCTCGGGGATGCCTGGTTTCGACTTGTCGCCTCACGAGCTCGATGCCCTCGTAGCATTGGTGCGCTCCCTGAATGCTCCGTCCGCGGAAAGCACCGTGGGCGGCGACCCGACAGCAGGAGAGTCATTTTTCTTTGGTAAGGGACAGTGCGCTTCGTGTCACATGATTTCCGGCGCCGGAGCGGCGATAGGTCCTGACTTATCGAACGTGGGCCGGGAAATGACCGTCGACGAAATTCAAGCGAAGCTGGTGAATCCGAATTCACGAATCGCGCCCGGTTACGAACTCGCTAACGCTCAACTGCGGAATGGAAGCACCATTCGGGGATTTGTGAGGAATCGCAGTAATTTTGATATCCGGCTGCAGGATCTAACCGGGCAGCTCCACCTTATTCAACAGGGAGAGATCTCAGCAATTACGGAAGAAAAGCAATCGATAATGCCGCCTGTCAAAGCCAGCCCTGAAGAGCTACAGCATCTAATAGCTTATTTGTGCAAGCGGACGGGCGTCGGCGTTGGAAGCCCTAAGTCTCAGCCGTCCAAGGTGGCGGGAATCGACTTTGCGAGAATCTCAAATCCGAAGCCGGGGGAGTGGCTGACCTACAATGGTAAGCTGAGCGGAAACCGCTACAGCGAACTTACTCAAATCAACAAAACAAATGTGCACGACCTGACTCTGAAGTGGATCTTCTCTGTTCCTTTATGGAAGAACTCGCTGCCCGATACAAACTATTTCGTTGAGAACATGCGCTACTTCGGACTCGAAACGACGCCTGTCGTTGCCGACGGCATCATGTACGTGACCGGCCCAAATGCCGCCTTTGCGCTGGATCCGCTCACAGGCCGCGAGATTTGGGGGTATTCGCGCCCGCGTACTCGCGAACTCGTTGGAGACGCGGCTTTGGGTACGAACCGTGGCGTGGCTGTCCTCGTCGACAAAGTATTCATGGTGACGGATAGTGCGCATCTGATTGCCTTGAACCGGACCACGGGGCATGTGATGTGGGAAGTCGTAATGCCAGATGAACCTCAGCACTATGGTTCGACACTGGCCCCGCTTATCGTCAAAGATCTGGTGATTGCGGGGGTTTCTGGCGCTGATTGGGGCATTCGTGGATTTGTTGCTGCTTACAAAGCTTCGACTGGCGAACGCGTGTGGCGGTTCTGGACAATTCCAAGTAAAGGGGAACCAGCTCTTGAGACCTGGGGAAGCAAAGAACCTGCACTTGGCGGCGGCTCAACCTGGCTGACCGGTTCTTATGATCCAGAGACGGATACTCTGTACTGGTCCACTGGCAACCCTTTCCCCGATTCCGACGATCGCGACCGGTCTGGCGACAACCTCTATACGAATTGCATCCTCGCGTTGAACCCTGATACCGGCAAGTTGAAATGGCATTACCAGGTCACTCCCCATGACGTCCACGACTGGGACGCAAATGCGCCGCTGGTGCTGGTTGACACGAAGTATCAGGGCAGCGATCGAAAACTCCTGCTACACGCCGACAAGAACGGCTTTTTCTACGTGCTTGACCGGACTGATGGCCGCGTTCTGACGGCTAGGAACTTCGTTCGTACGACTTGGGCTAGCGGTATTGGTCCTGACGGCCGTCCACAGCGCGCCAAAGAGGAGGATTTTGTCTGTCCGGAAGTCGGCACAAATTGGAATGCCACTGCGTTCAGCCCTGTTACGCGTCTCTATTACGTCGTCGCTCTGGAAAAGTGCGAGGCAAAACTGACCTCCAGCGGAGCAAAAAAAAGCGAGACCGACCAGGAGCCTGGAAAGAAATATCTCCGTGCATTCGATATTGAAACTGGAAAGATTGTTTGGGAGGCCCCGCAAATCGGCCCGGTCGATGGTAAGAGAAACGCAGGAGTGCTGGCCACGGCCGGAGGCATCATCTTCTATGGAGACCCGAGCGGAGATGTAATCGCCCTCGACGAGCGCGACGGGAAGGCGTTGTGGCATTTTCCGACGAACGGAATAAACAAAGCCTCGCCGATGACCTACATGGTCGGCGGCAAGCAATTTGTCGCGCTTGCGGTAGGCCCCAATATCCTGTGCTTCGGTTTGCCGTGACAGCTTGCAAATGTGTCCTGACGAACCGGCGTTATATTCTCAGCACCGCGAAGCTAGAACTGCAAATCACGGACGGCTACCCAACCTTCTACAGACTTGCTGTGGGTGACAGCGCGAACCACAGTTTCGGAAACGAGATCTGCCGCCAACGCGCCGATAACGGAAATTCCGAGGTCGGAACTTATTCTGTTGGTGGAGACCGCGAAAGTGGAGTCACCGTCGCCGTTCGTGTGATAGGGATTGATGGCTCGCGCAACTCCGGTTGAAGCCATCATCGCAATCTTGGTCAGCTCGGTCTTTGTGAAAGACACATTGGTTGCAACCACAACGAGCGTTGTACTCCGCAGAGGTACATCGCTGATGTTTAAGGTAGAGGAACGCGCGCTCGCGGCGAGTTTTCTTAGCGTTTCGCTAATATTGGCAAACCCCTTGCCGTCATGCCGGAGCGCTCCGGCAACGATTTTTCCTGTTTGCCGGTCCAGGATGTCGCCGACCGAATTCGCCACAACCAGCGCGCCGATAATGACGTCACCAAGCCGAAGGCTGGAAGTGGCGAGGCCGGACTTCATTCCGTTGTAACCCTTGCTCCTAAGCATTTTCCCCACGGTCGCTCCCGCACCGACACCCACGTTGCCTTCCTCAAGTTGGCCTGCGGAGGCCGTCTGGCAAGCCTTGTAAGCGGCATCCGCGTCCGGGCGAATTCGCGCATCGCCCAGGGCCAAGTCGTCGATTACAGCTCCCACAACGATCGGAATACGAACGTTGGGAATTCCCCAATCGAATCCCGTCTTGTGCTCTTCCAAGTAGCGAACTGCTCCTGCGACCGCCGACAGGCCCATGGGTCCTCCGCCCGTCAGCAGAAGTCCGTGGATGGTGTCTATTGGACTCACGGGTTGAAGGAGGACTCCCAAATGCGAGCCGGGCGCGGAGCCGTCGTAATCGACGCCTGCGGTACCTTTGCCTTCGAAAAGCAATGCGGTACAACCTGTGGGCCGCCGTGAGTCGGTGTAGTGACCCGCTTTGATGCCCGGAACGTCGGCGATAGATCCGGCCCAAGTCTGCTGTTGGTTCGCTTGGGACGCCCTATTCCCAACAACATCGCGCGCCCAAACCGATCCAACGGATGCCATCAGGGTGCGATTGAATTGACGCCGGGTAAAAGTCGACATGGCCAACCTCCATGATTGGGGCATCTGACATTACCTCATTTTCTGAAGTCGAACTACGACACTCCCCGCGAGGAGACAACTGGCCGCATAGGTTTCGGGCTTGTTGCGTTTTCCGTCTTCCCGGTTCGATTTCGCTCTGATTTTGCGGCGCTTTGGCGCAGGAGAAATTACACCCAGAAAAGTTCGAGGGCGGCGGTGGGGCCGTCGAGGTGGCCGGAGAGGCGATGCTCGAGGCCATCGCGAGACGGCGTGAGCTGCTGGCGGAGACGGTCCATCTCGTGCTTTGTTAATGGAGAGAAATTTCTGGTGATAGTGGTGTTGCGCTCGAGCATGGCGAGAGTGGGCATGCCCACGACAGCAGTGGTTACGGGTAAGCTCATGGAATAGCGCAGCAGTGAATCGATGTCGGCTTTGCCGGCAGCGTTGCCGAGAAGAAATTCCTGGCCGGTGACCTTCATGGCGATAATGCCGAGATTCTTGGCATTGGCGGCAGGAAGCGCGAGCTCTTCAAAGCGGCCGTTGCGCGATGCGTTCAGCGCCATCTGCACGCAATCGAGATCGTGGCGCTGAATGGCCGTGGCAAGGATTTCGCCATTTGTGTGGCTGGTCACGCCGATGAAGCGCGCGAGTTTCTGCTCGCGAGCCTCCAGCAAGCCCTTGAGCGCGCCATCGGGGGCTTCGATTTTTTCGAGATCCTCGGCCTGGCCGAGGCTGTGGATGTGCACAAGATCCACGTGATCGGTTTGCAGGCGCGTTAGGCTGCTTTCGAGGCGCCGAAGGAAGGCGTCGCGCGTGCGATCGGGAATTTTTGTGGCCATCCAGACGTCCTTGCGGCGCGTGGCCGTGACCTTGCCGACACGGCTCTCGCTCTTGCCGTCGCCATAGGCGTAAGCGGTGTCGAGGTAAGTGATGCCTAGGTCGATCGCATGATTCAGCGCAGCAATGGCTTTTTCCTCGTCTTCGTACATGAGGAAGCGGCTGCCACAGCCGAAGGCGAGAATAGAGACTTTCGCGTTGGTGCGGCCTAATGTGCGCTTGGGTAGCGAGGCGATAGCAGTATAGGCTTCCGCCGCGTCGGGGAAAAGCGAAAGGCCAACTCCAGCGGTCGTGAGGCCAACGCGTTCCAGGAATTTTCTGCGGGATAAGTCTTTCCTCATGGGCACCTCCTGGCACGAAGGAATGATTGTAGCGCTGCACCGCGGAAGAGGCGAGGCTCGCCGCGAGCCGGGAGCCGTCGCCAAAAACAATAGCGAGCGTAGACTTGGTCGTGAAAGCACACTAGAAGAACGATGAGACTCAACGCATTGGTCACCTGGAGATACACGTTTCAAGAGATTGCGCTCGCGGTGAAAGGCTGCGTAACTCGCTTGTGTTGCGACCGCGCACACCTCAAAGCCGAGACGGCGACTTATCTACTTCCGACGAGAGCGAGCGTGGAGGGCCGGCGCACTCAAACCGTCCAGGCCGCGGCTAGACCCAACTTACTGAGCGATCGACGACAAATCCGTCGCCCGTGTGGATATTTACGTTGATGGGCATATTGCCGGCACTGCTAACTATGGCGAGTCTCGACCGGATGTGCAGCGTGACTTTCCGAGCGCACCTGTAGTCGTGTGGCTATACCTTCTCCCTGGACACTCGCATTTAGGGGAACGAGCCGCACGTCATTGAGGTCAAAGCTATTGATAGCGGCGGAAATCGCGCCGTGTTTCCCAGCGTGCCTGTAACCATTCAAAACTAGGACCAATCGTGGGTGGGAAGTCTTATAAAACGACCACGCATTCCGCTGTCATAGCATTAGTGGCGGCTTTCCTCAAGACCCGGTGTCACTTACGCCCCTGAGAATTCATGCACGAACCGGATCATCAGGACTATTTGGCCCCTTTTGCCCCTTCCGTTTTTGCTAAGTCCCAACCAATCAGAAAGACGGTTGGTAGGGGCGGTGGGGATCGAACCCGGTCGCCCATCGAATTTGCAATGATTTACTGCTGGCAAGCCGCAATTCGGATGTAGCATCGGCGCTCCTAGAAAATGACTTAGCGTTATCGAGTTCCATTCGTCGCCCTCTTCCACTCGACGAGTCAGCAAGTGCATGTGCAGCAACGAAATCCATCGTCTGGGACGTGGGATACAAACCCACGAGCCCAGGTATTTCGATGACCTTACGGCCCCTATTGATAAATTCAACGGCGACAAAACAACAAACAGGATCCCGAACGGGAAATAGTCAGAGAAGAGTTGCCGCCCCCCCGGAAGTTGGCCACACCAGTCAACACAAGGGCGTTTCTCGGTACTAACCCAACGGACGACTGATAACTTCCGAGTTGGCCATCACACGCCCACAATGACGTGCAATCGAACTAAAATAGACATCGGGCTTTCAGCGGCCATCACGTTGTGCTTGCGCGAGTTCAGTAATCTTGTTCAGCCTGGACAAGTTAGATTTTGCTTCGATCCCCGTTCTTTGGCCAATACCGCGTTGGCGTGGTTCCAAGTTGCTTCCTAAACATAGATATGAACGCACTCGTGCTGCCGTATCCGGATTCGAGTGCGGCGGTAGTCACCTTAGTCCCTGAACCAAGCAGCTGCATGGCGTGAATGAGGCGGAGCTGCTGGCGCCACTTTGCGAAAGTCATTTTAGTGTCGTTGAGGAACAGCCGTTGAATGGTTCGCTTGCTTGCACCACAGTCTTCACAAATCTTTTTCAGTGTTCTTTGGTCCGCGGGATTAGTAGACAAGGTTTTTGCTACTCTTACCGCCCGCGCGTCCGAAGGATGCGGCAACTGCAGGGGGACGCATTCCACCGACTTCAACTGGTCGAGAAGAATGTCGACAATCCGCCTCTCCATCGGCACTCGTTTATTCAATTTCGGAAATTCGCAGGCATGTAGGATCAGCTCCTTCAAGAGAGCCGACACATTCATCACAAAACATCTCGACGGAAAAGCACGGCGAAGCCTTGGCAACAGATATAGCGTCCTCATCGAAACCTGCCCTGACATGGTCACTGAGTGTGGGGTGTCTGCCGGGATCCACACAGCACGCATCGGCGGTACCACCCAGACGCCTTGCCGGGTTCGCAGCGTCATCACGCCTTTCGAAGCAAACAACAGTTGGTCTTCAGGATGAGAGTGCTCGGGAATCACGTGACCGTGCGGCAGGTCCACCGACACACTCGCAATCTCTGCCATCGGACGGCCGTTCTTACCCCGCAGGATGCTCTGGCACTTATGCGACATTTGTTGTCACAATAGCGAGAGAACCATTCGGGCACAAGTGATATCTTCGTCGTGACGTGGAAGCCATTGAGAAAGGATAACGATGCTCGCTTCAGGAAAAATCGTTGGGTTTGTTCCTACACGGGATTACGACAAGGCGCGTGCCTTCTATGAAAATCAGCTTGGATTTGAGTTTGTGAGTCTGGATCAATATGCCCTGGTCATGAATGCCGGCGGGCACATGATCCGCATTACGAAGGTCCCAAATTTCTCGCCACTGCAGGGCACCATCCTCGGCTGGGAAGTCGAAGACATCAAAGCGGTGGCGGCCTGGCTTAGGGACAAAGGGGTTGCTCTCGAGAAGTATCCCTTTGTTCAAGATCGTGAACTCGGAGTTTGGACAGCGCCCACGGGTGACAAGGTAGCGTGGTTCAAAGATCCTGACGGCAACATCCTTTCCATAAGCCACCATCCTTTGCGCAGCAAGTGATGAAGTGCGAGACTCTCACAGAGTGAGTGCAGGGCGTGCTGGGGAACGAGCGTGGAATCCAGGATGGATTGTGCGACTCTGAAATTGGGCCTTTTGCGGGGGGGTTCTCAACTTACGGTTTGCCCGTCATCCACCAATTGTGCAGAAGACCATCAGGCTGCTGGGCACAGGCGATAGAATTTCTATCGCAAAATAGAGAAGACAGGGAGACACAGCAGGAGGCCGCCTGACGGTCAGTGGCAGTGTGAGCTGCGTCTCAATTCACTTGTTCCAGCCCATCGCCAGCCTCGCGCAATGGACAAGAGTACCGCGGCCGGACCTGCGATGAAGCTAGCCGGCCCGCTTGCTGCTCGCTCGCCGGGGCTTCGGCTTGGGCTTGCCCTTGAGATTGAGCGCCACTGCAGCGCGGATGAGATCCTTCAAGGCCACCTCATCGATCTTGTCGCCTTCGTGGATGTCGATGGCGCGCCTGACATTCCCATCGAGACTGGAATTGAATAAACCGGAAGGGTCCTTCAACGCAGCTCCCTTGGCAAATGTCATCTTGACGGCGTTCTTGTAAGTCTCTGCCGTGCACATGATGCCGCCATAGGAAAAGACGGGGACCCCAGGCGATGTGGGCTTGACCCACTTCCACTTTTCAACGATCTTAGGGTCAGCCGCGCGTATGATCTCGCG
>WNGJ01005941.1_pt1 | contig 12872 bp, 11 predicted proteins | sample 5400611 | NCBI WGS metagenome assembly WNGJ01 (sample SAMN13153375, study PRJNA577476) | soil metagenome | isolation source: 40 cm soil or saprolite under Garry oak tree replicate 1 | place: USA:California | collected 2016-06-15
TGAACTGCTCCATCGCGGCGCGATGCGCCATGGCCCGGCGGGCTGCGCGCGGCGCCAGCGCGATGCGCACGCGGGGTAGACAAAGCACCACGGCAAGCGCGATGAATAGGACGACCTGCAGCAGCAGGATCCGGTTGACCGGCATCGCCGTAAAGGCGACGAGCAGCCAGGGCAGCGCGAGCGCGACCAACGCCGCCACCAGGATCGGCAGCGCCGTGGCGTCGGAAGACGTTTCGGCCAGCACGCAGACGATCTCGCCCGAGGTCTTTGCCTCGGCGGCGTGGATTGCAGCCGAGATCCGCTCGCGCTCTCGTGGCGAAATACTCATTACCAGCTCCCCGAAGCCCCGCCGCCACCTGACGAGCCGCCGCCGCCGCGGAAGCCGCCGCCACCCGGGAACTCGCCGCCGCGCGGGAATGCGCCGCTACGCGGGCTGCCGGAATTAACGAGGATATTCAGCGCCACGTTGAGGAAGAACCAGCGGAACCCGGGCGATACGACGAGGAGCGTCAGCAGGGCAATAGCGCCCGCCAGCAAGAGCCAGTCCAGCCAATCGGGGGGCGGCTGATGGTCAAGGCGAAGCGACGGGCGCTGCTGCCATTCCGCCGCGTCGGTCGTCAGTACCGTTATGATGTCATCGACGCCGCGCGAGACCCCGCCGTCGAAATCGCCGGCCTTGAGACGCGGCGCGATGGCGTTGGCGATGATGATCTTCGACAGCGCATCGGTCAGCGTGCCCTCAAGGCCGTAGCCGACCTCGATGCGCACCCTGTGCTCGTTTGGGGCGACGAGCAGCAGCACCCCGTTGTTCTTCGTCTTCTCGCCGAGCTTCCAGGTGCGAAAGAGTTCGTTGGCATAGGGCTCTATCTCCTGGCCCTGGAGCGAGCTAACGGTGGCAACCACGAGCTGGATGCCGGACTTGGTTTCCAGTTCGGCGAGCTTCGATGACAGAGCATCGCGTTCCCGGGCGGAGAGGACATGGGCCTCATCGACGACGCGATCGGTGAGCGGCGGAAAGGTGACGGCGCAGACCGCCAGCCCCGCGCACAGCAGCACAACGAGAACAACAAGCGCCTGAGCCGACCTTCGCGCCAAGAAATCCGCACTAGAGCGCGTTCCGGTCATGTTGAACCACTCTCAGGAGTCATGGCCGGGGTTGTCCCGGCCATCCACGCCTTTCTTGCTGAGGGCCGGAAGGAAGAGGTGGATGCCCGCGAAGATGGGGGGACCCCGCCGCGTGACGCGGCGGGGTGTCTCTGCGCGGGCATAACGGTGGAGAGGTGATTCGATTTCATCGAAATCCGCACGAAGCGCCCTCGCATAGCGATTGCGCGGGCGTGTCAGAACTTCACTTGCGGCGGCGTCTGTGCAGTCTCGGCGGCGGCGAACTCCGCCATCAGCTTGTTGGAGCGGAAGACGGTCGAAGCCCACAACAGGCCGGGGAATGTCTTGAGGGTGGTGTTGTACGTCCGCACCGCATCGATGTAGTCGCGGCGCGCCACTGCGATGCGATTTTCGGTGCCCTCAAGCTGCGACTGCAGCGCCAGGAAGTTCTGGTTCGACTTGAGATCGGGATAGTTCTCGCTGACGGCGAGGAGTCGGCCCAGCGCGCCGGTCAGCTGCGCCTGCGCATCCTGGAACTGCTTGAGCTTCTCGGGATCGGTCAGCTGCGAGGCGTCTACCTTAATTTGAGTGGCCTTGGCGCGGGCCTCGATCACCGCGGTGAGGACGTCCCTTTCCTGCTTGGCATAGCCCTGCACGGTCGCGACCAGATTGGGGATGAGGTCGGCGCGGCGCTGGTAATTGTTTTGGACGTCCGCCCACTTCGCCTTCGCCTGCTCCTCTTCGGTCGGAATGGTGTTGTAGCCGCAGGCCGATAGATTGAGACAAAGAACAGCAACAAGCGCAGCGCGCCAGCGCCATATCCGTGCGGTCATGAAGGACTCCACTAAAAGCTCAGCGTCAAGATTGCGACGAAACTGCAACCCGGGGCGGCCCCAACGGTTCCTGTTCTTTACGATGCACAAAGACTTGCTTCCCTACCTCGCCCGCGTGCTGGAGATAGGGAGGGGGCATGACGTATCGTATGCCCACTTCAATTGCAACTCACGGATGAGCTGACAAGCGCACGCCCTCGCCGCAGAATATGAACGGCAGCGCCGAAGGCCGCAGCGATTGAGGTATAGAAATACCAGCTACGAGCTGGCGGCGGTTTTTTTCTGGAAACGAAGTAATTTTTGGAATTTCCAACGAAATCAATGCGGTCGGCTTTCCGGGTCGCGCCGTGCCACATGCAATCGCCGTGGCACGCCGAGTTGAATTCGCGGATCGCGCGGGCTTGACGCCAGCAAAGAGTCTCAACGCCTCGACCGCATGACTTTCCTTTGGGCGCGTCAACGGCTGCCGGCCGCGTGGAAGTCGAGCCGCTCGCTGTTCATGACACGGATCGATACAGCATCACCGAGATCCACCAGCTGCTCGGCATTGGCGCTCCATCTCGGCCACGCCGTGGCGGCGGTTGACGGATCACCGGACTTCGCAAAGGCCACCAGGCTTCCCAGCATCCTGTCGGAAAGCTCTCGGTCATACGCGGTCCAGTCCCGCGTGGTGCGGAAGAGGTTCATCGCGTCCTGGGTCTTCAGCCAGTATGGGATGTCAGACGTGTGATAGCTTCCGATGCTCGCCGGATCGTCGTAAAACTTCGCACCCTTGGAAAACGGGTGCACGCGCGAGAACATGAACATGAAGATCCGTGACTCGCTCCACTTGCCATGCGCGTTTGCCCAGGCCCGCATCCGCCCTTCCATCATTCCTTCTCGAGCGGCGACACGACCCGTTTCCCGCGCCTCGGCATCGGTGGAAGCGGGATAGAGTCGCAAGAACGTATCGGCCCGCTCACCATAGAGGCGCTTGGCCGCCGCCTGGTATTCCGCCAGGCTCCTTGCCTTGCTCACATCGTTCGAACTCTCGTCACGGGTGAAGCCGACAAGGAGCGGAACATCGTTCTGTCGGCCAGCAGCAAAGATCGCCGTCGGGGCATCGGGCAGAAAATATCCGTCGACCGATGGTCCGACCCGGATGGTTCCGGCGCAACCGAGTTGGCAGTCGCGCTGGACCGCCACGATCTTGTCCGCAGGAAGCGCGCGTAATTCATCGACCGACTTGGCGGCGAGCGTCTCCTGGATGGCAAGCCCGGCCTTTTCGGCGTCGGCGCGCGTCGGCAGTGGATCGGCATTGCCGAACGGACTCCCGCTGAAGCCCACGGCGCGATGAAACAGGCCCTTGGCGAGCGGGCTCGCCTGGAGAAAGGCCACGGAAGACGACCCCGCCGATTGGCCCGAAATCGTGACATTGTCAGGATCGCCGCCGAAGCTCGCGATATTTGACCTGATCCACGCAAGCGCAGCCGCTTGATCCAGCAAGCCATAATTGCCGGAGGCGCGCTGCTGCGATTCCTTTGTGAGCTCAGGGTGCGCCATGAAGCCAAGCGCGCCGAGGCGGTAATTGAAATTGACGAAGATCGCGCCATTCCGGGCGACGTTCTCGCCGCCGTAAAGCGCCATACCGCCGGAGCCGATGGTGAAGCCGCCGCCATAGATGTAGACGAGCACCGGCAGCTTGGCGTCGGGTTTGGCGTCAGCGGGGACCCAGATGTTCAGATACAAGCAGTCTTCGCTGGTCGGCTCCTCGCCAAAATAATGATTGAGGTCGTGGCGGCGAAGAACCTGGATGCATTCCGGCGCAAAGCGGTCGGCGTTGTAGACGCCCACCCATGGCGGCAGCGGCTGCATTGCGCGCCATCGCAATTCGCGAACAGGCGCGGCAGCATAAGGAATGCCGAGGTAGGCCCTGACGCCCGACGCCAGCAGCTTGCCGGCAATCTTGCCGTTCGGGGTTGCAACGGGGTCTCCGGGGATCGCCGTCACCGCCTCTGCCCGCTCAGCGCTGGGGCCTGTCGAAAAGAAAAGGGCTGCAAGCAAGCCCAGCGCTGCGCATGAGCGCCGCGTTGTCAGGGGTGATTTCGTCATGGACTGACCTCCTTTTGCGGCATCACGACACCCGCTCCGGCTGAGCGAGTCCGCCGCCGAGAAAGAGTTGCGCGATCCGCGGGTCGGCGAGGATATTTGGCGCCGTGTCTTCGATGCGGGTCTGGCCTTGTTCCAGCACCAGCCCGTAGTCGGAAATCTGCAAGGCCTGTTTGGCATTCTGCTCGATGAGCACAATGGTGACGCGCTTGTCGCGCAAGTCTTTCAGGATTGCGAACACCTCCTGCACCATCAGCGGCGAGAGGCCGATCGACGGCTCGTCGATGAGGATGAGCTTGGGGTCGAGTAGAAGCCCGCGAGCCACTTCGAGAATTTTCTGCTGGCCACCCGACAGCGTCGACGCCTGGGTGTCTGCCTTCTCCTTGAGCATCGGAAACCGCTGCATGATCGCGTCCAGGCGGCCGGCGAGTCCTGCCCGGTCCGACGCGGCAACGCCCCCGAGTTCAAGATTGTGACGCACGCTCAGTTCGGGGAAGATATTGCGGCCTTGCGGGATATAGACAACGCCGGCGTCGAGAACGCGCCGCGGTGGCATATTGGTGATATCGCGGCCATTGAAGGCGACCGTGCCCGAACGCACCGGCAGCAGGCCGAAGATGGCCTTGAACATCGTGGATTTGCCTGCGCCGTTCGGCCCGATCACGGTCGTGATGGCGCCTTGCCTGATGCGCGCGGTCGTGCCGTTGAGAATGGTCATCTTGCCGTAGCCGGCAAAGACGCGATCGAGGACGAGCAGCGGTTCGGAAGCGTTCATCTCAGTGCCCGAGGTAGGCGTCGATGACGACTGGGCTGCGGCGAATCTCGTACGGCGTGCCTTCGGCGATGATGCGCCCTTCCGCCAGCACCAGCACGCGTGTGCACAGCGCCATGACGAATTCCATCTGGTGCTCGATGACGACGAACGTGGCGTTGCGCTCGGCATGATAGGCGGCAAGCCGCTCGCGCAGATGCGAGAGCATCGTCAGGTTCACGCCGCCGGCCGGCTCATCGAGCAGAACGAGCCGCGGCCCGGCCATGAAAGCCATCGCGGCGTCGAGCAGCTTCTGCTGCCCGTAGCTCAGAGCGCCGGCCGGTTCGTCGGCGAGGTGCGCAAGCTGAAAAAATTCCATCATCCGATCGGCTGCCTCGCCGAGCCCGGCGTCCGGGCGTCCGATCAGGCGCGAAAACATCGACCCCTGATGTTCCTGACCGGCAAGGATGAGGTTGTCGCGCACGGAAAGCTGCGGAAACACCTGCAACAGTTGAAAGGTCCGGCTCACGCCAAGGCGATTGAGGTCGCAGGGACGCATCCCGGTCGTCCGCTTGCCGTCGATGCGAACCTCGCCGCCATTCGGCAGCAGCTGGCCCAGCACGCAATTGAACAGCGTGGATTTCCCCGAACCGTTCGGCCCGATGATCCCCAAAATCTCGCCTTCGCGCACCGTAAACGACACGTCGTTGACGGCCGCGATGCCGCCAAAGGATTTGCGCAAATTCGAAACTTCAAGGACCGCGCTCATGGGCCGGCCTTTGGGCCGATCCACTCGGCGCCCAGCGCCGGCGCGGTCCGGCCGCTCCGGGAAACCGCCTTCAACGCGCGACCGAGCAAACCCAGGATGCCGGACGGGCAGAACGCCATCATCACCATGACCAGCGCGGCATAGATGATGAGGTAATACCCTTGCGTGATTCGCATCCATTCCGGCAGCAGCACCGCGACGAGCGCGCCGACAAACGGGCCAAAGAAATATCCGCTGCCGCCGACGATCACCATCAAGAGCAGATTGAACGACATTCCGAGCGCAAACGAGCCCGGCTCGATGAATTGGACCAGAGGCGCATAGAGCCCGCCAGCGAGGCCACCGAGACTCGAGCCGATGGCGAAGGCCATCAGCGTGTAGCGCCTCGTGTCGAGGCCGAGCGACAGCGCACGGACCGGATTTTCGCGCAGCGCCACGAAGGCCCGGCCCCATGGCGAACGCAACATCCACCAGGTCGCCATCGCCAGCACGGCGAGCGTGCCGAGGCTGAAGAAGTAGAAATTCAGCGCTGCGCGGGTCGACCAACCGAAGAAGGCCGGACGTGTGATGTCATTGATGCCGTAAATGCCGTTGGTCAGCCATTGCTCGTTGCGGAGCACGAGGAATACCAAAGTCGTGAACGCGAGCGTGACGAAGGCGAGGTAATGATGCTGAACGCGCAGCGCCGGATAGCCGAGAATCCAACCGATGGCGAAACACAAGGCCCCGGCTGCGGCGAACGCCAGTGCGAACGGGCAGCTCGCCTGCGTCAGCAGCGCCACCGTATAGGCCCCGATGCCGACGAAGGCGCCTTGTGCGAGCGACACCTGTCCGGCATAGCCGAGCGTCAGATTGAGCCCCATCGCGGCGATGGTGAGCACGACCCACATCGAGATCAGGAAGATGCCGAACGGCTTGAGAAAGAACGGCGCGGCGATGGCGAAAACCGCTGCCACGACGGTGATGGCGGCACCGAGCCGGCTCATACGGTGCGCTCTTCGAAGCGGCCGAAGAGGCCTTGTGGCCGCAGCAGGATGACCGCGATCAGGATCAGCAGCGGAAACGCGCCCCGATACTGCGACGAAAGATAGGCCGCCGAAAGATTATCGAGGACGCCGAGGAGCACGCCGCCGACAATCGCACCGCGCACCTGGTTGAAGCCACCGATGATGGCGGCGATGAACGCCGCCATGCCCAGCGTCTCGCCGTTGTTGAATTTCGCCAGATAGATCGGGCTGATCAGGATCGACGCGATGGCGACGAGAACGGCGTTGATGAGGAACGTGTAGAGCACCATCCGCCGCACCGGGATGCCGAGAATGAGCGCGAGGGTCGGATTTTGCGCGGTTGCCTGCATCGCCCGGCCGAGCCGCGTCTTGTCAAGCAACACATGCAGCGCAACGATCGTGGCGATGGCGACCGCCAGCACTGCGAGGCTTTGCGTTGAGATCACCGCACCGAAAAAATGAATATCCGTGGCGGGCACGAGGGCCGGGAACGGCTGCGCCTGCGAGCTGTAGAAATCCTTGGCGCTCTCCTTGAGGAACAGCGAGAGGGCGATCGTCGAAATGACCAGCGGCAACACGCCATGTCTGAGCATCGGATCGACGACGACGATCTTGAACAGCAGCCCAAGAATGACCACCGCCAGCGCGATGCCGATCAGCGCCGCCAGCCAGAACGGCGCGCCGGCATTCATGGCTGCCAGGATGAAGAAGGCCGGCAGCATGACGAACTCGCCCTGGGCGAAATTGATCGTCTGCGACGTCTGCCACAACAACGTAAATCCAACGGCGATGAGCGCGTAAATCGCGCCCGTCGCCAGGCCGGATACCAGAAGCTGGATGAAGGAGGCCATGGAGGGCCGCGCTAGTGCGTCGTGTTCAAGGCATTCATGGTACTCGTCGTCGTAGGGTGGGCAAAGTCGCCTGCCGCAGCTGGTGACATGTCACACTGCCTTGTGCGACTTTGCCCACGCGGTCAAACGGCGAGGCCGGACAGCGTGGGCAAAGGCGGACGACGGTTTCGTGCCAGCGCCCACTTTGCGAGATGCGCCTTTGCCCACCCTACAAGTGATCCCACCGATCGGCGCGTCCGGGCCGCTATTTGCCGAGCTTGGGCAGTATCTCGACGATCTTTTGACTGCCGTTCACCACCTCGCCCAGGAAGCTCTCGCGGTCAATATCGCCGTTCCTGTCGAACGTTGCTTCCATCAAGACGCCGGGCTCGTCCTTCGGCGTAATCGTCATGCCGTGCAGGGTCTGCGCGAACAGCTTGCTGTCGAACTTGCCCATTTTCTCAGTGACATGCTTGATAAAGTAGACGGCGGTGTAGCCCTTGATGCCGTTGTGATCGCAAACATAGTTGAAACGTTTCTTGAAGCGTTCGGCGAACTCCTTCACGGCAGGGATGGGGGCATCGACCGTGAGGCCGACGTGGCCGCGGACGCCTTCGGCTGCGCCTTGAGCGAGATCGATCACCTTCTGGCCGAGCAAGGTGGTCTCGCCGATCAGCGGGGTCTTGACGCCTTGCTTCCTGGCCTCGCGCAGGAATCGCGCGCTCTCCTCCTCGTTGACATAGACGAAGATCGCGTCGGAATTTGCGGCTTTGATCTTGACCACGTCGGCGGAGAAATCGGCCTGGCCCGACTCCGTGGAAATATCGGCCGTGACCTTGATGTTGCGTGCGGCCATCTCCTTGATGAACGTATCGCGCCCGCCCTTGCCGAAATCATTGTTCACCCACAGCACCGCGACCGACTTTGCCTTGACGCTGTCGCGAATGTAGTTGGCGATTTTTGGCATGCTGAATTGCTGGCCGAACGAGGTGCGAAAGACGTAAGGGTCGCCCTTCTGGGTGATTGCGGCGGCCTCGCCGCCGACAATCTCCGGAATTTCGGCCTGCTGGGTGAGCGCCATGTCCACCAGTACCGAACCGGAGAATACGGGACCGAGAATAACGTACGGGTTGTTGTCGAGTACTTTCTGGACCTGGGCGCGCGAGATGCCTGCGTCGCTCTGCGTATCCAGGAGCGGCGTATCGATCTTGCGGCCGAGGATGCCGCCCTTGGCGTTGATCTCGTCGATGGCGAGCAGGATGCCGTCGCGAAAATTGGTGCCGGACACCGCCCCGGCGCCCGATAGTTCGAGGATCGCCGGGATATAGACTGTCGACTGTGCAAGGACCGGGCTTGTCAAGCCGAGGCCTGCCATAACCGCCAACGCCAATGATGCTGGGCGAAACATGGAACGCTCTCTCCTTCTGGAATGACGGTCGCGCGTTTTGTCGGGTTTTCGAAGATGCGCGGCAATTGAAATGGACATGTTGTTCCTCCCTTTGTGAACTTCTCCGGCGTCATGCCCGTCCCCGGACTTGATCCGGGGATTGTCGCGGGTATCCACGCCTTTCTTGCTGCTCCCTCCCTACGCTCCCCCGCGCGCGGGGGAGCGTAGGGAGGGGGAGACGTGGATGGCCGGGACAAGCCCGGCCATGACTCCGAGTAAATGGTTCAATATGATCGGAACGCGCTCTGCCCCACTCATCGCGTTCAACGCCCCCGACTGAGCGGATCACGCACAAGGCGGGTCTGCGCGGCGAGGCGGATCGGGGCGTTCGCGGCGCCGAATCCTGCGTAGGCGCGCCGCTCGACGAGTTCAAAGAAAAATCCGCCGTCGAACGTCTTGGTGTAGATCTGGAAATACTCTCCCGTGCCCTGACGGTCATAGAGCACGTTGTTGGCGCGCAACCGGTCGAGCGCGCCCGGCTGCAAGTCGATGCGGGCCTCGAGATCGTCGTAGTAGTTTTCCGGGATTGCCAGCAGTTCGACTCCTCCTGCGCGCAGCCGCTTGGCGGTCGCGAAGATGTCGCTGGTCGCAAAAGCGATGTGCTGGATACCGGAGCCGAACAGGTCGGTCAGGAAGCGTGACGACAGGGTCTGGCGGCTCTGCGAGGCATTGAGCACCAGCCGAAACGCGCCGTCGGTGGTTTCGACGACCTGGCTATGCACGATCCCGCCCGGGTCGAGAACGTCCTGGACCGGCGTCTTGCGAACCTCGATGAGCGAGGCGTAGAACAGGAGCCACGTGAGCATTTCCTCGTGCTGCATCGACTGCGAGATGTGGTCGAATGCGATGAGCCCGGCATCGGAGCCGCCGTCGGCTTGCGGCGGCGTGTCGAAATCGATCTCCCAGTGGCGGCCGAGGTCGGTCTTGTCGTCGATCAAATAGACGAGACTGCCGCCGAGTCCACGCACGGCCGGAATGTCGATCTCGCCGGTCCGCACCACCTGCCGGAATGGCAGGTCGAGGAGCTCCGCGGCGCGGCTGAGCGTCACGGCCGCGTCATCAACCTTCAGCGCCATGGCGCAGACGGCGGAGCCATGGGTGAGGTTGAAGGAGTGGGCGAACCCTTCCTTGTCACAGTTGACCACGAGATTGATATCGCCCTGCTTCCAGCGCGTTACCGCCTTGGATTTGTGGACGCCGGCCTTGACGAAGCCGAGCCCGCCAAGCGCCGTCTCGAACGTTGCGGCAGCTGCTTCGTCCAGTGCGAACTCGACGAAATCGATACCGTGGCAATGGGCGCGCGGCGGCAGCAGCGGCAATCCCCTGACTGGTGTTCTGGTCCGCTGCCGCAGCTCGTCAAGCATCACCAGGAGCGAACGCTGACCGTCGATTGCAACGTAACGCGCCGATCCGGCTCTGAAGCTGTCGTTGAAGATTTCCAGTGAAACGAGCCCGTCAAAACCGGTTACCTGCAGGGCGTCCATGAATGCGTCGATACCAAGCTCGCCTTGCCCCGGAAAACAGCGGTAATGACGACTCCAGGACAGGTAGTCCATATTGAGCTTCGGCGCGTCGGCGACCTGGACCAGGAAGACGCGGTCGTTCGGAACGGCGTGCATCGCCTTGAGATCGGTGCCGCGCGCGAGCACGTGGAAGCTGTCGAGCACCAGCCCGACGGCCGGATGATCGGCGCGGCGCACCACCTCCCAGGCGTCGCGATAGTCATTGATGTGCCTTCCCCATGCCAGCGCTTCGAACGCAATACGAAGGCCCCGCCTCGCCGCTCGCTCGCCGAGCTCGCGGAAGTCCACCGCGGCGCGGTCGATGCCGCCGAGGGAATCGGGCGACACATTGCTGCAGATCATCAGGAGATCGCAGCCGAGCTCGGCCATCAGATCGAACTTGCGCTCGGCGCGGGAGAACGCCTTTGCGCGCAGCGGTTCGGGCATTCCCTCAAAGTCGCGAAACGGCTGGAAGGTGACCGCCGCGAGGCCGAGATCCCTGATCCTGCGTCCGACCTGCGCCGGGGTGCCATCGAACGACAACAGGTCGTTCTCGAAAATCTCCACCCCCTTGAAGCGCGCGGCCGCGATCGCTTCGAGCTTCTCATTGAGCGTGCCGCTCAGGCAAACGGTGGCGATTGCAGTCTGCACCGATGTTCTTCCTCTCCTGGCATCCCGTTTCCCAAGACCTTAGCGCAGTGCCTACATGCTCGCGAAGTGCCTGATCATTCGCTCCGCGTCGGGCTGGAGCCCGGTGAACAGGCGGAATGCGTGGGCTGCCTGGAACACGGCCATGCCCCCGCCCGCCATGGTGTGGCAGCCAAGCTCACGCGCCGCGCGAAGGAACTCGGTCTCAAGCGGGAAATAGATGATCTCGGCGACCCACAGGTCCGGCCGCAGCAGTTCGCAGGAAACCGGCATTCCGGGGTGGTTCGCCATGCCGACCGGAGTCGCGTTGACGATGCCGCCGGCGGCATCGATAGCCTGAGCCAAATCGCGGGCCGCGATGGCGCGGCCATGGCCGAAGCGGCCGCACAGGTCCGCTGCGAGCCGGCTGGCGCGCGCTCGGTTGGTGTCAATGATCGAGAGTTCGCCAACCCCGAGCGTGAGCAATGCATGGGCAACCGCTGCCCCCGCCCCGCCGGCGCCGAGCAGCACGACCCGCTGTCGCGGCACGTCGGCCAATTGACGCCTGAAGCTCTCGGCGAAGCCCGACCAGTCGGTATTGTGCCCGACCAGGCGGCCATCGGCCTCGAAGACAACGGTATTCACGGCCCCGAGCGCTCTTGCGTGAGGCGACAGCTCGTCGAGGAGTGGAATTATCGCCTGCTTGCAGGGATGGGTGACGTTCAGCCCGGTGAAGGCGAAGCGGCGGGCCGCTACGACGAGTTCGGGCAGGGCCTCCACTTGGAGGCCGAGAACCTCAAGGTCGATGAGCCGGTAGATATAGGTGAGGCCCTGCTCGGCGGCCTCGCGCTCATGGAGTGCCGGCATGCGCGAGGGCTGGATTCCCGCACCAATGAGCCCGACCAAGGTCCGGTCCGAGCGAGGCCGGACGGCCGCCCTCAACGCAGCAGCGCGACCATCGCACGGCGCTTCGATCGACACGTCAGCAATCTGCATCGCTCGCCCCGGAACCCCGCGAGTTCGCCCGCTTGGTTTGATCCTCAGCCCGTATTTATGTACTAGTTAGTTAGTCTACGCAAATAAAACCGACAGATTCTGATGGTGACGGTACCAACGCACTGTTATATAAGAAAAAAAATCGAGGTCCATTGTCGCTTTGATGGACTGAATGGTTCACGTGAGATAAGAAAGCCGGCGCCACGACGGAGAAACGGCTGATGAGACCGATGAACGGCCCGCGTTCAGAGAAAAGGCTCGGGTCAGGAGGTCGTGGCCAGAAGGCCGGCCGGCATCAGAACATCGAGCCGCGGACCCAGAACCCGGAGGGGACCAGAAGCAACATCCTGGAGATCGCAACCGACGAGTTCGCCAACAGGGGCTTCAGCGGGGCGCGCGTCGACGAGATTGCGGCGCGCACCAACACCAGCAAGCGGATGATCTACTACTACTTTGGCGACAAGGAGGGGCTGTTCGTCGCGGTGCTCGAAGAGGCCTATAGCCGCATCCGCCAGATCGAGGCGTCGCTCGAACTTGATCAGATCGAGCCGGAATCGGCGCTGCGGGCGCTCGTCGGCTTCACTTTCGACTACCAGAATGCCAATGAGAGTTTCATTCGCCTGGTGATGATCGAGAATATCCACAACGGCGTTCATCTCGCTCGTTCCCGGATCATCGAGGAGCTGAATTTGTCTGCCATCACGACCTTCGTGACATCTATCGGCGCGGCCGGGCGACGGGTGCGTTCCGCGATGGGATCGACGAGGTCGACCTGCACATGTCGATCAGCGCGCTGTGCTTTTTCAACGTCGCCAACCGCGCCACCTTCTCGCGCATCTTCAAGCGCGAGATGGCAACCCCGGACGCGCTCGCGCGCCGGCGCGAAATCGTGATCGACACCATCATGCGCTATGTGAA
>WNGJ01005943.1_pt1 | contig 12868 bp, 15 predicted proteins | sample 5400611 | NCBI WGS metagenome assembly WNGJ01 (sample SAMN13153375, study PRJNA577476) | soil metagenome | isolation source: 40 cm soil or saprolite under Garry oak tree replicate 1 | place: USA:California | collected 2016-06-15
ACGGTGCCTGCGAGCTTCGGTTCAGCCGGCGTCGCCTGGGAGGTGCTCATCGACACCGGGGTAGGTGTCTCGGGAGATGGTGACGGTGCTCAGGAAGGCGCTCGGGGGCGGGTCGGCAGGATGGTCGGCTGGGCCGGCTCAGACCTGGCCCTGGATGTCGGCTCGCGGACGATCGTCGTGCTGCGAGGTCTGCGGGAAGGGGTAGCGAATGCGGCAGCATATGCCGCAAACGCTACGTCTTAACGAACACGCCCCGTCGAGAGGAGCGACGTGCGCCAGATCTTCCCAGAGCACGGCGACCCGATCGGACCGGCGGATCCGCTCAGCGCGGCCGGGCCGCTCAAGCCGGGCGACGTCGCCGCCGAGGACCTCGTGGCCGCGCTCGCAGGCATCTACGCATACACGGGCCCAGCGGACCACGTGTGGGTCAGGGCGAACTTCGTGGCGAGCGTCGACGGCGCCGTCGCCGTCGGCGGCAAGTCAGGCGGGCTGTCCGGCCCGGCGGACCGGCTGGTGTTCACGCTGCTGCGCAGTCTGGCCGACGTGGTCGTGGCGGGCGCGGGCACCGTCAGGGCCGAGCGGTACCGGCAGGCTCAGCCAGACGAGCTCTGGCAGCAGCTGCGAGGGGGCCGTCCGCCGGCGCCGCCGATCGCGGTCGTCACCAGGCGTCTCGACCTTGACCTGTCCGAGCGGCTGTTCGGACCTGGCCAGGCGCGCACGATCGTGCTGACCACCGGGCTCGCCGGCGAGGAGCGCCTGAAGGAGGCGTCGCGGGTCGCCGACGTCGTGGTGGCCGGGGCAGAGACCGTGACCGCGCAGGCCGCCGTCGCCGCGCTGGCCGCGCGCGGGCACCGCAGGATCCTGGTCGAGGGCGGCCCGATGCTGCTGGGTCAGCTGGTCGCGGAGCACCTGCTCGACGAGCTCTGCCTGACAGTCAGCCCGCTGCTCGAGGGCGGGCACGCGACCGGCAGGCTGACGTCGCGGCGCGGGCCGGCCGAGCCGACCGGGATGACGCTGGCGAGCGTGCTCGAAGACGACGGGTTCCTGCTGACCCGGTACGTCCGGTTACGCGTTACTGCTCTGGCGTAGCCGCTCGAGCGCTTCGGCGAGGATCGCGGCGCCGTCGTTGGCGGAACGGCGCTCCTTCACGTAGGCCAGGTGCGTCTTGTAGGGCTCGGCGTGCGGCAGCGGCGGCGGGCTCCCGGCATCGCGCCCGGCCGGAACGCCGCAGCGCGGGCAGTCCCAGGTGTCCGGGATCGGGGCGTCATTGGCAAAGCTAGGTATCGTCTCGTGACCGTTGCAGCAGTAGAACGACACGCGCACCCGTGGCGCAGCCTCGCCCCGCTCTGCCTCCCCCATGGGTCCTGCGCCGACTCGGCTCCCGCGAATGGCGTTACCACTACTCAATGCTTGCCTCTTTCCAGGTGAAGCGCCGGCGACGGTGTGGCCGCGAGCGACGTCACGTCACTTCAGCAGCAGACCCAGCGCGACAATGCAGACGAACCACAAGATCCCACAAGCGACAGTGATCCGGTCGAGGTTTCGCTCGACAACCGACGACGACCCGAGCGACGAGGACATCCCGCCGCCGAACAGGTCCGACAGCCCGCCGCCCTTGCCCTTGTGCAGCAGCACGAGCAGCACCATGAGCATGCTCGTGATGATCAGGACGATAGAAAACGCGATAACCACTACTGTCGTCGTCCCTCCGGGCGCGCTGTCAGGGCCTCCCGATAACGGCAGATCCTGACGAATCCTTCGTGATCGAGGCTGGCACCGCCGACGAGCGCGCCGTCGATGTCTGACTGCGCCATGATGGCAGGCATGTTGTCGGGGTTCACTGATCCCCCGTAAAGGATACGCACTGTTGCCGCTACTTCGGGCCCATGGCAAGCGGAAACTAGCTCCCTGATGGCCGCGCAGACCTGCTGCGCGTCCTCAGGAGTCGCCACCTGGCCGGTCCCGATCGCCCAGATCGGCTCATAAGCGATCACCATGCCAGCCACCTGGCCGGCGGCCAGGCCGGCCAGGCCCGCATCGACCTGCGCGGTGCAGTGCGGCACGTGCTCCCCGGCCTCCCTGATCGTCAGCGGCTCGCCGACGCACAGGATCGGCGTCATCTCGTGCGCGAAGATCGCGTGCACCTTCGCGTTGACGAGCTCGTCGCCCTCGTGGTGGTACTGGCGCCGCTCGGAGTGGCCGGCCAGGACGTAGCCGCAGCCGAGCTTGGCGAGCATCCGGCCGCTCACGTCGCCGGTGTAGGCGCCGTCCTGGTGGGGTGAGACGTCCTGCGCTCCGTAAACCAGCTTGAGCTTGTCGCCCATGACGAGGGTCTGCACGCTGCGCAGCGCCGTGAACGGCGGCAGGACGAGGATGTCGGCCGCCGTGTAGTCCTTGTCGTTCAGCCGGAACGCCAGCTTCTGGGCCAGCGCGAGGGCCTCGAGGTGGTTGTTGTGCATCTTCCAGTTGCCGGCCACCAGCGGCTTGCGGTCCGTCATGTCGCCTCCAGCGCCTCCAGGCCCGGCAGGGTCTTTCCCTCGAGGTACTCCAGGCTGGCTCCGCCGCCGGTGGAGATGTGGCTGAACGCCGTCTCGGGGAACTGCAGCTGCCGCACGGCTGCCGCCGAGTCGCCGCCGCCGACCACCGTCAGCCCTGGCACCGCGCTGATCGCAGTGGCTACCGCCTCGGTGCCGTGGGCGAACGCGGGGAACTCGAAGACGCCCATCGGCCCGTTCCAGAACACGGTTCCCGCGTCGGCCAGCCTGGCGGCGAACAGCTCACACGTCGCGGGGCCGATATCAAGGCCCATCCGGTCGGCGGGAAAGCCGGTGACCGGCACGGTCGTGTGCTCGGCGTCGGCGGCGAACGCGGTCGCGGCGACCATGTCAACGGGCAGCACGATCTCTGCCCCGCCGGGTGCGTCCAGCATCCGGCCTACCTCGTCGATCATGTCCTTCTCCAGCAGCGAGCGGCCGACGTCGTACCCGCGGGCCGCCAGGAACGTGAACGCCATGCCGCCGCCGATCAGGATCCGGTCGGCGATGACGCGCAGGCTCGCGACCACGGCCAGCTTGTCGGAGATCTTCGCGCCGCCGAGCACGACCTCGTAGGGCCGCGCCGGGCTCTCGGTGAGCTGGCGGAGCACGGCTACCTCGGCGAGCACCAGTTCCCCCGCCGCGTGCGGCAGCAGCCCCGGCACGTCGTACACGCTCGCGTGCTTGCGGTGCAGCGCGCCAAATCCGTCCCCGACGTACAGCTCGGCCATGGCCGCGAGGCGCCCGGCCAGCTGCCCGCGCGCCGCGTCGTCCTTGCTGGTCTCCGCTGGCTCGAACCTGACGTTCTCGAGCAGGCCCACCTCGCCGTCAGCCAGGTCGCCAGCGACGCCGGCCGCCGACGGTCCCGCCACATCGGCCGTGAACCGCACGGGCCGGCCGAGCAGCTCGCCGAGCCGGGACGCGACCGGCCGCAGCGACGGCCCGCCCGCGGCCCGCGCGGCGTAGTCGTCGCCCTTGGGCCGGCCCAGGTGCGCGCAGATCAGCACGCGCGCTCCCCGCCCGGCCAGGGCTGTGATCGCCGGCACGCTGGCCCTGATCCGGCCGTCGTCGGTGATCCGCTGCCCGTCGAGCGGCACGTTCAGGTCGGCCCTGAGCAGCACGACCCGCCCGCCGACGTCGAGGTCGGCGATGCCGAGCACGTTATCCCAGCCTGCTGGCGACCAGCGCGGTCAGGTCGGCCAGCCGGCTCGAGTAACCCCACTCGTTGTCGTACCAGCCGATGACCTTGACCTGGTCGCCGGTCACCATCGTGAGCGGCGCGTCGAACGTGCACGACCACGGCGTGCCGACGATGTCGGATGACACGATCGGATCGGTCGAGTAGTGCAGGTAGGCCTTCAGCGGCCCAGCCGCCGCGGCCTTCTTGTAGGCCTCGTTGACCTCGTCGACGGTGACCTCGCGCTCCAGCTGCACCACCAGGTCGGTGACCGAGCCGTCCATCACCGGCACGCGCATCGACAATCCGTCGAGCTTGCCCTTCAGCTCGGGCAGCACCAGGCTCGTCGCCCTGGCCGCGCCCGTGGTGGTCGGGATGATGTTCTGCGCGGCGGCCCTGGCACGGCGCAGGTCCTTGTGCGCGAAGTCCAGGATGACCTGGTCATTGGTATAGGCGTGCACGGTCGTCATGAGGCCCCTGACGATGCCGAAGCTGTCGAGCAGCACCTTGGCCAGCGGGGCCACGCAGTTCGTCGTGCAGGAGGCGTTGGAGATCACGTTGTGCGCGGACGGGTCGTACCTGTCGTCGTTGACGCCGAGCACGATCGTGATGTCCTCGCCCTTAGCCGGGGCGGAGATGATCACCTTCTTCGCGCCCGCCTCGATGTGCTTGTGCGCACCGTCGTAGTCGGTGAAGATGCCGGTGGACTCCACCACGATGTCCACGCCGAGTTCGCCCCAGCCGATCTGTGCCGGGTCGCGCTGCGCGAGCCACTTGATCTTGGAGTCTCCGGCGACGATGCTGCCGTCGGCCACCGAAACATCCACGTCCAGGGGGCCGAGGACCGTGTCGTACTTGAGCAGGTGGGCGAACGTCGTGATGTCGCCGAGATCGTTGGCCGCGACGATCTCGATCCCGGGGTTGTCCATCGCGTGCACGGCACGCCAGAAGTTCCGTCCAATCCGGCCGAACCCGTTGATTCCTACCCGGACAGTCACGTCCTGCTCCCCTTCGCATCGCTGATCACGTGCCACGCGCACCATAACATCGGGCGGTAACCGGACGCAGGGCCGACATCCCGGCGGGCAGGCGCCAGCCGGCCGTAGGTCTAGCCCGCCCCGCGTAGTCGTGGCTATGCTTCCCGCGACGGATCAATGAATGAGAGCAAATAATGATGAATTTCGGTAGCCAATCCGAGCGAGGCAATGTCGGCATCGCCGTGCTCGCCGGCCTCGTCGTGGCGATCGCGTGCGCATTGCTCTGGGGCGTCATCGCGTACTCGACGAAGTACCAGTTGTCGATCATGGCCATCCTGGTCGGGCTCGCGGTCGGGACGGTCATGGCCAGGATCGGCCGGGTCAAGAGTCCCGCGTTCGCGATCGCCAGCGCCGCTCTCGCCGTGTTCGGCTGCGCGCTCGGCAGCCTGGTCGCGGAGATCCTGGTCCTGAACAGGCACGGGGTGCCGCTGAGCGAGATCTTTGCTCAGCTGAACGTCGTCTTCCGGTACTACCCGTCCTCGGTCGGCGGCCTCGGCTTCCTGTTCTGGGTGTTCGCGGCGCTGTACGGCTACCGCATCGGGATGGGCAACTCGATGCGCTGGGGCTGGAGCCGCCGGATGCGCCCGCCTCGCCAGCCCTACGGCGCGGTGAACCAGGCCTACGGCGCGGTGAACCAGCCGTACGGAACTCCGCCGCCGGTCCCGCCTGGTGATGCCGCGCCCGGTCAGCCAGAACCGCAGTTCGGCTTCAAGGAGCCGCCGCCGGGATCCGGCCCGCCGCAGCCCTGAGCGCCCGTCAGGGCGCCAGCATCTCCGGGGTCAGGTGCGCCTCGGTGCTGGGAACGCCGAGTTCGGTCGCGCGCTTGTCAGCCAGCGCGAGCAGCCGCCTGATCCGGCCGGCGATCGCGTCCTTGGTGAGCGGCGGCTCGGCGGCCTGACCGAGCTCCTCGAGGCTCGCCTGCCGGTGCTTGATCCGCAGCTGCCCCGCCTCGATCAGGTGCTCGGGCGCCGCGTCGCCGAGGATCTCCAGGGCCCGTTCCACCCTGGCGCCCGCCGCGACCGCGGCCCTGGCGCTGCGGCGCAGGTTGGCGTCGTCGAAGTTGGCCAGCCTGTTCGCTGTGCCGCGGACGGCACGCCTGATCCTGCGCTCCTCCCAGGTCAGGACGCTGTCGTGGGCGCCGAGCCTGGTCAGGATCGCGCTGATCGCGTCCCCGTCCCTGATCACCACCCGGTCGATCCCGCGCACGTCCCGCGCCTTGGCCGAGATCCGCAGCCGGCGTGCGGCGCCGACCATCGCGAGCGCCGCCTCAGGTCCTGGGCAGGTGAGTTCCATGGACATGGACCGGCCAGGCTCGGTCAGCGAGCCGTGGGCGAGGAACGCGCCACGCCACGCGGCCTCGCAGTCACATGTGCTCCCCGCGACCACCTGGCGCGGCAGGCCGCGCACGGGCCGGCCGCGGCCGTCGATCAGGCCGGTCTGCCTGGCCAGGCTGTCGCCGTCCTTGGTGACCCGCACCACGTACCTGTTGCCCTTGCGCAGCCCGCTCGGCGCGAGCACGATCAGCTCGGAGCTGTGACCGAAGATCTCCATGATGTCCTTGCGGAGCCGGCGGGCCGCGGCGCCCGTGTCGAGCTCTGCCTCGACCATGATGTGGCCGTTGGACAGGTGCAGCCCGCCGGCGAACCTCAGCAGCGTCGATACCTCGGCCTTGCGGCAGCACGGCTTCAGCACGCTCACGCGACTCAGCTCGTCCTTGACCAGGCTGGTCAGCGCCACCACTCTCACTCCCCCTCGAATATCTGCGCGAGCGCGCCCGCGAGCAGCAGCGGGTCATGCCGGTCCGGCCGGCCAGCGACCGGCAGGTCGGCGAGCACCAGCCGCGCGCCGAGCAGATCGGCAGCCTCAGTCAGCTCGCCTTCCGTCTCGATCACCGCGGACTTGTCGGCGAGCACGACGTCGATGGCCAGGTCCGGGGCATGGCTCGCGAGCACCTCCAGGTGAGCACGCGGGGAGAACCCTTCGGTCTCCCCCGGCTGGGGCGCTAGGTTCAGCGTGACCAGCCTCCTGGCCGGGGTGGCGACCAGCGCGCTGGCCAGATCGGGCACCAGCAGGTGCGGAAGCACGCTGGTGAACCAGGAGCCGGGGCCGAGCACCACCCAGTCGGCATCCGCCACCGCCTGCACGGCCTCTGGGCATGCTGGCGGGTCCGCGGGGACCAACGACATCGACCGTACCCGCCCGGTGGTCTTCGCGCATGCGACCTGGCCTCGAATCGTGCTGATCCGAACGGGGAAGTTCGGGTCAACCCCTTCCACTTCGGCCTCAAGCTCGAGCGGGACGGACGCCATCGGCAGCACCCTGCCGTGCGCGCCAAGCAGCCGGCCGACCCAGTCGAGCCCAGCGACCGTGTCACCGAGCAGATCCCAGAGCGCGACGATGAGCAGGTTGCCGACGGCGTGGCCGCCGAGCTCGCCGGGTCCGGTGAACCGGTGCTGGACGACCTTGCTCCAGGTGGTCCCCCATGAGTCGTCACCGCACAGCGCGGCGAGCGCCATCCGCAGGTCACCGGGCGGCAGCACGCCGTACTCACGGCGCAGCCTGCCGCTCGATCCGCCGTCGTCGGCGACGGTCACTATCGCGGTCAGGTCCCTGGTCACCCGGCGAAGCGCGGACAGCGAGGCGTGCAGGCCGTGACCGCCGCCGAGCGCCACCACCCGGCGGCTGGCCGGCCTATTCACGCCCGAGATCACGGTGCGCGACCTGGACTCCTGGCCACGGCCCCGCTAGCCGTGACGCGAGTTCCTCGGCGATCGCGACGCTGCGGTGCTTGCCGCCGGTACAGCCGACCGCCACGGTCATGAACAGCTTGCCGCTGCGCTCGTAGCCGCTGAGCGTTATCTGCAGGACGTCGAGGTACGCCCTGATGAAGTCCTCCGCGCTCGGCTGGCCGAGCACGTAGTCCTTGACGGCCGGGTCCTGCCCGTTCTTCGGGGCGAGCTCGGGGATCCAGTGCGGGTTCGGCAGGAAGCGACAGTCGGCCACCATATCGGCGTCGACGGGCACGCCGTACTTGTAGCCAAACGACAGCACCGTGACCCGCACGGCCGTATCGCTTTCGTTCCCGAATATCTCGCGCAGCCGCGACCGCAGCTCATGGATGTTGAGACCCGAGGTGTCGAGGATCAGGTCCGCTTCTGCCCTGATGCTGCCGAGCTGATCGCGCTCGGCATTGATCCCGTCGATGACCCTGCCGTTTTCCTGCAGCGGGTGCGGCCTGCGCACGTTCTCGAACCTGCGCACCAGCGTCTCGTCGCTGGCTTCGAGGAAGATCACGTACGGATGCGCGCCGATCTCGTCGAGCTCGGCGATGGCCGACTTGAGGTCTGTCGAGAAAGCCCGGCTGCGGATGTCCACCACAGCGGCGACCCTGGGCACCTCGGCCCGCGCCCGCCTGGCCAGGTCGAGCATGGTGACGAGCATGGCTGGCGGCAGGTTGTCGGCGACAAACCAGTCGAGGTCCTCCAGAGCCTTCGCCGCGGTCGAGCGGCCGGCCCCTGACATGCCGGTGATGATGACGATCTGTGGCTCCCCGCCGTGACTCGTCACGACCCCCCCGTCCCGTGCAGCGCCTGGGCGACCTTCTCGGCAAGCCGCGGTCCGAACCCGTCCACCTCGGCGATCTGTTCGGCGGTCGCTTCCCGCAGGCGCTTCACAGACCCGAAGCTCTTGAGCAACGCGGCCTTCCTGGCGGGCCCGAGCCCTGGCAGCGCGTCCAGCTCGCTGGCCTTCTGGGCCGCGGCCCGCTTGGCCCGGTGATAAGTGATGGCCGACCGGTGCGCCTCGTCCCGCACCCGCTGCAGCAGGTAGAGCCCTTCGCTGCTGCGCGGCATGATCACCGGGCTGTCCTCGGCTGGCAGCCACACTTCCTCCAGCCGCTTGGCGAGGCCGCAGACGGCGATATCAGTGATGCCGAGGTCCGAGAGCGCCCGCACGGCCGCGTCGACCTGGCCCGGCCCGCCGTCGATGACGAGCAGGCTCGGCGGATACGCGAACTTGCGCCTGCTGCCGTCGGTCGCGTCCTCGGCGATCTCGACGTCGCGCTCCGCCAGGTACCGGCGGAACCTCCTGGTCACGACCTCGTAGATGGCGGTCAGGTCGTCGCTCGCGCCGCGGACCGCGAACTTGCGGTACTCCGACTTGCGGGCAAGGCCGTCCTCGAAGACCACCATCGACGCGACGACGTTGGTGCCCTGCAAATTGGAGACGTCGAAGCACTCGATCCGCAGCGGCGGCATGTCCAGGCCCAGCGCGTCCTGGATCTCCTGCATGGCCTGGCTACGGGTGGACAGGTCGCTGGCCCGCCTGGTCTTGTGCAAGGCGAGCGATTCGGTCGCGTTCCTCGTGACGGTCTCGAGCAGGGTGCGCTTGTCGCCGCGCTGCGGCACCCGCAGCGTCACCCGGCCGCCGCGGAGCGTGGTGAGCCAGTCCTGGATCGCCTCGGTGTCTGGCGGCAGGACTGGCACGAGGACCTCGCGCGGTACCGCCTGCCGGCGCGCCACCGCCCGCCAGTCGGCGCTGGCCCGTCCGGCCTTGGGCGCAGGCCCGGCCAGCTCGAGCTGGTCAGCGCTCTCCTGCTGGGCGCCGGGGTCGTCGCGGTAGACCTGGCCGAGGAACTGCTCGACGAGCTCGCCGGTCGTGAGGTCCTCGACCTTGTCCACAACCCAGCCACGCTGTCCGCGCACCCGGCCGTCGCGCACGTAGAAGACCTGGACAGCGGCTTCGAGCTGATCTTCGATCAGCCCGATCACATCGCAGTCGGTGCCGTCAGGCAGCACCACCGCCTGCTTTTCAAGCGCACGCTGGAGTGCTTGCAGGTCGTCGCGGAGCCGGGCGGCCCGCTCGAACTCCTCGGCCTGCGCGGCCTCGCGCATCTGCGCCTCGAGCCGCCTGGTGAACTTGCCGGTCTGGCCGGCCATGAAGTCGCAGAACTCCTCGGCGAGCTGCCGGTGCTCGTCGGCGTCGATCCTGCCCACGCACGGGGCTGAGCACTTGCCGATGTACCCGAGCAGGCACGGCCGCCCGATCTGGCCAGCTCGCTTGAACACCCCGGCGGAGCAGGTGCGAACCGGGAAAACGCGCAGCAAGGTGTCGACCGTGTCCCTGATCGCCCACGCGTGCGAGTAGGGCCCGAAGTACCGCACCCCGCGCCGCTTGGTTCCGCGCAGCACAGTGACCCTCGGGTACTCCTCGTTCAAGGTGACGGCGAGGTACGGGTAACTCTTGTCGTCCCGGTACCTGACGTTCCAGCGCGGGTCGAACTGCTTGATCCAGGAGTACTCCAGTTGCAGCGCCTCGACCTCCGTGCCGACGACGGTCCACTCCACGCCCGCGGCGTCTTGCAGCATCCACTGCGTCCGCGGCATCAGGCTCGCGAAGTCGGCGAAGTAGGAATTGAGCCTCGAGCGGAGGTTCTTGGCCTTGCCGACGTAGATCACCCGGCCGCGCGCGTCGCGGAACCGGTAGACGCCTGGCGACTCGGGAATCGAGCCTGGCGCAGGCCGGTAGCTTGCCGGATCTGCCACGCAGTAACTCTATTCGCGCCTGGCGACAATCCGCGCCTTGAGCGCGACTACCCGAAGGTGACGGTGAGCGCGCTGATCAGCCCGTCGGCAAGGACGAAGTCGAGCACGGCGGGCGACCCATCGCGGCGCCAGGCGAAGGCGACCGTCACGTGCCCGTCCCGCTCGATCGGCTCTCCGGCCAGCTCGATCTGATCGTCCGGCCGGTTCTGCGCGTAGGCGTCGGCGGTGGCCTGGCTCTAATGGGACTAGCCGGCCGCGCGGGATCCTTCCGCAGGTCCGAAGACCACGATGGCGGCGAGATCCTCGCCGATCTCGGTGAACCGGTGCACCTCGCCGGCTCGCACGAAGATGACCGAGCCGGGCCCGACCGGCGCCCGGTCCTGCCCGGCCTCGAACACCGCCCGTCCCGCCGTGACCACATAGATCTCGTCCTCGGTGTGCGGCTCCTGGTCATCGGTGCCGCCAGCGCGGATCGAATAGGTGCCAACGCTGAGGTCGGCAACCCGAAGCTGCTCGACCCAGTGCGCCGGCTCGTCGCCCCGCGTGAACGTTCCGGCGCCGTCGATGAGCCGCACGTGCCCTCCTGTCTGCGTGACTGCGGACAGTATCGCGCACGCTCCCCCGGTGCCCGCTCTGCCCGCCATGTGCCAGGCTGTGCAGGTGCCGATCCTGTTCGCCGCCAGCGTCGTCGCCCTGGCCGCCTGGGCTTATTTGCTCGCGGGGCACGGCGGATTCTGGCGGACCGGCCAGCGCCTGCCGGCCGGTGGCGCGGATCCCGCGATCTGGCCCGGCGTGGTGGCCGTCGTGCCCGCCAGGGACGAAGCGGCGATGCTGCCGGAAACGCTGCCGACGCTGCTCAGCCAGCGATACGACGGTGGCCTGACGGTGCTGCTCGTGGACGACGAGAGCGGCGACGGCACGGCCGGGGTCGCCGCGAAGATCGCCGCGGACTGCGGCGGCGAGGCCCGCGCCCGGCTGCGGGTGCTGGCCGGCGAGGCCACTCCCCCCGGCTGGGCTGGCAAGGTGTGGGCGATGGCCCAGGGCCTGCGCGCCGCCGGCGAGGCCGAGTACGTCCTGTTCACCGACGCCGATATCGGCTACGCGCCGGGCGCGCTGAGCGCCCTGGTCCGCGCCGCCGTCGCCGGGGACCGGGTGCTCGTGTCCCAGATGGCGCTGCTGCGCTCGGACACCTTCGCTGAGCGCCTGCTGATCCCGGCGTTCGTCTACTTCTTCGCCCAGCTGTATCCGTTCCGGCGGGTCAGCAAGCGCGGTGGCCGTACCGCCGGGGCGGCCGGCGGCTGCATGCTGGTCAGCCGGCGGGCACTCGAGGCGGCCGGCGGGATGCAGGCCATCAGCGGCGCCAGGATCGACGACGTCGCGCTCGGAGGCCTGCTGAAGAGGGCAGGCGGCGACTGCTGGCTCGGATTCAGCACCGACGTGGTCAGCCGCCGGCGTTATGACGGGGTCAGCGAGATCTGGAACATGGTGGCCAGGAGCGCCTATACCCAGCTCCGGTACTCACCGGCGCTGCTCGCGGGCACCGTGCTCGGCATGATCTGGCTGTACCTGCTGCCCGTCGGCGCGGCCGCGGGCGGCCTCGCGGTGCTGGCTGGCGGCGGATCACCGTGGCTCGCCGCCGCGAGCCTGGCCGCATGGGCGATCATGACGGTGAGCTACCTGCCGGTGCTGCGCCTCAGCGGCCTGTCGCCCGCCTGGGCGCTGTGCCTGCCGGTGATCGGCGCGTTGTACACGGCGATGACGGTCAGTTCGGCCCTGCGGCACAGGGCCGGGCGCGGCGGCGAGTGGAAGGGTCGCACGATCCAGCAGGTCGCCGCCAGGAGGTAAGTGGGAAGGCTCACGCCCATGGACAGAGACTCGCTGCGCACCGTGCAGCAGCCGCTGAAGGACGCCTACGCCGCGGATCCCGCGCGGGCGCTGGTGACGCTGCGCGCCGACGGCGAGCTCGGCGCGGAGAGCGTCAGCTGCTCGGTGGCGACCGGCAGGGCGCTGGCCGAGGCCGGCCTGCACCCGGCGACGGGTGGTGACGGGACGCTGGCCTGCTCGGGAGACATGCTGCTGCAGGCTCTCGTCGCGTGTGCCGGGGTGACGCTGAGGGCCGTCGCGACCTCACTGGGTATCGCGGTGCCCGGCGGGACCGTGCATGCCGAAGGCGACCTGGACTTCCGCGGCACGCTCGCGGTCAGCAAGGAGGCGCCGGTCGGGTTCACCGCGATCCGGCTCTCCTTCGACCTGGACACGGACGCCAGCGCCGAGGAGATCGACAAGCTCACCGAGCTCACGCTGCGGTACTGCGTGGTATACCAGACCCTGGCCAGTCCGGTGCGGCTGACCGCGTCGGCCTGACCTGTCAGCCCTCGAAGGCCTCAGGGGGCGGGCAGGCACAGACCAGGTGCCTGTCGCCGTAAGCGCCCTCGATCCGCCTGACCGGCGGCCAGTACTTTGACCTGCGGTCACCTCCCGCCGGATAGGCACCCTCGGTTCGCCCGTACGGGTGGTCCCACTCATCGGCCAGCAGCATCGAGGCCGTGTGCGGCGCGTTCTTCAGCGGATTGTCCT
>WNGJ01005946.1_pt1 | contig 12867 bp, 11 predicted proteins | sample 5400611 | NCBI WGS metagenome assembly WNGJ01 (sample SAMN13153375, study PRJNA577476) | soil metagenome | isolation source: 40 cm soil or saprolite under Garry oak tree replicate 1 | place: USA:California | collected 2016-06-15
GCTGCTGAACCGCCCGGTCCTTGGTGTAAGGGCTGGAGTCCATGGGCTGCCTGCCCTTGGTGAAAAGCAAGCCAGTCATCCCCTGGACTTTTGGAGAAGAAGCATAGTAGACCACGCTTTGGGCGACTGGCTCAGGTGATTGTCCGAACACGGGGTTGAGCCAGCGGAGAGGAGCGGGCGCTTCTCTCATGAGAGAGGTCTTGACCAGGCCAGGGTAGAAAGCGTTGACGGTGACGCTGGTGCCGGCGAGTCGGTGGGCAAGGTCATAGGTGAAGAGCAGGTTGGCAGCCTTGGAGGCAGCGAAGGCCTGCAAGGCGCGGAACTTGTGCTCGGCTTGCACATCCTCGAAAGCGATCTTGGTGGTGGAGGGTGCGGTGATGGTGAGAATGCGTGCCGCAGGCGCGGCCTGCAAACGAGAGAGCAGGAGGTTGGTGAGTAAAAACGGCCCCAGGTGGTTGGTGGCAAACATGGTTTCGTAGCCATCGGCGGTGAGCGTGCGCTGGGGCGTGAAGACCGCGGCGTTGTTGATCAGGACATCGAGGTGGTCATACCTGTTCTCAAACTCCCTCACGGCGGTGCGAATCGAGTGCTGCACCGAGAGATCCAGCAGCAACAGGTCAACGGTGGCTGCCGGGCTGGCTGCCTTGATCTCGGCCAGGACCGCTTCCCCACGCTGCTTGTCCCGGCACCCCAGGATGACGGTCGCGTGCTGGTGTGCCAACGCCAAAGCCGTCGCTTTGCCCAGTCCTGAGGTACTGCCTGTCACCAGGCAGATTTTTCCCTGCATATCCGTTGGTGTCATCTCTTTTCCTCCAAAGTTCTAGGGTCCATCGTCCTTTTTCGTCAGAATCGCGACTTCCAGGCCGATGACTGTGGACAGGGTGTTCTCCTTTACTTGGCCTGCAACTCTTGCACATACTCGACCAGATACTCCCAGGTTATGCTCATCCCTTGCAGCATACCCAGGTCGACAGCGACTTTCAGAGCCGCCGCATTGGCGAACTGGACACGAGCAGTCACTCTCGTTTTCCCAGCCTCTTCCGTGAAGATCACGGTGGTCAGGTGCTCGGGCATCCCTTCGATGGGGTTGGCATGCTCATCGGCAAAGGTCGTGGTGTAGACGAGCTTCTCTGGGGGCACGATCTCGTGGTACACACTGCGTGCCCACTGATCTTGCCCCTCCGGCGAACGCATGCAGTAGTGCCAGATGCCACCAGGCCGCAAGTCGATGGTACAGACGGGAAGGGTGTACGGCGATGGCGCCCACCAGCGCTTGAGATGTTCCGGCTGGGTGAACACCTGAAACATCAGTGTGCGGGGCGCACTGAATTGCCGTTCCACGACAACTTCCTGTTCCCCAATATGGGGGCTCAGCGAGTGATAATCAAACATTGGTGTCCTCACTTCGGGAGCTTTTGTGCTGCTCGGTGGCCTGCAATTCCAGGAGGTAGTCGTCCAGACGATCGAAGCGTCCTTCCCAAAGGCGACGAAAAGAGTGTAGCCAGGCCTCCAACTCCTGGAATGGTTCGCGCCTCAACTTATAAATCCTCCGGTTGGCCTGCGGCTGGACCTCCACAATGGCAGCCTCGCTCAGCACCTTGAGGTGCTTCGATACCTGTGGCTGCTGCAATTCCAGCCGTTGGGTGATCTCACCGACGGTCAGAGGACCATCGCGCAACAGTTCGACAATGAGTAGGCGGTTTGGCTCCGTCAGAGCAGCCCAGAGTGTTTTCATAGATCTAGTATACCCGAAAAGGAATATACTTGTCAAGGCATATTCCTAAAAAAGGATATTTGGTCTATCACGAAAACACGCTCAGGGAACATTGATGAGTTGCAAGACCGGCCGTTTCTTGACACACTTGGTTCAGCTTAGAGGATGCGAAGGTGCGTCAGAGGAGCACACGACACTTGTTGGGACCAGTGATGGCCTGGTTGCTTTTACGCACTTATGGTGGTCGGCCACCGGGCCAGAGGAAGACCCATTTGCTACCGACCCGGCTGCACTGCACGCCAATCGCCTGCGCGTACTGCAAATTGCAACGCTGATAGTTCCAGGTCATGGCGCACTATTCACGCCTGGCGAGACTACACCACGCTGATGTGCTGTCAACCCTGATTTAACAGGCACCCATGTAGTGGCACCCCTTGCAGGTGCCAGGCTCCCTAGACCCCAAAAGGGAAAGGCGACATGAACTGTCGTCCTGGTCTCGCCTGGATTCCAAATGCCAGGCTCCCCTGGCTAGCGCGTTCAAGCGCATCGGCAAATTCCATCACAGTCCCAAAGCGCCCGCGTGGATCTTTGGCCAACGCCTTCAGCACCACCTCTTCAACAGCAGGCGCAATGTCTACAATACCTTTCTCACTGAAAGTAGGAGGAGGGTCAAACATATGCTGGCGGGCCACCTCGTAAAAAGGGCCATTGAAAGGCCATCCACCGCTGAGCCACTCGTAGACGACCACGCCCAGCGCATACTGGTCGCTGTTCCTGCGAGGTTTCCCCTCTAACTGTTCTGGAGCGGCATAGAGCACTGTGCCTTCGAAATCGGGCATGCCTGAAAGACCAGGATCGAGGCTATGGGATGCGGTAGCGATACCAAAATCGCTGAGCAAGATCTCATCGCGTGGCCCCAACAACATATTGTGCGGCTTGACATCTCGATGGATGAGTTCGTGTTCGTGGACATACTGCAAAGCGCTGGCTACCTGTTTGACATAGGAAACCACGATCTCCAGGGGTACACAACTACCCTTGGGATGGCGTTGGCGCAAGTTACCATTAGGAGCATAATTCATGACGAGGTAGGGTGTGCCGTCCTGGATGCCGAAATCATAGACGCGCACGATGTGAGGATGCCTCAACTGGCTAAGAATATGGGCCTGGTCCAGGAATTTTTCCAGGTCGCTCCTGGCCAAATTCCCAGGCAATACCTTAACGGCAACGGGCGCATGAAGCCCCACGTGTTCGCCCAGGTAGATCTCGGATGATGCATTCTCACCCAGCAGGCGAATAAGACAATACGTATCAAGTTGCTGCTCTATATATATGCCGGCGATCATCCTGGTGTCCTTAAAATATGAGCCAACACCCCCATCTTAATTTTCAATGGCACACTTGTGATAGTAGCATAGTAGTAAGCGCTAGCTTCAAATATAGCTGATCTTTGGCAGAAAAGTACCAGGGCAGTGCAAGGGTTCCTGCTTTTTTGTCCTATTCGTTGTTTGATATGGCACGAGCCCGCAGGCGTGCCCGCTCAATTACCAGGATGGCCTGATCAAGAAAGGTCCAAAAAAAGGTGCTCTGATTAGTAGGATGCTCTTGTTCTTCCTGCAGACGTTGGTTGCTCGCAAACCATGACACCCCATGTTCAATACGCAGGCAGAGCACGCCTAGTACCTGGTTAGCAGTCTTGAGGGGGATCAGACGTAATATCGCGTCCTGTCTCGAAGCAGCAGAAACAGATTGAGCAGTCGATGAAGCCTCGCTTATCTCCCTCATTTTCCCCTGGGCCATCACCTCTCTCGCTGCTAGCATCTCATCAGGGGACAGGGTGAAACGCTCGATACGGATAGGGGCATCCGCTTGAATGCTGAGGGTTCCGTTCGCATCAGGGAGCAGCAGTGCACACTCGCGCACCCCCCAGGGGGAAAACACTCTGACGAGAGACAATGCGATGCCATCCAGCTGCTCATCAAGACGGTCTGTGCTATTGATGACACGTCCCGCTTCATAGAGAATCCGTGCCTCACGCTCTCGCAATCTGGCTTGCTCGACACTTTGCCGTGTCACTGTGGCTAGTTGGCTCGTGATCAGGGCCGTCACGAGAAAGACAAACAACGCAAGCCATTCCTCCCAGCGAGAGATGACAAAGGTATACAAAGGAGGAACAAGGAAAAAATCGAAAGAGAGAAAGGCAACCACGGCTGCCACGATCGCCGCATAGCGACCACGTGTGCTTGCCAGTATCAGGATGACCAGCAGGTAGACAATAGAAATGTTCGGGATAGTTGGATACAGATGGAACGCGTAAATGATTCCGGTCACGACCAGGGCTCCTCCCACTGCCAGGAGGCTATCAATGAGATATTGTTGCCAGGTCTTCTCGGTACGCGCTGGGAGTTGTGGAATCTGTTCAATTTCACGCATAGGAACTCCTTTCTCCTTAGATCACCTTTGCTAAGAGTGACTGCTGCTGTGTCTCCTTTGGGTCAAGCTAATAGGTTGTCCCCTCATCGTTTCGCTCCTGCACATGAATATGTTAGCCGTCAGTTGAATCTACCATAAAAACCTGTCCAAATGGGCCTCTCTTTTCCTCTTGTAATCGTTCTTTCGCATCATCATGATACTCTTCTCTGAAAAATAGATAGCGACTTCGCATAGATCAGCACAGGAACAGGACATGCTAGTGAGAATGAGAGTCAGCCTAACCTCCTTACGTATGTAATGAGAAGACGAGTTAGTCTTTGATTTCGAGACGAGAGGAGAACACCACAGATGCTATCTCTCAAACATACGCTTCAGCTCGCAAGTATTCTTTTCATGGCTCTGCTTCTCGTGGTGTGTGGGAGTTCCAGTTCGACAGGGTCTAGTAGCGGGACGACTCCAACCACGGCTCCCACCAGCTCAACGCCCATCCTGAAAACTGCCTCGGTGACGGTGAATGGGAAATCCGAAACCATCCTCACGAATGCTCAGGGTATGACATTGTACTACTTTACGAGTGATACAGCGACGAAAGCTGCCTGCACGGGGACGTGTACAGGAATCTGGCCACCGCTGTCCTTCGCGAGCACTGGTTCGCCCACCAGCGCATCCCCTCTCGCGGGTACGTTGAGTGTTGTGACGGATACCAATGGCAACCAGGTCGAGTATAATGGGCATCCGCTCTATACGTACTCGAAAGATACCGCTCCTGGTCAGACCAATGGAGAGGGGTTGAAGGGGAAGTGGTTTGTCGCTACTCCCACTCTGAAAGGACAGAGCGCACCCCAAAGCACCCCTACGCCGAGTGGCTATTAGAGCTTTGTCACTCCCCAGGAAGCTGAGAGGGTCGGAAGGAATTGACACATTGAACCGGTGTAGAAGTGCACCAGTGATCGAACATGGCAGACCTGTTGCCAGCAGGAAGTGAGCCTTTTGTACGTTCAACGCAACTAGACTGAGACAAGACCAAATACCCCAATCTGGCCGAGGCGTTTGCAGGAGGCATTTGAGGGCCACTCATGCCAATGGATTCATCTCACTTTCGTTGCGTCAATTGGTAGAAAGTTTCACTTCCTGCCGTAAGACGGTTAACGGTGGCAGTAAGGGAGCAGCTTCGTGCTCGACCTGGCAGCCACGGTGCAGATCGGCTCTGTCTCAAGCTAGGGGGCCACTACGAAAAAAGCTCACTCTCTGATGGATCAAGCATGAAACATGCTTTGTGAGACAGCGCTTTGATGGGGACCCCGATTTCCTAAGAGATGGTTGTCGCGTCAGTCATGACGGCAGATCCTCCACTGAACCGCTAAGAGCTGGCCTTTTCCACTCCATGGTGCTCTTTCTACCATGGTGCAGTCTCTCGCCGCTCAGTGGCCCCAGAAAAGACCCTCCCCGACCCCTAGAGTACTCCTTGTGTTACCTCTTGTATATACACACGTCCTACTGACAGAGAGCACACCATCGATAGATAGGAGATGAAATAGCTCTCTCTGAGGCCTCCGCTCCTCGTATCTGTCTTGTGGGAACACAACCTACAGGAATGTCTCTTGATCATCGTTACAGGTATCATTTGGGATGTATCATAAGGAGGAACCATATGTTTATCGCTGGACTCGGTGCCATCTTCTTTGGTTGTGCAATCGGTTGGATCGCATACCGAATTCTGCGACAGAGTGCAAGTGCAGCCGCACTCTCAGACTTCTTTACCATCCTGGGGGTGATTGGTGGGGCAGCAGCCATCGCCTTGTTCAAGAGCGATGTGTTGTTCGGTCTGTACGCCGTTGGTCTCGTCATCGGCTTTTTTGCCTACCTTGCTGTTGGCCTGATGCTGTATGGAAAACAAGAGCTGCAGCCTTGGCGGATCGAGCAGATCCCCCCGACTCCTACACCTGGTACCCCTTCAAATGCGAATCTTCCAGATGTCGGAAATGCGGATGTTGGGAATGCAAGGGGATCATCAAGCCAATCATCGAGGAGATCAAAGACCTCAAATGCGAATCCTACAGATGTCGAAAATGCAAGCTAAGGGCTCTTCTGTGCTACTGCAAAAACCTGGAAATTTCTGTAGTAATTGTGCCGCATCACTAAGGCAAAGCCCGCATCCTGAGAATAGGGGAGGATAAGGCCAGCTATCGATGTACATCGCTCGGCATCTCTGTAGGCGCAGTGAATGACTGCAAAGCGGCACCGGTCGATTCGCGAATGACCAATTGTGGCTGAAGACGTACCATCTGTGGTGCCGCGTCACGATTCTCCAGGCGTTCAAACAAGAGTTGAGCAGCTTTCTGCCCGATCTCGTAGGTCGGCTGGCATACCGTGGTCAATCGCGGATACATGACTGCGGCCCACTCGAAATCATCAAAGCCTACCAGTGCAATGTCCTCTGGGCAGCGCAGTCCCACCCGATCGATGGCTTGCAGTGCACCGATGACCATCAGGCCACTCGTCACGAAGAGCGCCGTGGGCCGTACGGCTTCCTGGGTCAGCAGTTGAAGAGCAGCCCGCTCTCCTCCATCTACACGCGAATTGCCTTCAGCGATCAATGCAGGATCGAGAGGAATGCCGGAGGCTTTGAGCGCTCGCTGATAGCCGATCAGCCGCTCTTCCGTGGTGGTGATCCCGGTGAGACCAGTCACAATGCCGATCCGCTCGTGCCCAAGCGCGATCAGATGCTCGACCGCCTTGCGAGCACCCGCCACGTTGTCGATGAGGACGGCATCGATGCTCAACTCGGGTGGGAGACGGTCGATGCTCACCAGTGGCAACCGTTGTGCAGGCCAGGAGCGTAGATATTCGTGATTCCCCAGTGTGAATGAGACGATCAGACCATCGGCACGTTTGCTTTCCAGGAGGTGCATATAGCTCATCTCCTTTTTCAGGTCTTCGTCCGTATTGCCCAGGATCAAGGAGTAGCCGCGGGCATTGGCAACATCCTCCACGCCGCGCACGACACTGGTAAAGAAAGGGTTGGTGATATCGGAGATGATCAGGCCAATGGTCTGACTGGTGTGCATCTTTAAGCCTTGTGCCAGGCTATTGCGCTCATAGCCAAGAGCAGCGATACTTTCCTGCACCCGTTGTGCCAGGCCCGGACTCACATATTTATTGCGGTTGATGACAGCAGACACAGTGGCCACCGACACACCGGCGTGGGCTGCCACATCTTTGATCGTCGCTGGACGTTCAGCCGACGGTTCCATATCTTTCATTTGTTTTGCTTCCTCCATGCAGCGCGACGGATCTTGTCCGTATGACGCCTCCTCTTCAGAAGCTCTCACAAGACGTCCTGCAGTGAAGTCGTGTTGTTCGTTGAAGACGAGGGAGTACCGCCATTGGTACTCACCAGCGAACATAGTGTACGCTGAAAAAAGCGCTTCGCTAATCGTTTCGCTAATCGTTTCGCGCTCTTGCAAGATATCATAAATATCGTCCCCTTGTCAAGCCATTTCACCATTCACGGCGTTTCCTCCCCCCTGGCTTATGGCATTTAACAAACTAATCCGGCCATCCGTAGGGGTCGATTGATTCGCGCCCAGCGCCGATTTATCGGCCCTCGCTGCCTATTCTACTATCCTGATTTAAAAAGCATAAGACTTGACAGAGCAAAATGAATATGTTATTGTTTGAGCGAAACGATTAGCGAAACGATTAGCTAATCGTTTCGCTCAAACAAGCAAGAATAGGCCTCCGAGGAAGAACGAAGCGATGGAGGCCTTTATCGTTGATAAACGAACCAGCTATGGAGGATGTCATGCCAAATGTTAATCAAGTGCAACTTGATCTGATGCCAGACGTTGATCAAGCGCAACTTGACCTGATGCCAAACGTTAATCAAACGCAACTTGATCTGATGCACAAGTATTGGAACGCCGCCAACTACCTGACGGCCGGTCAGATCTACTTACAGGACAACCCTTTGCTGCAAGAGCCTTTACGCCCCGAGCATATCAAACCACGATTACTCGGGCACTGGGGCACATCACCTGGCCTCAGCTTCATTTACGTCCACTTAAATCGACTCATCCAGGATGAGGATGTCAATATGATCTACCTCGCAGGGCCAGGGCACGGTGGCCCTGCACTCCTGGCGAATGTGTACCTCGAAGGGAGCTATACGGAGATCTATCCAGAGGTCACACAGGACAAGGAGGGCATACGTCGTCTGTTTCGCCAGTTCTCGACCCCTGGCGGCGTTCCCAGTCACGTCAGTGTGCCTACGCCAGGCTCCATTCACGAAGGAGGCGAGTTAGGCTATGTCCTCGCCCATGCCTTTGGCGCAGCTTTCGACAATCCTGATTTGATCGTCGCTGCTGTGGTTGGGGATGGGGAAGCCGAGACCGGACCGCTCGAAGGCTCCTGGAAAGGCATTGATTTTTTGAACCCGGTACGTGATGGGGCAGTTCTACCCATTTTGCATCTGAATGGGTACAAGATTGCTGGTCCCACCGTGCTGGGGCGTGCAGAGGATTACCGGATTCACCAACTCCTCTCGGGCCATGGCTACGATGTTCACTTCGTGACAGGTGATGATCCGCTGCAGATGCACGAAGCTTTCGCCAGGACGTTAGACACCTGCTATGCGAAAATACGCTGGTATCAAGCAGAAGCTCGCCAGCATGGCTTCACCAGGCGACCAGAGTGGCCTGTCATTGTCCTGCGTACACCCAAAGGATGGAGTGGGCCCAAAGTGGTCGATGGTCGCATCGTCGAGGGGACCTCTGTTGCGCACCAGGTCCCGGTAGCCGATGTGAAGGCCAATCCAGCGCATCTGAACGTGCTTGAGGAGTGGATGCGCAGTTATCACCCAGAAGAAGTGTTCGACGAGCAGGGTCGTCTGATCCCAGAGCTCGCCGCACTGGCACCAACAGGTGATCGTCGCATGGGAGCCAATCCACATGCCAATGGCGGCACGCTGCTGGTCGATCTGAATCTCCCGTCATTTACTGACTACGCGCTTGAAGTGACCGAGCCCGCGACGGAGCGCCATGAGTCGACTCGCCAGCTCGGCAAGCTGCTGCGAGACACCTTTACGAGAAATGCCAGGGAACAGAACTTCCGCTTCTTCTGCCCTGACGAGACCAATTCGAATCGCCTCGGGGATGTCTTTACGGTCGAGAATCGCAATTCGATGGAACCCATCATCTCGATTGACGATCATGTCTCTCCCGACGGGCGTGTGATGGAAGTGCTTAGCGAACATCTCTGTCATGGCTGGTTAGAGGGCTATCTGCTCACCGGCCGGCATGGCTTGTTTGCCACCTACGAAGCCTTTGCCATGATCTCCGCTTCGATGACGATCCAACACGCCAAGTGGTTGCAAGAGGGGATCAAACTGCCCTGGCGCGATCCGATTGCCTCGCTCAACATACTGTTGACTTCGACATGCTGGCGCAACGATCATAACGGTTTTAGCCATCAAGGACCTGGACTGATCGATACCATTCTGTCGAAGAAAGGCACGATCGCACGCATCTACTTGCCACCCGATGCGAATAGTCTGCTCGCGGTCGCCGATCGGTGCTTCCGCAGTCGCGATAACGTGAACCTGATTGTCATCGATAAGCAGCCCCAACTGCAATGGCTCAACATGCAGGAAGCTATTGCTCACTGTGCGCGCGGCTTATCCACCTGGCGCTGGGCGAGCAATGACGAGAAAATGGAGCCAGACGTCGTGCTGGCCTGCGCAGGCGACATCGTAACCCAGGAAACGGTGGCCGCAGCCTGGTGGCTGCGCCAGCATCTTCCAGAACTGAAGGTGCGCGTGGTCAATGTCATGGACCTCATGACGCTCTATCCACCAGATGTCCATCCCCATGGCCTGGACGAGACCACCTTCATTGAGCACTTCACGGAAGATAAACCGGTTGTGTTTGCCTTCCACGGCTATCCAAGGGCGATTCACCAGATCATCCATGGACGCTCGCATGCGCCCCGTTTCCACGTGCGTGGTTTTAATGAAGAGGGAACGACCACCACACCATTCGACATGGTCGTGCTCAATGAAACGAGCCGCTATCATCTCTGCATTGAGGCGATGCGACAGGCCACACGCGTGCGAGGGCTGACAGCGCCATTGATCGCTGAGTGCAACGATCTGCTTGCGAAACACAGAACGTATATACGAACTCATCTGGAAGACATGCCCGAAGTGCGCGACTGGGTATGGACGGACTAGGAGAGACAAAGGGCTTGGAGGCATAGGCACCAACTCAAGGGAGTCAGGACGACCGCCAGGCCCGTGTATAGTAGGGGCGGGGCTTGCCCCCGCCCTTGGTGGGGCGGGGCAATCGCCACGCCAGTGCGGCCTGCCCCCGCCCTGGATGGGCTTGCCCCCGCCCTTGGTGGGCAAGCCCCCGCCCTGGGAGAGCTATGATACAAGAACAGATTGAGGCCTTTAGTCCTCATATTGCTCGGCTCCATGCACGCGCATTTGCGCATCCAATGCGCATTGTACTGACAGATGGAGCCGATGAGAGAGCTCTGGCCGCGACTCGCACGCTCGTGAAGGAATCTGCTATTCAGCCTATTCTGGTTGGGCAGGCGGCTTCCATCCTTCCCCAGTTGGAACACATGGGTATAACCGGGAAGGTTGATGTCTACGACCCAAGCGCGGACCCGCGCCAGCATGATTTAGTACACCTTTTGCGCGCTCAACTGGAGAAGCGCGGCAAAGCCATTCCCGATCAGTCCACGTTGTATACGATGGCCAGCGAACCAATATACAGTGGTATGCTCCTGGTACAGGCAGGTCTTGCTGATGGTCTGGTTGGTGGAGCGACGAGCCCGACCGCTACGGTGCTTCGTGCGAGCATTCAGGTCGTGGGTGTTGATCCACAATGCCCCGTGATTTCTGGTGCCTTCGCTCTGCTGCTGGCAGAACAGCTTCCCGCTGGTCAGGATGCCATCGTTCTTGGGGACGTTGCCGTTGTTCCCAATCCGAGCGCCGAACAGCTGGCTTCAATCGCCATCAATACAGCCCATGTGGCACAGGCAGTGCTTGGGGAAGAACCGATCGTCGCCTTACTTTCGTTCTCCACCTATGGCAGTGCGCAAGATGAGTCAGTAGCAAAGGTACGCGAGGCGCTCCAGCTCGTGCGCAATCGAGCGCCAGCATTACATGTAGAGGGTGAGTTACAGGCCGATGCCGCGCTGATACCTGAGGTTTCAGTTCACAAAGCACCTGGGAATACTGTTCAGGGACGGGCAAACGTGCTCATCTTTCCTAATCTTGATGCTGGGAATATTGCTTACAAAATGGTGGAGCGTGTAGGGCGAGCGACTGCTTTGGGAGTCATCCTCTCCGGGCTGGCAAAACCTATTAATGATCTCTCACGCGGTTGTAGTGCGAGTGATATTGTGAATATGGTAGCAGTGACAGCGCTTCAAGCTGCACAGAAATAGACCCATGTTTCTCTTTTGGGACAGAGGTGTGCTGGTCTCTGTCATGGCAATACTCCATTTCTCTTCTTCAATACACAAACGCTTCCCAATTGGGGTGAACCTACCAGCGAGGCCCATCCCACAACCGTCGTTGTCGTGGTATTACTACCATAAGTATGCACGAAACGTGGCGGATTTCCATCCGTGAGAACACGCAGATTAGAAGAGAATAGACCCTGAGATTGAAAGAGGGCAGGCAATGTGGAACACGGAGAAACACAGGCCATGCTGGGCGATGATGCCAGATGATATTCATGGCGCTGTTCATGACGCGTTCATGACGCTTCCTCCTTACACTAGGACCAGTGAGGGCGAGGTGCAGGAGCTGGGCCTTGGAGTGAGGAACTGCTCTCATAGCGCTCTTTCTGACCCCTTGTCAGAAAAAAGCGAGAGCATTGAACGGGCCTGTGAAGCCACTTCAGCCGAAGGTACAGCTCGTTGCGCATCCCGTGGGAAGAGGGGGCTATCGTATCCGCCGATCAGCCTTGGACGAATTTATGCGGAAACGAGAAACAATTCAGGATGATGAAGGCGAAGGTTCTAATGACTCATAGTTTATGGGATTATAAAGAGCGAGTAGAATCACATGTTCGTTCTGAAGAGAGGTCACGGAGGAAACTGTCTTGCATACTGCTTTTACTTCAACGCGCCGCACTTTTTGCAAGCACCTTGGTGCTGCAGCCGCAACCACCTTTTTTTTAGGCGCTCACACGCTTTCTGCCCATGCGGACAGTCATCGCGATGCCACGTTCAGGAATTCAGCAGGGGCTGGGATCAATGTCTTGCTTGTCCACGGAGCGTGGGTGGACGCATCAAGTTGGATGCTCGTGATCCCGTTACTGTCAGATCGCTTCCAGTCATGCATCTCCTTTGTCCCATCCGCGAGCTGTGTTCGAGATACTTGTCGCGGCAGCTCAAGCAGCCCATAAGCATCAAGTGAAGCCTTCTGACAAGCGAGCAGGCGTCTGAGGACGCGCTCCCACAACTCCTGCATCTCACGCTCCGCCTCCGCTCCCAGCGCCAGGCGCCGTCGCCTCGCCAATGCCCGACGAGGCGCCAGTCACCAGCGCCACTTTTCCTTCCAATCTTCCTGGCATGGAATGACCTTGTTTCTTGCAGCGGGTACGCTCCGCTGTACTGCTCTCGCCAATGACCATAGCAATGGGGATAATTTCGGCTCCTTTCCCCCGCTGTCATCGCTGCACGTGGTGAACAAGGGGCTCCCC
>WNGJ01007338.1_pt1 | contig 12866 bp, 9 predicted proteins | sample 5400611 | NCBI WGS metagenome assembly WNGJ01 (sample SAMN13153375, study PRJNA577476) | soil metagenome | isolation source: 40 cm soil or saprolite under Garry oak tree replicate 1 | place: USA:California | collected 2016-06-15
TATTCCGGCGTGCGTCGCACGAACCCAACGACGCGGTTCGATATCTCGGTCGCCAACGTGCGCACCAACCAGGTGTACGTGGTGGGCGAGGTGGCCCAGCCGGGCGCGTATCAGATCAGCTCGCTTGGGACGGTGCTCACGGCGCTGTACGTGTCGGGAGGTGTGACAGAGCGGGCCGACATGCGGGCGGTGGAGCTGCGGCGGCTCGGCAAGACGATCGCGACGCTCGATCTGTACGACTACCTGTTGCGCGGGGACACGCGCTCGGACGTGCGGCTCGAGACGGGGGACGTGCTGTTCGTGCCCGTGCACGGCACCCGCGCCGAGGTCGCGGGGGCGGTCGTGCGGCCAGCGGTCTACGAGCTGAAGCCGGGGGAGGCGCTGACCGATCTGCTCCGCGCGGCTGGCGGCTTCCGGCCCGACGCGCAGCTCAGGCGGCTTGCGATCTACCGGTTGCTGGCGCCGGGGAACCGCGGCCCGGGCACGCCGCCGCGGGCGGTCATTGACGTCTCTCTTGCCCCCGTCCCCTTGACCCCTACGTCCAACCCCGCGACCCCGGGGAGAGGGGAGAAGGGAGAGGGACCTGACGATGATCCTTTGAATGGCGTTGCCGTTCCGTCCGTATCGCTCGAGGACGGCGACTCGGTCGTCGTGGACGCAGTGGCCCCGCTCGCGGGACAGTACTACGTGGCGATCGCCGGCATGGTGCGGAAACCCGGGATCTATCCCTGGAAGGAAGGGATGACGTTGCGCGACCTGGTGCTGCTGGCGCGGGGGCCGACGGTGGGGGCGGACCTGCGCGAAGCCGAGGTCGCGCGCATGCCGGCGGACCGTTCGCAGGGCCAGCTCGCGACGACGGTGCGGGTGCCGCTCGACTCCACGTACCTGTTCGAGCGCGACTCCCTGGGACGCTACTTCGGTCCCCCTGGGCTTCCCTTCCCTGGCTCGGGGACGCCGGACGTGGAGCTCAGGGCGTACGACAACGTGCTGGTTCTCCGGCAGCCCGAGTTCGAGCTGCAGCGCACGGTGCAGATCCAGGGCGAGGTCAAGTTTCCGGGGGCGTACGCGTTGAAATCGAAAGGCGACCGACTCGCCGATCTGGTAGACCGGGCGGGCGGGCTCACGCGGCAGGCCTACGCCCAAGGCATCCGGTTTTACCGGGCACAGGACAACCGCGGGCGGATCAACGTGGACCTGCCCGACGCGTTGAAAGACCGCACGTCGGACGACAACATCATTCTCCAGCCGGGCGACTCGATCTATCTGCCGGAGTACGAGCCGAGCGTGCGGGTGACGGGCGAGGTCAACTCACTCGACTATTACATCAACTCGGCGGGCGGGTTCACGCATCGGGCCGAGAAGGGTCGCGTGAGCGTGCGGTACGCGAACGGGGAGATGCGGACGCGGCACCATACGCTGTTCGTGCAGAGTGATCCGAAGCCGGGGCCAGGGTCAGAGGTGTTAGTGCCGGTGAGGGATACCACGAAAAGCACGGATTACTATGTTCGGCTCTTCGGGTCGATCGCCCAGATCATCATGAGCTCCGTGGCGATCATTGTGGTGGTGACGAGGTAGGGAGCACGGAACCGTACGTTGCGGTTCGGCCTCGAACCCAGAGGGGAAGGGCCAGCATACTAGATGTACTTCCAGCATACTAGATGTACCTACGGAGAGGGGGTGCTCGTGGAGACGCGCTGCTACCGCTTGCTGTTCCTCTCGGCGCTGGTGCTGCCAGCCACAACTGCCTGCGATTCAGGAGGCGACATCTTCGCTTTGGTGAAAGTCCCAGTCAGGCTGAGGGCTGTCTCGTTCATTCCGAATCCGCTGATGGTCACAGCCGCCGTCGCACATGTTGAGTGTTCTGGCTCCATCGCGGCTCTCCAAATATCATACACCGCGCTTGGCGTAGATTCTGCGAGCACTCCACGGCTTCCGGTCTCCAGTTGCCCGAGTGATATCAGCGTTCTCGGCCTCGTGGCGTCCACAAGCTACAACACACGGATCGTGGCGTGGGGAAGAGGTGGCGACTCTGCGTCAGTAAGCGGCCCGGCGCTGGTTACGGATTCTCTTCCCTCAAGCTTACCTCAGGTCACTACTGAAGCTCTGGGAAACGCCCCAGCGGGTCTGACAGCCTTCACCGTGTTAAGAATTGGGAGCACCGCAGGTAACGCACTCATTGTAGACTCAATAGGGCGGGTTAGGTGGTACGTTACCGATTCGAACCGCTTCATGGTTGATCTCCAGCCGCAGCCCAACGGGCGTTTGGCCCTCGCGTTGGGCGTTCCCGATTCTCTCTCTCCTAACCCGAGTACTCCGTATTTCGATTACGAATACGACGAGCTGGACATCCCGGGAAATCTGTTGCGGCGCTGGCTCACAGCCACGTACTCGACGGACCCTCATGACTTTCGTCTCACATCTCAGCGAACCGGTGTTCTGCTGGGGCTGGACTACAGAACCATGGACCTGAGTGCCTACGGTGGTTCTTCAACGGCTCAAGTTGCGGGCAACGTTCTTCAAGAGGTTGACACGGCCGGCCAGGTTCTCTTTCAGTGGAATGCCTTCGATCACTTTTCCATCACGGACGTTGATCCATCGATTTCGTTGACGTCTTCGTTTGTCGATTGGACACACGGCAACGCAATCGAGATAGACCAGGACGGCAACTATCTCGTCAGTTTCCGACACTTCAGCGAAATCACGAAGATCCATTCTCGGACAGGCCAAGTAGTTTGGCGCCTGGGTGGCCTGAGGAACGAGTTTCAATTCATTGGTGATAGCTTGATGTTCTCCTTCCAGCATGGCATCAGGCGACTCGCAAACGGAAACTATATTCTGTTCGACAACGGCAACACGCATAATCCACCGTTCAGTCGTGCGGTCGAGTACAGTCTGGATCAGAGCGCGAAAACCGCAACCCTCGTATGGAGCTACCGGCCAAATCCTGACATTTTTTCGTTTGCCCTCGGATTCGCCCAGAGACTCGCCGACGGAAATACCTTGACGACCTTCGGAGTCCTGGGCACCGTCCACGAGGTGACACCACTTGGTCAGCTGGCGTGGAAACTGACACTCCCACCTGGCGACTGGATTTACCGCGCCTATAGAATCCGATCGTTGTACGAGCCCTTTCTCGTGGACGAGTCCCCGACACCGACAGCGAGAGCCCGGGTCCGCGATCGGTAGAGAACTCTTTCGTATCCCTGTTCTTGGCGAGCGCTTCTGGAGCACCGTGACGATTCTCTCCGTAGTTGCGCGACGGTGACGACGACCGCTCCTCAGTCTGGAGATCCGGCCATTCCCTCTGCCCAACAGGGGGTTCCGGCAGGGAGTTACTCGCCTTTTGAGGGGGGGGGTCTCCTCGAGCTCGTCAATGTTCTGCTTAAGCAATGGGCGGTCGTGCTCGGTTTGCCATTACTCGCTGGTCTGCTCACTGGGGCGCTTTCGCTCCTGGTTCCGCCCACGTTTACCGCCACAAGCACGTTTGTTCCCGAGATAAGACCTCAGAGAGCCCTACCGTCGGGTCTCATAGGGCTGGCCGGTCAGCTAGGAGTCTCCCTCGGAGGCGAAGCCAGCCAGTCCCCCAGGTTTTATGCCGAGGTCGCCGAGAGTCGAGAATTGCTAGAGCGCGTCTTGCTTAGCCATTTTGCTGATCCGCGATCATCGCGGATCACGGGCGATTCCGTTACTCTCTTGAGGCTATTGCAACTGGGTGGCCGCGACTCCGCCGATAGCGTAGAGAGGGGGGTGAGGAGGCTCCGGAAACTCGTGGGCGTTAGCGTCGACAACCAAACGAGCATCGTAACCGTGAGCACCGATGCCCGCTCTCCGTCGCTTGCCGCCGCGGTCGCAAATCGTCTCGTTGAGTATCTAAATGACTTCAACACGAGAACTCGCCAGTCGCAAGCACGAGAACGCCGGAAGTTTGTCGAACAACGCGTCGCTGACGGAGAGCACGACCTTCGAGCAGCAGAGGAGGATCTGCGCGGATTTTACGAACGAAACCGCTCTTGGCAGCAGTCACCGCAGTTGGTCTTCGACGAGGGGCGTCTCCGACGTCAGGTGGAGATACGTCAGGAGATATACGTCACTCTCAAGCGCGAATACGAAACCGCTCGGATCGAAGAGGTAAACGACACTCCGGTGATAACGGTGATCGATCCCGCCGTACCACCACACCGCAAGTCCCGTCCAAACCGCACCCTCCTCGTCCTTATGGCCCTCGCGCTTGGCGGGCTACTGAGCGTATCGTGGGCCATGAGCGCAGAGTATCTCGAGCGTGTCAGGCGGAAGGACGAAGCTCTTTATCGGGACTTCTTGGGCAATCTCCGAAGGGCGGCCACCACCATAGGCGAGAAGTTTCGACGCACGGGCAAACTTGACACGAAGCTTAAGTGAACGCTCGTTCACAAGATTTTGAAGTGAAGCTGGCGCCATTGGTCGCTCGAGCGGAGCATCTCGCTCGCTACCGCTTCGTGGCGAAGAGCTTGAGGTTCGTGGCGAATAATCGGAAGGGTAGTGTCTTCTCAAGCCATGGCTCGAGTACATTCAGGGAGTCCACGACTGGGAACAGTATGGTGCGAAGGCGCCCGTGAACGCTGCTGAGCGAACAGGGCAAGACATTCTCATATCCCGAAACGTCCACCGAGAACCCCTCACTGTGAAGCCAGCGTTCAGCTCGGGAAAGCAAATAGCGGCGGTCATGCCCATTGCCACGCAACTGCAACACAAACTCAACCCATGAGAGCAGGTTGGGCAGATTATAGATGAAGAAGCGCCCAGCGGGCTTGAGAATTCGTCTGATCTCCTGGAGAGACCTCGTCGGATCAGCCACGTGCTCCAGAGTGCCACACGACAACACTGCGTCGAAGCTCTCATCGTCAAAGGGCAGATGGACCAAATCACGGGAATAGACCGTACGCCGCCCCACTAGGTCATTGAGCGTATGTGGAAGCTTGTTCTCCTCTACGTCAAATGGCACCGCCCCCACTCCCCGCCTCAGGAGAAGAAAGGTCATCTGTCCGCAAAATGAACCCCAATCGAGTAGACGGCCCGAGCCGACAACTCCAGCAACCTCATCCGCTTTACGTTGATAGCGCTGGACGCTCACGGCGCTGTCGAGGTGCCTGAACAGGGCAGCAGGCTCTACCATCCTGAGCCGCGCAAGATCTCGGATGCCGGTAGCGCGTGATTCGCGATGACGCTCAGCTTCCCGGGAAGCGAACTCGAGGATAGTCGCGGTCTCGTCTGCTCGACGATCCTGAGAATCACTGAACACCGGCTTCCTCCTATGCTATTCGGCCGCCAAACCGTCGGGCTTGTTGCTGTGACCGGTCCTTACGTGCTTCGGAACAACGCTGGTGATTGCGAAGCTGGCGTGTTGCTTGCTACGCGTGGAGATTCGTGGATGATCACCAACGCAAAGAAGGCAAAGACAATCGGCAGCAGGCGAAAGATCGCGAAGTAGTCGAGAACAGGGAAGACAAACAACACCTGAGCGGTCCAGTATGTCGCAAACATCCTTGCCCAATAGCCCCGCACGCTCATGGGATCGCGCGCTGCTCCCCACAGCTCAAACACCAGAATTGCGTTGAGCATCAACAGTAATCCGAGACCCACGATTCCCTGCTCCACCAGGGTCGTAATGAACTGGTTGTCGCCGCTTAGGAGCGACGTCCAATGCGCCTGCTGCGCGAGTGTGGAAAAAGGTAGCGACTTGTAGCCGATCCCCATCAAACGATAGAACGGGCCCGAACCCCAGAATGCTGGCAGAAGGATTGACCACGTTCGTGTGCGCCCACTGCTTACGGCGGCGAGCTGATCCCACGAGTTTGGTGCGAACAGCGAGAGAAACGGCTGTAGTCTAAAGTCGACAAAGATCCGTGCCCATGCGGGTGCAAACAGCGCAATAATGACTCCCGCGAAAATCAAAGCGAGGACTGTCTTAAGGACCGCCGAGAGCCGCCGCCCGAATGGGCCAACGCCTAGAAGGAGACCTAGTACGAAGGTGCCAGCCAACCCCAACACGGCCGCGCGAGTGAACGAGAGCAAGATGGCAGTAATGCCTACGATCACGGTTACAAGGAGCAGGGACCGCTGACGTCCACGGACGGACTGTGGAGCGCCGATTAGGAAGAGCGACACCCACACGAGCAGGGCAGCCATGGTGCCGAACCCGCTCGATTCGTAGAACAGACCAACGGCCCGTCTCCTGACACTCCCATCGACCCACAGCAACTGAGTAGCCGTGTATTTGACTCCGAAGACCGACAGGTCAAAACCGAGAAAGAACTGCGCAATCCCAAAGGCTGCGGCCAGCAGTCCCGAAACTATGAAGACACGGCCGCAAAGCCGAAGTGCTGACACCGGGTCCTCTATGCGGTGCAACACGAAAAACACTGGAAAGAAAGCTTCCGCCAGACGTATCCAACGTAATGCGCTACCAGCTGCGACCGACGGACCGCTAAACAGCAGTGCAGAGATCAGAGTGAGCCCAGCCCACAACCAAGAAACGAAGGCGATTCTCCCCAACGCCGACCTACGCTCAAACGGGTGCAGAACCAGCGAGGGAAGTGCACCCACAAACAGTGCATCTGACGCGTTCACTCCCATCGCTACGCCCCCAATTGTAAAGTGGGGATCTGGAACAAGGAGAAGCGCTGCAACGTATGCTGCGAGCCATACGTCCGGGTACGTAAGGGCGAGATATCCAGAGAGAACCACTAGTATCACCCCAATTACGAGCCCAAGTAGTAGCGGCAGCAGATCCGCAAGAGCAGCTGCGGCAATAACAAGGGAAACAGCGCCGCAGAGAAATAGCGGTTGAGCAAGTCTCTTGGTCACCAATCAGCTAGGATACGAGGAACGGCCCGGCTTCAGTAACAAGGCCGCGGGGACTACTACCGACATGAAGCGACCTGCCACAATTCCGGGTGCAAGTGCGTACGTGCCGAGGAGCGTGGTGGCCAACACGGGCACCGTGAGCGAGAGAATCAGGCCCGCCAGATACAGAGGAGTCAGCGTACCCACCGCATGGACTGTTGACAACACGGCCAGCAGAGGCTGTTCCACGAGTTGCGGAATGACCATCCAGGCAAGAATACCCGTGTAGGCGGCTGCAGCAGCGAAGCGCGGACCGTAGACCATTGAAATGGCTGTCGGTCCCAGAAAGAGAAGAATCAGCGCCGCAAGCAGGCCTATCCCAATCGCACTCGGGAGAATCCACAGACCAGTTGGTACATGCCTGGATGACATCGACGCGGCTGCTGCATGGAGTTTCGCGAAGATAAACATCTGCGGGAATGGCATGAGAGCAACTACAGCGGTCGGTATTGCCAAGGCAATCTTTAGATTGGCGAGTTCCTCTCGCGTGATGCTCCAAGACACAATAAACAAGACGCCCCAACTGAACAGCGTGCTCGTGGCGGAGATCACGGAGTAGTGGAGGCCCGAGGCATACAGCGGACCGGGACGCAAATGATCATCTCGTCCATCCGAACTTTGCTGCTTAGCCCGGCTACTAGCCATTGTTGCCCCATAAAAGCATAGGCCCACGAAATGCGAGAGTAGGACACCCAAGACGACCGACGTCGGATGGGGGGAAAGCTTGGTGAAAATCCATGGTAAGGTTGCGAACCCTAGTCCTATCATCACTCGAGCAGCCAACGAGATGCCGTTCCGGTCTTGCGCAACAAACAGTGAGTCCAAGAGGAACGCTCCGGAAAGCACCGGAATCAACGCAGCCGCATAAGCCGTGATTGCCTCGGACCAGTGGAAGAGGTTCAACCCGACGGGCCCAGCTACGATAGCCAAGAGCACGCCCGCTGCCGTAGCAGGAACAAGGAGCCAGCGCAGCAGCGGCGCATTCACAATCTGAGGAGCGCGCCGTCCCGCAAGATGCCGAACCGTAGCGTAGGAGTATCCAGGAGCAAAGGCGCCGAAGATCGTATACGAAGAACTCAACACGGCCACAGCACCGCCGTACACCGCGGGACCAACTTGGAGGGGCACGATCAGGTTGATCGCCGCCGAGGCGGCGAAGCTCACTAGTTGAGCGCCATACGCGAGCAGATAGTCCCGATGCAGGAAGCGTCTGAGTCCCCTGCGACTTGGGAGCATTTCTGGCGACCTGACCCGCCAATCCGCATCCAAACCGACTAAACCGGGCGCATCATGCAGGTTTGACACTCCTGGGGAAAGGCATTGTCGCTCATCGGGCCGCAACCTCAGGATCTTCGCGAACGTGAATCACACCAAGAAGCCTGTGGTAGACACGGCGAATCATCGCGACCCGTTACCGTCGTCTCTCTTGGGCCAACCAATCATACTCCTACGCCAGCGCAGCTCACTTCCATCAACTTCCCTTCTCGGCGAGTACGTACATACTCATTGAGATAGGCCAGAACCTTCCCAAATGACCAAATTCTCTTGCACGCAAACCAGCTTGCTCCAGGCACCTTCCAAGTGAACCCCTTGAGAAGAAGCGAACATGCGGCCCTGTAGGACTAAAGTGCCTATCGAAGACAAGGAGCACGAGCAAGAGATTCTTGACCAGCCCGTGGTACGGGGTAGTCAGGAACAGTTGTCCGCCAGGTCGGAGAACACGAGCGATTTCGCGAAACGCTGTCTCGGTGTCGTATATGTGCTCGATCACCTCTACGCTTAGAACAAAGTCCACAGATGACGAAGGCACGGGGAGTGCACCGCCATCGGTTACAGCGAAGAGTTCGATGTTGGGAGCTCTGCCACGAGTCAGCTCGAGCGCCGACGACGCCACATCCACCGCAATGCACCGTGCCTTTGGGTTAATACGCAGCAACCGACTTATTCCTTCTCCCGACCCGCACCCGTAGTCCAGGACAACCGAACCCGGTTGCCTGGGAGCGTGTCGGTCCAAGTGACGCGATATGAATTTCCAGTGCTCGAGGCTTCCACCGCCCGCGACGCTCCAATACCGGTCGTAAAAGCTCATGATTTACTCCGGAGTTGAACGTCGAAGTCGCCCAGGAGCACGGAAGGGCCCAGGGCTAACCCCCCGATCTCGAGGTTGCCTCCGACTCCATGCTCGGAGTTCGGGATGAAGGAATCTGTCAACGTGTAGGCGCGCGCGCGACAGAGCGAACTAGAGCCGAGAAGATAGAGGCACTGCGATTCCAAGTGAATTCTTGGGCCCTCTCAAAGCCTCGGACACTAAAGTCGGTGCGCAGTTGCTCACTACTGAGCACCTGCCCTAGGGTATCAGCCATTGCCCCTACGTCCAGCGGGTCTACCAGCTTCGCTGCGTCGCCTGCCAATTCGCGCAACGCCCGACGATTCGCGCAGATCACCGGGGCACCACAGGCAAACGCCTCAACCACGGGCAATCCGAACCCTTCCATCAGAGACGGGAGAAACAACACCGCAGCAGCGCTGTACAGAATCGCCAGCTCCTCGTCCGTCACATAGCCCGGGAACACGACAAATGGCTCAACATTTTCGGAACGAACCACAGTCCGCACCTCAGTGAAGTCCCGCTCGCGAGTGCCGGGCTCTTCTTTGCCGGTTATCACTAGCCGATGAGGGAGGCCAAAAATGCGACGGGCGAGCCCAAAGGCCTGGACCAGGCGCGTCAGGTTCTTGTGTGGACGTTGGTTGCCATGATAGAGCACGAACGGTTCCCTCACACCGAGCTGCTGCAGAACCCGGTCGCGTTCCGGCCCCGGAGGAACGGGTCGAAACGCCTCATCGGCTGCAAGAGGGAGCACGGTGATGCGATCCGGCAGAACACCGAGCGTACGCACGATGTCTGCCTTGCTGGCTTCCGAAATCGTGAGCACAGCGGCCGAACGCCTAGCAACTGGACCAATTATGGTGCGGTAGTACAGCCCTGTGCCCACTGGGAAGCTCGTCGGGTCCATCAACTGATAGAGGTCCAGAATCGAGATGATCCGCGGCACCGAGGACCAGACGGGCACTGAGTACGGATGAAGATGAAAGACTGCATCCACACGTTCCCGTCGGAGCCATCGGGGAAGCCGGAAGTGTTGACGCAGTGACGGGCTCCCCATTCGAAGTGTCCGCACATCAACGTGTTCCCGAACTGTGGCAGGAAGCGGCGCAGCGCGCTCGTCAAGAAGGACGACGACCTCGAGCTCCGAAGCTACGTCGCGCAGCGCCCTGAGCAGCGACGCGCCGATTCGGCCGACGCCTGTGTCCCAGTTGCGGATGATACGCGCGTCGAAGCACACTCTGAACGTGATCATAGCCAAGCCGGGATCAAACCCGCCGACTTGACTGAGACTGCCCAGGTCGCTGGTCGAGCCCCACTATTCCTTCGCCTCTTGAGTGGAAGTGCTCCCAGATCTTCGCCTGACGCGCGGCCTCATAGAAGGCCGAGAGGGTCGCGACCCAGAATCCCGGCGCGCCATCCAAGAATCCCAGGCGCAGCACATACATGTACAAGAACCGCAACAACGGCATGAAGGGGATTAGCCATGCAACCTCGACGCGATTCTTAATGACATCCTTGTACGCTTCACGCAGTCGATGCGCGCTTCGCGGCCCCCGCCACCACTGACGCACCAGCGCGCTGAGCGGCGCGAACGGGATAAATCTGTAAACGCGAATTCCACGTTCAACTGCTTCGCGCGCCTCAAGCGGCGCAAGGCGCAGTACCATTCGCTCCAAATGCTCCTGCACAGATCCGTATGAGTAATGCCGAAGCGGGTGCCGCAGCGTACCGACCGCACCGTCCGCCACCACCTGTTCGTGCACAAGCCCTTCCCAGCGCGCGCGATGCCTCCGATAAAGACGCGTCGAGTAGTCCGGATACCATCCGTTGTGACGAATCCAGTGTCCCAGCCAGAATGTCCGCCGGGGGATTAGGTAACCCACCACGTCCCCGGGCGCGGCCGTGCCGCTCCGGATCTCGGTTGCCAGTTCCGAGGGCACCGTTTCGTCGGCGTCGACGTGCAGAATCCAGTCGGCTGTGGCAAGCGAGGCTGCGTAATTCTTCTGCTCCGAGAACCCACGCCATGGCTCCACCACCACCTGATCGGCAAGCGTGCGCGCCCGTTCAACGGTTCGGTCGGTGCTCTCGGAATCGACCACCACGACTTGATCGGCCCACCTCAGGCTGCGCAGGCACTCGTCGATGGTGTCCTCAGCGTTGTATGTGATCACGACCGCCGCGACCGTCGCCACTTGTGCTCGTTTGTATCCCGGGTGCCTCGTCATCGCTAGCTGCTGAGTACGAAACTCGACAATTCCTGTTTGAACCGCTCCGCGTCGAACCGACGGACACTCTCACGAACGGCGACCGGATCGAACTGCATTCGCTCGAAGGTCAAGATCGTTTCGACCAGCGCTAAGGGACTCTGCTCCCGAAAAAACACGCCGGCTTGCCCCTCAACCACGGTCTCAAGAACTCCCCCTGCTCCATACGCAATCACGGGACAACCGGAAGCCTGCGCCTCCAGCGGTGCTAGCCCATAATCTTCATCGCTCGGGAAGATCAGCGCTCTGCACGTCGCGTACAACCTTCGCAGCGCCTCGTCGCCAATCCGGCCGAGAAACGTTACCGAGCCGTCGGCGAGGGTTCGCAACCGGGCCGCGTCTGGTCCGTCTCCTACAACGACCAGCTTGCGGCCCAGTCGCCTACATGCTTCGATGGCAAGATCGACCCGCTTGTGAGCTATCAGCCTCGATACGCTGAGGTAGAAGCTCCCCCGCTCCGTGCCGACGCGATAATCTGACAGTCGGACCGGCGGATGGATGACCGTCGCTGCAAGGCCGTAGCAGGACGCAATCGCCCTGGCCATGTTGCGGCAAGACGTCGCCACTTGGTCAATCCGCCTCATGGCTCGGACATCCAGCGCCCGCAACGGGCCCCGTGCGAGTCCGACGAGCCTGCTCAGCGGCCCAACAGGGGCGCGCGCGACGTTGTAGGCTTTGGGGTTCCACAGCAGCCGAGTCGGAGCGTAGCAGTAGCAGACGTGCCGCACGGACGGACCGTGCGATACAAACTTGGCCCCCCAAGTGGTGGAAGAGAGGATGACATCGAAGGCGCGCAAGTTAAGACGTGCGAATCCTACAACCCAAAGCGGGAACAATGCCTTCAAGCGACGCTCCGACTCCACGAGCCCGCTCCAGGGCAGTGGCACCACCGTCGCCGAGCGGAATTCCGGGAACGTGTCCTTGGGCACGTAGGCGGCAGTGTAGATCGGTGCGCTCGGAAACGCCTCATGCATGAAGGCCAGGACTCGCTCTGCGCCGCCCGAAGTGACGAGAGAGTCATGGACGATGGCAATCCGTGGCAAGGATGCGCTGGACACTTTGGAGACGTGACCCTAAGTGGAGCCTCGCAGCGCGCCTGGGGTGATGCATCCCCACTTCGTCGGGCCAGGGCGAAGACAAAGGAGAGAGTGGGACAAGCGAAGACGCCAGATCAAGGCTTGGGGCCCCTCCGCGCCTCAATCGGGCGAAACAGCAATGTCGGGTTCTCGGATCATTACTGAGCACCGCGCATTCGCACCACCGCTGGAACGGTGCGAACCATGATCGCCATATCCCGAGCGAGGGACCAGTTCCGGATGTACTCCGACTCGAGTGCGATGATCCTCTCAAAGTCCGTCACCTCATTTCTCCCCCCGACCTGCCACGGCCCTGTGATCCCCGGCTTCACGTCGAACCGCGCGTAATGGTGCGCCTCATAGAGATCGACCTCCGACGGGAGCGGCGGGCGCGGGCCGACCAGCGACATGTCACCCCGCAGTACGTTCACCAGCTGCGGCAGCTCATCAAGACTGGTGCCCCGCAGCCAGCGCCCTAGGCGCGTCGTCCGAGGATCGCTCGACAGTTTGAACAGCCGCGCGTCGCGGTACAGGCTC
>WNGJ01005948.1_pt1 | contig 12865 bp, 11 predicted proteins | sample 5400611 | NCBI WGS metagenome assembly WNGJ01 (sample SAMN13153375, study PRJNA577476) | soil metagenome | isolation source: 40 cm soil or saprolite under Garry oak tree replicate 1 | place: USA:California | collected 2016-06-15
GCCGCCACCGGCACGGCCACGATCACCCAAAGATCACCCCGCCGCACCCCGCCGCACCCGGCGTGCGCGGCATCGCGCGGTCGCACCCAGCCGCGGGACAACCCCGCCGCCGCACCGCAGGTGCGCAAAGATCAAACCTGCGTGTTGATTACCCGGGGGCACTATGAGCGGGTGGGGGACCACGATCACGAAACAGCCAGCGAGGGGACCCGGTGTGCGGGCGGGGATGTCGGACTCGGGCCCTACAGTGGAGGTAATGCCGTTGTCCTAAGGAGTGAGCGCCGTGCGCCCCGTGACCGACCTGCAGCGCAAGGTCGCGCCGTTCGCCGTGGTCACCGATATGGTGCCGTCGGGCGACCAGCCGCAGGCGATCGCCGAGATGCAAAAGCGGATCGGGCGTGGTGAGCGGCATGTCGTGCTGCTCGGCGCCACCGGCACGGGCAAGACAGCCACGATCGCGTGGCTGGCTGAGCGCGTGCAGCGGCCGACGCTGGTGATGCTCCCCAACAAGACGCTCGCCGCGCAGTTCGCCAACGAGCTGCGCGAAATGCTCCCGGGCAACGCGGTCGAGTACTTCGTCTCCTACTACGACTACTACCAGCCCGAGGCGTACATCCCGCAGACCGACACCTACATCGAGAAGGATTCGTCCATCAACGACGAGGTGGAGCGGCTGCGGCATTCCGCCACCAACTCGCTGCTGACCCGGCGGGACACGATCGTGGTCGCGTCCGTTTCCTGCATCTACGGGCTCGGCACCCCGCAGGAGTATGTGGACCGCATGGCCCGGATGCGGGTCGGTGACACCATCGAGCGCGACACGCTGCTGCGCAAGCTCGTCGGCATGCAGTACAACCGCAACGACATGTCGTTCACCAGGGGAACGTTCCGGGTGCGGGGCGACACCATCGAGGTGATCCCCGTCTACGAGGAGCTCGCCGTCCGGATCGAGATGTTCGGCGACGAGATCGAGCGGTTGATGACCCTGCATCCGCTCACCGGCGAGGTGCTCACCGAGGACAAGGAGCTGTACATCTTCCCCGCGTCGCATTACGTGGCGGGCCCGGAGCGGATGGAACGGGCCATCGCGGGAATCGAGGCGGAGCTCGCGTGGCGGCTCGCGGAACTCGAGCGCCAGGGCAAGCTGCTCGAGGCGCAGCGGCTGCGCATGCGCACCACCTACGACATCGAGATGATGCGCCAGGTCGGCACGTGCGCGGGCATCGAGAACTATTCGCGGCACATCGACGGCCGCGAGGCCGGCAGCCCGCCCAACACCCTGCTCGACTACTTTCCCGAGGACCTCCTGCTGGTGATCGACGAGTCGCACAACACGGTGCCGCAGATCGGCGCCATGTACGAGGGCGATGTGTCACGCAAGCGGACGCTGGTCGAGCACGGGTTCCGCCTGCCGAGCGCGATCGACAACCGGCCGCTGAGATGGGAGGAGTTCACCGAGCGGATCGGGCAGACGGTGTATCTCTCGGCGACCCCGGGCCCCTATGAGCTGCAGCAGGTCGCGGGCGACGTGGTCGAACAGGTGATCCGCCCGACCGGCCTGGTGGACCCGCAGGTGGTGGTCAAGCCCACCAGGGGGCAGATCGACGATCTCGTGCACGAGATCAGGGAGCGGGCGGCCCGCAGCGAGCGGGTCCTCGTCACCACGCTCACCAAGAAGATGGCCGAAGATCTCACCGACTACCTGCTCGAGCTCGGCATCAGGGCACGCTACCTGCACAGCGAGGTGGACACCTTGCGCCGCGTGGAACTGCTGCGCGAGCTGCGGCTCGGTGAGTACGACGTCCTGGTCGGGATCAACCTGCTGCGCGAGGGCCTCGACCTGCCCGAGGTGTCGCTCGTTGCCATCCTGGACGCGGACAAGGAGGGTTTCCTGCGCTCGGGCACGTCGCTGATCCAGACCATCGGCCGGGCCGCGCGGAACGTCTCCGGCCAGGTGCACATGTACGCCGACCAGATGACCCCGTCCATGCAGCGCGCCATCGACGAAACCAACAGGCGGCGCGACAAGCAGGTCGCCTACAACACCGAGCACGGCCTCGACCCGCAGCCGCTGCGCAAGCGCGTCGCCGACATCCTCGACCAGCTCGCCCGCGAGGACGCGGACACCGAGAAGCTCCTCGGCGGCTCCGGGCGGCGGCAGAGCCGCGGCAAGGCGCCGGTGCCCGGCCTGCCGTCCCGCGGTGGCCCGGTGGAGGCCGCGGGTGCCCGCGGCGAGGAAGGCGGGATGCCCCGGAGTGAGCTTGTCGCGCTGATCGAGCAGCTTTCCGACCAGATGCACGCCGCGGCGGCCGAGCTTCAGTTCGAGCTCGCGGCACGCTACCGCGACGAGATCAAAGAGCTCAAGCGGGAACTTCGCGGCATGCAGGCAGCCGGCATCTGACGGCCACCTGCCCTGACGGCTGCGGCGCCCGATGACGTGGGTGGTGTTCGACTACGGCGGCGTCATCTGCTCGCCACAGCCCGAGCGCGACGTCGCCGCGATGGCGGCCGTGGTGGGCGCCGCGGTGCCGAGCTTCCGCGACGCGTACTGGGCCCGCCGTCTTGCCTACGACCTCGCCGAGCTCACCACCGAGGAGTACTGGCGCGGCACCGGGGGGCAGCCGGGACGCCGCTGGGACGGATCGGCGACGGCCCATCTCAACTCGCTGGACACCGCGAGCTGGATGCACCTGCGGCCCGGCGTCGTGCGCCTGATCGAAGATCTCGCCGGCGCGCCGGGCCGGGCGCGGCTGGCCCTGCTGTCGAACGCGCCGTACGCCGTCGCCGAGGCGGTCGCGGCGCTTCCGCTCGCCCGCCATTTCGAGCATCTGCTGTTCAGCTGCTACCTGCGGCTGGCCAAACCCGACCCGCGCTGTTTCCGCGCCGCGCTCGACGGGCTCGGCGCCGAGCCCGCGGACGTGCTGTTCACCGACGACCGCGCGGAAAACGTGGCGGCGGCCGGTGCGCTCGGCATTCGGGCCACCCAGTTCACCACGGCCGGCGCCCTGCAGGCGTGGCTCGCGCCACGCGTCAGCCGTTGAGGCCTATTCTCGTGAGCGCCTGGGAGAGTGCGGTTTCCCAGTCGGCGGCCGACCTCGTGGCCCCGGGCCTGGCCGGTTTGACGCGGTCCAGTGCGGCGAGGGCGCAGCGGACGACGTCGGCCGGGCGTGCGGACGTCACGCTCGCGTCGCCAAGCTCCAGTTCGTGCTGCAAGTTGTCGCGGCCGTGCCCGGGCACGGTGTCGAGGAGCAGGACGTGCCGTCCCACGACCCGTGCCTCCGAGCACGTGTCACCGGAGCTGGTGATCACCAGGTCCGCGGCGGCCATCAGCTCGGGAATCCGGTCGGTGAAGCCGAACGGCCGCAGCCGCGGCTCATGCTGGGCGATCTCGCGGAGCCTGCCTTCGAGTTTCTTGTTGTGCCCGGCGACCGCGAGCACGTACAGCCCGGCCCGGCCGAGGGCCGCGGCCGTGACCGCGAGCGGCCCGAGCCCCCACGCGCCGGACATGAGCAGGACGCAGCGATCGCTGCCAGGCACGCCGAGCCTGGCGCGCGCCTCCTGCTGCGCCGGTGGCTGGTAGAAACCCGGCCGCACCGGTGCCGGCACCACCTCCACCTGGGCTTCCGGCTCGAATCGCAGCACCGCGCTTTCCGCGGCCCGCGAGGTCACCATGTACAGGTCCGTGTGCGGGTGCACCCACAGCCGGTGCGGCGTCACGTCGGTACAGAACACCACATGCGCCATCCGCCGGTAGCGGTCATGGGGAACTCGCAGCCCGCGCAGCCGGCTGACGGCGGACGCCGCCGTCGCGAAGGCGGATACGGCCAGCTCGGCGGGAGCGCTGTCCAGGTGCCGCCGCAGCCGCGGCACCATCGGGCCGCGTGCCGCGGCATCGGTCAGCAGCGCCAGCCGGCTGCCCGGTCTCAGGGTGGCGAAGTGGTAGGCGTCGTACAGGCCGGGAATGGCGAGCATGGACCGGAACACCGCCTCGCCGGCGGATCCGCCGGTGCGCCCCAGCAGGCGCATGGCGTCCAGGGTCAGCGTCGACCAGCCACGCGCCTGCAGGGAATCGGCGCACGCCTGGGCCATGACGTCGTGGCCCATCCCGAGCGAACCGGAAAGCAGCAGGGCGCGCCTCATGAGCACGGCCCGGGATCAGCCGGGCTGGTGCCGGGCTGGCTCGCCCGGCACCAGCCCAGATAGCGCCGGACACCTTCGGCGAACGACGTGCTCGGCGACCATCCGAGTATCTCCTTCGCCAGCGCGTTCGACACGCTGCGCCCGCTGTAGTCGGCTGCCCGGGCCGGCACGTGCTCGACCGGCACCGGGCCGGCCAGCCGCCGCACGGTGTCTGCCACCTCACGGACGGACACCGGCGTGTCGCCCTCCAGCGCCAGCGTCTGGTCCTCCGCGGCCGGAGACAGCGCACGCACGTGGGCGTCGGCGAGATCCTCCACGTACACGTAGTTACGCTGCTGCTCGCCCGTGCCGGCGATGGTGATCGGATGGCCGGCCAGCGCCGCGCGCGCGAACCGGGCGACGACCAGCGCGTCGCGCATCCGCGGGCCGTACGGGATCCCGTAGCGCAAGATGGTGAAGTGCTGTCCGTACATCTGCCTGTAACTGTGCGCGAGCAGTTCCGTGGCGAGTTTGGTGGACACGTACACGTGCCCGGCCTTGCCCAGCTCGATGGGCGTTTCCTCGGTCAGCTCCCCGCTCCCCGCGGCGGCGCCGTAAACCCAGACGGTGCTGGCGAGCAGCACCCGGTGGCAGCCCTGCGTGCGGGCGGCCTCGAGCACGCACGCGGTGCCGTCGACGTTCACCCGGACCGCGCTCAGCGGGTCCGCGGCGATCAGGTCGACATCACTCGCGCCCGCCAGGTGGAAGACGGCCTCGCTTCCCCGCACCGCTGCCTCAAGCGCCGGCTGGTCCAGGATGTCGACCCTGCGGTAGCTGGCGCCCGGATTGAGCCGCTGCCCGGCGATGTCGAGCACGACGACCTCGTGACCGGCCCTGATCAGGTTGTCGACGACATGTGAACCGATGAACCCGCAGCCTCCGGTCACGACGACTCGCATACTCACCCCTCAGACTCCTGCGAAGGAGCTGTAAGCGCGTGACACGGCGGACAGCACGTGATCCGCCTCATCGTCGCGCATGTCTGAGTGCACAGGAAGGCAGACATGCCGTGCGCACATATCTTCTGCCACCGGAAGCGGGCCCGTGGCGTAGTCCGCGAAGATGGGCTGCTGATGCAGCGGAACGTCATAGACCTCGCCGGACAGCCGCACGCCGTGCCGCTCCGCGAGCTCGCGCTTGAAGTGGGCCCGGTCCAGTCCGGGCGGCAGGACGGCGATGTACTTGTAGAAGTTGCTGCGGCAGCCGCCCGGCTCGGTGAGCGGCTGCGGCCCACCGGCCGGCCTGAGCTCGGCCGTATAGCGTGCCGCGACGGCGCGCCGCCGCGCGATGGCGGCGTTCATTTGCCGCAGGTGCACCAGGCCGGTCACCGCGTGCAGTTCGCTCATCCGCATCGCCGAGCCGAGCCGCACATGATGATTGGCGGTGAAAGCTCCCTTGCCCTGGTCACGGTAGATAAGCGCTTCGTCACGCACATGGCCCGAGGCCGTGAGCACCATTCCGCCCTCACCGCTGGTCACGACCTTGGTGGGGTAAAAGGAGAATGCCGCCGCGAGCCCAAAAGTGCCGGCGAAGCGGCCATCGTAGCTGCTGCCATGGGCGTGAGCTGCGTCTTCGACCAGCGGGATGCCCAGGTCGCCGCACAGGCGGCGGATCTCGTCCACCTCAGGCGTGATGAGCCCGCCGATGTGCACGAGCACCACGGCGGCGGTCGCGGGCGTGAGCGCCGCTTCCACGGTCGCCCGGCTGAGCGCGAACGTGGCGGCGTCGACGTCGGCGAACACCGGCCTGGCGCCGGCCTGAAGTACCGCGGCGGCGGTCGCGAAAAAGGTGTTCGCCGGCACGATCACGTCACGTCCGGCCACCCCGGCCGCGCGCAGAATGATGTCGAGTGCCGCCGTGCCGCTGGATGTCGCGACCGCGTGCGGGGCGGAGTGTGCGGCGCCGAACGCCGCCTCGAAACGCTTGGTATACGGGCCGAGCGTCAACGCTCCGCTGGCCAGGATATCCATTACCGCTGCCGCGATTTCCGCCCTGTCCTGCTCACGGAACACCACGCGCGCTGCTGGCACTTCCACCCACTACCTCCCGTATCAGATGTGCATGCGTCAGCCATGGAATGATCCCATGAAAGAGGAGACGTAATGGAAAACCCGGCCACGCGGCCCTGCCCGCCCGGCCTGACCGGCCTGACCGGCGGCGCGGGCCGGGCGGGCAGGGCCGCTGCCGCTGCCGCCGCTGCGCTCGGCGCCGCCGCCGTGATCGCGCACGCCGGGCCCGGCGTCACCGCGATCGGGCCGCTGCGCAGGAGGTGGTTCCCGTCGCTCGCCGGCCTCGGCGACAGCGGCCACGTGGCGCTCACCTTCGACGACGGGCCCGACCCGCGCTCCACGCCGCGCTTTCTCGACCTTCTCGGCGCCCGCCGCACCCAGGCGACCTTCTTCCTGCTCGGGTCCATGGTGGCCCGGGCGCCCGGGCTCGCCGCCGACCTCGTTGCCGCTGGCCACGAGGTCGGCGTGCACGGCTGGGATCACCGGTACCTGCCGCTGCGCGGCCCGCGGGCGGCCCGCGACGACATCGCGCGGGCGCGTGACGCGATCGTCGCGGCGACGGGTGCGGTTCCCGCGTTCTACCGGCCGCCCCACGGCGTGCTGACCGCGGCCGCCCTTTCCGCCGCGGCTCGGCTCGGCATGACGCCGCTGCTGTGGAGCTGCTGGGGCAGGGAGTGGGTCGCGGGCGCGTCCAGCGAGTCGGTGCTCGCCACGATTCGCCGTGATCTGACCGGGGGGGCGACGGTGCTCCTGCATGACTCGGACTGCACCTCGCCGCCAGGGTCGTGCCTGTCGGGCCTCGGCGCCGTGCCCGCGCTGCTCGACGAGTGTGCCGAGCGTGGCTGGCGTGTCGGCACCGCCGCCGACCACGGTTGTGGGTCTGTTGTGATCTAATGATATTACTGCTGCGGCGGCCTTGTCTCATGCGGCATTTGCCGCAAGGGTGGACAGAGTGTGGTGGAGTCTGGGCAGCGCCATCGCGGCCGCATGCTGCTTCGGCGTCGCGTCCGTCATCCAGGCGCTCTCGGCCCGCGCCGCCAGCCACGGCTCGGCGCGCGTCAGCCCGGGCCTGCTCGTCCGCATGTTCGGGCAATGGCGCTTCGTCGCGAGCCTTGGCCTGGATCTCGTCGGCTTCGTCGCCCAGCTGATCGCGCTGCGCCGGCTGCCGCTGTTCGCCGTGCAGGCCGCGATCGCATCCAGCCTCGCGGTGACCGCGCTCATGTCCGCCTGGCTGGCCAAACACGCGCTCGCGAGCTTCGAGTGGCTCGCCGTGATCGCGGTCACCATCGGCATCGCCATGCTCGGATCGTCCGCCGGCGCCACCGGGGCGGCGGATGTCGGCACCGAGTTCAGGCTCGGCCTGATCGTCGCCGTGGGGGTGCTCGGCCTGGCCGGGTTCGCCGCCGCCCGGCTGCCCGGCCGGGCGCGGACCCTCGCGCTCGGCATGATCGCCGGCCTCGGCTACGGGGTGGTCGGGGTCGCCGCGCGGATCCTCGTCGGCTTCACACCCTCCGACCTTGTTCACGACTCGGCCAGCTACACGCTCGCGGCGGCCGGGATACTCTCGTTCATGTTCTACACCTCGGCGCTCGAGCACGGCGACGTCACGACGGCGACCGCGGCCACGGTTCTCACCGAGACGGTGCTGCCGGCCACGATCGGCGTCCTCTTTCTCGGCGACACGACCCGCCACGGGCTGGTCGGGGTGGCCGCCGCCGGGTTCGCGCTGGCTGTGGCCGGGGCACTCACCCTGGCCCGGTTCGGCGAGACGGAGCCGCCCCCCGATCGTGGCCGCGCCCGGCAGTCCCACGGCGTACCGGACGCACAAAGCGCGCGCTGAGCATTCTCCAGCTCACGTGGCGCGCCGAAGCGCTGGTTTTGGTGTCGCTGCGAGGCCGGATAACGGTCGGCTGTTATCCTGGTAGTCCGTGGGAAGAACAGAGCAGGCACGGTCGACGCAGACACGGCCGCCCGCCATCGCATCGACCACGGGAGCCCCAATTTGGCTGCGACACCGCTCGTCTCAAGGCCAGCAGCAACCAAGTACGTATTCGTCACCGGGGGAGTCGCCTCCAGCCTCGGCAAGGGCCTGACCGCCTCCAGCCTCGGCCGGCTGCTCAAACTCCGCGGGCTGCGGGTCACCATGCAGAAGCTGGACCCGTACCTGAATGTCGATCCGGGCACGATGAACCCCTTCCAGCACGGCGAGGTCTTCGTTACCGACGACGGCGCCGAGACCGACCTCGACGTCGGGCACTATGAGCGTTTCCTCGACACCGAGCTCAAGGGATCGGCCAACGTCACCACCGGCCAGATCTACTCCAGCGTGATCGCGAAGGAGCGGCGCGGCGCCTATCTCGGCGACACCGTCCAGGTCATCCCGCACATCACCAACGAGATCAAGGCGCGGATCACCGAGATGGCGGGCCCGCAGGTGGACGTCGTCATCACCGAGGTCGGCGGCACCGTCGGCGACATCGAGTCACAGCCGTTCCTCGAGGCGATCCGCCAGATCCGCCACGAGATCGGCCGCGACCACTGCTTCTTCCTGCACATCTCGCTGCTGCCCTACATCGGGCCATCGGGCGAGCTCAAGACCAAGCCGACCCAGCACTCGGTGGCCGCGCTGCGGAGCATCGGCATCCAGCCGGACGCGATCGTCTGCCGGTCGGACCGGCCGATCACCCAGGAGCTCAAGCGCAAGATCAGCCTGATGTGCGACGTCGACGAGGAGGCGGTCGTCTCCGCGGTCGACGCGGTGTCGATCTACGACATCCCGAAGGTGCTGCACGCGGAGGGACTCGACGCCTACGTGGTGCGCAGGCTGGGACTCCCGTTCAGGGACGTGGACTGGAGCGACTGGGACGAGCTGCTCCGCCGGGTGCACCGGCCCGCCCGCACCGTCACGATCGCCCTGGTCGGCAAGTACGTCGATCTGCCCGACGCCTACCTGTCGGTCACCGAGGCGCTGCGGGCGGGCGGCTTCGCCAACGACGCGCGCGTCAACATCCGCTGGGTCACCAGCGACGACTGCGCCACACCCGAAGGGGCGGCGCGGCGGCTCGACGGCGCGGACGGGGTGGTCATCCCCGGCGGGTTCGGCGTGCGCGGCATCGAAGGCAAGATCGGCGCCGTCAGCTACGCGCGCACGCACGGCATCCCGCTGCTCGGCCTGTGCCTCGGCCTGCAGTGCATGGTCATCGAGGCCGCCCGTGGGCTCGCGGGGCTGGCGGGCGCGAACAGCGCCGAGTTCGAGCCGGACACACCCCATCCGGTCATCGCCACCATGGACGAGCAGCGGGACGTGGTCGCGGGCGAGCGTGACATGGGCGGCACCATGCGGCTCGGCCTTTACCCGGCCGTGCTCGGCGATGCCACCATCGCGCGCGAGCTGTATGGCAGCGACGTCGTGCAGGAGCGGCACCGGCACAGGTACGAGGTCAACAACGACTACCGTGAGCGGCTCGCGCAGGCGGGGCTTGTCTTCTCCGGCCTCTCGCCGGACGGGCGGCTGGTCGAGTTCGCCGAACTGCCGCGCGAGATGCACCCGTTCTTCGTGGCGACGCAGGCGCATCCGGAGCTGCGCTCCCGCCCGACCCGCCCGCACCCGCTGTTCGCCGGCCTGGTGGCCGCCGCCCTGGAGCACGCCAGGATCTCGGTGCGCCCGGCGGAAACGTGGCCGGGCAGTAACCCGATCTTGACCAGCGCATGACCGGGCGACCCATCGGCGACCAGCCTGAGTGCTGGCCGGTGCGGCGCACGCTGCCGCGGTTCGGCGGGACCATCTTCAGCGTCAGAACCGACTGGGTCGCCATGCCGGATGGCGACGTGGTCGACAGGGACGTGGTGCGGCATCCGGGCGCGGTCGCCGTCCTCGCCATCGACGACAGCGAGCAGGTGCTGATGGTCCGGCAGTACCGGCACCCGGTGTGCCATCTGCTGTGGGAGCTTCCGGCCGGGCTGCGCGACGTCGACGGCGAGGCACCGCTGATCACGGCCCAGCGTGAGCTGCTCGAAGAAACCGGCTACCGGGCTTCGGGCTGGCTCACCCTGGTCGACTTCTTCACCTCACCCGGGATGAGCAGTGAGCGGATCCGGATCTTCCTCGCGCGCGGCCTGAGCGAAGTGCCCGCCGGGCAGCGGCACTTCGCGCCGCGGCACGAGGAGGCGAGCATGCAGGTCGCCTGGGTGCCGCTCGAAACGGCCGTCGCTACCATCTACGCCGGTCATCTGCACAATCCGACCGCCGTGGTGGGTATCTTGGCCGCGTACGCCGCCCGGTCTGACGGGTTCGGGGCACTGCGCGCCGCGGACGCCACCGAGGGCTGATCGGCACGGTCCGAGAAAGGTCTGATGGTCATGAAGGTGGGCGTCCCCAAAGAGGTCAAGAATCACGAGTACCGGGTCGCGATCACCCCGGCGGGCGTGCACGAGCTCGTGCGCGGTGGGCACGAGGTCTTCCTCGAGACCGATGCGGGCGCGGGTTCCGCCATTCCGGACGCCGACTTCGCCGCGGCGGGCGCGAGCATCCTGCGCTCCGCCGACGCGGTATGGGCGGAAAGCGAGCTGATCCTCAAGGTGAAGGAGCCGGTGGCCGAGGAGTACCACCGCCTGCGCAAGGGCCAGGTTCTGTTCGCATACCTGCATCTGGCCGCGTCCCGCCCGTGCACGGACGCGCTGCTCGACGCGCGGATAACGTCGATCGCCTACGAGACGGTCCAGCTGCCCGACAGAACGCTGCCGCTGCTCGCGCCCATGTCCGAGGTGGCCGGCCGGATGGCCCCTCAGGTCGGGGCGCACCACCTGCAGCGCGACGGCGGCGGCCGTGGCGTGCTGATGGGCGGGGTTTCCGGCGTGTACGCGGCCAAGGTGGTCGTGCTCGGCGCCGGGGTCTCCGGCATGAACGCCGCCGCGATCGCTCTCGGCATGCAGGCCGAGGTGCTGCTCGTCGACAAGAACGTGGCCAGGCTGCGCTCGGCTGACGCCATCTACCAGGGCCACTGCCAGACCGTCACCTCCAACGCCTACGAGGTCGAGCGCGCGGTGATAGACGCCGATCTCGTCATCGGCGCGGTGCTCGTGCCAGGCGCCAAGGCGCCGATGCTGGTGTCCGATGAGCTTGTCAGCCGGATGAAGACCGGCTCCGTCCTGGTGGACATCTCAATCGACCAGGGCGGCTGTTTCGAGGGCTCGCAGCCGACTACGCACGCGAATCCGACCTACCGGGTCCACGGCTCGGTCTTTTACTGTGTCGCCAACATGCCGGGCGCGGTGCCGCACACGTCCACCTACGCGCTGACCAACGTCACCCTGCCCTACGTGGTGGAGATAGCCAACCGCGGCTGGCGGCAGGCGCTGCGTACCGATCGCGCGCTCGCGCTCGGGCTCAACACGCACGCGGGCATGCTGACCTGCCTGCCCGTCGCCGAGGCACACGGCCTGCCCATGGGCAGCGTAGCCACGCTCGAGGAGGTGCTTGGCTGACCGCGACCAGCGCGCTGCGCCGTGAGGTGCTCGGCTACCTGCAGCACCTCACGGTCGAGCGCGGACTCGCCAGGAACACGCTGGAGTCATACCAGCGCGACCTGCAGCGGTACACCTGCGCGCTGGCCGCCAGGGGCAAGACGAGCCTCGGTGACGTCGCGGAGGAGGACATCGCGGCGTTTGTCGCCGGGCTGCGCCGGGGCGGCGACGGGCATCCACCGCTGTCCGCGGGTTCCGCGGCCCGCGCGGTCGTCGCCGTACGGGGGCTGCACGCGTTCGCCCTGCGCGAAGGCATCGCCGCGACCGACCCCGCGCGGCAGGTGCGCCCGCCGGCGCCGCCGCGGCGGCTGCCCAAGGCGATCTCCGTGTTCGACACCGAGCGCCTGCTCGGCGCCGCCGCGCCAGGCAGCCCCGCAGCGCCCGCGGGCCTGCGCGACCGCGCGCTGCTCGAACTGCTTTACGGCACCGGGGCACGGATCTCCGAGGCGGTGGGCCTCGACATCGACGACCTGGACCTCCGCGGGCACGGCAGCGACACCCCCGGCGCCGTTCGGCTGGCTGGAAAGGGCGGCAAACAGCGGGTCGTGCCCGTCGGCAGCTACGCGCGCACCGCGCTCGACGCGTACCTCGTGCGGGGCAGGCCCGCGCTCGCCGCCGCGGCGGGGCCGGCCCGCCGCCGCGCCCCGCCGCGGGCCGCCGCGCCGGGCGGCGCGGTGTTCCTGAACGCGCGCGGCGGCAGGCTCACCAGGCAGGGCGCGTGGATGGTGCTTCGTGCGGCGGCCCGCCGCGCGGGACTTGCCGACGTCTCACCACACACGCTCCGGCATTCGTTCGCGACCCATCTGCTCGACGGCGGCGCCGACGTCCGTGTCGTGCAGGAGCTTCTCGGCCACGCATCGGTCGCGACGACACAGGTCTACACGCTGGTGACCGTGGATCACCTGCGCGAGGTTTACGCCGCCGCGCACCCACGCGCGCTCAGCGCAGACCACCGCGGCCGGCCTCCCCGCGGCCGAGCCGGATCTCAGCCTCCGGCCGACGGGCGGCCCCGGCGGATCTAGGGCGTGCCGCGACACCGGGTACCCGGCGCGCTGCGCTGTGAGATCCGCGGCAGCAACCCGCGCGGCTATATCTGGCGCAACCGGTGAGTCGGCTTGCCGCTGGCCTGTGCAGGCCCTAGTGTCGCCAGCCAG
>WNGJ01006446.1_pt1 | contig 12865 bp, 12 predicted proteins | sample 5400611 | NCBI WGS metagenome assembly WNGJ01 (sample SAMN13153375, study PRJNA577476) | soil metagenome | isolation source: 40 cm soil or saprolite under Garry oak tree replicate 1 | place: USA:California | collected 2016-06-15
GCGTCTTTGCGGAGGGCCATCGGTGTCGTGCCGGCGTGAGCCGCCTCTCCCGTGAAGGTGAGCTGATATCGCGACTGGCCGGCGATAGCCGAAACCACACCGACCGGCAATCCTTTCGCTTCGAGCACGGGGCCCTGCTCGATGTGCACCTCGCAGTAGCCCAGCAGTTTGCCTCCGCTCCAGCGATCGTCGTCGATCCGCTGCGGGTTCCCGCCAAAGTCCCGGATGGCCGCAGCCATAGCCACGCCGTCGGCATCCCTGCGCTCCAGGTCCGCGGAATCGAATGCGCCGGCCAGCGCCCTGCTGCCGAGATAGGTCGTCCCGTAGCGAAGTCCCTCCTCATCGGCGAATCCGACGACTTCGATGGCGAACGGCAGCCGTGACCCGGTGTCGTGAAGCCGCTCCATCGCGGCCAGCGCGACCATCACGCCCAGCGGGCCGTCGTACTTTCCGGCGTCTCGAATCGAATCGAGGTCGCTGCACCGACCCAGGACGTCGCAGCGCTCCATCACCGTCGCCGCGTCGCGACCCACCTCAGATCGCTTCGAAAGTGATGTCCTGCGCGCCTTCCCACAGGACGAGCTTGCCGAGCGCAGCAAGCTGGTCGGCGCCGCCCTCGATGGTCGCGAAATGGTTGCCCGCGAGCTGTCCCATCTTGCTGGCGAAGACCGTCGGCCCATACGGGAACAGGATCTCGGTCTCGCTGACGCCGCCGGGGTAGAGCAGCAGCTGGCCGGGCGCGGGGTAGCTCGTGGCGTTCTCGTAGCCGAGGTCCAGGGCGAGCTCGCCGAACGGGATCCAGGCCGCCTCTCCGCTCCAGCGCGCCTGGATGATCCGCGTCTTGAGGGGCAGCATCGCGGTGAACCTGGCACAGGTTTTGGGCGCGCGCTCAGCTTCGAGCCGTGCCTCGAACTTCAGGCCGGAAACCGCTATTCTCACCCTGGCCAATTCGCGATCAGAATATAGGCCGGCGGACTTGGGAAGCTGCCTGCAGGCCCGCAGCAGCAGAGCCGCCTCGAGTTCGAGATTGATGGGGAAGGCGCCGCATTCTGGCCATGCCGGCAGGGGCGTTCAATTGGAAACACATGGAGGTGGATCGGGAATGAGACGTCTGACTCTGCTTGCGCTGGCGGCCATCACGGTGGCGGCTTGCGGCGGAAGCTCCAACAACAACACAGGATCTACGGCCCTCAAGGCCGCTTGGGTCTACGTCGGAAGCTCGAGCGACGCCGGTTGGACCAAGGCCCACGACGATGCTCGGGTCTACGTTCAGCAGCAGCTCGGCAGCCAGGTCGTGACGACCTTCAAGGAGAACGTCCCTGAAGGACCGCAGGCCAGCCAGGTCATCGACGACCTGGTCAAGGACGGCAACAAGATCATCTTCGGTACCTCGTTCGGGTTCCAGGACCAGATGGCCGCCGCGGCCAAGAAGTACCCGAACGTCTACTTCGAGATGGCGACCGGCTTCATGCTCGACAAGAACCTCGCTGAGTTCTTCGGCGCGGCCGAGGACGCCGACTACCTGACCGGCATGGCAGCCGGCGCAGCCACGAAGTCCGGCAAGATCGGGTTCGTCGCTCCGTTCCCGATCCCTGAAGTCATCCGCGAGATCAACGCATTCACCCTCGGCGCCCAGGCGACTCACCCGGGGGCGACGGTCCAGGTGGTCTGGACTACGACCTGGTTTGACCCGGGCAAGGAGAAGAAGGCCGCTGAGAGCCTCATCGCCAACGGCGTGGACGTGCTGGGCCAGGGCCAGGACAGCCCCGCGACCGGTGAGGCCGCCAAGGCCGCCAAGATCAAGTGGGCCGGATACGACTCCGATCAGACCTCATTCGCTCCCGACCAGTGGCTCACGGGAACCGTCTACCACTGGGGCCCGTACGAGTTGGGCCGCATCAAGGCCGTGATGAACGGATCCTGGAAGAGCGGCAGCTACTACGGCAGCCTGGCTGACGGCTTCGTCGACATCGCGCCATTCGGCACATCAGTGAGCGCTTCGACACAGACCGCGATCAACGCCAAGAAGGACGCGCTCAAGGCGGGCACCTTCTATGAGTTCACCGGACCGCTGAAGGACCAGTCGGGCGCGGTCAAGGTCGCGAATGGAACCAAGATGACCCTCGACCAGATCCTGACGATGGACTGGTTCGTGCAGGGCGTCATCGGCAACCCGAAAGGCAGCTGACGATCACGAACGATCAGGTCACCGCCGGGGAAGTCCCGGCGGTGGCCATGCGTTCGATCACCAAGCGCTTCCCCGGCGTCCTCGCCAACGACGCAGTCGACTTTGAAGCTCGGCATGGCGAGGTTCACGCTCTGCTGGGTGAGAACGGAGCCGGCAAGTCGACTCTCGCGAGCATCCTGACCGGCCTCTACCGCCCGGACGCGGGCGAGATCGCGATCGATGGCAAGACCGTCGAGTTTCACTCACCGCGTGACGCGACTGAGGCCGGCGTTTCCATGGTCCATCAGCATTTCCGACTCGCCGCCTCACTCACCGTGGCCGACAACATCGTGCTCGGCTACAAGGGCACGCCCTGGTTGCGCACAAATCCCGCGACGATCGAGACGCAGGTGACGGAGCTCGCGAAGCGCTATCGGATGCCCGTGAGGCCCGACGCCCGCGTCTGGCAGCTCTCGGTCGGCGAGCAGCAGCGCGTCGAGATCTTGAAGGCGCTGTATCGCGGCGCTCGGATCCTGATCCTGGATGAGCCGACCTCGCTCCTCACGCCGCAAGAGTCCGAGGACCTGTTCGAAACGCTGCGGCGCATGACCGCCGAGGGCCGGACGATCGTCTTCGTCTCCCACAAGCTCGACGAGCTGATGGCGGTCTCGGATCGCGTCACGGTCTTGCGCGCTGGCAAGCTGATCGGCACGGTCAACACGCCGGACACCGACCAGCACGCGCTGGCGCGAATGATGATCGGCCGGGAGGTGGTGTTCACCCAGGCGAAAAAGAGCCACGACACGAGCCGTGAGACAGCCCTCGAGCTGAAGGACGTCTCGGCCCGGGACGACCTTGGGCTGCAGGCCCTGCACAACGTTTCGCTGAGCGTCCACCATGGCGAGATCGTCGGCGTGGCCGGCGTCGCCGGCAACGGGCAGCGTCAGCTGGCAGAAGCCATCTCGGGCGCGCGCCCCCGGATGGGCGGCGACGTCGTGGTGAAGAAGCGAAAGCTGCGTTCGGGCGACCCTGAGGACGCCATCGTGCACGGAGTGGCCCACGTTCCGGAGGATCGACTCGGGACCGGGGTCTCGCCCAGCCTTTCGATTGCCGAGAACCTCATCTTGAAATCGCACCGCCGATCGCCGATGTCTTCGCGCGGCGTGCTGCGACATGACCGGATCAGGCGCAACGCCCGCGAGCTCATCAAACGATTCGCCATTTCGGCGCCCGGTCCCGATACGCCGACGCGACTTCTATCTGGTGGCAACGTGCAGAAGGTGGTGCTGGCCCGCGAGCTGTCGAGCGTCCCGGAGGTGATCGTCGCCGCCAATCCCACGCGAGGCCTGGACGTCGGCGCCACCGAGGCTGTGCGCAGCCTTCTCCTCGAGGCGGCAGGCAAGGGCGTCGGCATCCTGCTCATCAGCGAGGACCTGGACGAGATCCTCCTGCTCGCGGACCGCATCGCGGTGATCTATGAGGGCAGCATCGTCGGGGTCGTGCCCAGGTCCACCGCCGACGTGCAGCAGCTCGGCCTGATGATGGCCGGCGCCTCGGCGTGAGAATCCAGCGGCGGCTGGAGACCCCTGGTTGGCTTGTTGTTGCGGTGCCGGTGGCGTCGTTTGTTGGGGCAATCGCGGCCACCGCGATCGTCCTGCTCGCTGCGGGAAAGGACCCGATCGCCACGTACGCGCGTCTGTTCGACCGCGCCTTCATCGCGCCCGGCTCTCTGTCGAACACGATGATCACCGCGACCCCGCTGCTGCTCACCGGGCTGGCCGCCGCGGCCGCGTTCCGCATGAGGCTGTGGAACATCGGCGCGGAAGGACAGCTGTACCTGGGCGCGGTGGGCGCGTCAGGCGCGGGACTGGTGCTTCGCGACCAATCCGCCGTGGTGATCATCGCCGGGATGATCGCGGGCGGCCTCTTGTTCGGGGCGGCGTGGGCCGTCATCCCGGGCTTGCTGAGAGCCTACTTCAACACCAACGAGATCATCACCACGCTGATGCTCAACTACGTCGCGGGCCTCCTGCTGACATATCTGATTTTCGGCAGCCGCTCGTTCTGGCGCGACCTGAGCACGTTCAGCGCCCGTGCCTTCCCGCAAGGCAAGCCGTTGCCGGCCGCGGCCATGTGGCCGACGTTCGATCTGAGCGTGGTGGTGCTTCCGTTCGGCTTCGTGCTCGGCCTGCTTGCCGCGGCCGTGCTGTGGTCTTTGTACCGGTCGACCATCTTCGGCTTTCAAGCGCGCGTCCTCGGCGACTCTCCGCCGGCCGCGCGCTACGCCGGGGTGAAGACGCGACGGGTGGTGGTGGCGATGATGGCGCTCTCCGGCGCGCTCGCCGGACTGGGTGGCGCGAGCGAGATCGGTGACTTCCGGCACGTGCTCGACCCGCGCGGTCTCCAGCAAGCGGGCCTTGGGTACGCCGGAATCGTCGTCGCCGCGCTTGCCCGCTACAACCCTTTCGCAGTCGTCCTTGTCGCAGTTCTGCTCGGGGGCCTGGCCAACGCGGGCTACAGCCTTCAAGGCCCTGAATTCCCGGCCGGACTGGTCGGTGTGCTGCAGGGGATGATCCTGTTCTTCGCCCTCGGCGGCGAGCTGCTGATCCACTATCGGATCTCATTCCAACGCGCGCCATCCTCCGTGGCGATCAGGACTTGATTTGAATATCAACGACAGCATCGTCGTCGTTCTGATCGCCTCTTCGGTCTTCTACGGGACACCGCTGGTCTTCGCCGCGGTGGGGGAGCTGCTGGCCGAACGCTCGGGCGTCCTCAACCTCGGGGTGGAGGGAATGATGCTGATCGGCGCGGTCACCGCGTTCTGGAGCGTCCAGCACCTCGGCGGCCCCACCTGGCTCGTGCTCTTGCTTGCCACGTTGGTCGGCGGCGCGGCCGCTCTGGCCACCTCGCTCATCCACGCCATCCTCGCTGTGAGCCTGCGCGCCAACCAGATCGTGTCCGGCCTCGCGCTCACGATCTTCGCGGGCGGCGCCGGGCTTTCCTCTTATATAGGTAGTGTCGGCAGGCTCGGAGGCCAGCCCGCCAAGCACGAGTTCACAGCGATCAACGTGTTCGGCCTGTCCAACGCTCCGGTCCTGGGCCCCATCGTGTTTCACCAGAACGCGCTGGTCTACGCCTCGTGGGCGGTGGTGATCGTGACCCTGGCCTACCTCTACCGGACCCGAACCGGCCTGCACCTCCGCGCGGTCGGTGAATCACCGCAAACCGCGGACGTGATGGGGGTGAATGTGGCCCGCTACCGCTACGCGCACACTCTCGTCGGAGGTCTGTTGGCAGGCGTCGCCGGCGCGTACTACAGCCTGGCGATCACGCCGAACTGGATTGACGGAATGACCTCAGGCGCAGGCTGGATCGCGATCGCTCTCGTAATCTTCGCCTTCTGGCGCCCGGAGCTCACCCTCGCCGGCGCGTACCTCTTCGGACTCTTCTCGAGCCTGGGGTTCGTGCTGCAGGCGCACCAGGTCCAGCTGCCGCCGGAATTGTTCGGGTCGCTTCCTTACCTGATGACGGTGGCGGTGTTGGTGATCGTCTCCACCGGCTGGGCCAAGCAGCGCCTCGGCGCTCCCGCCTCGCTAGGCGTTCCTTACGTTCGCGAGGAGCGCTGAGCCCTCACCAGCGATAGGCAGAGGGCCCTGCAAGGAATAGCCTTTGGGTGTGGCAATCCCGATGCTTGACTTCGGCCGAACCGGGCACCCGAGCACCCGCGCGATCTTCGGCGCCGCCTCCCTGTCGCAGGTCACCCAGGTGGCCGCGGATCGGACGCTCGAGGTCCTTCTTCGCCATGGCGTCAATCACATCGACACCGCGGCCAGTTACGGCGACGCCGAGCTGCGGATCCGTCCCTGGTTGAAGCACGAGCCCGGCCGCTTCTTCCTGGCCACCAAGACCGACGCGCGGACCAGGGACGAAGCGCGTGAAGAGCTGCACCGGTCACTGGATCGGCTCGGCGTAGACCACGTCGACCTGTGGCAGCTGCACAATCTCGCCGATCCCATCGAGTGGGACACCGCGCTCAGCCCCGGCGGGGTCATCGATGCGGCGGTCGAAGCGCGGGACGAAGGTCTCGTGCGCTTCATCGGCGTCACCGGCCACGGGGCGCAGATCGCTGCCAACCACCGCCGAAGCCTCGGGCGATTCGACTTCGATTCCGTCCTGCTGCCTTACAACTTCGTGACCATGCAGCTTCCGTATTACGCCGAGAACTTCAAGGCGCTCGCCAGGACCTGTGCCGAGCGGAAAGTCGCGGTGCAGACCATCAAATCCATCGCGCTGCGACCTTGGCTCGGCCGCGAGCACACCAGGACCACCTGGTACGAACCGCTGGAGGATCAGGCCGACATCGACCTCGCCGTCTGGTGGGTGCTCGGGCAACCTGGAATCTTCCTCAACACGGTCGGGGACGTCGATATGCTGCCGCGCGTCCTGGACGCCGCCGAGCGCTTCGACAAGCGGCCCGGAGACACCGAGATGTCTTCGATGCTGGAGCGTGCAAAGGCGGAACCGCTGTTCGTCTAGGCGATGCCCGACAAAGTCGCGGCCCAGTAATTTCCCGCGGGAGCCGGCACGCGCCGGTCTGCGAGTCGAAATCAACCCGCGCGAGCCGGCACCTGCGTGCCGGCAAAGCCCCGCACCCACGTCTCTGGGCCAAGACGGGTCCTTGACCCTACATCCAATATCCTATAGCATCGACTCTATCCCGCTCATTCAGACGAGCAAACGGATGCCAGTTCTGTGCTGCTCGAACAAGGAGGAAGCCGATGAAACCTAGAGCCATGGCCCGAGCACTGGCCATTGCAACCGTGGTGCTCGTCGCCGCTTGTGGAGGGACGACCGGTGGAGGAGGCAAGACCACCGCGTCGGTCGCCATCGTCCCCGGCGGCCCGCATCCCTACTTCGAACCGATGCGGCAGGCGATCGTGGACGCCAAGGCGGACTTCAATCTCAAGCAAGGTACGTTTGAGGTGCCGACCGACTGGAAGCAGGACCTCCAGAACCAGCTTCTGACGAGCCTCGCGGCCAAGGGCTACGACGGCTTCGGCATCTTTCCGACCGACGGCAACGCCGCCAACGGCATCGTCAGCCAGCTGGCAGCCAAGAGCTATCCGGTCATCGCGGTCGGCGGCTGCGTCCAGGAACCAACCAAGACCACGTTCTGCCTGGCGACTGACGTCGGCGCTTCCGCTTACACAGGCGCGAAGGCGGCGATCGCGGCGATGGGCGGAAAGGGCACGCTCCTGCACGGCACCGGACTCCTCACTGACCCGAACACGGTCCTGCGGGTCGACGCCGTGAAGAAGGCCGTGGCCGAGACCAACGGCTCGGTCACCCTGATCACGATCACCGACATCGACAAAGACGCGCAGACCGCTGACACCGCGATCAACCAGGCGCTCGCCGCCCACAAGGACATCACCGGCATCGTGACCAGCGCATACAACCCCACAGTCGCCGCGGCGAAGGCGCTTCGCACCCTTGGCGACAAGAAAATCAAGATGGTCGGCATCGACGACGACCCCGTTGTGCTGGCGGCCGTCAAAGATGGATTCCTGATCGGGACGATGGGCCAGAACCCATACGGCCAGGCTTACATCGCGGCGTACGTCATCAACCAGGTCCACCAGGGCTGCAAGAAGAAAGGCGGCGCGCCCTACTTCATCGACTCCGGAACGCTGCTGATCAGCCCGGACAAGGCGGCCACGTATAAGGACGATTTCAAGACCCTGACCAAGAGCATCGTCTCGGGATTCAAGGACAAGTACCTCTCCTGCTGATGCGACAGCCCACCACGTCGAGCGACTCCCTCAAAACGCCAATCCGGCGAGTCGACACCTACCTCGTCGACCTGATTCCCGAGCGGCCTCGCACCGATGCGATCCAGAGCTTTACGAAGCAGGAGACGATCTTCGTCGACATCGAGACGTCCGACGGCGTGGTTGGCACCGGTTATGCGTACACGATTGGAACTGGGGGACGGGCCGTTCTCGAAATGCTTCGAAACGACCTGGTCCCCCTTCTGGTCGGCCAGGACGCAAACCAGATCGAAGCGATCTGGCAGAAGCTGTTCTGGTCCACACACGGAACAGCCGTCGGGGCGATCACCAGCCTCGCCCTGGCGGCCGTGGACATCGCTCTGTGGGACGTGCGCGGCAAGACCCTCGGCCAGCCGCTCTGGCGCCTCGCCGGCGGCGCCCGGCCCACCGTCCCGCTGTATGACACTGAAGGCGGATGGCTTCACATCTCGACCGAAGAGCTGGTCGAGGGCGCGATCGCGTCGAAGAAAAAGGGCTGGCCGGGGGTCAAGCTGAAGGTCGGCAAGCCGCGCCCGCAGGAGGATCTCGAGCGGCTCGGCGCGGTGCGGGAGGCGGTCGGGCCGGCCTTCGACATCATGGTCGACGCCAACCAGTCGATGACCTACGCGGAGGCCAAGCGGCGGGCGCATCTTTTCCAAGACCTCGACCTCTACTGGCTCGAGGAACCGCTCCCGGCCGAAGACCTCTCAGGTCATGTCAGGCTGGCGGCCACGACCAACATCCCGATCGCGGTGGGCGAGAGCATCTACTCGCTCAGCCATTTCCGCGAATACGCGGCGGCGGGCGCGGCCGGCATCCTTCAGCCCGACGCGGCCCGTCTCGGTGGCATCACGCCCTGGCTCAAGGTCGCCCACCTCGCCGAGGCTTTCAACCTCAAGGTGGCGCCTCACTTTCTCATGGAGCTTCATGTCAGCCTTGCGGCAGCGGTGCCGAACGCCATCTACCTCGAGCACATTCCGCAGCTCAGGCAGATCACGCACACTGAGATCGAGATCGTGAACGGACAGGCTGTAGCGCCCGAGTCGCCCGGGGTCGGCATCGACTGGGACCGTGAGGCGATCGCAAATCTTCGCATCGGCTAGCGGCCGCTTCACCGGCAGCTCGCTCCTCCGGCAGGTTGCCCTGCTCGCACTCCTGATCGTCACCGCCGGCTTCTGGATTTTCTTCTCCGTCGCGGCCTCCGGCTTCACCTCAGATTTCAACCTCTTCTCGCTGCTGCGATTCGCGGCCATCCAGATCACGATCGGATTTGCGCAGATGGTTGCGCTGTCGATCGGCGACATGAACCTCGCTGTTGGCGCCATCGGCGGGGCAACAGGGATGATCGCCGGCTGGGTCATGCAGGTCCTCGGCCTGCCGCCCGAGGTCGCCGTGCTCTTCGCGCTGGTGGTCGGCTTGGTGCTTGGATTCGGTAACGCGCTGCTGATCACCTGGACGCGAATCAACAGCTTCATCGTCACCCTGGCGACCGCGAGCCTGATCACCGGGGCGATGTTGATCCTCACCCACGCGCATCCCTTCAGCGAGCTGCCTGATTCATTTACCAGCTTTTCGGAGATCGAGGTCGCCGGCCTTCCGGTCTCACCGCTGGTCCTGGTCATGCTTGCGGTCGCCGCCGCCCTTTTCTTCCTGTATCGCAACCTGAGCCTGGGCCGGGAGATGCTGGCGGTGGGCGCCAACCGCCAGGCCGCCCGGATGTCGGGCCTGTCCATCGACCGGGTGGTGATGTCGACGCATGGACTTTCCGGGGCGCTGGCCGCGATCGCCGGCTTGATGGCGATATCTGCCGACCACACCGCGTCGCCCAGCCTTGGCAGCGACTGGCTGCTGGCCTCGTTCGTCTCGCCGGCGATCGGTGGGACATTGCTTTCGGGCGGGCTCGTGTCCGTGCCAGGCACGGTGCTTGGCGGCGTGCTGCTCGCGACCATCTCCAACGGCCTCCTGCTCGTCAACATCGACAACTTCTGGATCACCGTCTTTCTCGGCGTGGTCCTGCTGCTGGCGGTTGGGCTCGACAGGCTGACCCGTGCGGCCGGAGGTGCGGCCTCCTGATGCAGCGATTGCGGAGCGTCGCCCCGGGCCTCGCCGTCGGACTGCTCGTCATCGACCTGGTGGGCATGCTCGTCCTGTCTGTCGTCACGCCATCGTTTCTCTCGACCTACAACCTCTTCGTCACCGGACGAGACCTTTCGATCCTGCTCCTGGTCGCGCTGGCCCAGATGGTCGTGCTGTCGTTGGGCCAGATGAATCTCTCCATCGGCTCCATCGGCGGACTGGTCGCGATCATCGAGTCGGGGCTGATGGTTCGCTACGGCGTCCCAGTGCCGATTGCGCTGGGTGCCGGTCTGCTGCTCGGCGTGCTGTGCGGTGTCGCCAACGGTCTTCTCGTCTACTGGACGAAGATCAACAGCTTTGTCCTGACGCTCGCCACGTCATACATTTTTGCGGGCATCAACCTCGGCATCACGCACGCAACGCCCTTCTATCACATACCCGGCGAGATCAGCGCCTTCGGCCAGGCTCGCGTGGGTGCGTTCCCGGTGATGGCTACGGTGAGCATCGTCCTCACCGTGGGGCTTGCGCTTTTCCTGTACCAGGTGGTGCTCGGCCGGCAGCTGCTCGCGGCCGGCGGCAACCAGCTCGCGGCTCGGCTCTCGGGACTCCCAGTCCGGCGAGCGGTCGTAACGGCTCACGCGATCTCTGGATTCCTCGGTGCGGTCGCCGGCACGATGCTGATGGCCCAGCTCGGACAGGGCCAGCCCACGATCGGCGCGACCTGGATACTCCCGTCGTTCGCCGGCCCGATCATCGGCGGCGCCGCCCTGTCAGGCGGGAGCGCCCCGATCATCGGCACGGTGCTGGCCATGGTCCTCATCTCGCTGATCGACGACGGGCTCGTGCTCGTCAACGCGGACCCATTCTGGGTCCAGTTCCTGATCGGTGCGTTGATCCTCGGGGCGGTCGTGCTGGGACGCACACGCCTGAGCGACATGGTGGCCTTTGTGCTCCGTGCCCGGCCGGCGCCGCGCGAGGAATTGACGAGGTGAGCGCCGAACCCAACGCCATCGCCCCCGAGGTGCGATTGGAGGTGTCGGGGATTCGCAAGCAGTTCCCAGGCGTCGTCGCCCTGGACCATGTCTCTCTTCGATTGCGGGCCGGCGAGATCCACGCATTGCTCGGCGAGAACGGCGCGGGCAAGAGCACCCTGATCAAGATCCTCACGGGCGTCTATCAGCCCGACGAGGGCGAGATCCGTCTTGATGGCGCGCCGGTTCGGTTTGCCTCCCCGCGCTCGGCGCTGGCCGCCGGGATCAGCGTCGTGCATCAGGAGCGCAACCTCATCCCGCAGTTCACGGTCGCGGAGAACATCCTGCTGGAGAGAATCCCGACGCGGGGGCTGCAGGTCGTCGACCGTGGTGCCATCAACCGCCTGGCCAAGCCGTGGATCGAGATGGTCGGCCTCGAGGCCGCACCGACGACACCCGTTGCGGAGTTGAGTGTGGCGCAGATGCAGCTCGTGGAGATCGCGAAGGCGCTGTCGCTGCAGGCCCGCATCTTGTTGATGGACGAACCAACCGCCGCGATCACGCCTCACGAGGTCGGTTACCTCTTCCGGATCCTCGGCGACCTGCGCCGGCGCAACGTGGCCCTGGTCTTTGTGAGCCACAAGCTGGAAGAGGTCTTTGAGCTCTGCGATCGGGTCACCGTGCTGCGGGACGGGCGCAACGCAGCCTCGGATGTCGATGTCTCAACACTGGATCGAGACCATCTCGTGACCTTCATGATCGGCCGGGCCGAGGTGATCGCCGAGCTTCCGCGCAAACCCCAAGCCGGCGAGCCCGTCCTCGAGGTGAAGGGGTTGACCACCGATCCCAGGGATGCCGGGATCGACCTCGAGCTTCGAAAGGGAGAGGTGCTCGGCCTTTACGGGCTGGTCGGAGCCGGCCGCTCCAGGCTGGCCAAAGCGCTCGTCGGTGAGATCAAGATCACGGGGGGTGAGGTGCGCGTGCGTGGAGTGAAGACGCGGATCAACGGCTTCAAAGAGGCGCTCGAGCGCCATCGCATCGGGTACGTGAGCGAGGACCGCAAGCAGGAGGGACTCATCCTTCTGCACTCGGTGCGTGCCAACACGTCGATCACGATCTGGCGTCGCCTGCGCTTGTTCGGTCAGTGGATCACGCGGGCCGCGGAGGACGCGGCCATCCTTCCGTCTCTTCGCCAGCTCGACGTCAAGGCGCATTCCCTGTCGCAGTCGGTGGGGACGCTCTCCGGCGGTAATCAGCAGAAGGTGAGCATCGCCAAATGGCTCGCGGCCAAGGCGGAGATCCTGATCATCGACGAGCCAACGGTGGGGATCGACATCAAAACCAAGAACGCGCTGCACGAGCTCATCTGGGACCTGGCCGCGAACGGCAAATCGATCCTCTTGATCTCGAGCGACATGCCGGAAGTGATTCGCCTCTCGGACCGCATCCTGGTGATGCGCAACCATGCGATCGTTGGCGAGCTGTCAAACACCCACCAGTACGACCAGATGAGCGAAGCCATCATGGCTCGGCTGAGCTGAAAGGGAGTTGGAATGCAGAGCTACGGGTTGACGCTGATGCTCAAGGACGACGAAAGATCGGCATCGTCGAGATGAAGATCTATCTCATAGGTCGGCGGATGTTCATGTACATGGAGGCGGTCGACGGATTCGATCCCGAACGTGACTTCCCAAAGCTAAACGAAGTTCCGCGCTACCGCGAATGGGATGAGCTGATGCGCACACTGCAGGAGCGCGCGCCAGAGGCGCGCGCTGATGAATGGTGGGCTCCGATGGAAGAGGTCTTCGACCTCAACCGAAAGTGAGCAAGAAGCTTCT
>WNGJ01017259.1_pt1 | contig 12865 bp, 11 predicted proteins | sample 5400611 | NCBI WGS metagenome assembly WNGJ01 (sample SAMN13153375, study PRJNA577476) | soil metagenome | isolation source: 40 cm soil or saprolite under Garry oak tree replicate 1 | place: USA:California | collected 2016-06-15
CCGGTGGCGGAAGCCTCCGCGATGGGAAGAAACCGCAAGCCGGAAATGAAAAATAGCGACGACCCCAACAGTGCGACGCCCCGCATCAATTGCAGACCGCGGCGATCGGTGTGCAAGGCGTATAATGGCGACCCCGGCAGCATCGCCGGAACCATGATCAACGCGAACGCGACGAACCTGATCCAGGCGATTTCAATCGACGGCAACGTCGCCGACAAATATTTCGCGGTGACGTCGGAGGTTCCGAGAAACACGGTCGAGGCCAGGATCAGCGCGATGCCGCGAAACGGCCGATCGGCGCGCGCGGGCGCCTTGCGTGCGGCTGATTTTTTCTCGGGCAACGGTAAGGGGGCGCTGTCCAGCCTGGCGGCGGCTGCGGGTGGCGGAGTCACGGTTGAAGCTCGGGCGCAATTTTCGAATCGGGCGAGGTGGTAAAAAACGACAATTGGGCGCGATCGACAAGGTCCGAAAACAGGACGCCGATATGCGTGATTGCGCCCGACGGCCTGCCGCACTCGGCGCGGCAGCTCGCCTCTCCGCTGAAACACTTTGTTAAGAACGGTGTCAGCTACAGCATCGGCAAGCCCCGCGGCTTCGGGCCGCGCGGGAATGCGTGGTCGAGTTCCGCGATTTCGCGATCATCGAGCACGAGATTGCCGGCCGCGGCGTTGTCGGCGGCGTGCTCCTGACTCGAGGCTTTTGGAATGGCCAACACGGCGGGATCGCGCGTCAAAAAGCTCAAGGCGACCTGGCGCGGCGACGCGCCATGCGCCTCTGCGATGGTCTGCAGCAGCTGCCCCGCCTTGCTGCGCCGTGACGGGAAATCATCATGACCGAACGGCGAATAGGCGACCACCGCAACACCGTGCTTCGCGCACCACGGAATCACGGCATGCTCGATGGCGCGCTCCTGCAGGTGGTAGAGTACCTGGTTACAGGCGATGCGGCCCGGACCTGCCACCGCCAGCATCTCATCGAGATCGCCGGTGTCGAAATTGCTGACGCCCCAGCTGCGGATTTTCCCCGCGCCGACCAGTTCCTCGAACGCCGCGACGGTTTCCGCGAGCGGATAAGATCCGCGCCAATGCAGCAGATAGCAATCGAGCCGGTCGGTCTTCAGCCGCGCCAACGAACACTCGCAGGCGGTAATCGTGCCACGCCGCGAGGCGTTGCTCGGCAAGACTTTTGAGACCAGGAAAATCTCGTCGCGCCGGCCGGCGATGGCTTCGGCGATCACTGGCTCCGCATCGCCATACATCTCGGCGGTGTCGATGTGGGTCATGCCGAGATCGACACCCCGGCGCAACGCGGCGACGGCGCGCTTGCGATCGCCGCGGTCGATATACCAGGTGCCCTGCCCGATCACGGATACGTCGCGTTGGCTGCTGCCGAATTTTTTCTGCCTCGCGGTAGCCTCGCTGGATTGCTTCGTCACTTCGCGCTCCCGGCAACGGCTAGTCGAGAACGCTGATATCCGCGACCAGGACGGTGCCGGTCACCGACTCCGTTATATAGAGACGATCACGGTTGTTGCCGCCGATCGCGACATTGGTGCAGCTTGATCCGGCGCAGGATTTGATGCGCGCCATCAATTCGCCGTTGCGCGCAAAGACGAACACATGCCCGAGCGAGGCGTGCGCCACGAACAGCCGCCCTGCACTGTCCATCGTCATGCCGTCGGGGCCGCTGGGACCGAACGTCGAGCAGAAGCGGCCGACCTTCGAGACGCTGCCATCTTTCATGAAGGGCATGCGCCAGACCGCGTTGTCGCGCGTCATCGCCACGAACAGCACGGCCTCGGCAGGATCGAGCACCAGCCCATTGGGGCTGATGCCGGTGTCGATCAGGCAATCGAGCCGTCCGCCTTTTGAAAGCCGATAGACCCGCCCGGTCGGATCGTGCAGACCGGTCTGGCCCTGATCGGTGAAGTAGATATCACCATTCGATGCGATATGCAGATCGTTGCAGCCCTTGAACGACTCGGAATTGCGCGAAGTGAGCACCGGCTGCATCCGTGCCGTCTTCACATCGAGTTCCATGATGCCGTGCATGTAGTCGGCGACCAGCACGCGTCCGTCGGCGCCGATCTTCAGACCGTTGGGCCAGCCGTCGTACTCTACCACCGGCGACCATTTGCCATCGGGCGATATCCGGAAGATCCGTCCGAACGGGATATCGACGATATAGAGATTACCGTCCGCATCGAAGGACGGGCCCTCAATGAAACAGTCGGTCGGCTGTCCCGGCCGGTTGGCGTCGGCCCAGTCCGTGCGCGCGCCCTTGCGCCTGAACTGATCGGGCATCGCCGAAAACACTTCTGTGCCGATAAGCCGCGGCGGAGCGTCGAGATACATCATCGCGTGGTTCACCTGTGCAAGACCGGCGGCACCATAAATGAGCACATCAGCGCCGTCGATATTCATCCCATGCGCGGGGCGCGGCCTTCGCGATAAAGCGATGCTTTGACACGGCATGACGTCCCGGTGCCGCGGCGTGCTTTGTATCCGGAACGAACCCATCCGTGGGCCATCGACCCCCATATCCGGTTTGCGTTTTCGGCACACACAGAAAGCAGCGCGCACAAAGCGCCGAAAGGCGCAGGATTGACCCTCCTGAATACCTTCCCTAGACTGCCGGTGCGGTTACGACATTTCTTTACCCGGACTTGTAATGGCCAATTTTTCGGATGGCGCGCGCTGGCGTCGGTCTTTTTCCGATTTGGTCAGCTTGGGGCGCACCGCTACCACGCCGCTGCGGCGTGAGCTGGCCGTTTTGCTTTCGGCGCTCAGCGATAACGCGCAAGCCGCGTTTGCCCGTCATTTCGATGGCGGCTACGATCCCAGCGAGCTCGACGGGTCCGGTGAGCGCGGCGATGGGGCAATCGAGGTCCGCAATCTTTCCGTCGGCTATGGCGAACACCTTGCGCTGGAGGGTGTGACCGGAGATTTTGCGCCGGCGAGCATGACGGCCGTCGTCGGCCCAAACGGCGCCGGCAAAAGCACGCTCTTGAAAGCGCTCGCCGGGATCGTTCGGCCAATGGCCGGCCAGGTCACCTGCACCGCGCTTGCGCGCCATCGTCTGGCCTATCTGCCTCAGCAGGCCGAACTGGACCGCGGCTTTCCGATCACGCTCGGCGAACTCGTCGCGCTCGGCGATTGGCGAAATTTCGGTTCAGTCCGCGAGCCGCCACGACGCCTCGCCGCGAGTGTCCATGAAGCGGTCGCGACCGTTGGCCTCGAAGCCTTCATCCATCGGCAAATAGCCGAGCTTTCCGTCGGTCAATTCCAGCGGGCGCTATTTGCGCGGCTGCTCTTGCAGGACGCCGACGTCGTTTTGCTGGATGAACCCTTCGCCGCCCTGGATGAGAGCACCACCGACCAGCTGCTGAGCTTGCTGCAACGCTGGCGGGACAAAGGGCAAACGATCGTCGCGGTGCTGCACGACCTGGAGCGGGTACGTCTGCATTTCCCCTCGACGCTGCTGTTGGCGCGCTCGCCCATCGCATGGGGCGACACCTCGCTCTCGCTTTCGGCCGACAATCTTGCGCGCGCCCACATGGCGCTGGGTCTGCCGGAGGGCGGTCGCTTTGGACGTGCCGCGTGAGCGGACAGCTTCTTGGCTGGCTGATCGGACCGTTCGAGGCGTTCAGCTTTATGCGAATAGCGCTGGTCGCGAGCTTCGCTCTGGCCTTGTCAAACGGGCCCGTCGGCACGCTCCTGCTCATGCGTCGCGAGAGCCTGAACGGTAATGTACTGTCGCATGCCGTGATGCCAGGCGCCGCGCTCGGCTTTCTCTACGCGGGCTATTCCTTGGCCGCCCTGAGTTTCGGGGGTCTGCTGACCGGCCTTGTTGTGGCCGGCCTGGCCGCGCTCAACATACGGTCGACGCCTCAGCGCCAGGACGTCAGCTTGATTGCCTTTTATCTCGTGTCGCTGTCGTTCGGGATTCTGATTGTCGCCGCGCGGGGAAGCCAGGCGGATCTGATGCATGTTCTTTTCGGCACGGTGTTGGCTGTCGACGTGAACGCGCTGCTGCTTATTGCCGGCATCACCAGCATGACTCTGCTCGTCATCGCGGCACTTTATCGCCCTTTGGCTGTCGAATCCTTCGACCCGTCGTTCCTGCGCGCGGTAGGCGGCGGCGGAGGCCTGTTCCGCGCCATTTTCGTCGCGCTCGTGGTTCTCAACCTGGTGGCAAGTTTCCAGGCTTTTGGCACATTGCTCGCGATAGGGCCGATGCTGCTACCGGCGGCGGCGGCGCGGTGCTGGACCCAGAAAGTATGGCCGATGATCGCCCTTGCGACGGCGATCGGAATGGCCGCCGCCCTTGCGGGGCTTCTCATCTCTTATTACGCCAACCTGCCCTCAGGGCCGGCTATTGTGATCGGTGCGGGGCTGATCTACGGCATCTCCCTGCTTGCCGCCGGCCGGATGCGGTTCGAGCCCAGGATTTCGGAGAAACAGCGATGAAACACGGCGCTTCGACGAGCATACGGTTCCGGTTCGTCATGGCTTGCGTCGGGATTCTGCTCGGCATTGGCCCGACCGCGGCCGCCGACAAGATCAAAGTCGTGGCGACGTTCAGCGTCATCGGCGACATGGTCGCGGCTGTCGCCGGCGATCGGGTCGATCTTGTTACCATGGTCGGGCCCGCCGGCGACACCGAGCTGTTCAAGCCTTCCTTGGCCGACGGCAAGAGCATCGCCGAAGCCAAGATCGTCTTCATGAACGATCTCAACGATGAGTTCGAACCCTGGCTCGAGCCTCTGCTCAAACGCGTCAAGTTCGGCGGCATCAAAATTGTAGTCAGCAGGGGCGTGAAGACATTCACCTCTAGCGAGGAGCGCGCCCCGCGGAGCAAGGCGGCCGAAGAGGAGATTGACCAGCATGCGTGGCTCGACCCGAAGAACGGTGTCGTCTACGTCAGGAACATCGCCGCTGCCTTGGCCAAAAACGATCCGGCCAACGCCGCGGACTATGGCGCGCGGGCGGCCGCCTACGCCAAGGAATTGCAGGACCTCGATGCCTGGGCGAAAGCCGAGATGGCCACAGTACCGCCGGCCAAGCGACGCATCCTATCCTCGCATGATTCACTGCAATATCTTGCCAAGGCCTACGGCATTACCATGCTGTCGATCAATGGCTGGACAAACAACAACGAACCATCCGCAGCCGAGCTCGCGAGTCTCACTCAAAAGATCCGACAGGAGGGCATCCACGCGCTGTTCCTCGACAGCATCACCGATCCGCGTGCCATGCAGCAGGTCGCCAAGGAGACCGGCGCAACCGTCGGCGGTACGCTCTATGGCGACGCGCTGTCGAAGCCGGGCGGAGAAGCCGACACTTACCTCAAAATGCTTCGTCACGACGTGACGACGCTGATAGCCGGCATGATGAAAAATTGACAAATGGATGCCCCGGGCATGCCGCCATTTGGCGGACCACTGCTGGCGAGCGCGCGTTCCCGCCTTACCATAGCGGGTGCGGCGGTGTTATTGCTGTGGATGGCCGTGTTATGGGCAAGTCTGTCGGAACCGACTCGCAGGGCGGCTCTGCAGAATCCGGCTCCGGAGGTGCATGCGCTGCGCCTCGTGGTCGCGTCCGGACAGGCGGCACCGAGCGGCGGTAGTTTCGACCGCTTCGATGTCAGCTCGCAGCCGATCGTTGCGCCGGTTAACGCTCGAGGCCAGGTTGCCTTTTACGCCAGCGTGGCGCGGGCGAAGGCGACGGAAGGTATTTTCCTCGCCACCGCCTCACGGATTACGAAAGCGGCGGCGGTCGGCGATAGCGTCCCCGGGGGCGGAGTCCTGTCTGAATTTGCGCGGCACCCTGTTCCGACGCTGAACGATGCGGGCAAGGTCGCATTTGGTGCGAGCGTTGCCGGGGCGCGCGCCACCGAGGGGATTTTTCTCGCATCCGACGGCAGCCTCAAAGCCATCGCGCTGAGCGGCGCTGACGCGCCAGGCGTGCAAAACGGCACCTTCGTCGAATTCGATGCGCCGGTGCTTAACAATCGGGACGAAATCGCCTTCGTCGGGACGGTCAGGCGGGGTCGGGAAACGCTGCAGGTGCTTTATCTTTATAGCGGCGGTGTGCTGCGCAAGCTCGTGGCGGGCGGCGACCCAGCCCCGCGCGGCGGCAGCTTTGACCGCTTCGGTCTTCCCGCCATCAATAATAAAGGCATGGTCGCCTTCCCCGCAGTCCTCGAGCGAGGCGCCGTACTGGGCGGGATCTTCCTGGCCGGCGCCCGCGACTTGCGCCTTCTGGTCGGAGCCGGCGAGATCGGCCCGGGAGGCGCGATGCTGGTGCGCTTTTCGGAGCGGGCCGCAATCGACGATGCGGATAATGTCGCCTTCGTCGCGCATCTCGGCTCCAGCGCCGCTTCCGAAGCCGTGCTGGTCGCGAATGCCAGCGGTTTGACGCAGCTGGCGACCGTGGGGGAGAGCGCGCCGGGCGGCGGCCGCTTCGCCGCTTTCGGGCCATGGCCCAATTTCGGCCCCAACGCCACCGTCGCCTTTGTCGCGGCAGTCGATGATGGGCCGGGGACCCTCGGCATTTATGTCGGAAATCCCGGCGCCATTCACCGCGTCGCCATGGTCGGCGACCGGCTGGCCAACGGCGTTATCCCCGCTTTCGCACTCAACTCCGTCACCTCGGTCGGTTCGCGCGGCGGCCTGACATTCGCCACCATGGCCAATCCGGAAAGCGGCCAGAACGGCATCTATTACTACGGGCCGGGGAGCTGAGCCTGGTGGGGCTGAGCCTAGTTCAGTTCATGTCATACGGCGGATATTCGCGAAATACGTTCCTTGCGGAAATCAGCACGTGGTTGGTCCGAGTTTGCGCCGGTACCTGCTCGCCCCGCAGCATCTGCATGGCGATCGGGAGGACCTCATAGCCATAGCGATCGAAGTAATAGGCCACCGAGCCCAGAATGATGCTGCCGCGATTGGCCGGATCAATCTCCTTCTTCTCACTGGCGCCGCCATGGACGATGCGGCTGGCGCCTTGGCTCACAATGACGCAGTCACTCGTGCGCCCGGCGGTTTCAACCGCCGATTTGGCTGCGAGGGCGGAGGCATCATCGAGTGTCGCGACAAGCACTTTGCGCCTGGTTTGAGTGCCGAGGAACTTGGCGAGGACACCCTCGGCGCGAACGGAATGGCCGGCGCTGTCCAATAGTATCGGCGGAACATTGGGCAGTTCTTGCCGCAACCCCTCCGTCACTCCCTGAATGCGCGCGGCGACCGACGGGCTGGGATCGGCGACGTCTCCGAGGATCACGACGACTGGCGTCCGATCGGACCAGTTCTGTTTGGCGAATTGTCCAAGGGTCTGGCCCGCGATCCTGCCTGCGGCGAGATGATCGGCCGTGTAAAGCGGCGCGCCCGGAATTGCATGGTTGATCGCGAGTACCGGAATGCCCGCGGTTTTCAGCTGGCGGCCGATTTCGGCATTGGCGGCCGTGTCCGAATTATATTCGATCAGCAAGTCGACCTTGCGGGACACGGCGTCCGCTGCATTGACAAGGGCTTTCTCGGCGTCGCCGCCATTGTCGTAATACATCATGTCGAGCGGCAAGCTGCGCGACGCAAGTTCGAAGCTGCGGCGGATTTCCACCCCGCTAAAGCCCAGGCCCTCGATCGACGTGGCCAGTTCCTCGTTCAAATTGGCGAAAGCCACCCGAAAGCGCCGCACTTCCTCGTTGGCCGCGCGCGCGGACGAGGCGACGGCGAGGATCGCCAGCAGGAAATGCCGGCGCTTCCACGCTACCGAATTGCCTCGATATTGATGAAGGTACCGGTCGTGCCCATTGCCTTCGGGACTGTCATCGAGAGAAAGAAGCTCGCGCGTTTGCTGCTCGCCGCCTCGGCGGCGATCAGGTCGGTGCGAACGTTCTCGACGATGTGGATGCCGTTATCCGTCAGCAATAGCGCGTGGACCGGGAAGGCTTCCATGGCATCCTCGCTGGGGATCACCTCAACCGCCCATGTGTCGGTTCCGACCAGCACCACCTTTTGATCGGCGAGCCATTGCGCCGCGGTTTTGCCGATGCCGGGCTCGGCCTTGTTATAGGTGGCATTCTGCGCCGGGAACTGGGTGAACAAGTCACCCCATCCAGTATGCAAGAACACCGCATCGCCTTCGCGCAGGGTGACATTGTACATTTTCAGGCCAGCCTGGATGTCGGCTTCCGTGATCACCGTGCCGCCGTCGAGACACGGCGTCCGGCAGGCGGGATTGGTCTTCAGCTTGCCGGCGTCCTGGAACACCTTCACCATGTCGATGATCACGCCCCGCGTGGCGAAAGTCTTGAGGTTTTCAAGTCCCAGCTTCTTGATGGAATTCTGGGTGACGAATTTGCCCATCGGCGTCTGATTGTAATAGCAGTCCATGATGCCGATGTGACCCATGCCGTCGATGTGCGTACCGACATGGCTTTGGCTGAGATAGGTATCTTCCATATAGGTCAGTTTGTTCTTGCCGTATTCGCCACCGGGAACGAGCGAGGCGCTCGTCAAGATCGTCTTGGTGAACCGGGTGCCGAACAGCGGCACGCCATCGACCAGATTGAAGGCCATGGGAATAACGGCGCCGGTCTGGATTTCCGCGGCGGCGGCCTTGGTCACGGCGGGGGTGATCCGGTTGGTCGCCCCGACTTGATCGTCCGGACCGAAAGGAGATGCTTTCACCAAAGTCTTGCAATCGCTCTGCGCTTCAGCGACGCCCAAATTACCCAAGAGTGCTAACGCCGATAATATGACACTTGCAACGATCGAAGCGTATCTCATGATCGCCTCCCTGGATCTGCTGGTGCAGTTGAATCTGCACGTTCACATCAACAATCATGGCAGGCCTCGCAAGCCGTTTCAATTGGTGTCTTCGGGTCTTCTCTCGTTTTGACGGTATTTGAGCGGCTCGACGGCACTTTGCCGCCGCCGCGCCATAATGCAAAAGACCGTTCAAATGAGCCAAATCCACAACCTGCAGCGCCAGCCCTTCAAGCCGCATCGCACAAATCGTTACGGGCGGGCGCGTACGTCATCAACGGGCTGTTGCAGAAACCTCGCAGGCGCTAATGTTCGGCAACAAAAAGCCGACTCCAGGGAGAAGAACAATGAAGGATACCCTCGTTTCCCGCCGTGCCCTTCTGGCCGGCACCGCGGCAGCAGGGGCGCTTGGCCTTGCCGGATTTCCAGGATACGCGGCCGAGCCGCAGTGGAAGAAATATGCCGGCACCACCATCGAGGCCAACCTGATCAAGGGACCGAGAGGGGAGCTGCTGCAGAAATACGCGTCGGAGTTTACCGATCTTACCGGCATCAAGGTTGAATCCGAAGTCATTCCGGAGCAGCAGCAGCGGCAGAAGGCCGTCATCGAACTCACATCCGGCAAGCCGAGCTTCGACGTCATTCACGTCAGCTATCATGTGCAGAAGCGGCAATTCGAGAAAGCCGGCTGGCTCGCGGACCTCTCCGGGTTCATGAAGGATCCGAACCTGACGGCGCCGGACCTGACGGTGAGCGATTTTTCCGCGGGCGGTCTGAAGTTCGCCCAGAACGACAGGGGCGAAATGCATTCGCTGCCTTGGTCGGTCGATTACTTCATCCTGTACTGGAACAAGGAGCTGTTTGCGAAAAAGGGCGTCGCCTTGCCCAAAACCTTCGATGAGATGGCGGCTGCCGCCGAAAAACTCAACGATCCCGCCAACGGCATCTATGGTTTTACCGGCCGCGGCCTGCGCAACGCCAACATGACGCTGTGGACCAACTTCTTCCTCAATTATGGCGGCGAATTTCTCGACGACAAGGGCAACATCCTGACCGACGGGCCCGAAGCGATCGAAGCCACCAAGATGTATCAGCGCCTGCTGACCAAGACGGCGCCTCCGGGCGTCGCCGGTTTCAACTGGATGGAATCGATGGCCTCGCTGACGCAAGGCCGCGCCGCGATGTGGATCGACGGCGTCGGCTGGGCGCCGCCGATCGAAGATCCCAATGCCTCGCGCGTCGTCGGCAAGATCGGCTACGCGTTGGTGCCGGCCGGGCCAAAGGGCCAGTATTCCGCCGCCTATGGCGATGGCGTCGGCATTGCCCAGGCCAGCACGAAAAAGGAGGCCGCCTATCTTTATTGCCAATGGGCGGTGTCGAAGACGATGGGCGCCCGGCTGCTGCAAAGCGGCGGCGGCGTGCCGTTCCGCAACTCGATCCTCAATGACGAGGCCGTGCGCAAGGGCGTCAAGATGCCGCCGGAATGGCTGGACTCGGTGATCGGCTCGGCCAAGATCTCAAAGCTCGGCCTGCCCGTGATCGTTCCAGTCGCCGAGTTCCGCGACATCGTCGGCGCCGCCGTCACCGCGACGTTGTCGGGGGCGGACCCTGCGACCGAGCTGAAGAAGGCGCACGAACAATTCCGCCCCATTCTGGAGCGCAGCGAAAAGTCGTGAGCGGCGTGGCAGCAAGCGAGGCGGCGCCGGCTCGCTCGGACGCCGCCGGCGACGTGCGCGGGTGGCAGCCGCCGTCCTACTGGCCCTTCGTCGCGCCGGCGTTGATCGTGGTTCTCGCGGTCATCATCTTCCCGTGGGCCTATACGATCTGGATGAGCCTGCACGAATGGAAGGTCGGTGCGCCGCCGACCTTCGTCGGGCTTGCGAATTACATCCGGCTGCCGGGCGATGCGCGTTTCGTCGAGTCGGTGTGGCACACGCTTGTTTATACCGCGCTGTCGGTCGCGCTGCCGCTGATCCTCGGCACGCTGGCGGCGGTGGTGTTTCACGCCAAATTTCCGATGCGCGGTTTCCTGCGCGGCCTCTTCATTCTGCCGATGATGGCGACCCCGGTCGCGATCGCGCTGGTGTGGACCATGATGTTCCACCCGCAACTGGGTATCCTCAACTACCTGTTGTCGCTGGTCGGCCTGCCGCCGCAACTTTGGGTGTTTCATCCGGCAAGCGTGATTCCTTCGCTGGTGCTGGTCGAGACCTGGCAATGGACTCCGCTGGTGATGCTGATCGTGCTCGGCGGCCTCGCGGCGATCCCGAGCGAGCCTTATGAAAGCGCACTGATCGACGGCGCCACCCGCTGGCAGACCTTCCGCTACATCTCGCTGCCGCTGATCATGCCGTTCCTTTTCATCGCGTCCATGATCCGCATGATCGACGCCGTGAAGAGTTTTGATATTATCTTCGCGATTACGCAGGGCGGCCCCGGCAGCGCTTCCGAAACGATCAATCTCTATCTCTACAGCGTCGCCTTCGTCTATTACGACGTCGGTTACGCCTCGGCGATCGTGGTGGTGTTCTTCGCGCTGATCATCGCCTTGGCGGGTGCACTGTTGCGGCTGCGACGAACGACACACTGGAACGACGGCGGAGGCGTGGCATGAGCCGGCTCCGTCAATTGCTGGGCCGGATCGGGCTCGCCTTCGCGATCATCGTCATCGTGTCGCCGGCGGTGCTGTTCTTCCTCTGGATGCTGTCGCTGTCGGTCAAATTCGAGATCGACAACGCGTCCTATCCCCCGGTTTTCATCCCCGAGCGTTTCAACTGGGGCAACTACGCCGCCGTGCTCGATTCCAAGCGGTTCTCGACCTATTTCATGAACAGCCTGATCGTGACAGGCGCCGCCACCGCGTTCGCGCTGCTGGTCGGGGTGCCGGCCGGCTATGGCCTCGCCCGCATGCGGGCGCACAAGCCGCAGATCATCATCCATCTCGTGGTGACGGTGCCGATCGTGATCTGGATCATGATCGGCTATTTCGAAACCACGCCGATGGAGCTTGAAGAATCGGCGCTGATCGACGGCGCCACGCGCTGGCAGGTGTTTCGCTACGTCGCGCTCCCGATCGCACGGCCCGGCATCGCGGTCGCGTTTATCCTGGCGGTGATCTTCTCCTGGAACAACTTTGTCTTTGGCATCGTGCTGGCCGGGCGCGAAACCCGCACCCTGCCCGTCGCCGTCTACAACATGATCTCCTTCGACCAGTTGAGCTGGGGCCCGCTCGCCGCCGCCGCGCTGATCGTGACCCTGCCGGTGCTGCTGCTGACGGTGTTCGCGCAGCGCCAGATCGTGGCGGGCCTGACGGCCGGCGCGGTCAAGGGCGGGTAGAGCTTCCGTAACCCGGATGGAGCGTAGCGCAATCCGGGGCAGATTAATCAGCGACTGAGGGTTTCCCGGATTTCGCTCCGCTTCATCCCGGGCTACGACGTTAGCTCGCTACGATCAGCTCGCGGTCGCGGCCAATCTGTGCGGCTCGCCCGCCGGCGCGACCTGCCCGATCAGCAGCTTCATTTCCGGAATGCAGGAGCCGCAATTGGTGCCGGCCTTCAGCCGCGCTCCGATCTCGGCGGGCGAATTCGCACCCGCCGCAATGGCATCGCATATCGTGGTGCGGCCGACGCCGAAGCAGGCGCAGACGATGGGACCGGCGCTGGCCAGCCCGTCGACCGATTTACCCGACAGCAGCATCCGGCGCTGCTCGTCGCTGAGAGACCCGGCAAACAGGCTCTTGACCACGCCCCAATCGCCCGCATCCCGCGCGGGGCCAACGAACAGGCAGATTTCGATGCGGTCTTCCGCGAACGATGCGGCACGGTAGACGCCACCACCCAAATCCTTGTATTCGGCGAGATCATCGCCAGCGACGGAGCGCAACCATGATTGCCATCCCGCCAGATCCGCGTTATCGGCGAACAAATAGCCGTAGCCGCCGGTCACCGCCACGCGCGCCCACCAGGCATGATCAGGCAATTCGAGTGGCGCGCGCGACAATGCAAAACCGCGAAACACATATTCATACGGCGTGATCGCGACCGGCGTCGCCTTGCTCTCGGGCTGGCCGGAAAACGGATCGGTGAACGGCGCCAC
>WNGJ01007543.1_pt1 | contig 12864 bp, 11 predicted proteins | sample 5400611 | NCBI WGS metagenome assembly WNGJ01 (sample SAMN13153375, study PRJNA577476) | soil metagenome | isolation source: 40 cm soil or saprolite under Garry oak tree replicate 1 | place: USA:California | collected 2016-06-15
TGCCGCCGCCGCCGCAATGCTATTTCACCGTGCCGGCGGAGTTCGCGGTGCCGGCGATCCGCATGATCAACGACGGCATCGCCCAATACGTCGCCGGCAAGCCCGACCGTTTCGTCGCGCTCGGCACCGTGCCGCTGCAGGACGGCGCCGAGGCCGCCAAGGAACTCGAGCGCTCGATGCGCTCGCTCGGTTTCAAGGGCGCGCAAATTCTCACCAATGTGGCTGGCAAGGAATTGTCCGACCCGGCCTTTGCGCCGTTCTGGGCCAAGGCGGAAGCACTCGGCGCGCTGGTGGTGATCCACCCCAACGGCTTCACCGAAGCCCAGCGCCTCTCGCGATTCTATTTCAACAACGTGATCGGCAATCCGTTCGACACCACGCTGGCGCTGCACTATCTGATCTTCGACGGCGTGCTGGAGCGCCATCCCAATCTGAAAATTCTCGCGGTGCACGGCGGCGGCTACCTCGGCGGCTACTCCGGCCGCATCGATCACGCCTGGGGCGCGCGTTCCGACGCGCGCGGCGGCCTCCCGAAGCCGCCGACCGAATACCTCAAGCGCGTCTACGTCGACTCGGTCGTGTTCACGCCGCACCAGCTCAAGTATCTGATCGAGATGTTCGGCGCCGACCACGTGCTCATGGGCACCGATTATCCCTTCGACATGGCGGATTCCGATCCGATCGGCCATCTCGGCTCGGCCGCGCTTGACGCCTCCACTTTGGCGGCGGTCGCCGGCGGCAACGCGAAGCGGCTGTTGGGGATTTAGACTAGCTACGGCTTCGCCGTCGCAGACTCAGACGGCGATCCGGCCATCACCAACAAGTCCGTTAACGCCGCTCGCAGGTGATGGGAACGGTGTAAGCCAAGGCTTGGGCGGCAAGATCGGTCTTGGCCAGCACCTCTGCATTCGCCGTCATTTTCGGTGGGATACCCTGCGCGCGGAGGAACCGCAGCATGCGCTCATGGCGAATCGCGAAGTTGATGGGAGCGTGAGTCCCGTCCGGCCGGCGGGTCGATCGGGCGGTGTTGAGCACGCTGGTGGCAATGCCCACGACCCGGCCTTTCAGGTCGACCACGGGTCCCCCTGAATTTCCCGGCTGCACGGAGGCGGAAATCTGGATGAAGCCCGGATCGCCGCCCAAACCGCGCAGCGAGCTGACGATGCCGGTGGTCATGTTGAGCTGCTCGGCGAGTAACAGTCGCAACGGATAGCCGAACACCGCCACGTCTTCGCCGAGAAGCACCTCCGCGCTGGCGAAATCCGCTACCCGACGAGAGCCCAGATCCGCCGCCTGCAACAGCGCCAGGTCCTCCCCCCTGGCCGGCTTGTTCTCGCCCACCCGGATTTCGTCGCACAGCAGGACCACATGGGCATTGGTCATCACGTGGCCGTGGCTCGATACGATGAACCCGCTGCCGGAGGAGTTCAACACGCGTTCCGGGTCGGACGGAGGACGCAGCGCCAACCGGAGTTCCTGCAACGACGGCGGCATCCCGACCGGCGTCGACTCGCCGAAGGGAGCGAAGTCCTGAAGCATCGCCTTGGCGAGCCAGGCATACTTGGGGTCCGAGTCGCGGCGGAAGCGTATTTTTGATGCCCCTTATCTCGTTGCCGCGCTCCTCGAACCGCATGCTGTGGATTCGGTCGCCGGCCTGCCCGGAAATAATGAAGGAGTCGCCGCCGAATATGTTTGTTATCAGCGAATCGGTGTCGAACACGCGGGACGAGGAGCGGTACAGCTCGAGGAAGGTCGGCGTTTCATTCGACTGGTGCACCGTCTCGACTTCCAGTCCGTTGTCCGCAGTGTGATAACGCGCACCCGCGCCGGTCGCCGATCGCTGAGTGAGAATCGCGCGAGGCACCGCGAGACGTCCACCACCCTCGGCGTCGGTTTCGTAGCCGTAGTCGAGCTGCCGCATCGCGCGCTGGGCGAGTTCCGAGAGGTGACGCAGTTGGGCCGCATCGACCGCCTCGCCTCTGCGGAAACCGGCCTTGCGCTGATAGCTGCGTAGCGCATGGGACAGAAGCGCGCCCGGCCGGCCGTCGAGCTGGCCCAGATAATCGCCGCTCCACAGCAGGAGGTATTGCAGCCGACGTACGTGCTCCGATTGTTGAGTGCGGGTCTGCGCCCCGGCGGGAGTGCCGCCCACGACGGCAAGTAGGGGCAGGACCAGGCAGACGGCCGCCGCGGCCATCAGCCGATCCGAGAAACGGCGGAGTTTGAACACGAACGACCCCTCCAGAGAGCACATGATAGCAAAATCGCGCGTCCAGGCGAGTTCCGTTGATGCCGTGACGGGCACCTATTCGCTCCGGGGGTATCCGCCCGCAATCCGGCACGCGGCCTCGCTCTGCGACGTATCGTCAATCGTGCACAACCTGGTCAATCCGCGTTAGCCCGCCAAACTTCACTCAACCAAAAAATCCAGCACCGCGGTTTCCGCCATGACGGCCGCGGGGGCACGGTGCTTCTCGGCGCGCAGGCGTTCCTCGGGGCTGCGGGCGCGCGACTGCAGATAGGCGCCGAGATGGCGCGCCCGCTCGATGACGCGCCGGCCGACCATGATTCGCAGCGCTTCGAACCGCATGAGCCCACGCTCCACGTCGTCGCATTCGTCGATCGACTGCGCGAGCGCGACTGCGTCCTCGGCCGCCTTGGCGACGCCGACCGCCACATGCGGCCGCGCCACGAAGGCGGCGTCACCCAGGATGGCGACGCGGCCGAACGCCATCTTCGTCGCGGCAACGTCGTAGATCGGCTGGATGAACGGCTGTGCGGCAACGCGCACCACTTCGCGGAACTGCGGCGCGAGCAGCCGCTCGGCCGCCGCGCGCATCTCCTCGATCACCTCGGCGCGGATCAGCGGCGGCGGAATGGAAACGGCATGGGTCGTGCCGGTCGCATCCGTGAGCAGCCGCGGCAGCTCGCTGTCTTCGTCGACCGGGCGGTACCAGACGAGATTGTAGCTGCGATGTCCCGGCCGCAGATCGTTGTCGGGACCGGCAACCGGATAACCGAGCGTCTGCTCGCCGGGCGGATGGCAGAAGGCCAGATAGCCGAAGAGGTCGCGATGAGTGGCGGGCGAGAGCGCCGCCTCGGGAACGAGCGCGCGCCACGCGATGTAGCCGGCGTAAAGCGGCACGGCTTCGGGCAAGAGCTGCGCGCGCACCGTCGAGCGCAGCCCGTCGGCACCGATCAGAAGATCGCCCTCGGCGGTCTCGCTGTCGGCAAAATGAGCAACGACCGCGTTTGCCCGGATGTTGACGCGCGCGAGCGCCTTGCCGCGGTGATAGCGCGCGGGCGGGAACGCATCGCGCAGCAGACGATAGACGCGATCCCACGACGTGAGCGTCTGCGGACAGCGGATTTCGCCCATCACGCCGCCGTCGATGTCGTACGAGCGGCGGAACTCGACCGGCACGCCGAGGTCGACTGGGGGATCGATGCGGACCGCACGGAAAACGTCCCACAGCTGGGGCTGCGCCACGATCCCGGCGCCCCGCCCAGCGAGTTCCGTCTCCACGCGCTCGAACACGTGGACGTCCCAGCCGTGGCGGGAAAGCGCCAAGCCGGCCAGGAGACCGCTCATCGAACCGCCGATGACGAGCGCGCGCCCCTTCCCCTGCACTGCCGAACTCCCGCGGCTAGTGTCCCGATTCCGAAGTTCGTCAACGTTTGCCGCACGCGCTCATACGAACTTCGGAATCGAAGGACACTAGCAATTATGATTCCAGTGTGGTTTTGGATTTGAAGTTCCTATCCGAACCTGGGGCACATTTGTAGGAACTTCAAATCCACCACACTGGCCTTTGCCACCGCCCGCGCCCACTATACATTAGCCTGGACCCCATAAGCCGATGCGCGAAACCCGGAGGACCCGATGGCGCTCACCATGAAGGACAAAATGACGACCAAAGCCGACACCTCGGCGTGGCCGGCGGCGCTCAAGCAGGAGTTCGAACGCGAGGCGCGCGCCCCCAACGGCTGCGTCGGCAACGCGCTGGTCTCCGAGACCGACCGGCTGCGCGTGTGGACGATCCGGCTCAAGCCCGGCGAGCGCTTCGGCTTCCACCGTCACGTGCTCGACTATTTCTGGACCTCGGTGAGCGGCGGGCGCGGGCGCCAGCACCTGATGGGCGGCACCACGGTGGAATATTCCTACGCGCCGGGCGAGACCCGCCACGAGACCTACGGGCCGGGCGAATGCAAGGTGCACGATCTCGAGAACATCGGCGACGCCGACCTGGTGTTCATGACGGTCGAGTCGATCGACTGCAGCGCCAACAAGCCGCTGCCGATTCCGCAGGCGCTCCGGCCCGCGAAGGCAGCGTAATCTCTCTCTCCCCGCTTGCGGGGAGAGGTAAGAATCTCACAACACCGCCGCCATGATGCGCTCGCGGGTGAGCGGCAGGGCGCGTATGCGCGCGCCGAGCGCGTGCGCGACCGCATTGCCGATGGCGGCGGCGGTCGGGCCGTGCACCACTTCGCCGAGCCCGAGCGGTGGCTCGTCCCGCGCCTCGATCAATTCAATCTCGACCGCCGGCACCTCCGAGAACCGCAGGATCGGATAGTCGTCCCAGGTGATCGAGGCGACGCGGCCGTCGTCGAACCGCACCGCTTCCTTGAGCGTCCAACTCGTCGCCTGGATGGCGCCGCCCTCGATCTGATTGCGCGCACCGTCCGGACTGATGATCAGCCCGCCGTCGACCGCGCACCAGATCTGTTTGACGCGCACCGTCTCATCGACTTCCACCTCGGCTACCACGGCGGCGTAGCCGGCCTTGTTCTTGTAGCGCGCGAAGCCCATACCGCGCGCCGTGCCGCTGCCGCGCTCGCCGCGTCCCGACCAACCGCACATGCGTGCCGCAGTCTCGATCACGCGCCGCGCGCGCGGCTCCGACATCAGCGCGAGCCGATAGCTCACCGGGTCTTCGCCCGCCGCATCGGCCAGTTCGTCCATGAACGACTCCGCCGCGAATACGTTGACAAAGCCGCCGAGCGTGCGCAGCGACGAGGTGCGTACCGGCATCTGCGTGAGCAGATGGTGCACCACCCGCTGGCGCGGGAAATCGTAGAGCGTCGCGGAATTGCGCGTCCCGCCGCCCCCGCCGGCGTCGGGCACGTCGACCGGCTCGGGCGGCGGCGGTGCATCGGGCAATGCGGTGGCGGCGAGCAGATTGATGTTGCCGGCCATGCCGGGACGCTGACCGTGCACAGCGCTCCAAACGTCGTGGGTCCATTCGAGCGGCCGTCCGTGCGCATCGAGCGTGGTGTGCACGCGCACCGTCATGGCGGAGCCGAACGGCGCGGCCGACAATTCGTCTTCGCGGCTCCATTGCACGCGCACGGTGTGGCCGGGCATCGCCCGCGCGATCAGGGCCGCATCGAGGCCCGCGTCGTCCGCGCCGTTATGGCCGTAGCAGCCCGCGCCCTGCCGGTGCAGCACCGTCACGTTTTCGGGGGCAAGTCCGAGCGTGCGCGCGATCGAATTGCGCAGCTGATAAACGCCCTGGGCGTGCGACCATACCGTGAGCCGGCCCTCGGTGAACTGCGCGAGCGCACAGGACGGCGCCAGCGACGCATGGGCGATGAACGGCCGTGAGTAGGTTGCCTCGAGGGTGCGCGCGGCGGTGCCGGACGGCTCCGTGCCCATCTCGATCACGCGATCTTTTGACGGCTGGCTGGTGAGGAACGTGGGCTCGCCCGCGCCCGTGGGAATGGCGATGCCGCCCTCCCACGCGCAGTGGCGGCGCACGACGTCGACCGCCTGCATGGCGATCGTCTCGTCGTCGGCAACGACGGCAAGGAAATCGCCGTCGCGGACAAGTTCGACCCGGTCGCGGGTGGCGCGCCGGATCGCCGCCTCGTCGATCGACTTGAGCTGCGCGCCGCGGCGCGGCTGGCGCACCACGCGCGCGTGCTTGACGCCCGCCGGCGCCATATCGTGCACGAAGGCAGAGCCGGTGATTTTCGCCGGCAGGTCGACGCGCGCGAGGTTGCCGCCGATGACGCGGAACTCGGCCGGGCGCTTCACCGGGGCAGTGCCGGTCGCCGGCCGCGCCAAGTCGATCTTCTCGTTGAGCGACCAGTAATCGAAGCCGGTGGGCACGCCGTTCCGCAGCACCGCACCGTCCCGGATCGCAAGCTCGGCGCGCGGGCAATCGAGCACGCCCGCGATGTGGTCGACAAAGAGCCCGCGCACTTCGGCGCATACGAGGCGGATCGAGCCGCCGGACTGCTCGATCGAGCGGCTGCCCGCGGTGTAGCCCTCGTTGGGCGATTGCGCGGTGACGCCGGAGACGAGGCGGATGCGCGCGGGCGGCACGTCGAGCTCCTCCGCGGCGATCTGCACCAGCGCGGTGAGCACGCCTTGGCCTAACTCGACCTTGCCGGTCGAGATGCGCACGGTGCGATCGGACTCGAATCCGACCCAACGATCGAGCCGTGGATTGTCCGTGAGGCTCTGGGGTAGCGGTGCGGTCATGACACGCTCCCGGCCGCACGCTCGACGGCGCGGATGATGCGATTGTGCGCGCCGCAGCGGCACAGATGTTTGTCGAGCGCCGCGACGATGTCGGCCCGACTCGGACGCGGATTACGGTCGAGCAGCGCCTTGGCGGAAATCAGAATCCCCGACAGGCAATAGCCGCATTGGCCCGCCTGCTCGGCGAGCACCGCCTGCTGAAGCGGATGCAGCTTCTCGCCGTTCGCCAAACCCTCGATCGTGGTGACGGTCTTGCCTGCGACGGTCGCGACTTCGCGCGTGCAGGCGTAGACCGGCTCACCGTCCAGAAGCACCATGCAGGCGCCGCATTGCTCGAGGCCGCAGCCGAAGCGGCTGCCGGTGAGACCGAGCGCGTTGCGCAGCACGGCCAACAACGGCGTCGTCGGCTCAACGGCGACGCCGACCTTGCGGCCGTTCACGATGAAATCGATGGTTTCGGGCATGCGGGATTCCCTGTAAGGCGCGCCACCCTATTTATCGGGAGACGATTGTCCATGGCATTGTTCGGGAATGGCGGAAACGCGATCGGATATTCTCAGCCGCCGAAATTATTTTCCTCAAGGCCGGTGCTGCCATAGAGCCATGCGAGAGCGTCGTACCACTCCTCCTGCGTCTTCGCCCGCATGACGCTGTTGCGCAACGCCGCGTGCGCACCATCCGGGTGATAGACGTGATCGCCCATGGCGCGCGACTGGAGTTGCACGCGCGTCGTGCGCAGCACGCGCCGGTCCCGGTATGCGACGAGCGCTTTTTCGAGATCGTCCGGGAAGGCATCCACCATGTGGGCCAGGCAGACGGCGTCCTCCATGGCCATACAGGCGCCTTGCGCCATATACTGCATCATTGGATGTGCGGCGTCGCCGAGCAGCGCGACCCGGCCGTCGACCCAGTTCTCGACCGGGTCGCGGTCGCACAGCACCCAGTATTTCCAGTCTTTGCCGATGTGAATGATCTGGCGCGCTTTCGGGTGTACGTGGGCGAAACCCTTCAGCACCTCGTGCTCACGGATCGGCACGCCGGCTGCCGGCTCGCGCGCGTCGTTATGTGCGGTGATAACGAGGTTGAATACCTTCCAGCCGGACAACGGATAGTGGACGAGATGGCACTTGGGGCCGGCCCACAGTGTCGCCGCGTTCCAGCGGATATCCTCGGCCATCTGGCTGGTCGGAATGACCGAACGATAGGTCGTGTGCCCGGCGACCCGCGGCGGACCGTCCCCGACCAGTTGCTTGCGCACGTTCGACCACAGGCCATCCGCGCCGATGAGCCCGATGCCGCGGTGCGTCGCGCCGGAGGCGAGCTTCGCCGTCACGTGTTTCCCGTTCTGCTCGTAGCCGACGACCTCGCTGTTGACCTCGAGCCTGATGCGCGCGTGCTCCCGGCAGGCGCGCAGGAAGACGCCATGGAGATCGCCGCGGTGCACCACCGCGTAGGGATTCTTGAACCGCGCGCGAAACGCGTCGCCGAGATCGATGTGGATGATTTCTTCGCCGGTGAGCGCGTCCATCAGCCGCAGCGCGTCGATATAGACCGCCATCTTGCGCGCGACCTCGCCCACCCCGAGCGCGTCGAAGCAATGAAACGCGTTGGGGCCGAGCTGGATGCCGGCGCCGATCTCACCCAACGCGGGCGCCTTCTCCAGGACCAGCACCGCGCGGCCCTTGTGCGCCAGCCCGAGCGCGGCCGCGAGCCCGCCGATGCCGCCGCCGGCAATGATGATGCGGTCCGTATCGTCCCCGGGCGCCATGGCGAGCCTTCGTTCAACGGTTAAGTCCGACGAAATTGTTGTCCGGGACGCGGCCGCAAGTCCACCCGCGACGGCGCGTCGCAGTACGCTCGCGGCGCAGCGACGGACGTGGAATTAAGCTTGGCGCAATGACTTTTCGGGATCATCGCGAGCGGCCGGAACGCCGCGCCGTAACTATTAAAGGTAGCGTTCGACTTGGATATAGATGTCCGGGGCCTATTTGGGTATAAGGTGTGCCAGCGCGGATAACGCGCATCAAGAAACACCAGGGGTGGAAATGGCCACGACATCGGATAGCGCGGGCGACCGCGTTGCGACTTCACTGGGAGGGCGCTGGGGTCAACTGATCTTTGGCATCATCTGCATGGTGATGATCGCCAACCTGCAATACGGCTGGACCCTGTTCGTCAACCCGATCGATCAGAAATATCACTGGGGCCGGGCGGCCATTCAGGTCGCCTTCACGCTGTTCGTCCTCACCGAGACATGGCTGGTGCCGATCGAAGGGTATTTGATCGATCGCCTGGGCCCGAAGGTGATGATTTCCGGCAGCGGCGTCCTGGTGGCAATCGCGTGGGTGATCAATTCCGTCGCCGATTCGCTCGCCCTCCTCTATCTCGGGGCCGCGATCGGCGGGATCGGCGCCGGCGTGATCTACGGCGGCTCGGTCGGCAATGCGCTCAAATGGTTCCCGGATCGGCGCGGGCTTGCCGCCGGGCTGACCGCCGCGGGCTTCGGCGCCGGCTCGGCGCTCACCGTCGTGCCGATCTACAACATGATCCAGTCGCACGGCTACGAGTCCGCCTTCCTGTGGTTCGGTATCGGCCAGGGCGTCATCGTGGTGCTGGTCGGCCTGTTGCTGCGGGCCCCGCAGGCGGGCGAAGCACCGGCGCCGGCCGCTCCCACCGTGCAGCAGAGCCGGCGTGATTATGAACCGACCGAAGTGCTCAAGAGCGCACCGTTCTGGCTGATGTACGCGATGTTCGTGATGGTCGGAACCGGCGGCCTGATGGCAACGGCCCAGTTGGCGCCGATCGCCAAGGACTTCAAGATCGATACCATTCCGGTGTCGCTCCTCGGCCTGACCATGCCGGCGCTCACCTTCGCGCTGTCGATCGACCGCGTCCTCAACGGGCTCACGCGCCCGTTCTTCGGCTGGGTGTCGGACAACATCGGGCGCGAGAACACCATGTTCATCGCGTTCCTGGTCGAGGGCATCGGCATTTACGCGCTGTTGCTGCTCGCCAGCAATCCGTTTTGGTTCGTGATCCTGTCCGGCCTGGTGTTCTTCGCGTGGGGTGAGATCTATTCGCTGTTCCCGGCGACCTGCACCGACATCTATGGCCGCAAGTTCGCGACCACCAACTACGGCATGCTCTACACCGCGAAGGGCACGGCGGCGCTGCTGGTGCCGCTCGCCAACGTGCTCACGACCGCGACCGGCAGCTGGACCACGGTGTTCATCGTCGCCGCGGTGCTCAACATCGTGGCGGCCGTTCTGGCGCTGGTTGCCTTGAAACCGATGCGCGCCCGCGCCATGGCGCAAGCCTGAGGATCGTTACGCCGGCCGGCGCGCCTAAAGCGGGATGACTTAAATCGTCATCCCGCTTTAGGTTATGCTGGAGCATGATCTTTTCCGAAAACCGGCACCCACCCCGGATCACGTCTCCGGACGCGTCCGGGGCAGGCTCGCCTGCCGGAAGCGTTCGCACGATCACAAATACTTCGGGTCAGCCTCCGATCAACGCGCCGATCAGCTTGACGGCGTCGTCGCTCGCCCATTCGGCAGGGCCCGCCAACGTGCCGACCTCACATCCGTTGGCATCGATCAGCAATGTCGTCGGCATGCCGAACGCGCGGTCGGCGAGCTTGAGATCCTGAAACACCTTGGCGCTCGGGTCGGCGTAATACGTCAGCCGATTTATTCCCACGCCCCTGAGCCAGGCTTTCGGCTTCTCCGGATCGCGCGTGTCGATGTTGACCGCGACCACGTCGAAGCGCGGCCCGCCGAACCGCGCCTGCAACGCGTCGAGCGCCGGCATTTCCTTGCGGCAGGGGACGCACCACGTGGCCCACAGGTTGAACAGCACGGCGCGCCCGCGCCAGTCGGCGAGCGTTTTCGGCGCGCCAGTCGCATCCTTGAACGCAAGCTCGGGAATGCCGCGCGGCTCGTCGGCGGTGGAAATCGCGGCCACCTCGCCGTGAACGAACGGGGCGATCCGCCGCGCCGTTTCCGCGCCCGCGCTGCAGGTCATGGCTGCATTGCGCCCAAAGCGGCCGATCCCGTATACCGCCGCCAGCCCCGCGGCGGCACCGACGAGCGCCGCGAGCGCAATCCGGGCAATTCGGGGCGCGCGCCGCGGTTCGCTCTCGGACCGGATCGTCATGATCGGCGATACCTCGCTGGTGAACCCATGAGCGACATCGGCAACAAGATGTGGGGCGGCCGGTTCGGATCAAGCCCGGCCGCCATCATGGAGGAGATCAACGCCTCGATCGATTTCGACCGCCGGCTTTATCGCCAGGACATCGCGGCCAGCAAGGCCCACGCCGCCATGCTGGGCAAGCAGGGCATCATCAGCGCGGACGATGCCGCCAAGATCGCTCACGGTCTAGACACGATCCTGTCAGAGATCGAGGCCGGCCGTTTCAAGTTCGACCGGACGCTCGAGGACATTCATATGAATGTCGAGGCGCGGCTCGACGAATTGATCGGGCCAGCCGCCGGCCGGTTGCATACGGCGCGCTCGCGTAATGACCAGGTGGCGACCGATTTCAAGCTTTGGGTCCGCGACGCGATCGACGAGCTCGACGCCGCGCTTGCCGGTTATCAGCAGGCGTTGGCGGAGAAGGCGCTGGTGCACGCAGGCACCGTGATGCCGGGCTTTACCCATTTGCAAACCGCGCAGCCGGTCACGTTCGGGCATCACCTTCTCGCCTATGTGGAGATGGCGGCACGCGATCGCGGCCGGCTGCAAGACGCGCGCGCGCGGCTCAATGAATGTCCACTCGGCGCCGCCGCGCTCGCCGGCACTTCGTTTCCGCTCGATCGCGACATGACCGCGCATGCGCTCGGCTTCGATCGCCCGGCGGCAAATTCGCTCGACGCGGTCGCCGACCGCGACTTCGTGCTCGAGACGCTCGCGGCCTGCGCGATCGCGGCCGTGCACCTGTCGCGCTTTGCCGAAGAGATCGTGCTGTGGACCTCGCCCGCGGTCGGGCTTCTCAAGCTATCTGATAAATTCACCACCGGCTCGTCCATCATGCCGCAGAAGCGCAACCCGGACGCGGCCGAGCTGGTGCGCGCCAAGACCGGCCGCATCGCCGGCGCCCTCGGCGGCCTGCTGATGGTGATGAAAGGATTGCCGCTCGCTTATCAGAAGGACATGCAGGAGGACAAGGAAGGCACCATGGAGGCCGTCTCCGCCCTCGCGCTGTCGATTGCCGCCATGACCGGCATGGCGCGCGACATGGAGCCCGACGCCGCGCGCATGAAAAAGGCGGCCGGCGCCGGTTACGCGACCGCGACCGACCTCGCCGACTATCTGGTGCAGAAGATCGGGCTGCCGTTCCGCGAGGCCCACCACATTACCGGGCGGATCGTGGCCGTCGCGGAAAAGGAAGGCGTGGCGCTCAGCCGTCTGCCGCTCACCACCATGAAGGAAATCGAGCCGCGCCTCGGCGAAGACGTGCGCTCCGTCCTGTCCCCCGAACGCTCGGTCAAGAGCCGCACCAGCTTTGGCGGCACGGCCCCCGCCAATGTCCGGCGCGAAGCGCGCAAGTGGCTCAAACGGCTGGAGAAAACCAAGCCGCCCGGCGACCGCGTCGCCGCCCGAGCGCGGCCATGAAAAGGTCGCGTGAAGCCTGCATTCTGCTATGGTGCCTCCCGCCGCAGGAGCCCGAATCGTGCCGCGCCCGTTGGTGAGTCTCTCTGTCCGCTGCGCGCTTGCCGCCGCGCTGGCGCTCGGGCTTGCCGGATGCGGGCGCAAGGGCGCCCTCGACCCACCGCCCGGCGGATTGGCGGAGCCGACGGTGATCGGGGCGCAACCCGCCCCGGGACCCGACGGCCAAGTCGCTGCGGCCCCGCCGGCGCCGCAACCCGCGCCGAAAAAACAAACACCGCTCGACTGGCTCCTCAACTGAGCGCGCGATGCATCACTTCGCCTATCGCAACGGCGCGCTCCACGCCGAGGCGGTGAATCTCGCCGCCGTCGCCGAGCAGGTCGGCACGCCGTTCTATTGCTACTCGACCGCGACCATCGAACGGCATTACCGCGTGTTTGCCGACGCTTTCGCGGATGTGCGCGCGCTCGTTTGCTACGCCATGAAGGCGAATTCCAACCAGGCCGTGATCGCCACCCTGGCGCGGCTCGGCGCCGGCGCCGATGTCGTTTCCGAAGGCGAACTCAAGCGCGCGCGCGCGGCGCGCATCCCACGCGAAAAAATCATGTTCTCCGGCGTCGGCAAGACCGCGCGCGAACTCGCGTTGGCGGTCGACGAAGGCATCCTGTGCGTCAACGTGGAGTCGGAAGCAGAGCTCGAGATCCTCTCCACCATTGCCGCATCGAAGGATCGCACCATCAGCATTTCGGTGCGGGTCAATCCCGAC
>WNGJ01005953.1_pt1 | contig 12861 bp, 11 predicted proteins | sample 5400611 | NCBI WGS metagenome assembly WNGJ01 (sample SAMN13153375, study PRJNA577476) | soil metagenome | isolation source: 40 cm soil or saprolite under Garry oak tree replicate 1 | place: USA:California | collected 2016-06-15
ATTCACTGACAGTGACAGCGCGCATGGCGACCTCCTCGCCAATCGAAGCTCGCAGACTGCGGTCCACGCAGCCCACCCTGGCTGGCCACCCGCATCGCCCGCTCGAACCAGGCAGGCGGGGACATTCTCTCAGATGCCGCCAAAGGCCGAGCCCGGCCCTTAGCCGCCGCCCCACCCTTGCCGCCAGGATTCCCGGCCAAGGGTGCTGGCACCAACCCGACAGGACCCCGCCGCGGAGCGGAATGAGCTGCCCAAGCTCGCGGGCTAGGAATCCCCCGCAACCAACGGCTAGAGGCCGCTCGCCTGACCCACGAGCTTGCTCGATGCTTAGGACCTCGATCCTCGGCGCATGTTCAGAACGACGGCGGCGAACGCCGCATGTACCTCGACGACGTCGAACCGGTACTGCGGGCCGGCATGGACTTCCTGCGGGACGAAGGCCGAACGGTCGGCTGTTACGCGAACCGCTACATGCGGGTCATCGACGACCGCGGTGATCCCGTCGACAAGAGCTTCGGCATGAGCTGGTGGCGCAGCCTCGCCGACCTCGACCGCTGGGCAAAGGATCACCCCACGCACAAGGCCATCTTCGGGCAGGCGATGAAGTACCTCTCCCCCATGGGTCCCGCCGCCAGGCTGCGTCTTTACCACGAGGTCACCGTCGCCGCGGCGGATGATCAGCACTTCGAGTACCTCGGCTGCCACCCCAGTACCGGCCTGCTCCGGGTCCTCCCGGCCGCGCGACGGGAAGGTACCGGCGAGGCCGGCAGTCTGCGAGGCTGACCGGCGGCGCTTGCTGCTAGCGTGGCCGCATGACGTCGCTGCCCGACAGCGCCCGGGCCGTGCTGGAGTCTCCGGCCCTGGCGCACCTTGTGACCTTGAACCCCGACGGCAGCCCCCAGGTGAGCGTCGTATGGGTGGGCCTAGACGGCGACGAGGTCGTGGCGGGCCATCTTCCCGAGCATCGCAAGGTGCGCAACATCCGCAACGACAGCCGTGTCGCTCTCTCAATCGAAACCGACAAGCGCAACGCCATGGGCCTAAACGAATACCTTGTCATCTACGGCACTGCCCGCATTACCGAGGGAGGTGCGGCCGACCTTCTCCAGCGACTCGCGCGCACCTACCTTGGTCCCGATGTCCGCTTTCCGCCTATGGACAGCCCGCCGCCCGGCTATATCACTCACGTCAGGGTGGATCGGGTCTCGGGTGTGGGTCCCTGGGCCGCGCCGCGCTGACAGCATCATGTACAGGGCTGCAATTTGCTGCGCTAACCTCCGGGACAGCCTGGCCATCACCGGACAGCGGGCTCCGCCGCGTGCTCGAGAATGGTCACGGTCCCGGTATCGCCGTTCACCTCGATGAGCGCCCCGTCGCCGATCCGCTTGGACGCCTCGGTGGCCGAGACGACGCAGGGGATGCCGAGTTCGCGGCTGACGATGGCGGCATGCGAGAACGGCGCGCCTACGTCGACGACGACGGCCGAGGCCGCGACGAATAGCGGGGTCCATGCCGGGTCCGTTATCGGGGCGATGAGAATCTCGCCCGGCTCGAGGGCCGACGGGTCGTCGGGGTCGGTGATGACGCGTGCGCGCCCGCGCGCGGTGCCGGTGCAGCCGGAGACGCCGGTGATAATCTCACCGACCACCGCGCCGGCGCTGACCTGCGCTCCGCGCCGTGCCCACCGCCCGGAGTGCGGGGCGACCCCGTTGACCACGAACGGCGGCACGACGTCGAAGAGGGCGAGATAGGTTTGCTCCCGCTCGCGCAACTGCTCGGTGAACCGAGCTGGATCGGCAAGGTAGTCATCCAGCTCGCCGCGGAACAGCATGAAGATCTGCTGCGGGGAATCGAGGTGGCCTCCCGCGGCACTGCGCCGTCCCAGTTCCAGCGCTGGCAGTCGCAGCTCGTGCATCATCATCGCGGCTGTCGTGCGGGACCGCTCGCGACCACGCATCCACAGGCTGCCCGCGGCCAGCGCGGCCTCGAAGCCGGCTGCGGCCTGCGCATCTCCGGCGAGCAGTTCACGGACGGTGCGGGCGGCGGCCTCCCGGGCGGCGGCCCGGTCGGCGTTCTTGGCCGCGGGCGCTTCCTCATCGCCGACGGTCCGTAGCCGGTCGATGGTGGCCAGCGCGAGCGACGGCTTGAGGCCCCAGGTCAGTGAGCGGATCTCCCATTCGGCCGGGCCGCGGAAGTCCCACTCGGTCAGGAAGTCGTCCAGCTGGTTACCGAACGCGGCGACCGCGGGGTCGTCGCTGGCCCTGACGCGCTCGTACAGGTCCTCGAGTCCGGCGTCGAACAGGGCGCTGAGGGCCGCGCTGCGGCGGATGCTGCGGCTCAGCGTCCACATGCGGGTGGACGGGCCGGTGGAGTCGATGTCCCCGATGCCGCTGACGAGGACGAGCGCGAGTTCTGGCCGCCCGATGCCCTTGGCGATCTGGGCGAGCGCGCCGAGGCACACGCCGCATTTCAGGCTCGACTCGATGTGCCGCTGGAATAGCGGACGCAGCACGTCGTCGAAGCTGGTGATGCGGTGCCGGAGATCGGCATCGGTGAGCGCGGCCATGTCGGGCCGTTCGGCGCGGATCTTGAGGACCAGCTTGCGGTCGTCGTCGTACTCGGCCAGGGTGGTGGCGCCCAGTACCTTTTCCATCAGCCACCCGCCTGCCTTGGCCTGGTGCTGCGGGTTATCGTCGAAGTCGCGGCGCTCACTGTCGTAGCTGGGGATGCCAGGCATGTCGCCGAAGTACTGCCGGTCGACCGCCTCCGGGCCCATCCCGGGGACGCGGACGCCGAACAGCCGCATCAGCGACATGTTGATGTACAGGTAGTTGTCGAAGGCCGGGATGATGTTGTGTTCAACGTCGGCGTCGTAGATGTCGTGGTCCCAGACGCCGCAGTTGACGAAGGCGTCGCGCCACCCGGCCTCCAGGTTGTGCTGGAAGCCCGCGGACGCGTTGAGCGGGCTGATCGGGTCGGGAAAGATCTCGCCCACGTTCGCGCGCGAGTACAGCGGATAGATCGTTGACGTGGCATCGCGGATCGGCCAGGAGCTCATGGGCCAGCCTCCCTTGTTGTTGTCCCTTACCTGGATGTCGTGGTCAGGCGAGCGCGGGGACGCTGGCGCAGGCGTCCATGTCGGCTGAGGTACGCGGCATCATATTCCCTTTGTTTGTGAATACCTAGTCACAAGATTGACTCCTAAACAGAGTCGGTGTCAAGCTCAAAATCAACATAGAACTGGCAGTTAGAGTTGTTTGGCGTCAGGCAGTTATGTGACACTTAAGTCGCAACTGGCAGCAGGCCCGACTGCGCCGCTAGGTCTGACCTCGCGAGTGCCCGGCAGTGGGAAGGCAACCTATGCGCATCCTCGTCACGAACGACGACGGCATCGACGCCCCCGGCCTCGCGGCCCTGGTCGGAAAGCTCGTGGCGGCCGGCCACGACGTAGCCGTGGCCGCACCCTCTAGCGAGCGCAGCGGGAGCGGTACCTCACTGGGCGGCGTTTACGACGGCACGCCGGTTACCGTTACGGACCGTGTCTTGCCCACGGCCCCGTCGGTACCGGCCGTCGGCGTCGACGGGCCGCCGGGTCTTGCCGTCCTCGCCGCTTGCGTCGGCGCCTTCGGCGAGTCGCCGGACCTGGTGATCAGCGGAATCAACGCCGGGCCGAACACCGGCCGGTCACTGCTGTTTTCCGGCACGGTGGGGGGCGCCCTCGCCGGTGCCATGCTCGGGCGCAGCGCGATGGCAGTAAGCTGCGGCTTCCTGCCTGAGGCGCGTTTCGACACGGCCGCGGAGATCGCCTGCGCAGCGGTTCCGCTGCTGGGCCGCCCCGGCATGCGAGGCAGCGTGCTCAACCTGAACGTGCCCGATGTGGACCTCGGCCAGATCAAGGGCGTCGAGAACGGCCCGCTCGGCCGGCGGGGCAGGATCCGGTACTCCATCGAGCGCACCGGCGCGCAGCTGACGGTGCGGCCCTACTTGACCGACCCGGCCGACCTCGAGCACGGCAGTGACGCCGGGCTTCTCCATGCCGGATATGTGTCGGCCACGCTGCTGCGCGCGGCGCTCGGTGAGCTTGACAGCTCACCGGTGACCGAATTGCTCAGCCGCGTCCTTTCCGGGGAGGCGCCGCTGCCTGCCTCTAGCGTCAGGTGACCGCCGCCGTCCCGGGTCAGCTCTCGTCGGCCGCGCCGCGCTCGCGGCCCGCGGACAGCAGCAGGTCCTGGTGCAGCTCCATCCAGATGTCGTGATAGGAGTCGGCCATGGGGCGGGCGAACGCGGTGGTGTCACCGCCGCGCACCCGGTCCAGGGTCGCTGCCAGCCTCACCCGGTAGGCGGCGAACCGGGGCAGTGCCTTCTCAAGCGGTTCCAGGACGCAGGCCAGGAGCCGTTGGTGGATTCCTGCCAGCCGCGAGATCACCCCGGCGTCGTAACCGGCGTCCGCGTGATCGTTCGGCTGCCCGTCCGGCCGCATCTGCCAGCTCTGGCAGATGCGCTTGAACTCGCCGTTGACCGGCAGGAACTCCTCGTAGGCGGCGGCCAGGGCGGCGGCGGCACCGCGAGTGCCGGGGTCCCGGGCCAGTTGCTCCGCGTGGGCCTGCTTGCCCGCGGGCGTGAGCAGTGCTCCGGCCATGCGCCCTTCCCGCATCGTCACCAGGCCGCGAGCGGCGAGCCGGCGCAGGACCTCATCGGCCTGCGTAGCCGGCAGGCCCGTCTGCGCGCTGACGACGGCCAGCGGCGTCAGGCCCTTGACCCGCAGCGTATGCAGGATCAGGAAGTCGCTCACGAAATCTCCTCACCGGATGCGACAAGGGCGCGCACGCCCTCCAGGCTTAGCTTGCCGTTGGGGCGGCGCGACCCGGTCCAGGTACCGGTCGGCCACAGCAGGCGGGTACATGCAGGTTCGCTCCCGATCAGGTCGTTCGGCCTAAGGACAGATTGTGAACCTCGTGTCGCACTAATCGGCACCAGCCTAAGCCGGTTCCATCGGGTTGATCAAGGGCCTTCCGGTTTCCTGACGGATGTGGTTTAGTGATTCATCAGTCGCATAACAGCCTGGCCGCAAGCTCGCCGGGTCGCCCCGGCGAGATGCCGGGGGATGTCAGAGGGATGGATGTGCACATGCCCCAGCGCGAGGTCGACCTGATGGACCTGAGCCTCTTCGAGCAGGGGACGGACAGCGAGGTGTTCGGGATCCTCCGAGAGCACGACCCGCTGCACTGGAACGACGAGCCTGACGGTCCGGGTTTCTGGTCGGTGACCCGCTACGACGACGTCAAGGCTGTCGCCTCCGACTACGAGACGTTCACCGCGGCCGAGGGTACGCAGATCAAGAGCAGACGCGCCGAGGGCGAGGGCGAACGCAGCATCCACCACCTCGACCCGCCCCGGCACAGCCAGCTCCGCAAGGTCGCGGTCCCGCACGTGCGTCCGGCGCGGATCCGGTCGCTGGAATCCGACATCGTCGCGGTGATCGACGAGATTCTCGACGGCACCGTGGGTGCCGGGGAATTCGACTTCGTGGGACGGATCGCCGCTCAGCTGCCGCTGGTCATGATCGGCCGGCTGCTGGGGGCGCCGGTCCAGGACTGCCCGCACCTGCTCCGCTGGACCAACCAGATGGCCTCGGAAGACCCTGACTACTCCGAGGGCCTGCAGACCGCGGTGAAGGCGCGCGAAGAGGTCTTCGCGTACTTCCGCGACCTGGAAGCACAGCGCCGCTCGTGCCCCGCCGCCGACCTGGTCAGCGCCCTCACCACCGCCCAAGTCGGCGGTCTCCCGCTCAGCCGGGGCCAGCTCGACGCGTACTACCTGATCCTCATGGTGGCGGGGAACGAGACGACCCGCAATCTGCTGTCGGGTGCGATGGTCACCTTGAACGGCCACCCGGACCAGTGGGCGCTGGTGCGCCGGGAGCCGGAGCGGATACCCGCTCTTGTGGAGGAGCTCGTCCGCTGGGTGTCACCGGTGCTGTCGATGCGCCGGACCGCAACCCGCGACCTGCAGATGCACGGCCGCACGGTGCGGGCCGGCGACAAGGTGGTGATGTGGTACTGCTCGGCCAACCGGGACGAACGGGTGTTCCCCGAGGCCGGCCGGTTCATCGCCGACCGCAGCCCGAACGAGCACATGGGCTTCGGGTGGGGAGTGCACGCATGCCTGGGGGCGCACCTGGCCCGGCTGGAAGCCCGGCTGTTCCTCAGCCGGCTGATCGACCGCAACCTCGCCGTTGACCTGCGAGGCGAACCCGCCCGGCTGAGCAGTAATTTCTTCCGCGGCATCAAGCGCCTGCCGGTGAGTATCTCGGAGCGCTCGTCGTGACCCGTGGCTATGTCCGCTCGGCTGTGGTTGTCCTGCCTTACCGCGACGAGGACGACGCGGCGGCGCTGGCGAACGGCACCGACAACGGACTGTCCGCCGAGGTGTACTCGGCCGACCGCGACCACGCCGGGCGTTTCGCCCGCCGCCTGGACTGCGGCCAGGTCAAGATCAACGGCGTACGCACCAGGATCATCCGGATGTCCCCTTCCGCGGCACCAAGCTCTCGGCTACGGGCGCGAGCTGGGTGCTCTCGGGCTGGCCGAGATGACCGAGGTGACGGCGGTGATGTCATGATGGATACCCGAACGGTCCTGGTCACCGGCACCGCGGCGGGCATCGGAGCGGCGCTGGCCCAGACGCTCGCCGACTCCGGTCACGCGGTGATCGGGCTCGACCGGGTCCCATGCGACATCGCGGGCGCCGAGGCCATCGTGTGCGACCTGGCCGACGCCGACGCCATCGACGCGGCCATCGCGGCGCTGCCCGGCACGGTCGACGCCATCGCCAGCGTCGCCGGGATTCCTGGGACACACCCGCCGACGCGGGTGCTGGCGGTCAACCTCCTGGCGCCCCGCCGCCTGATCACCGGTGTGCTGCCCCGCGTGCGTCCCGGCGGCGCGGTCGTCACGGTCGCATCGGTCGCCGCGCACCGCAACGTCGTGCCTCCGGCGGGCATCACCGCCTTGCTCGCCGCGCAGACTTCCGGCGACGTCGACGCATGGCTGGGCGAGTACCCGCTGACCGGCAGCCAGGCCTACGACACGTCCAAGCACGCGCTGGTGCGGTGGACCCAGCTGCTCGCCGCCGAGTTGCTGCCGAGCGGGATCCGGGCGCTCAGCGTCAGCCCCGGCCCTGTCGAAACCGGCATCCTGACCGACTTCGCCGCCACGATGGGCCAGGCCGCCATCGACCGCAGCGCCGCGGCGGTGGGACGCCACGCCCGTCCGGGTGAAATCGCGGCGGTCATCAGCTTCGCGCTGAGCGACGCCGCGTCCTGGGTCAACGGCATCGATATTCCGGTCGAAGGCGGGCTCTTCGCCGCCCGCGCCGCCACTGCTGGAGGTACTACGTGAACTCACTGCTGTCGCCAGCCGCCGTTCTCGCGCTGGACGGCACACAGCCGCTCGAGCGGGATCTGGTCGGAGGCAAGGCCTACAGCCTGAACCAGATGCGCCGCCTGGGTCTTCCGGTACCGCCGGCCTTCGTGCTCGCGACCTCCTTGTGCGCCGCCTACCACGACAACGGCGGCAGACTCCCAGCCGGAGTATGGGACGCGGTCCTTGAGCAGCTGGCCAGGCTCGAAGAAGAGACGGGACGCCGGTTCGGCGGACCGGGAAGCCCGCTGCTCGTGTCGGTCCGCTCCGGCGCGGCTCAGAGTATGCCAGGGATGATGGACACCGTCCTCAACCTCGGCATCACCCCGTGGCTGCGGGACGAGCTCGCGGCGGAATCCGGTGATTCGAGATGGGCCGCCGACACCTGGGAGCGGTTCCGCCGCAGTTACGGCGAGGTCGTCCTGGGCGATCCGGACGCGGCACCTCCGGCTGACCCCCACGATCAGCTGCGTGCGGCCATCGGCGCGGTGTTCGCGTCCTGGTACAACGACCGCGTCCGCGCCTACCGGACCCGGCACCGGCTCGGCGAGGCCGGCGGCACCGCGGTGACCATCCAGGCGATGGTGTTCGGGAACCGCGGCCCGGGGTCGGGCACCGGCGTGCTGTTCAGCCGTGACCCCGCGACCGGCGAGCCGCGCCTGTTCGGTGAGTGGCTGCCATGCGCGCAGGGCGACGACGTGGTCTCAGGGGTAGCGACGCCCGAGCCGCTGGCCACCCTGGCGGAGCGGATGCCCGGCATCCATTTCCGGCTCGCCGAGATCGCCGCGACCGTGGAGGCCGACCTGCGGGACCTGGCCGACATCGAGTTCACGATCGATTCGGGCCGGCTCTACGTCCTGCAGTCGCGGGCCGGGAAGCGCTCGGCGCCTGCCGCGGTCCGCATCGCCGTCGACCTGGCTCGCGAAGGTGTCATCGATCCCGCCACCGCGGTCAGCCGGGTCTCGCGCGAGCAGGCGGAGAGCCTGGCGGCAACGGCGAGCGTGGACGCGGGCGCCGGCGCCGTCGCGACGGGGCTCGGCGCCAGTCCGGGCGTCGCCACCGGCATGGCAGTATCCGATATGGACCAGGCAATGGAGCTCGCCTCGGCAGGAACGCCGGTGGTCTTGGTCCGGCCGACGACGGCTCCCGAGGACGTGCCGGCGATGTTCGACTCCGTCGCCGTCGTCACCGACCTCGGCGGAAGCACGTCACACGCGGCGCTCGTCTGCTGCGAGATCGGCTTGCCATGCGTGGTGGGCTGCGGGACAGGGACATCGACGAAGCTCGCCGGGCGCACCGTGACGGTCGACGGCCACACCGGCCAGGTCTACGAGGGTGACGCCACGACCGCCACAAGCGCGGACGGTCTCGATCCATACGTCACGGCGCTCCTGCAGTTCGCCGGCATCTCAGGGCCCGGCGAGATGCCTGACGCGGACCATCCCCTGGCCCCGTTTGTGTCGCAGCTGTCATTATGAGTTGTGATGAGCGTTGTCCGCGGCGGTGCGAGCGATACCATTACCGAACCGGGAAACGCTGGTTAACACGGAGAAAGCTAGGAGCGGCGTCATGGCATCCGCCCCGCAGGTAGCCGGGTCAGCAGATGAGAATGCGTCAGACGAGTCACTAACCGGCGCAGCTGGCGAGCTTGCCGCGCTGCGGGCATCGACGGCCGGACGGGCCACGGCCCGTCGCCCCAACCGGCGCGGCCAGGCGATGCGCTCCAAGCTCGTCCAGGCGGCCGCCGAGTGTTTCCGGGAATACGGCTATACCAAGACCCGGATCTCGGATATCGTCCATCGCGCCGGGACCGCGCAGGGCAACTTCTACCGGCACTTCAGCAGCCTGGACGAGATCTTCGTCGCGGCCCTGGAGCCGGCCCTGCGGGAGCTGGCGTCCTCGTCTAATCGCCGCCTGCCGACGAGCGACGAGCGTGACGCCCTGATCGCGGTCAACGTGACGTTCTTCCAGGCATACTCACGCAATCGCCATCTGCTCAGGGTGATGCGCGAGGCCGCTGCCGTGAGCGGGAACGACGGCTTCGGCAGGCTCTGGATTTGCACGCGGGCCGACTTCGTCGACCGGACCGAGCGGTGGCTGAGGCACCTGCACGACGAGGGCCGCATCGGCCCCGCGGATTTCGCGTTGCTTGCCGAAGCTCTCGGGTGCATGACCGAGCAGATGGCCTACGTGCACATCGGACTTCCAGCCGCAACTCCGCGACCGGAGCGTATCCGCCAGCTGGGCGAGATCGTGGGCGAAGTCTGGTACCGTTCGCTGCCACCGGTCGGCTGACGCAGGTGCTGCGTCTCCCTGAGTGATCCGCTCAAGCACGACCGTCCGCCAATCTTGCGAACAGCCAGGCACAACTGTACTCACGGCGAGATGCCGCGAATCGCTCATGAGTCCTGGACCTGAGGGACCCGTCTCAGGCTCACAGCAGCTTCCGGAACTCCTCGGCGTCCATGCCGATGATCGCCAGGATGTTCCGCAGGGTGCCCTTGGCGATATCGTGGCCCGCGTGGACCGGGACTTCCGGCCATCGGAATAGCGCATCACGGATGACTCCCGCTGATTCTCACGACCGCGAAACCAGCCCGCTCAAGCGCCCTGACCACCTTCACCCCCGGAATGGCCGGGAGGGACTCTGGCATCAGGCGACGTCTAGAGTAAGCGTCAGCTCATCCGGAGGACCGACCTCGGCGAGCAACGCTTCCAGCACATCCCGCAGGCCGGCAACCGCTGCTTCCGCCGTCGGACCGTCGCCTACCGCCCCGACGCCCGGGCGCAGCTGTGCGGAGGCGCACCAGACGCCGTCCTCGTCCTGCTCGACGACGTAGGGCACATGGTCTACGCGGGTCACAAAGCGTCTCGGCGTAGGCGTTCCAGCGCCGGTGGGCCCGGCGGGCGCGGTGCTGGTGGTGGCGGCGCCAGGCTGACCGGTGCAGCCGACGGGCCCGGTCGCCGCCCAGCCGACATCGACCTCGGCGTGTCGTTCGGGCCAGTCATACATGGGCATTGACGCTATGACCCATGGCTGGAATCCCTCTGCTGTTGCGGACGCGATCGCGGTGGCCGCCGCATCGGCGCCGTCGCTCAACTACAACACCCTATGGCCTGCTGCATGCTCGTCCTGCACAGGCAGGACGAACTGATGGGTACGTCTGCCTTCGCAAGGGCTGCGCGGAGCCTGTCCCGCACGCCAGGCAGCTCGTCCGGCTCGCCGCGCCGCTTCAGACACTCCGCTAGGCCGTGCAGTGCCCAAACGTTGTCCGGGTGCTGTACGCACCGCTGGACCGTACCGCTCAGCCCAAGGTCGTCGCGATAGACTTGCTCGGCTTCGGAGACATGCCCCTGATCGAGGAGAAGAGCGGCCAAGGCATGCCGCGGGGGATGCATCCATGCCCACGGCTCCGTGTAGGACAGGTTGTCATCAAGCTCGACGGCGCGACGGAGCTGCCGATACGCCTCTTCGTGACGGCCCTTATGATAGGCGAGCTCTCCGTCAAGTAGGGCGGCCCCCACGGCGAGCGATGCATGTGCCGGATTGCTCAGGAAGCGCCGTTCGGGCGGAATGCGGTCCAGATGCATGTAGAACAGCTCGCGCTGCCGGTCAGCGACGGCGAAATCGCGCACCGTCGCGTGCGCTACACCCTTAGCGTAGTGCTGCATCGCAGTGGTGAGAACATAAAGTGCGGGATCGTCGGCCATCGGCTCGTCGATTATCTTGTGCCAGCGGCCGAAGCGCACAAGCACATGCGACTTCATCGCGTAATAGCCCTCCATCGTCTGGGTAAGCTTCGGCCGGTCAGGCAGGGCGATGATTTCGCGCGTGGCAAAGCCGCGTACTCTTGTCGGCCGCCCAGAGGGCGGGCTTCGACTGGCCGAGAAACATGCAGGCAAACATCATGAGATGTAGATCATGGCAGCAGGCGAGCAGATAGTTGTAGCCCGGCGTATCCGTCTGGGCGAGGTAGAGGTCGTCCGCTCGGACCGCCTTCTCGCTCGCGGATTTCGCTTCCTCGTACATGCCGCACAGCACGTAGATATGGGCGGGCATGTGGTTCAGGTGCCCGGCATCTGGGCACATCCCGCCGAGCCTATGCGCCGATCGCAGTGCGCGTTCGGGCATCGTCGACATCTCAAGCAAATGAATGTGCAGGTGCAGTATCGCGGGATGGGGCGCGGCGTCGGCCTTGTCTGCGAGGGCGATCGCCCGCTCACAGATTCCCAGCGCCTCCAGTACATCGGAGTTGGGCGCCGGGGTACCCGTTTTCAAATTCCAGAGCCGGCGCACGGTGCGCATCATCAGCGCCTCGACGAACAGCGCCATCACGTCCTGATCGTGCGGAAACTCGTAGTGAACTCGCCGCATTTCGGCAGCATAGGCGTCGTCCCATTGCTCGAACTCTTTCTCCGTCACCGCGTGCGGCTTTTGATATCTGGCCGCGAGGGCTTCGATCAGCCGCCGTTCGGCGGGAGACGCTCCGCTGGCTGCCTCCCTCGCCAGTCGGACATGGTCGTAGCCGCATCTTGCTGCCTTCTCCGCCTCGGCCGCGCCGTGCTCCCTCCAGGTCAGGTTATAAAAGGGGCCCGCCGCATAGGCGATGCCCCAATGGGCCATCGCGCAGCCCGGATCGAAGCTGAGCACCTTTTCAAAACACCTGATGGCTTCTTCATGATTGAAGCCGTAACACCAGTTGAGACCGATATCGAACCATCGCTGTGCCTCTGGCGACCGTGAGGATACAGCTCTGCTGTAGGTGCCGAGATCGAACCTTTCCATGGCCCGCCTATCTGCGACTGGAGCCTGTTGTCATGCCATCTTGAGTTGCTTCAGCTCGACGGGTCAACCTGAAGTGCAGAGACGAGCAGGTCCGGTTCGCCAGTCAGGGTTGCCCAGGCGAGCGGATCCAGTCGCTCGCTAACAGGCACCGCCTCGTCTGCAGGATCACGACCAGCAACCTGGACCTGGAGCCTGCGCTCGGCGGCATCCTCGCTAACTACACCCAGTTCGCTGGGCTCGCGGTCGGCTCCAACATCGTCTCTCACCCGACATCAAATGGTTCAGCCTGCGCAAACGTCTCACTGAAACCAGCGCCGCTATGGCCAGGGAACCGAACCCTAGTCTCTCGGCAACGGAGACGGCCAGTGACCGAAGCAGGGTACATCAGGCTGTTCCCGGCCTGATGCGGTCGCATTGAGTCTGATTACCGCAGGCCACAGGGACGCCGGTGCCTTGGGTACGTCGCGCCGTGCCTGCCGTCAACTGGCGTCGGCAAAACGCTACGCCTGCAGGGAGCTAGGAGCCCGCTGAATTAGGCCGTTTCTGGTGAGCGTTCGTGGCGCGTGATGACGCTGCCCGTCCGGTCGCGGCTGTCTTGCGGGTCCTGCGGCTTGCCTGCGGGCGCTAGCTGGCGGCCAGCGGGCTGGTGGGCTG